>Ga0255757_10000848_pt1 | contig 30076 bp, 27 predicted proteins | sample 071ome_27_FD_179957 | JGI IMG/M metagenome (GOLD analysis project Ga0255757, IMG submission 179957) | Coastal salt marsh microbial communities from the Groves Creek Marsh, Skidaway Island, Georgia - 071409AT metaG (version 2) | ecosystem: Environmental > Aquatic > Marine > Intertidal zone >...
AACCTTGCAGCTGATTTGTTGATTCCACCGAAATCAAACCATTCTTTGGCCTGTTCATCGGTGAAAAATTCATCGTCACCATGGCTCCACCCCAAACGCGCCAAATAATTGCGCATCCCCGCAGCGGGATAGCCCATTGTTTGATAATCCTCGACAGAGGTCGCGCCATGACGTTTCGAAAGTTTTTTCCCGTCTTCCCCCAAAATCAGCGGCAAATGCGCATAAACAGGCAATTCCCAATCCATGGCGTTATAGATCATCATTTGACGCGCTGCGTTGTTTAGGTGGTCATCCCCACGGATCACATGGGTAATTCCCATATCATAATCATCGACAACAACGGCCAACATATAAACAGGTGTCCCATCAGAACGTAACAAAACCATGTCATCCAGTTGATCATTTTTGATGGTCACATCGCCTTGGACCTGATCCTGAATGATGGTGACACCTGTTTCAGGAGATTTGATGCGCACCACATAGGGGGCGTCAGGATGTGTATTGGGATCTGCCTCACGCCAAGGACTTTGGAATAGGGTGGAACGCCCCTCGGCACGTGCGGCGTCACGGAATTCTTGAATTTCCTCTTGCGTAGAAAAACACTTATACGCCTTACCCTCATTTAGCAGATGATGCGCAACCTCTGCATGGCGGTCCGCACGTTCAAATTGAGAAACAGCCTCGCCATCATAATCAAGACCCAACCATTCCATACCGCGCAAAATAGCATCGGTTGCTTCAGGGGTTGAGCGTTCGCGGTCTGTATCCTCGATCCGCAAGAGGAATTGACCACCCCGACCGCGTGTATATAGCCAATTAAACAGCGCGGTGCGCGCCGTTCCAATATGCATATAACCAGTGGGTGAGGGCGCAATACGCGTGACGACCTGTGACATTAGGGCGGTAACCTTTTGGTAAGAGTTGAGACATAGCTTGGACCCTATCTAAACGGAGCCATAGACAAGGACAAGCCATCACATGCTTTGGTTTCATCTCTTCACAGAAATCAAACAGCAACGTAATAATCTGTTTTTGTGGTTCCCCATGGCCTTTGCCTTTGGCACTGCGGCAAACTTTGCGCCTGGACATTGGATTGGTTCCGCGCTGTTCATCATCCTCCTGATCTGTGTTCTGGGACATTTGGGTTACTATGGGGTTAACGACAGCGCGATCTTAACCCTCTAGATATTGCTGTTTGTCGCAACACTTGTGGCAGGGATCGGATAACAACATCACGCATACCTGTTCCCAGAAAGAGGCTGCAAAAACCCATACCTGTGATCCTAGTGACTTGATCGTGTCACACCATGATATCGAAGTAATTGGACGGTGTTTGGTTATACAAAAACGAGATTTTTACGATTACGGCGCCACATATTTCGTTTGGGCGGGGGCAGGGTACGCAGAAAAAAAGCGCGTGGATAAACACCACGCGCCCTATGCTTGGCAACCCACGTCAAAACAACGTCAATCAATACGTGCGGATCAATCCGACTAACCGCCCCTGAACACGGACACGATCATGGGGAACAAGGCGTGTTTCATAGGCAGGGTTTGCCGCCTCTAGCGCGATCATTTCGCCGCGATGGAAAAACTTCTTCAACGTCGCTTCGGCCCCATCCACCAGGGCAACAACAATGTCGCCATTTGTGGCTGTTTTTGTTTCGCGGATCACAACGACATCACCATCATTGATCCCTGCCTCAATCATTGAATCGCCCTTGACCTCAAGCGCATAATGATCGCCCCCCGCACGCAGCATTTGACCGGGCACGGCAACATTGTGCGACACTTGGCTGATCGCCTCAATCGGGACACCCGCAGCGATGCGGCCCATGACGGGCAATTCCATGGCGTGCATCGTTTCAACGGGTGTTGGTGTTGACGCTGCAGGTTTGGCCGCGCGCCCTTCGATCACTCGGGGTGCAAATCCATCATCGCTTTCCCCGCCCAAAGCCTCGGGCAATTTTACGATTTCAATCGCGCGGGCCCTATGGGCCAGACGGCGAATGAACCCACGCTCTTCCAATGCAGTGATCAGACGGTGAATGCCTGATTTTGATCGCAGGTCCAACGCCTCTTTCATTTCATCGAACGAAGGTGGAACACCATCACGCACCATGCGTTTGTTGATGAAATCCAGCAAATCCAGTTGTTTACGGGTCAGCATGACAAGCCCCTTTAGAACATGATTGTCATTATGTTCTACAAGTGTTCTTGTTTTGTGTCAATGCCTTGTTTTACAGAGGGATCACATCCACCTCTGCGCCTGCCTCTAATGCTGTGGCTTGGGGTGCGCGAACGATCAGGGCATTTGATGCGGCCAGCACACTAAGCAACGCACTATCCTGTCTTTCGAAAACGCGCACTAAACCATTTTCATAAACCGCACGCATGTAATGTTCCCGCCCGCCGTTTTGCGCAATGGGGTGGGACAGTTTTGCACGTAATTTGGGCGCGGATTCCTTTGGCAATCCCTGCAATGCGCGTATGATGGGTGTTAAGAATATTTTTCCACAGACCATCGCCGACACTGGGTTTCCCGGCAAACCAATCATCATCGCATCGCCAAGTTGACCAGCCATCAACGGTTTTCCGGGGCGCATGGCAACTTTATAAAATTGGCGCTGAATCCCATGTTTTTCTGCCGCCTGTGCAACCAAATCATGATCGCCGACGGAGGCGCCGCCAATCGTAACAACAACATCCGCGCCCTCGGCCAAATAAAACGCTTGTTCCAGCGATTGAAGGTTATCGCGCGCGATGGGCAACACGCGCACCTCTGCCCCGATTTCACGCAACATTGCAGCAAGGCCAAAGGTGTTGGATGCGATGATTTGATCGGGATTGGAGGTTTCACCTGGCATCACCAATTCATCACCCGTCGAAATCAGGGCAACCGTTGGTTTACGGAAAACCTGTACCTGCGGCACATTCATTGCCGCCAATAGGGCCACATCATTTGGCCCCAACAATTTGGGGGCGTCAAATGTTTGGCCGCAGGCGAAATCAAACCCCTTGGCGCGGACATAGTATTTTGGATCTAAATTGTCCTTCAGGGTGATTGTGTCCCCGCTGCGCTCAACATCCTCTTGAATGATGATACGATCACAGCCTTCAGGCACAGGCGCACCTGTGAAAATACGCACGCATGCGCCTGTAGGAACAGATGCATTATATCCATGTCCCGCCGCTGATTCACCAACAACCTGATAAATGGCACCCGTTACCGCGCCTGCGGAATTGAGCGCGTAACCGTCCATTGCCGATGCGGGAAAGGGTGGTTGTTCCCGTTCTGCCACGGCGGACACGGCCAACACGCGACCCGCGGCATCCGACAGGGGAACGGTTTCGATGTTGAGTGGATTTGCAAGTGCAAAAAGCGCGTCAAGCGCCTCGCTCACACTGATCATTCTGCTGTATAGCGGCCAGATTTACCGCCATCCTTTAACACAACGCGAATTGCGCCGATCTCCATCGTTTTATCAACGGCCTTGATCATATCGTATACGGTTAGGCCCGCGACACTGGCCGCGGTTAATGCCTCCATCTCGACCCCTGTTTGGCCCGTGGTTTTCACGCTGGCTTCGATATCTACACCCGGCAATTCGGGGTTCAGCGTTAGATCAACAGTCACTTTTGTAATCGCCAATGGGTGACACAGGGGAATTAGATCGGGTGTTTTTTTTGCCCCCATAATCCCCGCCAAACGGGCCACGGACAGAACATCCCCCTTTTTCGCGCGTCCCTCTGCGATCATGTCATAGGTTGCCTGTTGCATTTTGACATGCCCACGCGCGGTTGCGATGCGGTCCGTATGCGCCTTGTCCGAAACATCCACCATATGCGCTTCGCCCTTGGAGTTGAAATGGGTCAGGTCGGACATCACATCGCCCCCATCAAAGGATTTGCAAGGATTGTGCGCGTTGCGTTTTCTACATCCTCTTGACGCATCAGGCTTTCACCAATCAAAAACGTTCGTGCGCCGTATTGCGCCATATCGGCCAAATCCGCCGGCGTGTTCAAACCACTTTCGCTGACCAACACCCGATCCGCAGGCACCATACGTGACAGTTCCCGCGTTGTGTCCAAGGTTGTTTCAAAGGTTTTCAAATTACGGTTATTTATCCCCAATAGCAGCGATTTCAGCACAAGTGCGCGTTCTAATTCATCGGCGTCATGCACCTCGATCAGGACATCCATATCCCATGAAAAGGCGGCGTCTTCTAATTCTTGGGCCTGCGCATCACTGACCGATGCCATGATGATCAGGATACAATCACCGCCCAATGCGCGTGCCTCGGCAACTTGATAGGTGTCATACATGAAATCCTTGCGAAGTGCGGGCAGAGTGGTCGCCGCGCGGGCGGCGGTTAAATACTCTTTTGCGCCTTGAAAACTTGGCGTATCAGTCAGCACGGATAAACAGGTTGCTCCACCTGCTTCATAGGCTTGGGCCAGGGTCGCGGGTTCAAAATCCGCGCGGATCAACCCCTTGGAAGGAGAGGCCTTTTTCACCTCTGCAATCAGGCCATATCCCGTTTTTGTCGCCGCAATCAGGGATTTTGCAAACCCGCGTGTTGGGCCAGCGGCTTTGGCCTCTTCCTCAACGGCAGAATAGGGTTTTGATGCCTTGTCGGCGGCAACTTCTTCTAATTTATAGGCCTTAATGCGGTCTAGGACTGTCTCGCTCATGCGGCCTCCGATGTGATGTTGGCAAGTGTTTTAATCGCGTTCATTGCGCGTCCACTGTCAATGGCGTCACGCGCCAATTCAACGCCAGCCTTTAGGTCGCTGGCCTTATCCGCAACAACCAAGGCCGCCGCCGCGTTAAACAGCACCGCATCACGATAGGCTGATGCTTCCCCCTCCATCAAGGCGCGCAGCGCAACGGCGTTTTCTTCGGGTGTGCCGCCCAAGATCGCACTTAGGGGATGCACGGGCAGGCCCGCATCCTCTGGGTGGATTTGACGTCCTTTAATTTCACCGTTTTCCAAAACGGCAACTTCGGTTGTGCCTGTGATGGTGATTTCATCGGTACCGTCTGATCCATGCACCAACCAGGCATTTTCTGATCCCAATTCCCGCAGTGTTTCAGCCATGGGGAAAATCAAATCAGGGGCAAAGGCACCAGTCAGTTGCCGTTTCACACCCGCAGGGTTTGTAAGTGGCCCAAGGATGTTGAAAATTGTTTTGCATCCCAATTCCTGACGCACAGGCATCACGTATTTCACGGCTGGATGATGCATTGGGGCCATCATGAAACCAATGCCCGCCTCAACAATGGCGCGTTCGACAACATCGGCCCCGACCATAACATTCACACCCATTTGTCCAAGTGCATCGGCCGCACCGGATTTGGAACTTAGGTTGCGGTTACCGTGCTTGGCCACAGGAACACCCGCACCTGCCACGACAAAGGCCGTGGCGGTTGAAATGTTCAGCGTGCCAACACTGTCACCGCCCGTTCCAACGATATCCATTGCGCCCTCTGGTGCGGACACAGCGATACATTTGGCGCGCATCACCGCAGCGGCCGCCGCATATTCCGCAACGGATTCACCACGTGCGCGCATCGACATCAACAATCCGCCCATTTGTGACAGTGTGGCCTCGCCGTTGAACAACAATTCAAACGCTTGTTCCGCTTGGGTGCGGCTAAGCGGTCCTTCGGAGGCCGCGTAAATTAAGGGCTTCATCAAATCGCTCATGCGGGCACCTTCATCATATTTACAAAGTTTTGCAGCAGGGCGTGACCATGCTCGGATCGGATGGATTCTGGATGAAACTGAACCCCTTGGATCGGCAAATCACGGTGTTCTAATCCCATGATTGTTCCATCCTCTAACCATGCTGTCACATTCAAGCAGTCAGGTAATGTTTCGCGTTCGACAATCAATGAATGATAGCGTGTCGCCTCAAACGGTGTTGGAAGGCCTTTGAACACTCCTTGATCGTTGTGATGCATTGCGCCCATTTTTCCGTGCACAATTTCATGACAGCGCACGACAGTTCCACCAAAGGCCTGACCGATCGTTTGATGCCCCAAACACACACCCATCAACGGGGTTTTCGTTTCTGCGGCAGCCTGCGTCAGCGCCAAACAAATGCCTGCCTGATCTGGGTCACATGGACCAGGGGACAATAGGATGCCCGCAGGGTTCATCGCCATCGCCTCTTGGACGTCAATTGCATCGTTGCGGCGTACCACGATTTCTGTTCCCAACTCGCCCAAATAATGGACAAGATTGTATGTAAAGCTGTCATAGTTATCGATAAGCAGCAGCATCAGAACTTTTTCCTAAACTTCGCATTCTGGGCTAGCCCAGATCTCATGGGTCGCGCTATACATGTTCAGGGATCGGACCCATCGTCAAGAGGCGAAGGGAAAGAAAGAGCGGTGAATTAGAATATCCATGGAGTTAACAACGTGGGACTTGGTTTTTTAGGCGGTTTTATTCGGGGGCTTATTGTCGGCGGGTTCGCATTGGTGTGTGTTTCGCTGTATTTGGGAAACACATCTGCGCCAATCCCAGAACGGACCGAGGTTGAGGTTCCAGCAGGATCTGAATTCACGCTAAAACGTGACGATACTGCCGTTCAACGCCCAAAACCCATTGAACAAACAACCACAGCGCCCGCGCCCGAGGTAACAGCGCCAAGTTTTGAAACATCCCTGAACGATGCGGCGGGTGTGACCGATGCGCCGATGGTTCCCGAAACGGGTTTGGTTGATACATCTGCGCCAACGTCACCCGACATAGGTTTGGCTGCCCCCGCGGCGCCAGAGCGTCCGCGCCTTCCCACAATCACCAGCGCGCTGCCGTCCCGCCCACAAACCGAAGCACAAAGTGCAGCACCGACACAGCCCAAGATCGAACGCGGGGATGCGGGCGCAACACTGGCCCCAAGTTTGGGATCAGGGCAAATCGTGGTCCCAAGTGATCCAACCGCACCAGAGTTGCGCCGTGGTGACCAAACGGCCCCAACCGAAGATACGACAAATGCAACCGTACCCACGGATCAAGCCAATGAAACTGCTCTGGAACAAGTGGCGGTTGATGCGATTGAAACCGAGGAACTCTATGGAAAGGCGATTGATCTTTATGCCCGAGATGGGGTGCGTGATGAGGGCAAGCCAAAGCTTTCGATCGTTTTATTGACCGATCAATTAAACGCGATTGATCCAAACTTGGTTCAGGCCCTGCCAATCCCTGTGACCTTTGCCGTCGATCCCGTAAACCCATCGGCAGATGCACTGCTGCTGTCGTTGAGAAAGTTGGAACAAGAAGCCGTCATTCTTGCCGATCTACCGACCGAGGCTGCTGTTCAGGATGTTGGGGTCGCCTTGACGGCCTTGGTTGATTTGCTGCCCCAAACAATCGGCGTGATTGAACGTCAGGCGGGGGCATTACAACAAAGTCGTGATGTCATGTTACATGTGCCCGAGGTTTTGAACCGTACAGGCCATGGTTTGGTGGTTTATGAAAAGGGATTGAACACGCTGGCGAAAGAGGCGGTCAAGGCGGGCACGCCCGTGGCGACCATCTATCGCGATTTGGATGGTGCGGATCAAAATGAACGCACAATTCGTCGTTTTTTGGATGGGGCCGCATTCCGCGCGGCCAATAGCCCGTCAGAGCCGATTGTTGTCTTGGCGCGATTACGCCCCGAAACAATAAGCGCGATCCTTATCTGGGCCCTGCAAGATCGGGCGCAAAAAACGGACGTCGTCCCCGTATCGCAGTTGATGAAAGCAGGTCTACAAAATTAACGCTCGCCTCTGGACACCGCGTTATTTTGATCAATTACCGCCTGTGTTTTTGACAAACATCGCCGCATCTGCGGCTGCGCGTCGGATGGCGTTGGATTTATGAACCGTTTCCATATATTCCGCCTCTGGATCGCTGTCATAAACGACACCTCCGCCTGCCTGAATATAAAGTTTTTCGTCCTTCACAATCGCTGTGCGCAGGGCGATACACATATCCATATCCCCCGCCGCACTGAAATACCCCAAACCACCGCCATAAACGCCGCGTTTTTCGGGTTCCAGTTCGTCGATGATTTCCATTGCACGCACCTTGGGCGCTCCTGAAACGGTGCCCGCGGGCATGCCCGCGAAAAAGGCAGACAGTGCATCTTGGTCAGGGTCCAATTCACCCACGACGTTTGACACGATATGCATCACGTGACTGTAGCGTTCGACAATGAATTCTTCGGTCGGACGCACAGTGCCGATTTTCGCAACGCGGCCCACATCGTTGCGCCCCAAATCCAACAGCATCAGGTGTTCGGCCAATTCTTTTTTATCGGCCAATAGGTCCTGTTCTAATGCCAAATCCTCTTCTGGTGTTTTGCCACGGGGACGGGTGCCCGCGATGGGGCGAATGGTGACTTCATTCCCAAACACACGCACAAGGATTTCGGGGCTGGCCCCGATCACTTGAAACCCACCGAAATTGAAAAAGAACATAAAGGGCGATGGGTTGGTGCGGCGCAAACTGCGATAGAGTGCGAAAGGCGGCAGGGGAAAATCCTGTGTCCAACGCTGGGCTGGAACAACCTGAAAAATATCACCTGCGCGGATGTAATCCTTGGCCTGTTCCACGGCCTGCATATAGCCCTCTTTGGTAAAGTTGGACTGGGGTGGTGCAACCTCATCCGCTTGACCCAAATCGCGGGCTTCGCTAACAGGGCGTTCAAGGTCCCGCATCGCGTCCCCAATCCGTTCTGCCGCCTGTGTATAGGCCGCGCGTGCGGACACATCACCGGAATGCCAAACAGGGGATACCAAAATCACTTCACCCTTGGCACCATCCAAAACGGCCACGACCGAGGGGCGCAAAAACAGCGCATCGGGCACGCCAATGGGATCGGGATTGATGTTGGGCAAATGTTCGATATGGCGCACCATATCGTACCCCAAATATCCAAACAGGCCCGCTGCGGATTGCGGCAGCTCGGCAGGTAAATCAATATGGCTTTCCGCCAAAAGCGCGCGAAATTCATCAAGTGGTTTTCCACTTTGCGCAACAAAGGCATCTTCGTCATAGCGCGCGCTGCGATTGATTGACGATGTTGTCCCAATGCATTTCCAAATCAGATCGGGTTTGATGCCAACGATGGAATAGCGGCCGCGCACTTCGCCCCCTGTGACAGATTCCAACATAAAGCTGTCTTTTTGCGCGCTTCCCAGTTTCAGCATAAGCGAAACAGGCGTATCCAAATCCGCGGCCAGTCGCGTGTAAATAACCTGATTTTCGCCCTTTGCATAACCTTGTGCAAATGCGTCAAATTCTGGTGTAATTGCCATGGATTATCCTATTGGAAATTCGCGTGAACCGCGTTCAACGCCTGTTGGTCCAATGAAATGCCCGCACGCGCCTGAATTTGACGGGCAAACGCGGCATATATGTCATTGGAAAGGGTTGCGTTCAATTGCGATGAAAGTGCGTTGCGGATTGTCGCCGCGTCCTCGGATGTGACGTCGCCTGCGTTAGCTGCGTTCAGCGTGACGACAACAACCTCGGACCCATCAGCAATTGCTTCTGACTGACCAACCTCTAATTCAAAGGCTTTGGCCAAGATGGCAGGTGTCGCGCTGCTTCCGAATTCATCACGGCGCAGGCCTGTTAATTCCTCGGTCGCTAAATCAAGCTGAACAGCACCCGCGGCCACATCATTCCCGAGCGATGTGAGCGCCGCTGCTGTTTCATCGGCGCGCCAATCGCTTAGCACCGTTTCACGGGCTTCTGCGAACGGGATTGGGGCAGGGGCGATGATTTCGTTCAGACGAAGGGCGAAAATGCCACCGTCCTCTAACATGGTCAGGGTTGGGAAATCGCGCTCTGTAACGGCCTCGGCTGCCTGCCGGAAACTTGGATATGCGGTGATGTCATCCAGTGCGTTTGCGTGAAATTCAACGCGGCCCAAACGCAGGCCATAATCCGCCTCAAGCTCTTCTAATGTTGCGCCCGCGGCCAATGTGTCATCCACCTGACCAATCATTGCATCAATCTGACGACGTGCCAGATCAAGCGCCAATTTGTCTTCTAATTCACTACGCGCATCTTCCAGCGTCACAGTTTGTGCGTCCAAAATACCATTGATACGGAACAGTGCAGGGCCAAGGTCACTGTCAAATGGGCCAACAATATCGCCAACTGATGCTGTGAAAACCGCGTCCGCCGCGGCGTCCAATGCATCCCGCGCCACATCCCCCAAATCAACGTCATCCAATGTCAAACCACGTGCCTGAACCAAATCCTCAAACGTTTTTGAGCCTGATGTGATTTGTGACAATGCATCTGTCGCGCCCGCCTGATCAATAAACACCAAACGTTCCACCAAGCGACGTTCGGGTTGTTGATATTGATCGATGCGGTTGTCATATTCTGCCTGTAACGCGGCCTGATCCACCTGAATTTGATCAATCAACATATCGGGGCTGAGCACGGCGTATGTTATATCCTTACGCTTGGGCTGTGTGTAATTGGCGATGTTGTCAGTGTAATACGCGTTCAGTACATCGTCAGTGGGAACTGCAACGGGCGTTGTTAGGTTCTGTTGGCTTAGCCGCGCAATTGTGAAATCACGTGTCTCCATCAGGAACGCCAAAATCGTTTCGGTTGCAACGTCATCCATTGTGTTGCCGGCCAATACCGCGCCCTGCAACAATGTGCGTGCGCTTTCTGCGCGAATGGCGGCCTCGAACTCGGCTTCGGTATATCCTGCGCCTTCCAGTGACAGTTGATAGTTCTGGCGATCAAATTGACCGTCTAGGCCGCGAAAGGCATTGATTTCCATGATTTGATTGCGCACCGCATCATCCCCAACAGACAGGGAAATCGCCGCGGCCTCATTCTCAAGCGCCTTTTCTTGAACTAGACGGGACAGAACACGATCAGGGATGCCAACGGCCTGTGCTTCAGTAAACGAAAGGACGCGACCAAACTGTGCCTCGCTTGCGCGAAGTTCGTTTTGCAATCCGCGGGCATAATCATCCACTGGAATTTCCGTATCGCCCACCGAACCAACAGATAGGATTGACCCATTAAAACTGACTGCGCCAAACCCCAGAAGGCCCACCATGACAAAGCCCATCATGATCCATGTTAGGAATTTTGGCAGTCCGGTCTTTTTCTCCGACATGTTGTCCCCCGTGTAGCAATCCGCAAACCTATTTCTATTTTTCCCGTATTCTTAAGCGGGGTTTTCGGCAGGGGCAAGGCGAATGCTGACATCAATCAGACGATCAACAAAAGTTTCGACAGTTTCCCCGTCAATATTGGCAAATGCCACACGCAAATGATTGTGTCCAAGGCGGGTTTCATCGGGACTAAAAAAGGCACCCGGCAAGGCAAGGATATGACCCTGCTGCAACAATTCTTGCGCCGCCGCGATTGAGGTCATGTTAAAAGGGTGTTCAACATAGGCAAAATAGGCCCCTGAACCGAGCAATTTCCACCCATAGGGCACAAGGCGATCAAAGGACTGCCGAAACTGCGCCAGTTTCTGAATGGTCTGTTGGCGTTCTTGCTCTACCCAATCACCCAAATGTTCCAATCCCCACTGCGCTGCGAATTGACCCGTTTGCGCGGGGCAGATTGTGACCGTATCCAAGAATTTTTCAATTTCAGTGATTTGGTGGGGGGACGCGACAACCGCGCCCACACGATGCCCCGTTATGCGATAGGCCTTGGAAAAAGAATAAAGAACAATCAAATGATCCTGTGCAGCAGGGTCGGACCAAAGTGTGTGGACATCATCAATGGTGCGAAAATCCAAATAGGTTTCATCAAGGATCAGTTTTACATTATGTTTCTGCGCTAAAGACAGAAAATCATGTAATAAATCATCTGAATACTCAACGCCCGCGGGGTTGTTTGGCGTGACCAAACAGATCGCGCGAGTTTTGTCATTCATAAATTTTTCCGCATCCTGCGGATCAGGGATCAGGGTTTCATCACAATAAAGCGCACGGGTGTTTACATGCGACAATGTCAGCCACATGTCATGGTTGAAATACCATGGTGCTGTTAGGATCACATCATCACCCGCCTGACAGAGGCCGGCAATCACGGCGCAAAACGCCTGATTACACCCCGATGTAATTGCAATGTTTTCGTGGGAAAATTCAGTTGCGTACGTCCGCGACCATTTATCCGCCAGTGACACGCGTAAATCCATATTGCCCAAAATGGGGCCATATGAATGCGCGTCCCCTTCACTCAGGACATGATCGGCCATGGCCTGACGCATTTCTATGGGGGGTGGGGCCGTTGGGGCCGCTTGGCTGACATCAATCAGGGGGCGGTCCGCAGGAAATTCCATTCCCTCCAGCCATTTACGCGCCGCTTTGATCGGCGGCGCGATTAGGTTTGATGTGCGCCCCATGGATGGCAAAGGGTTAATCTCTGCCGCGGTAGGGTTCAACATATTGCAATGCCAAATCCCAGGGGAAGAAAATCCAAGTATCTTGGCTGACTTCAGTCACAAAGGAATTCACCTGATCGCGGCCCATCGGTTTCGCATAAACGGTGGCCACATGTGCTTTTGGCAAAACCTTGCGGACAACTTCCAATGTTTTGCCTGTATCCACCAAATCATCAATGATCAAAACACCCTCACCATCGCCAACCAAGTCTTGGTCAGGCATTTTGATTATGCGCGGTTCGCTTTGTGTTTGGTGGTTATATGATTTAACGCTGATCGTATCGACCAAACGAATGTCCAATTCACGTGCAATGATCATCGCAGGCGCCATGCCACCGCGTGTAATCGCAACAACAGCACGCCAAGCACCGCCCTCATCCGGGCCCTGACCATCCAAACGCCAAGCGAGCGCACGTGCATCGCGGTGAAGTTGATCCCAACTTACGTGAAATCCTTTTTCGTGGGGCAGGCGCTCTGTCATGAGTCTTTCTTTCCTGTCACTACATCTATATCGGGGGCATCCACTGCCTTCATACCAACCACATGATAGCCTGAATCAACGTGCAGGTTTTCACCCGTCACACCAGAGCTGAGGTCAGATAGTAAATAAAGCGCGGATTTACCCACATCATCAATCGTCACCGTGCGGCGCAATGGTGAGTTTAATTCGTTCCATTTCAGGATATAGCGAAAATCGCCAATGCCGCTGGCCGCCAAGGTTTTAATTGGACCCGCGGAAATTGCGTTGACGCGAATGTTTTGTTTGCCCAAATCCTCGGCCAAATACATGACGGAGGCTTCCAGTGCGGCTTTGGCAACGCCCATAACATTATAATGCGGCATCACCTGTTCGGCGCCATAATACGTCATCGTCAACATGGAACCGCCATCCGTCATCAATTTTTCCGCGCGCTGCGCCACGGCGGTAAATGAATAGACAGAGATATCCATTGTCATGTTGAAATTGTCGCGTGAGGTGTCGACATAACGGCCGCGCAATTCCGCTTTATCCGAAAATCCAATCGCGTGAACCAAAAAGTCGATTTTGCCCCAGCGTTTTTCAATTTCTGCGAAAACAGTATCAACGGTGTTCATATCCGTCACGTCGCATTCAACCAAAAAATCACTGCCACATTGTGCAGCCAATGGCGCGACGCGCTTTTTTAATGCTTCACCTTGGTAGGAAAAACACATCTCTGCGCCTGCATCGGCGCAGGCCTTTGCAATTCCCCATGCGATGGATTTGTCATTCGCCAAACCCATGATTAATCCACGTTTTCCTGCAAGTAGATTATTTGACATTGCCTCGTCTCCGCCCAATATTCAGTTATCTTGCGTTTAGTTGATCCGACATAATCCATCAAGTCTGATCGTTAGCATCGCACATAATTAACCACATGAGGCAGCAGATGAGCGAACGAAACGGTATTTTTGCAGGCGACAACCCATTTGAAGTTGCACGTCGTTGGTTAGGCGAGGCAGAGGAGGGAGAGTTAAACGATCCCAATGCAATCGCCCTGTCCACAGTAGATGCAGATGGATTGCCGAATGTCCGTATGGTTCTGTTAAAGGAGATCGATAAAGACAGTTTCGTGTTTTACACCAATTACAACAGTCGAAAATCTCAAGAGATCAAACAGGCGGGCAAAGCCGCCTTTGTTTGGCATTCAAAGGCGCTTCATCGTCAGATACGCGTCCGAGGCGTCGTTGAAAAAGAGGATGGAGCGCAGGCGGACGCATATTATAACTCACGTTCATTAAAGAGCCGATTGGGTGCAATCGCATCGCAACAATCCCAATCACTTGCGTCACGTGCGACCCTAGTTGCAGAGGTTGCAAAAGTAACCACAAAAAACGGATTGAACCCAAAACGACCAGATTATTGGGGCGGCTGGCGCATTCGCCCGTTGGAAATGGAATTCTGGGCAGATGGGGAATTTAGGCTTCACGACAGATTTCGCTGGTCGCGCATAGGTTGTAACGAAGATTGGGATATTCAGCGCCTTTACCCATAAGTAATTGTTATCGTTTATATAAATTCACGTTGCATGAAATTAGCACATAAAATATAAACTAAAGAATATTAACCGCTTTCCTTTAATATAGCATTGCATGACTATAGTTAGGTGAGGTCAATACGCGGTGGTAACGTGATACCGGAAGCAGAACGCGGGCACTGCGGGGTTGTGAAGTGGTTCGACCCAAGCAAAGGATTCGGTTTTATCGTAGCAGATGGAACCCAAGATGGCATTTTCCTTCATGCAAATGTTCTTCGAAATTTCGGGCAAAGTTCGGTAGCAGATAATGCGCGGATCGAATTTATTGCCAAAGGAACGACCAAGGGTGTGTAGGCAATTGTTGTGTTGTCCATTGCGCCACCGGAAACAACATCAGCATCACTGGCCGATTTTGAAAATGTCGATAACGCAGAAGTGGCACAAATGCTACTTGAGGCTGCGCGCGTAAAATGGTTTGATAAGGCCAAGAGATTTGGATTTGCCAATATTTGGGGAAGTTCAGAGGACGTTTGTGTACATGTCGAAATCTTACGGAGCTCGGGCCTTGCGGATTCATAAGCGGGCGGGGCGGTGTCAATCTGTTGGATTTCGGGGAAGCGCGGTAAAATGGCGGCTGAGGTATGCTCTTGGGAAAGTGTTTCGCGCGATTAGGATGTGGTTTCATTTGGCTGCTGGCGTCAATGACGGGCATTGCAACAGCTGGATGCACAGATTCGATTGTCGAAATTAAATCCGCACACGCGCATATCAGATTAAATGTCGAAGTTGCCGATTCCGCTGAAGAACGCGCCATCGGTCTGATGCACCGCCAAAGCATGCCCTATAACAGCGGGATGTGGTTTATATATGAAACGCCGCGCACCGTCGCGTTTTGGATGCGCAACACGCTGATCCCGCTTGATATCATTTTTGTCGATCAACATGGCGAGGTGCAAAAAATCCACATGAATGCACTCCCATTGGACGAAACACCGATCCCAGGCGGGGATAACATTCAATTTGTTCTTGAAGTGAATGCAGGACTATCCGAGCGCTATGGATTGGGGGCAGGTGACTTTATTCGTCATCCATCCATAAAACAGGACCCCGTTTGGCCCTGCCAAAAATAATTTCAAAAAAACATCATATTGCTCTTTTCAAAGCCGTAGTCATTCGATAGAAGCCGCGTCAGTCGGGGCGTAGCGCAGCCTGGTAGCGCACCTGTTTTGGGTACAGGGGGTCGCAAGTTCGAATCTTGCCGTCCCGACCATCTTCAAAAAAAAGTACTAAAATTGGAATCGCGGAGTTGCCGGCGTGGCATTTGTCGCATTTTGTTCACTGATTATTTTGAGAATTGTTTAACACAACGCTTACCTACCACATTTAGTATAAAATTTTTTTTGACCCCCAAATTGCAGGGTCATGGTCATGCGTGAATCACTTAGCCAAGGGGGGTGCATTCAAGTTTTGCATCGCTTCATCCGCTTAAGTGCCTTAAAAACAAGGTTTTCTGAAAATCGTTCATAAAAGTTAATACTTTTGACCGCTGTGGCACACCAGACTACCCCGACTATTCAAAAGGATGGTCAACCGATAAAACCGCAGTTAGACGAAAAAAAAGTCATTGACGATCACGGGCTTTCTACGTCACTTTGTGTGGGCCGATGGGGCGAAACACTAAATGTAGTATCATTCACAACGAGTGACCCACAGCACATGTGGGGACACGCGATCCGCGTGACACGTATTTTTTGTGCCACCTCACGAGAAAAAATAAACACAGTTTACGGATTTAGGCGGTACAATGAAAATTGAACGTAAGTTTACCAAGGCAGGACAGGACGCATACGCAGACATCGAATTTGTCACAACGTCCTCAGAGATACGTAACCCAGATGGAACAGTTGTATTCCACTTAGAAAATGTAGAAGTTCCAAAATCATGGTCACAGGTTGCAAGCGACGTGATCGCACAGAAATATTTCCGTAAAGCCGGCGTGCCCGTTGCGTTAAAAACTGTGCGCGAAAAGGATGTTCCAGAATTTTTGTGGCGCTCTATCGCAGAAAAGTCAGATACAGAAAAGACAGGCGAAACATCTGCAAAACAAGTATTCAACCGTCTTGCAGGCGCTTGGGCCTATTGGGGTTGGAAAGGTGGCTATTTCACCACCGAGGAAGATGCGAGCGCGTATTACGACGAAATGCGCTACATGTTGGCCAACCAAATGGCCGCACCAAACAGCCCACAGTGGTTCAACACAGGTCTGCACTGGGCATACGGGATCGACGGTCCAAGCCAAGGCCACCACTATGTAGACTACAAAACCGGCAAACTGGTCAAATCAAACAGCGCCTACGAACACCCACAACCACACGCCTGCTTTATCCAATCTGTTTCAGACGATTTGGTGAACGAGGGCGGCATTATGGATCTATGGGTCCGCGAAGCGCGCTTGTTCAAGTATGGCTCTGGCACGGGCACCAATTTTAGCTCGCTTCGGGGCGAGGGTGAGGCGCTGTCTGGTGGCGGCAAATCCTCTGGCTTGATGGGCTTCTTGAAGATCGGCGATCGTTCGGCGGGCGCAATCAAATCAGGCGGCACAACACGTCGTGCTGCCAAGATGGTTATCTGTGATGCCGATCACCCAGACATCGAAGAATTCATCAACTGGAAAGTGAAAGAAGAACAAAAAGTGGCGTCCATCGTCGCAGGTTCAAAAATGCACGAACAGCGTTTGAATGAAATCTTCTCGGCAATCCGCGCATGGGACGGCAGCACAGAAGATGCCGTTGATCCAGCCAAGAATGACACACTGAAAAAGGCCATTCGCGAGGCGAAAAAGGTCGCAATTCCAGAAACATATGTAAAACGCGTTTTGGATTATGCGCGTCAGGGATACACATCAATCGAATTCCCAACATATAACACAGATTGGGACTCAGAGGCATATGCATCTGTTTCTGGTCAAAACTCCAACAACTCAATTCGCGTCACAAACGCGTTTTTAAAAGCGGTCGAGGAAGACGGTGATTGGGATTTGATCCGCCGTACAGATGGCAGCGTTGCAAAAACTATTAAGGCACGTGATTTGTGGCAGGACGTTGGACACGCCGCATGGGCCTGTGCCGATCCTGGCATCCAGTTCCATGATACTGTAAACGCATGGCACACATGCCCAGAGGATGGCGATATCCGGGGATCAAACCCATGTTCTGAATACATGTTCTTGGACGATACGGCATGTAACCTAGCATCAATGAACTTGCTGACCTTCCTGAAAGACGGAAAGTTCCAGTCAGACGATTACATGCACGCTACACGTCTGTGGACCGTGACATTGGAAATTTCGGTTCTGATGGCGCAGTTCCCGTCAAAAGAGATTGCACAGCGGTCCTATGATTTCCGTACACTTGGCCTTGGGTATGCAAACATTGGCGGTTTGTTGATGAACATGGGCTATGGATATGACAGTGATGAGGGCCGTGCGCTTTGTGGTGCGTTGACCGCGATCATGACAGGCGTGTCCTATGCAACATCTGCGGAAATGGCGTCAGAATTGGGAACATTCCCAGGCTATGCCAAAAACGCGGACCACATGTTGCGTGTTATTCGCAATCACCGTCGCGCCGCACAGGCCGCAACCGACGGGTATGAGGCATTGGCCGTCAAGCCCGTTCCACTCGATCATGCAAACTGCCCAGATAAATCATTAATCGATTTATCACTCGCCGCATGGGACAACGCCCTAGCACTGGGTGAAAAGCACGGCTATCGTAACGCGCAGGTATCTGTGATTGCGCCAACCGGCACAATCGGGTTGGTCATGGACTGTGACACAACAGGGATCGAACCAGATTTCGCCTTGGTGAAATTCAAAAAGCTTGCGGGCGGAGGATATTTCAAAATCATCAACCGTTCGGTCCCATCTGCATTGGCAAAATTGGGCTATGGCAGCGCAGAGATCGAGGAAATCGTTTCCTACGCCGTGGGCCATGGAACAATCGGCAATGCGCCTGTGATCAACCACACGAGCTTGATCGGCAATGGGTTTGGCAAGGCAGAGTTGGATAAAATCGAAGGCGCCTTAGGCACAGCATTTGACATCCGTTTCGTGTTCAACCAGTGGACATTGGGCGAAGAGTTCTGCACCAAAGTCTTGGGCATTCCGCAAGAAAAGCTGAACGACCCATCCTTTGATATGCTGCGCCATTTGGGCTACACGCGGGCCGAAATCGACGCAGCAAACGATCACGTTTGCGGTACAATGACGCTTGAAGGTGCGCCGCATTTGAAGGAAGAGCATATGCACATCTTTGATTGTGCAAACCCGTGCGGCAAAAAAGGCAAACGGTATCTGTCGGTCAACAGCCACATCACAATGATGGCCGCGGCACAGTCGTTCATCTCTGGTGCGATTTCGAAGACGATCAACATGCCAAACGATGCAACAATCGAAGATTGTCAAAAGGCGTATGAGCTGAGCTGGTCTTTGGGCACCAAAGCGAACGCACTCTACCGTGATGGTTCAAAACTATCACAACCACTAGCAGCGGCATTGATCGAAGATGATGAGGATGCGGCGGAAATCCTGGAAACAGGGACACCGCATGAAAAGGCCGCCGTCATCGCCGAAAAGATCGTGGAAAAAGTTGTGATCAAAGAGATCATCAAAACCGAACGCGAAAAAATGCCAGAGCGCCGCAAAGGATACACGCAAAAGGCAATCGTGGGTGGACACAAGGTGTATCTGCGCACAGGCGAATATACTGACGGGTCCTTGGGCGAAATCTTTATTGATATGCATAAAGAGGGCGCAGGCTTCCGTGCAATGATGAACAACTTTGCCATCGCCGTGTCCGTTGGTTTGCAATACGGTGTTCCGCTAGAGGAATTCGTCGATGCCTTTACCTTCACCAAGTTCGAACCATCGGGCATGGTGCAGGGCAATGACAGCATCAAAAATGCGACTTCCATCCTTGACTATATCTTCCGTGAATTGGCGGTCAGCTACCTTGATCGGACAGATCTGGCACACGTCAAACCAGAGGGCGCGAGCTTTGATGACCTACACAAAGGCGATGAAGGCACAAACGTTTCAAATGTAACTGAAGATAGTGCCACTAAGTCATTGGAAATGCTGAAATCTATCAGTTCGACTGGCTACTTGCGTAAACGCCTACCACAAGAGTTGATGACCCTAAAACCATCAGTCGAGGGTGCGCCAATGGCACTGGACGTCACAACAGAGGCAGACGCAGTTGTCTCAGAACCTGTTGCGGCCCCTGTGACCACAATGGACGAACGCACCAAGGCCAAAATGCAAGGCTACGAAGGCGAGGCCTGCGGCGATTGCGGGAACTACACATTGGTGCGCAATGGCACCTGTATGAAATGTAACACATGCGGAGCCACATCTGGCTGTAGCTAAACAGGACACGGGGCGGGTGCGCTCGCCCCTGACGATATTCAGGCCGCAGGCAAAAAATTGATCGAGCGGTATAATGATGAGCTTGAATGTCGAAACTCTAAAGAGGGCCACTGGCCCTCTTTTTTTTATTCCTTCAGCTTGGGCCAATTCGCATTCCTCAAGGCGATATTGCCCGGAACATCCTGTAGCCACAATTCACGTCCCTGCAGGGAATAATTCAGAAACAGCCGAAGCACTTTGCATTCGCAGTGTTGTTTTCGAGACGCTTGTTTGGGGCGGCATTTGCCGCATTGGTACATGCACTACTCCCTTGTGCCTTCGAAAAAACCACAAGTAAGACCGTCCACGATCTCTATTTTGAAACCCACAATCGCGGGTCATAAGAAGTGTGAACCGCGATCCCACGGGTGTAGGGTCGCGGTTCAATTTATCCGCGCAATTTGTCGTGAAGAATGATTGGACGCGCGGGTAAAGCGATCCAGTGTGTTATCCAATACTTCGTGATCCTTCTCAAGCAGGTCCAGACCTGTCGCAAACCGTGGTTCAGCGCTGGATAGTTCGGGGAAAAACTGTCTTTCCATGTATGATGCCCATACGGTTGCGCGCCCAACCAATTCTGCGTTGATCGCGAAAAATTTTGGTGGGCATCCAATGCATCGCGGGGGTAGTCGTTGATCAAGTGGTTCAGTTCAGGTGAAAGCGGGTCCGTCCGGAATGCTGTCTGTGTCATGCATCACATATGCGGACAGATGCGGATTTACCACACCAACTCGGATATTCGTTTTTTGCAATGATAGTTTAGCAGGATGCTATTCGGCCTGCGCCAACTGTTCCAAAACATCATCAATCACGCGTTGCCACAGCTCTGGGGGCTGTGCACCTGGAACGGCGTGTTGGCCTGCGACGATGAATGTGGGCACCGATTTGACGCCCATGTTGCGGGCGGCTTCATCCTTTTGGCGCACCTCTGCCAAATCAGCGTCCGAGAGTAACAATTTGCGCGTGACGGCCGCGTCCATGCCGCCTGTATCTGCGACATCTGCCAAAACGTCGATGTCGCCAATATCACGACCTTCGATGAAGTAGGCCTTGAACAGGGCAGATACAATCGGGGTTTGCACACCTTCAATGCCCGCCCAATGGATCAAACGGTGCGCATTGATCGTATTCGGGGTGCTTTTGATCCCCTCTAGGTTCATTTTTAGCCCTGCTTTTTCCGCGTGTTCTGCGACGGGCATATAGGCCTTGATCGCATTCTCCTTGCCCCCAAATTTCCCTTCTAAATAGGTACGACGATCCATGCCGCCCTCTGGCATCTCGGGGTTCAGCTGAAAGGGGTGCCATTCAATCGTAAAAGGGTGATTGGGTCGGCTTTCCAGCGCGCGGTCTAAATGGGTTTTGCCAATAAAACACCATGGGCAAATCGGATCTGAAAAGATGTCGAGTTTTATCATGTGATTAGATCCTTCATCTTTCTGAGAGCATTTCGGTTAATCTTACCGTTCGCGGTTTGGGGCAGGGCGTCAAGGCGCACATAGGCCTTGGGGCGTTTATAATCGGCCAAATGCGTTTGCGCATGTTCTTTAAGTTGAGTTTCAATATCGGAACTTGCCGACGTAAAAAAAACCACAATAATTTTTGCATCTGCCTTAATTTCAACTTCGACACAGGCCAGTGATATGATGCCCTGAACCTGTGACAGGCTATGTTCCAACTCGATCGGGGACACGCGAAACCCGCCTGCGTTCATCATGTCATCCTTACGACCCGTGTAATAATAGGCGCCGTTTTCACCGATGCGCGCATGATCACCTGTTAAAAACCACCCATCGACAAACCGATCCGCTGTTTCATTCGCCGCGTTTAAATATCCCAACATCAGTCCCGGATCATCCTGATGAACGGCGATGATGCCTTCCTCACCTAGCATGGCCTCTTGTGTTGGGTCATGCACCGCACGCAGGCAAATCCTACGCCCCCGTTGTGGCCAGCCAAGTGCGTGATCCGCACTGGGGCGATGGGAGCAAGAGGACAGGAATGTCGAACATTCGGACATGCCAAAGGCTTCAAAAATATCAACACCCGTTTTCGCGCGCCATGTGCTGCGAACATCAGGCGATAGTTTTTCCCCCGCAGACAGGACATGCCGCAACTTGGGAATACGGAACTGATCGGGTAGGGCCGCGTTTAGTTTTCGAATAACTCCGGGTGCCGCCGCAAACAGCGTTGCATGATGGCGCGACAACAACAGCGGCAAAAGTTTCAAATCAACATTTTGTTCAGGGATCAAGGCGGTTGCCCCAACGCTCCACGGATCCATCAATCCGGTGCCAAGCGTAAAGGTCCAATTAAAGGCACCCGCATGCAACAAACGATCCTCTGCGGCCAAATCATACCAATCGCGGATCATCATACGCCGCGCCCAAATCGCACGATGTGCATGCATCACCGCACGTGGGTGTCCCGACGTGCCCGAGGTATAAACGATATAGGCTAATCTGTTGGGATCACCGCGATGAAACTCGGCAGATTCATTTGATTTAAACGCGGCAATCTGTTCAACGTTCAAAACGCGATGCGCTGTATCGGGCAGGGCGCATGCCCCGTCGTGAACAATGACAGTGGGATCGATGTCCGTGATAATTTTGGCAACTTCTGTTTTGGTCAGAACGCTTGATGTGGGCACAGGCACCGCGCCAATTGCAATGGCGGCCAGATAGGTTATGGGAAAGTCTACCGTATTTCCCAAGCGCATCAAAACGCGATCATCTGGTTCAACGCCTGTGTCCAGCAGGCCCTGTGCAACGCCCAAAACATCTGATTTCAGCTGTGCATAGCTGATCCGCCGCGCGCCAGAATTAGACAGGACGGATAGTACCACCTTTTCAGGGGTGACATCAGCATGTGCCAAAACATACTCTGCCATATTGAAATCAGAGGGGCAGGGCGCATGTATGTCGCCAATATTAGGATAGGATTGCATACCATTGTCCTAAGTCACGTGCGCCCGAGTTGCAAGCCTGCGCCGCACGCGCTATAGGGTGCGACATGAGTGAGACTGATCCAAAACAACTTATTAAAATTGCACGTGAAAATGGCGCTGAAGAATTTGCAGAGCCTCTCGATCTGGGATCGCGTGTGCGGGATTTGCGCAAAGCGCGCAATTGGACCCTAGAGCAAGCGGCGCAGCAAGCAGGCCTTGCACGATCCACCCTGTCAAAAATCGAAAATGGACAAATGTCACCAACCTATGATGCTTTGAAAAAACTGGCTGTTGGCTTGGATATTTCTGTCCCGCAATTGTTCACACCCCCCGTTAAGGATCAAATCAACGGGCGTATGGTCATCACGAAAAATGGCCAAGGTACCGCACATGCCACGACGACCTATGAACATGAACTCTTGGCTGATGGTTTGACCAAGAAACAAATGCTGCCTTACCGCGCGCGCGTGCGTGCACGCTCAATCGATGAGTTTGACGGTTGGGTCCGCCATGATGGTGAAGAGTTTCTTTATGTCCTCACAGGCGTCATTCGCCTTTATACCGAGTTTTACGAACCCATCGAAATGCGCCGCGGGGATACCGCCTATTATGACGCAAGCATGGGGCACAATGTCGTCTCACTCAGTGATGAGGATGCGACAATCCTATGGGTCACCGCCCTAGTGTAATTGTCGCGTTTGGCAGGATACTTTTCGGTGTGATCGTAGTTCTGATTTTGACGTTTTCGTTTGGTGAACCTTGAACCGTCATGCTTGGCTTAACTTGGCAGGCTCCGACGGCACACATCACCAGTAGCACTGATACCATCTTCATTTTCTGACCCCTTATTCCTCGCTCCACCATACATCAGGAAAGAACCCAATGCGATCCCCGTAAATGGGCGTGTCGCTTGGAAATTTCAGGTATGATTTGTGTGCAATACGGCTGGGTCCATTGTGATAAATTGGAATGACATAGCGCCCCGCCGTCAGGACACGGTCCATTGCGCGTACAGCATCCAAAAATTGCTGACGTGTTTTCGCGGTGTTTAGGGCATCGATCAGCGCGTCCATCGCGGGTGAATTCAGTCCCATTAAATTTCGCGTGCCTTCCACATCTGCATATTCCTGCCCCCAATAGAGCCGCTGTTCATTGCCAGGCGACAGCGAGAGGGAACGCGCAAAGGGTGTCATATCAAAATCCAAAGCCTTGCGTCGTTCGGCGTATTGCGCACCATCCACCAAGTCAACTTCGACAGAAATGCCCAAACGGGATAGGGCGTCCATATAGAGTTCAACGATGGACAAATATTCTTGGGCACCCTGACGCAGTAGGATTTTGAACGACACTGGATCACCCGCTGGATCGGTAAGTTTCCCATCAACCACACGATATCCTGCCTGATCCAATAATGTTACCGCGCGACGCATGTTTTTGCGATTTCGCTCTGATCCGTCGCTGATCGGAAAACGATATCCTTCGATGGTGTCGGGTGGCAGTGTGTTTACAAATGGCGTTAACAATTTTGTAACCCCATCGGCGGCAGGACCATCCCGCATACCAAGGATTGAATTGCCGAAGTAACTTTGAATACGATCCTGACGCCCACCTGTTTGCGCATCATTTATGTATTCGAAATTGAACGCCTCAATCATCGCCTGACGGACACGCCAATCGGCAAATAAATCGCGTCGGGTATTCATAACCAAACCACGCATGCCCGTTGGCCGTTGATGCGGGATTTCTGATTTGGTCATCGTCCCATCCTGCATTGCAGGGAAATCATATTGCGTTTCCCATTTTTCGGCATTGCCCTCGCGCATCATGTCGATGTCACCCGATTTAAACGCCTCAAACAGGACAGTCGCATCACCAAAATATTCCAGTTTGATTTCATCAAAATTATTTGTCCCACGACGCAAGGCCAGATCAGCGCCCCAGTAATCCTTGTTTCTCTTGAGCGAGATACTGCGCCCCGGATCGACCGTATCAATCACATAAGGGGCTGAGGTAATGGGCACGATGTCCAAACCAGAAACCGTGAAATCCACATCCTCCCACTGGGCCTTTTTCAGGATCGGACGCATGCCTGCCAATAGCGCAAGTTCTGGATTATCCTCATTAAAAGTAAACCGAACCGAACGGGTGCCCGTTTGTTCGATTGTGTCTATTTTCCCCCACAACCCGCGATAGCGCCAGTGCCCAACCGTCCCGAGCGTTTCATAGGACCACAAGACATCTTCAACAGTCACGGGCGACCCATCGGAAAATCGGGCTTCTGAACGCAGGCTAAATTCAACCCATTCGCGGTTTGGTCCCGTTTCGATTGTTTCGGCCAACAAACCATAAAGCGTAAAAGGTTCGTCCCAGGACCGTCCCATCAATGTCTCATAAGCCCAAAACCGAAGCTGCCATGGCGCGCGTCCTTTGATTATGTGGGGGTTTAGCGAATCGAATCCTCCAACTTCGCCCAGAATCAGCGTACCCCCCTTGGGCGCATTCGGATTCGCATATGGGAGCGAGACAAAATCAGGACCCAGATCAGGCGATCCATACATTGAAATTGAGGGCTGAGGCTCTGCCAATGCGGGAGAGGATAAAAATGCCACGCTTATGGCGATAGCCTTGATTCCTTGGTGAATCTGGGAAAACTTCATGGGTTTCTCATTCTGATTGATATGCTCTAAGCGTCAGCCTAGTCACCTCTATCTGATATTTCAAACTTTTAGCTTGGAGTGATCAGAGATTAACGGTATAAAGGTCCCACTGCTCGATAGGTTTCTTGCCTGTATGAAACCTGCCTCAATGACTTGGCGCCTGCTTTTGCAGGCGCTCTTTTTTTTCCATAAACTGCCACTTGCTTGTATCTGCCGCATAATGGCGAAATAACCATAGCATTCTATGTTGCAGGAGATTTTCAAATGACCCTATCGGGAAAACGCGCCGTTATCACGGGATCAACATCAGGAATTGGTTTAGGGATCGCGCGTGCCATGGCAGGTGCAGGGGCGGACATTGTTCTGAACTCTTTCACAAATACAGACGATGACCACGCCTTGGCCACCGATCTGTCGGATGAATTTGGCATCTCTGCACGCTACATTCAGGCCGATATGTCGAAATCTGAACAGTGCCGTTCGCTGATCGAGGAAAGCGGAAACTGTGATATACTGATCAACAACGCGGGCATTCAACATGTTTCCCCGATTGATGAATTCCCGATTGATAAATGGAATGCCATCATTGCGATTAACCTCAGTTCCGCGTTTCACACAACCGCTGCAGCCCTGCCAAAGATGCGCGCAGCGGGGTGGGGACGTGTGATCAATATTTCATCGGCGCACGGACTAACCGCATCCCCCTTCAAATCCGCCTACATCGCGGCAAAACATGGCATCATCGGTCTGACCAAAACAACCGCATTGGAAACTGCCGAACAACCGATTACAGCCAATGCAATTTGTCCGGGCTATGTTTTAACCCCACTGGTCGAGGCACAGATTCCTGCCACCATGGAAAAATACGACATGGAACGCGATGAGGTCATCAAAAAAGTGATGTTAGAGCGTCAACCAAGCCGCGAATTCGCAACCGTAGAACAAATTGGCGGTACCTGCGTATTCCTATCATCACCCGCAGCCAATCAAATAACGGGAACCACGATCAGTGTCGATGGTGGCTGGACCGCGCTGTAGATGACTACAATTTTGTTAATCTGATTAACAGAAAATTTACTTAATAATCCCCTTATCACTGCCAAGACCTAAGGAACGGCGCAATGAAAACTTTGACGTTGAATGGCGCTGCGCGGTGGCCGCAAGCAGGCGCGCACTGAATGCTTTTTGGCGCAACACGCACCGCAAAGGCGGCATAGCGTTCGGCCTCTTTTGTATTACCAAATTCGATTAGGTCACGCGCACTGATCAGGGCCGCGTCAACGGGGTGGGTATCTGCGATGTCACGCGCAAATTCCAAGGCGTCAGAAAACTGTCCATTTAACAACACCCACTGTGCGTCAATCAAATCTTCAAGCGCGGCAAAGGGCGCAAACACGATCAACAAAATACCAAAACTGACGCGTTTAATCAGCGCTTTCGTGTTTTTCGTCCTTTATTTGGACGACATCGGGGGCATCACCTAATTGCGATGGAGGATACACAAGCCCCGCTGAAATCACCAATTTCGCGGCATCTTCAATGCTCATGTCCAGTTCAATGATATCACTTTTTGGGAAAAACAATAAAAAGCCCGATGTCGGATTGGGCGTCGTAGGTACAAATACGGAAATAAGTTGATCACCATCGCCCGCACGTTCGGCCACTTCGCCGCGCGCTACGGTGGAAATGAAGCCAATGGCCCAAATACCACGGCGTGGATATTGGATCATGCAGGCCTTTTCAAATGAGCGCTCTTGTTGTGCAAACACAGTTTCAGCAATCTGTTTCACACCGCTGTAAATACTGCGAACAACGGGCATGCGATGAACCAGCGTTTCGCCATATCGGATCAGTGATCGGCCAATCAACCCCTTGGCAAGCCACCCGATAAGGGTGGTGAATAATAGGAAAAAGATGACGCCCAGACCGCGAATATTCACCTCGGTTTCAGGGCCCAGAACCCGTTTAATCAAGGCTTCTGGCTGATAACTGTCGGGCACAAAGGGCAAAACAAATCCGTCCACCCAACCGATCACGGTCCAGATCAACCACACGGTCAAACCGACAGGCGCAATTACCACAATCCCCGTCAGAAAACTATTACGCAGCCCCGAATACCACGGCGTGCGCGGTTTTGGTTGCGGATCTTTGTCGAACATTTGGGTCATGGCTGCCTTCCCTTGGGGTCAACATAGGCAGCAATGGGTGTCGTGACAATGGTCATTCGCCCATGGCACATGCAATTTCAGCTGCAAGTCGCGCATTGTTCAAAACCAGTGCGATATTGCTGTCCAAGGAACGCCCGTCGGTCAATTCAAATATCCGCTGTAACAGGAACGGTGTTACGGCCTTGGCTGATACGCCCTGCGCCTCGGCTTCCCCAAGGGCTTTACTAATAATGGGTTCGATTTGGTCTTGGGGTATTTCTGCGTCCGTCGGAATTGGATTGGCCACCAATTGTCCGCCAGATAGGCACAAAGCAGCTCGCATTTTCTGCGCCTGTGCAATTTGTGCGGGATCATCCATACGCAGGGGGGCGTTTAAACCACTAGTGCGTGACCAAAAGGCGGGCAGTTCATTTTGCCCATAGGCAATGACAGGAACGCCCAAGGTTTCCAAAACCTCCAATGTTTTGGGAATATCCAAAATCGCTTTGGCACCTGCGGCAATCACCGTGATAGGGGTTTGGGCCAGCTCTTTAAGATCTGCGGAAATATCAAAGCTGTGTTCTGCGCCACGATGCACACCGCCGATCCCACCTGTTGCAAATACCTGAATGCCCGCCAAATCCGCCAAAATCATAGTTGCGGCCACGGTTGTGGCACCCGTTGCCCCATCTACCAGACAGACCGCCAAATCCGCCCGTGACAGTTTCCGCGCGCCTTGGGCTTGGGCCAAGGTTTTCAGCGCATCTTGGTCCAGACCAATCTTAATCCGCCCCTCAATCACGGCGATGGTTGCAGGTGTTGCACCATGCGCACGCACCATATCCTCAACCCGATTGGCCATGTCATAGTTCTGTGGCCAAGGCATGCCATGGGTGATGATCGTACTTTCCAACGCGACGATGGGTTTATTGTTTTGAAGTGCGGCTTGGACTTCGGCGGTTATTTCAAGTGTATACATCTTACTTTCCTGCAACATGATCTGCGGCGGCCTGCGCCCCCGCCAAAAGGGCGTCCGCTCGCGAATACCCGTTCATTTCCGCATGGATATGCGCGGCCACGAAAACATCACCAGCACCTGTCACCTGCGCTAGTGTGCTCACCTGCGGAACCGCGGCAGATAGCGTTTCGCCATCCTGCAGCGCATCTGCCACGGGATCAGGTCCATCCGTCACAATCGCGCGGGCGGCCCCCAATTCGATCAGAGCATTCGCCGCATCAATCGATGACGGAAAACGCGCATTACAAATGATTTCCGCTTCGATCCTGTTTACGTACAAGGCGGCGTTGCCACTGAATAGAAAACAATTCAACCGCTTCGCTTTGCCAGGGGAGGCGGGAACGACACGCAAATCACAGTCCGAAAATTCAGGCATGGCAGAAATTTGGTGCAACAAGGTTTCCGTTAAATTCCCATCCAACACAGCAAGCCCAGAGAAGGGGGCCTGGGCCGAACCAATTGTTCCATCACACAAGGGATATAAGATTTGCGATCCTGCCTGTTCCAGTGAATGCGCATCGGCAATCGCGGCAACAACACCATTCACATCCTCAATCGCCATATATACATCTGTGCGAGCGTGTGGATTGCGATAAATCAAATCTGTGCGCATCCCATCGCGATCACAGGATTGAATCAATTCATCCCCTTCGGTGTCCTGTCCCAAACTGGTGATCAGCGCAGGGGACAGGTTTAGATTGCTGAGCGCCTTGGCAATATTATAGGCAACGCCGCCCTGGTGTCGGCGAATGTGGCCCGCGCGATCAAACCCATGTTTCATCGGATCGGGACACCGTCCGATCACATCCCAAAGCACGCTGCCAATACAAAGTATATCTGTCATTTATTCTGGTACCGAAAACGTCAAAGCCGCCCAATCACTTTGCCAATAAACACCATTGGCATGATCTGCCTGATCTTTAACCTCGGTTAGGATCACATGATCAAGCAAATAATCTTGGCCCTTGCGCACCGGGACTACCGCGTGTCCCATTTCATCACTGGTCAGTTTAAAAATATTTACTGTTCCATCAGTGCCCCGTTCAAACACCTCTATCTGAGCATTGGCAATTGGATCGCCCAATTTTGTCAGGGTGACGGGCATGCCTGCGGTCATATCGTCCGTATAGGGATTTTTTAAAGCTGTGAATTCAACGAACAGGCCAAAGGTTTCATCCGCCCCGTGACCATGCCCAATATCAATCAAGGCCTTTGAATGGCGGAAATAGCGTTCTGTAAACCGATCTGTTGGCCAGTTGTTGTCCAAATGACGCTGCAATGCCCATGTCGCGTCCTTTTCTTCGACAAAGGCTGTGAATTTTTTCAAACCGCGATAGGTGATATTGTCGATTTTCGATACATAAACGAAACGCGCCAATCCTGCTGTGTCGATCACCTGTTGAAAAGC
>Ga0255757_10000852_pt1 | contig 30003 bp, 49 predicted proteins | sample 071ome_27_FD_179957 | JGI IMG/M metagenome (GOLD analysis project Ga0255757, IMG submission 179957) | Coastal salt marsh microbial communities from the Groves Creek Marsh, Skidaway Island, Georgia - 071409AT metaG (version 2) | ecosystem: Environmental > Aquatic > Marine > Intertidal zone >...
ATAAAAAAATCTATGTTCTTTTCAGGCTCAATGAGTGTAGACTCTGAAAAACTGAAACCCCACTGGTGTTCAGTGATGGAACTCAAACCAAGAAATCATCGAGCGAATAGCGAGGCTTGCGTCCGTTTTCGATGGTTGAGTAATCCCAACCCAACGGTTTCATCAGATTGCGAATAGGACCAACGAGGGTCTTTTCGGCAACGGTGTTCCAATCGATGAGGTAATCCTCCACTTCTTCTGGTTCCTTGAAGGAGATGTAGCCACCCGAAGGAATCTCAGTGGGGCCACCTTTGGAATAGGTAAAGAAAAAATACTCCCCAACACCAATAGGTGTAATCTTGTCATTTGCGATGTTGTCATTGAACCATTTCGCACCTTTCTGACCTGCGGATAGCGAAGCATAGTCTTCAAGTGGTTTTGATATTCGAGTCCGTCGGTAAATCTTCGCTGGCTCAATATTTCCACTACGGACATCGTCGGCAAGGTCGGTAAAGTATGAAACAATGTCTGCTTCTGGCAAGTCTTGGTCAAATAACAAATCGAAGAACTTCAGTTGGGATTCTTTAGTGAGTGGAGAAGAATCACCACGTCGGTATTCGTAACCCATGATTTTTTGACGCTTTGCAAAAGGAACATCGTCATCAATCCAGCCAGTCTTGTCAGTCCATTTCTTACGGCATGCATAACGCTTCTTTACATCGGAGAACATTGCCTTGTCGAGCAACATCTCAAGTTCAGCAACGACGTATTCCGACCCATGTCGCATCTGAAGAATCATGGTGATTTCTTCGGCCAATTTGGTTGCAATTTGAAGGTGTTCTTCTGCGGTTTTCCCTTCAGGGCCTTTCACATAAATTGAGTCGGTATCGCCGTATAACACTTGGAATCCTTCGTCTTCTGCATACTGCTTTGCAAACTCCAAAGACTCACGGCCAAACTTGGTGATGGAACCACCAACGGCGCGATTGCCCCAACCATTGACTCGTGAAGCCGTCGCACCGTAAATTGAGTTGACGATAATTTTGGTGTTCAATTCATCCATACCGTATCTCTTCGCCAAAGCGTCATCGTCATTTTCGATGGCTTCTCGCTGAAGTCGCTTGTACTCATCGCGAGCAGATAGCAACTCGATAACAATTTCACGCAAAATATTGCGCTCGCCTTTCCGGAAATAAACAGGGATTGGCTCTTGACCTTCCTTTTCCGGAGGATATTCGCCCTCGAAATAGTCCCCCTCTGGAACCTCATAGGTCATATTGGAATAACCAATATGACCGGCAACAATGGCCGTAGGGTAAAGAGATTTGAAGTCAATGAGATACACATATTCCCATACGCCGGTGATTGGATTCAAGACCCAAGCCCCGGGGATTTTTTCCATGTCATCCATAGTCCTGCGCTCCGCAGAAGAAGGGCCAGAGCGTTGTATGAAGTCAGCGCGGCGTTGAGCAATAACGGCAAACAATTTGGAAGTGTAAAACACATCAGACCAAGGGATGCACCATTGGACTTGCAGACGATGAAAACCTTCGATGATACCCCACTTGTCGTCAAGCATTTTCATCAATTCAACGTCGCGAAGACAGTAATACACATACTTGTCCCATTCAAGGTGCCAATCTTCATCAAAGAAGTTTGGCTTCCACTCTGCTTTACCACCCTCTTCTTCAAAGGCACTCTTGGTAACCTTGTCGAGTGCTCGGGAAGGTAAGTTGTTGGAAGTACTGGCGTGGTGTTTCTTCTCAGCCGCCCACATCAAGTCAATCATGTTCACTCCAGCCCAAGGCTGAGTGTGGACATACGGCAGATGTTCTCTCCCCGGAATACGGTAGTAATTGTAGTCCCCAATCTTCTCACCATCCATCGCTATGCTTGAAGGACGACGAACATTGCCCAAAGGACTGAGCCGGGAAGTGTCAATACCATTGGATTCAAGTCGATGGAATAGTTGAGGAAAGTCGTAGCCATGTCCGTTCCATGCCGTAATCAAATCATAGTCGGTGGACTCCATGTGCAATAGCCAATCTTCCAACATCTCCCTCTCATTGGAATAGTGTTTGAGAACAAGGGGCGTATTGATGTCCGTCATCATCCCATAAGGAGTCACAATCCCTCCTTGATACGAAGAGTGTTGACCGAAGGCGTGCATCGTATTGCTATACGAATCGTAGCAAACAATCAGCGTGATTTCTTGTTCGGTAAACCCACTTGAATTGACAAATTCATTTGCACGACACGCTTCAATATCCAAATAGCAAATGCGAGGCATCACTTCGGACATTTTGAAAGAATGGTCTATGCAAAAACGTTGAGGTAATTTCACATCAGCATTGTAAGTGGGGGTAATTCTGTCCATCATTCTCCGCATTACGTATTCATTGGGAACGCGCATTTTCAACAATGGCTGTCCTTCAGGACCCAAGCCTCCATTTTCAAACATGGGGGTTTCCATGTACTTACCAGCAATCGCCTCCAACCTGTCAAGGTCAATAGGGAAACTTTCCAACGACCACGAGGAATAATGGTCATCCCAGTCTCGTTCGTTGATGTTTTTAGGGTCAAACCACACATACTGCTTTACAGGATATTTAGCGGGGGAATATCGCCATACGCCGTCGGGATGGAGATATACAGGGACTCCATTCGCATCTCGGTCTTTTACGACCACCATTGAATTGTCAGTAGCAACATTCCTTGAGCCGGAATGATACGCGATTGTTTTCGACGGAGAAATGACAGCCATAGTAAAACCTCACTGAGATTTGAAAGCAGGGAGAATCGCTCTAAAATGATTTCGGAACCATTCGATATCTTCGCCGTTATCAAGAGCATCCAGCATGGATTCAATTCGAGCAATGAGGAATTTTCTGTCTTCCTTATATCGGTTAGCCCACCATTTATCGCTCATTCGTAAGCCTCCAAATCGATATCAAATGCCGCCGTCAATTCCTTGTACCGATTACGGATTGTAACCTCGGTAACACCAGCAATATCAGAAATTTCTCTTTGAGTACGGCGTTGTCCACATGTAATTGACGCGATGTAAATGATGGCCGCCGCAAGTCCGGTGGGACCACGGCCACTGTCCATTTCAAACTTCTCAACCTTTTCATACATTTTTTCACATTCCACACGCACGGCGGGAGACAATTGTAGTTTTGAACAAAATTGGTCAAAGTACAGGTTTGCTGTCTTTGGCCCAGTCCTTATCTTCAAAGCCGACTTCACATTGCGAATTGTGCGACCAAGTTCTTTCTTTCCCATACGTAGGCTTGAACTTACATCTTGGATTGGACGTGGGATACCCGCCAATTCACAAGAAATGAAAATACAAGCCGCCGCAACGCCCGGAATACTTCTTCCACGGATGATGTTTGCTTCAAGGCATTTGCGGTAAAGAAGACTCGACTCATCCATAATGGTTTTTGGTAGTCCGAGAATCGAACCCATAGTATTCATGTCTTGCATCGCCTGCTGAAGATTACGCTCTTTGCTGTTGCTAACTCGACTGCGCTTTTGCCATTTTCTCATTCGGTGAAGTTGTGTTCTGGTAGCATTGCTGATTGCCTTGCCAGAGTAGTCTTGATTTTTCCAGTCAATATCTGTTGTGAGTCCCTTGTCGTGAAGCATCATGTTGACAGGTGAACCAACCCGAGATTTGTCATCGGTTCCTTCGTATTGATTCCATTCCGCACTCAAGTCGACAATGTCGGATTCAAGTACGAGACCACAATCCGCACAAGTTCGTTCACCTCTTACGGGGTCAAGCATCAGGTTTCTGCTACCACATTCGTCGCATTTTACAACTGTTTCATCCATTTTTGTTACCTCAATTCTATGTCTCCATTTTTGTAATATACAATCTCATTGAGACCGTATAGTGCTTTTACTGGAGGATGATATACGCGGGTGATACTACGGTTGCCCTGAATCGTAGTCAAGTCCATACCCAACTCTTCGACCAACTCTTTGGTCGTGAATCGCTTCTTACCGATTTTCACCATTGCCTGTGCGAATCGTTGCACTTCGCCCACAGGGACTTCGAACGTACCCGCCGACTCTCCGGTTTTGGTGAAAGATTCACACAGAACCTTGTTTCCACTGACACGAGCACGGACTTCTGCGGCAATTTCGATTCCACTGGCCTTACGTTCCGAGGATTGCGAATTGGTCAACAACTGGAGTCTTGATGAGTCCGACGAAACCGCGTCTTTTTCTTCTGGAATCTTGGTTACAGCATCTACCAGTTGAGCCTTCTTACAGCCCGCAAAGCAACCGAGTTTCCCTTCGTCGGGGTTCGCATAGAAATGGTCTTTGTTTGTGTCGCCACCACGCATTTGACAGCAGGGGCAACGACCATGGTAATAGCCATCATCATTTGGCCCACGGAGGTCTTCAACAGAGCGTTGCAGGTCTTGTGCGGTAAAGGAGCCGGCCTTTGCTGAATAGGACTCCAGCATTACCCCAGAGGGGAGAACGCCATCGTTATGATAGTCAAGGATTTCTTGAAGCCGTTTGCGACCACCAGCACCAAAGAACCAGACCTTGCCTTCGCTGATGGGATAGTGATTCAATGCAAATGCAGACTGAGAAGAAAGCCCTTCCGTCATCTCAAAGAAAGTCGAAACCGGAACTCCCCATCGCATAAAACGACGTGAATAGCCCCGTATTTATACATTGCGTCGGGTTTAATTATTCGTCTGCGTCAGACTGAGCCTTTGGAGTCCCCTTTAGGGTGCTTCCCACGGCTTTAACAGGTGCCGTAGCAACATTCACCGTAGTGTCAATGACGCCAGCGATTCCACGAAGCCCTTTGCTAACAATTCCCTTTCGCTCGGTTTCTTCGTCATTCTTTTCATCACGGAGGTAGTCTGGTACTGCCTTCGCGAAAATTTGGGAAACAATCATCCACGCTTGAGAGTCGGTAATTTCAGTAGCATGCAATCGCAACACTTCTTCTTTCACTGGCTTCAGGAACGCTTGATAATTGACAGTAGCAAGTCCTTTTTCGCATGATGAAATCCATTCTTCTTCAATGCTGACAACTTCAGATGCAATCTTTCTTAATGTCCCGCAGGGACGACCCTCGTAGGTAAAGTGCAAATCACTCATGATTATCCGTACCTTCGTGTAGGTCTTGAAGATATTGGCCAACGTATTTGACCAATTCTACTCGATTTTCGGTAGCCTTTGGGTCATTTACAGGGGCAAATTCAGCGTCAAATATTTCAGAGATTATAGGGCTACCCTCGAACAAGAGGCCCATTGCATTACCAAAGTCATCACTTGTCCAACCCCTTACTTTGCATACGCCCGCCATAGTACGAATAATATCAATTGCCTTCGTCAAGTCTTTGAGGTCCATATCAATTTGCGATTTAATCAAATCACGGTCCCCGAGATTTCCGAGAACAACATAATACGGATACCCCTTGTCGCCCAGTAAATTGAGCAAGATGTTCAATTTATCCGGGTCTGCGCCTTTGAATTTGCTGATAGCGTATTCTTCCGCAACCTCCATCCAATGCTCAAGACGGTGGTTCACTACCTTACGGTTCCTCCCCATTGTCAATCACTCCAACATGATGGGGTCAAAGTCCAAGGAGGCATCGTGAAGAATCCATTTCCGTTGAAGTTGGGTTGGGTATTTTTCAGATTTCTTCTCCATGAAATCTTCTTTTGACTCAGACCAAAGGACTTCAATGATTGGAAGGATGTGCGTTGGACAGATAATGTCGGGGCGAACATCGTAGCGAAGAATCGCTTCGGTGGCGAAAGGAATCCCTTGGTGTAGCAAGTGAATACAGATTTGCGCTACACGCATGTTGTGCTCATACGTATTCCCTGCTGACAGTTTGATTACGCCCCAGTCAGGGCGATGCATGTCGTGTCCGTGCTCGCGCCACCAGTCATTTAGGATAGTCTGTACCTTTGCAGGGTACTTCATACGAGCATGTCCCCCAAACCGAAACCGATGAAGAAAATACAGGTCAATACAAATATTTTCTCGCCACCTTTGACGGGGATTTCTGTGTTCAAAAATTCTTTTACTTCTCCAAATACTTTCTTCATTCAACGCCCTCCTTCTCACAATGCTTCAATGCCCTGTACACCTTATGGTACGAGACACCAAGTCTTTGAGCGATTCCTTTAGTACTGAGATTTTGGTTGTAAAGCATTGCAACTTGACGCACAAATTCTCGGTTTGTTTCGAGCAATGACGGGCGACCTGTTTTCTTCGAGGACTTTGACATCCCGACTTTGACAGATACGCTGTTCAAGTTGGAATAATATTCACCACTCCAAAACAGTCCTTCCAGTTTGGGGAAGTCTTTGCGACCCTTCAATACTCCAATACCCGGAGCACAGGCGATGACCATGGAATCAACCTTACCAATTATTTTCCCAACAACTGGGACAAATTTGTGTCGTTCTTCCTTTGACCACGCTTCGAGAGAGAATAGCATCAAGTCGTCAATGTTACCTTTCTCAATCTCTTCGATTAATTTGTCAAGTCCGGGGGAGTTGACATTTGCAAATCCATCACAATAAACAGTGGGAACATCCCAACCCAACTCGTTACACCGCTCACTAACGACTTCAATGTACGGTTTGATTTCTGCGTTTTTGTCCGGTTCTGTATAAATGTATACTGCCTTCATTCTTTCACCTCTGTTGGATATAATATTTCGAATACGTGTTCAAGTTCAATAAGTCCTTCAGTGAAGTTGTGTGCTAATTTCAATACGGTGTGATACGGGTCCTTTGTTGAGTGAATCACACGAATTACGTTATCGTCATCATCGTATAGTCCTAAGTCGGACATCTTCTTACGAATCTCAAAGAATCCCGGCTTAGACCTCTTTTTCATCATCCAATTCTCACGAGTCTGTTCGGGCATCAAGTGGTCGAAGAATCCTTCTTCTTTGTGGACTCTCCAATGACAAATCTCACAAAGAAGCACGGTTAATTCAGGTTCATAGGACCAGTGGTGGACTTCAAGGAACCGCCCCTTTTTGATTTTGACACCGCTCAAATCTTCATCCCAACGGAAAACCCCACATATCACACAACGCTCGAGGTTGTCAGTAGCACTGTTTTCTTCGCTCATTCAGTACCCCGCCTTGTAAATGTAGTATTGAACGATACCGATTAAAAACAAAATTACACCAATCAGGAAGGTTACTGTGTTGCTTTGAATCCATTCTCCTACGGACTCGAACATCCAAAAGAAGCCCCAGTCCTCGGTCAAACCGACCAGCCCCATCAGAACAAGGATTGAACCGACAAATAGTGTAATTTGACGAATCAAGTACCAATCAGGACCACCATAGAGGTCATCCCACAACATTGCACAACCACCTCCGAAATCGTACCAGCAAGGGAAGCCGAGGCTCGTCCTTGTCCCTACTGTCCCTCTTCACCAGCCCCGTCATTCATCTCACCAGCCATTTCGACCAAGTTGATTCCGCGTTCTTCCATCAATTCGTTGTAGCAAATGGTCTTGAAATCACAGAAGTTTCCGCAGAAATCCTCACCGAGTCCATTCGCAACACGAGGAAACTTACCGTTTTTATGTCCATTCAATACGTCTGTGGAGCGTATGAACAATTCAAGCAAATCATAGATGTTTTGATGGTCGGCCTTCGTACGCTTTGTTTTGTACACATTCACGGCACATCGTACGTGTTCTCCCCCGTTTTTATTAATCGCATAATTGGATTGATAGTCAGGATGCACCTGCTTATCGACTACGACATACAGGAAATCGATTTCGTCTTCGTTCATCAAGGCGGCATAGTACGATGCTTGTAATTCACCCTCTGCGCGGTCTTGACTCCAATTGTAGCGTTTGTTCGCATTAGCGGTCTTCCAGTCAGCGAGGACCGTATTGGAAACCGCAACATCGACTTGACCTCGTATGGTCATACCAAGGTCATCCAATTTGCGACGATAATCAACCTCGCATCCGATTTCGATATTCTTGAGGCAGTCCAATTCGCCGTTGTTGTATGCATCAACATAGCATTGGAACCACCATTGAATGTTCTTTGCCGCCCTCTCAAGCACGCCTTCGACTTCTGAAATCGGAGTACCTCTTGGTACCTGTTGCCAATGGTAACCAAGGCTACCGTCGACTACAAGGACGCGCGCATTGTCAAGATTTGGTGGTGCTTCCATATTCGCACAATTCTCTCGCAACTCCTTGTCAATCATGTGCATGATGATTTCGATATTGGGCTCAAATCCTTTCATAAGTGAATTGTGGAATGACTCACAGGCCGAGTGGAATACGGTTCCCATCGGCAAGGACATACCACAAGGGTCGCGTCCAAGTCTTACTCTTTTGACGTCGTTGTAGTAATACATCTTCGGACAAGTCTTCCATCGCTTGATTTTGCTCTGGCTATGTTCGTCCGGTCCGTATCGCTCAGTGGTAATCTCTGGCTTATCCATCAATCTCCACCACTTGTAGTGCCATGTCCTTCGCAAGTTTTCCCGATGCGACAAGTTTCTTCATCAGGGCCAATTGCTGGGTCAATTCTTTCTTCGTTTCAAACACGCCAAGAGAAACCACTTTCACGTTTGTGAGCGTGATGGCTTCGGCCTCGGGTGCGATTTTTTCAATCAGCATGTATTTCATGGGTTCATTCCTCCTTTCATCTCGGTTATTATTGTTATTCTGGGTTTCTTTGTAAGACCAAATTGATTGCATTCACCAATGGGGCATTTCTCCCTCCCTTTTCGAGGTTCTTGATGACATTCAACATAAACGGCCGGTCATTCAGCACGCACTCCAACAGGGTTTTGCCCTTCAATGCGCCATACGGAAATCTCATCATTGTAGCATTGCGATATTCTTTGTCATCTTTGCTACCCGCAGGTGGGGTGGTGGTTTTCGGGGCGTGCGGGACAAGGGACGTTTTCTCGGGTTGGGCAACCACGACTTCTTCCTCCTCGACCGCCGCAGAAACAAGATTCCGTGCAGATTGGAACGATTCTTGAACGGCCACGGAAGTTGAGTTCGTGGTGTTGTCCGACAACAACGAAGCCGATGACTCGCCACTTTCCGATGGTTCGGTGATGGTTTCTTCAGCAGGCATGACTGAACCCATCAACAACCCAAGCCATTCGGCTGGGGAATATGTGCGCTTTACGCCATTTTCAAATTCGATTGTGATTTTTCGGACATTCATCTATTGGCCTCCCGTTTCTTGCGACGGCGTTCTGCCTTAAGTCGGTTATCACAGGTTTTGCAATAGGACTTGAACCCGTCCCTCGTTGAAGCGTTGTAAAAGAAGTCGCCATTGCAGGGAAATTCTTCATTGCACTTGATACAGGTTTTCTTCTTGTTGGGTTGTTCCAGAGAACGGGCACGGGCTCGCTCGTCATTTCGACGACGGGCTCGTACTTTCCATTCATTCCAAGATATGTAACTGCCACGAGAACGCGCCTTCATACAGGCCATGCATTGACTTTGCAATCTGTCCTTCGTATTGGGATGAGCGTAAAATTCGCTCTCATCTTTCTCTTGTTCGCATTTAGTACATTTTTTCATCCAATTACCTCCTTATGTCCACAGTTACCGCATTCAAACTTTCCACGGCTCGTTTTGAGAGTACTGAACCCCCTTCCTTTTTTGTCCAAGTAACCCACAACAGCAAATTCACGTTCACCGCAATGGGGGCATTTCAATTTAGCATCTGACATGATTCTTCCTCGCATATTTTCTAAATCAAAGGGACTTATAGTCTTTCCTCATTCTTCCTCCGGCAAGAAGGTTCTCATTTTGCGAGCAACCTCGCATTCGAGGAGATAATCAACAAGGGGGCGATGGTCCCAACGAGTAACATCAGCAGTGTAACATGTTTTTTGCATCCCATTGTAAAGGCAAACAGTATTGACGGTTTCACCGTTGAGCCGCATCAATGCGACATATAGCAAAATTTGGAGGGTATAATCTCCAGCCAATGGGGATATAGTGAATTTCAATTCATGGACTTCCCCGGGTCGAACAAAGTCGGGATACCCTACGATTGTCAGTTCATCATCAGTGGTATGCGAATACCTTTCTTGGGGTTTAAGGTGCCTATGGGGGAGATACAGTCGGGCATATTCATTCGCCCGTTCAAACAAGGGGCGAAATCGCTTTTCTCTCACCATGTAAGCGTCCTTTTCATGAGCGAGGGCACTTGCTTCGACATATCTCTCGAACATTTTACCGATGAGTCTTTGGCGACTACGCTTTGTATTACCCCACGATTGCCGTTTGTAGTCTGAAAGGCTTTCTTGAAGCACCCAATCTAAATTTGCAATACCGTGCTCTCGTATCTCCCGATAATTCCGACCAGATAATCCACGAACGAGTTCAGTAACTTTCATTGGCCACTTATTCAATTCCGGCTTTCTTTCACCAAAAGTTGAGAGATTACGTTGGTGGTCATATTGATATGTTTCAAAAAAATCCCCAGACAATTCTTGGACAAACCGTGTAGGCTTTTTCGATTGATGTACATACGTAATGAATAAGCCCTTTTTTGCTCGCGTAACGCCAACATAGAATACCCTGCGATATTCGTTTTCAAGAATATCATTGCAATACCAAGGCCAAAATGGGCTCATACGGGCCAAGAAAACATATTCAAATTCAAGGCCTTTTGATTTGTGAATTGTCATGACTCTGACTTTATCTTCAGCGTCTTCATCGTCGGAAAATACTTTTGATATTTCTTCAGCGAGTTCAGCATCTTGGTCATCTTTTGTGCCTCCTCTGAAAAAATCGTTAATGTTTCTATTGCTTGGAATCAGTACCGCAATTTCCGAAGGAAGGATTCCTTTCGACAGCAGACTTTTGGTATGTGTCAAGATGTATGAAAATTCAAACCGCTTTGCGTATCGACGCTTATCACAGTTGATGACCAATGGCATATCGCCCTTTTCCGCGTCTTCTCTTGCTTCCATTGGCATCTTTTCTTTGATGCGGTCATTATCCATGGATACGATTTCATTCGCAAGAGCGACGATTGACTGCGAAGAACGATAGTTGATTGGCAAAGAATACGGAGTATATTTTTCAAATGCTTGACGGATGTATTTTGGGTCGGCGTATCTCCACTCGTTGATACATTGTGAATCATCTCCAATACAACAGATGATGGTCCCTTGACCTTCCAGATAATCAACAAATAATTGCTGACGGTTATCGATGTCTTGAAACTCGTCAAAGAATAAGTGAGACACAGAAGAAAGAAGTTTCTTCAATTCTTTGTTGTCGGCTTGAAGTTGTTCAAGAACAATTTCAAGGTATTCGCTTACATGAACATCTTTTGGAATCAACGTTCCATCGTCAATTGCCTCACAGAGAGCCTTTGCATATGCGTCAACGGTCTTGACGGTAACGCCAGACTTCTTTCCAATCATCTTCTCAAGTCTTTCTTTCCCTCCCTTTGCCGCATCACGGTTGAACATCACTGCTACGATTCCTGACGGGTCAACTCCTTCGTTCACCAGTCGTTCGATACGATGAATCATTGTGAAGGTCTTACCGCTACCGGCAGACGCGATGACACACATATTCTGGTCGATTGGCGCATTTACTATGGCTTCTTGGTACTTGTTTAATTTCGGCATATGTTCTCCTCTTTGTGTAAAAGAAGGGACGTCCAGACGTCCTATAAACATTCCCTGTCGGAATGAAGTGCTCATAAAGAAATCAAGACCAAAATCGCCTCGATTCTATGGAAACTACTTTTCAGGAATCATCCGAACGGCCGTAGCCTTCGTGAATTGCGCCGCCTTGACCATCTTAGCACGAGCGTCGACGGCATCCGAAGCAAAAGCATAGAGAATCCAGTCATTGAGTCCTTCGTTGAAGGTTTCGACTCGATACTTCATTCCTCTTCATCTCCGACATCCAAATCAGCGAGAGGGATAGTCCCCGGCGTTCTCTTACCGCAACAGACCGCGTACTTGGTAAAACCGACAGGTAGTGGTTGTTCATAGTTGTAGTAAATGTGCCTAAATGCACGATTAAGGTCTTTGACATCAAGTGTTTTGTCTTGGTAAAAGGCCTTTTGAGAATCTTGGTCCCAATGGACTACACCCATTGCGTGTTCGTGGCCGCAATCGCATTGAGCGTATTCCTTTTGCAATCTCGAAGCAATGTTTTCGTACATCATAGCATGTTCCATGTCTTCTTCTTTGCCGGTTTCTTTTGCATCCGCAATATCCCGTGCAACATCTTTTGGTGTAACGGCATCACGGTCCATCCAGTAAGTAGCAAACATCTGTTCTGGCACTGTACAAGTCCATCGGTATTGACCCCATCCGAACAAAGTCATGTGTCCACAATCAGCGCAGAATAGGAATTCGTCGCCGCGCTTAGGATGGCCATCAGCAGTTCTGGTGTACAATACGGTTGCTGGGGCGGCTGGGCAGGTGCATTTCTCACATCCTTCATGACCACGCCAAAATTCAAAGTCACATTCGAGGCAATGGCCATTGGTGCGTTCTTCGCCTTCGTAGTTGTACGTATGTGCTTCGACGTTTTCTTTTTTACATTCTTTGCAATTAATGAGAGTGGTCTTACCCTGTTCCTTTGCTTCCTTGATGAACTCTTTGAGTTTCGCTTCGACTTTGTCTTTGTTCGCCTCACTTTTCCTTTTCCATTCTGCTCGGTACTCTTCTTGTGTTTTTGTTACAATTTCTTTCATTCTTCTTCACTTCCTTTTTTCTTGTATATTGTCCATGGTTCTGGGACTATCGGATGAGCGTCTGTACGCTCGGATTCCATAGCATTGATGATTTCTGATAAAATCAATACGATAAAGAAAAACAGAATACAAATTACAAGAGGGTCAATCATTCTTTCACCCCAAGTTATCCCTTTCATCATCCAAGCCTTTACTCACTACATCAGCGAAGTAGTTTCGTGTTAGCGTGGGTTCTATGATGTAGCGTTCAGCGAGGTCAAGTCTTTCACGCAACCGCTTGACTTCTTCAAGGAGAAGTGGAGCATCTCTCATAAGTTTTGCATTACCATGATGTTTGCCAATCACCATATCAGCAAGTTGCTCACCCGATTTAGTCTGTATGTTCCAAGTTAAACCATCATCTAATACCTGTATTATCCATTCGCCTTCTGCCTGTCCTTCGTATTTGTCTGTGTCAATCATTCCTCTTCATCTCCTTTAATGCTAAAGTGTAATCAGCCTGTAAATCAATAATTACACCCTTCGGTATAATTACAATCGCCCCTTCGTATTTGTCTGTGTCAATCATTGGTCCAACTCCTTCGGCCATGTTACCATGTTGTAGCACTCTTCACAGAGTTTGTCATAGTCATCTCGCGAGTCGCAGTCTCCGCCGTTGCACATCAGGCAGTCTTCGGGCAACAAATGTGTCATTGCAACTCCTCCAATGGAACCAATTCCCACGTATGGATTGTAGCGGCTCCTGTGGACCCGCCACGGTACTCCATACCGGTCCTACGGAACCTTCGGTACTTACCGAGGATGTTTCCGATTTGTTGCATCGTCGCGGTCCGTTGTGTTGGTCTTCCGTTATAATTGGTATACGTATTGATGAAATCCAGAATCTGTCGACTATTTGATTCACCATTTTTCTCAAGGAATTCAACGATACGGTTGTACACCGTAACTTGGCCTTTCCTTACAGTCATTCCGTCTTTTGCTATTCTTGCTTGTGGTCCTGATGGCATGTTATCACTTTCCTAAATGAATCGGGCAGACAATCCCGACCCATCGGGATAATCGCGCGCCGAAGTGTAAGCCAAAATGAGGCTGTTGTCGTCGGCGTCAACGAGGTCGCTCAATATAGCCTGAATGTAGCGGCGAAGGGATATAGTCATTTCGCCGTTGCTTTTGAGATACTCAGAATCGCGTTTGTGTGCGGCGGCGAGCCAGCAATTCGTAACTTTGTTTCCACTGGGATGGGCCACCGTAATGACCAGCAATTCATCGGGGATTCCGTGGGTTGCTTTCATCAAAGCGACCCCCTAAGTCCAATGGACAGCAGGTCCGATTCGATTTGTTGTATCGCATTCAGTTCTACAACATCCATCATTTTACCCCGCATAGAACTCTTGAGGCCATCGCGCAAGTTCAGGCATACCTTCATCCAATCCGTGTCATCCCTATTTTGAATTGCCATTCTGCGAATACCGTCAAGGACTTCACTAAGTGCCTGACGAGCCGTGCTTGACTTTTCGAGTCCCTGAATATGCTGGCGCAATTTGTTTTGCAGTTTGTAGACCTCAAGCAATACACTGACTTGGTCGGGCTTCGGATTACTTTTGGTGGAACCCCCGTGAAGTAGCGTCTGGTGAACGCCACAATAGCCCTCTCGGACGGGTGTGTTGCGGCAACGGTCGCCGCTTCTTGTAGTTGCTTTACATCTCTTTACTTTGTTCATTCCTCTTCCTCCTCGAATCGCATCCCTGCGGTAATAGCAAATTCAAGCACTTTGTCAATGCATACGAAGCAAACAGAACGCTTCGCATGACGCATGCCGGTTGAAACCTTTCCACATAATTCACAGATTCTCATGCTCCGTAGCCCCCTGCAATCATGGCTTCTTGATTCGATTGCCATTGGTGGAACATAGCATGCCCACCAAGGAATCCACCGGCCTCACGGATGGGCCCAATGAATCTGGCGGCGCAAACATCACAATAGGTCATGACGATGCGTTCTTCATGATAGGTCCCAAATTCACTTACAATCGATACTGTTTGTCCAATGTCTTCTTCTGTATATTCTTTTTTCATTGTGATACCTCCTCGGAGTATGAAGTGCCAGTCCATGGATGCGACGAGTCCATAGACTCACGGCAACTGATGGAATACCACTTGTAGCGGTCGTCAATGTATTTTTTGACCCACGGTGGAAGTCCTACGTCTGCTTCGCACATTTTGTAAATGTCGTTCAGTGTTCGGTCTGCCGCCTTTAGGCGGTTCATTTCCTCGCTCATTGTGAAGCCTCCTCTAAGGTACATTTACATGGAGCCGTAGATAATACAATCCAGCCACAACATTCGCACTCGACAAGAAAGTCTTCGCTCATTGTGAAGCCTCCATTCTTAGGATTGCGTCAATAAGGAATCGAACTCTTGAACGAACCGCAGGGGGCAATTCTGATGCGTCATACCTCTCCCATTCATAGAGGATGTGAAGCATGTCCCGCTTTACCTTTAGTGTGTGTTCCTTGCTCCAGTGCGGGGCGCACTTTATTGGGTCTTTCTTCTTCATCGTGAAGCCTCCTTTCGGCACAGTGAGTATTGTTTGGTATGATTCGACAGAGTACCGACCACTTTGAATTGACGTCTCCGTAGCAACTGGGCTACGGTTTGAACATGTGGTGCGCCCCATGGCTTCAAGAGGTTGTTACCATGCATACGTTCTCTGATTTCAAGTGCGGTAAGTCCATCCTCTTTTTCGAGGATTTGTGTGATGACTTGCAGGTTTCGTATGTTGCCTTTTCCTTTCATTCTTCATCACCTTCATCGTCAAGTTCGCCTGCTTCATATGCTTCAAACATATCAACAGTCCAAAGGACAACCTCACCTGCTAACATCTGCATGTCATTGAGTTGAGGTAAGTTATCATAGATACCCGCTAAAGAGTATTCAATAGCCTCCGCATCATCTCTAATACTTTCGGGCAAATACTTTTCGTACTTCTCTTGCAAATCGCGTATCTTATCCATCATTTTTTGTGTCATTCTTCATCACTTCCACAATCTGGGTAATTGCACAGTCTCACAATTCTCCAGTATTTCCCGCATATTTCGCAGGGAATGGGTATTGCGCCGCACATGAATTGACGTGGGGAGTATCCACCTTATAGTCTTTTTTGCGAAATCCTGCCTTTTCCGAAAAAGGGGGAATAAAACAAAGAGTGGAACTACGACCTTACTTTTTTCGTGGGATTTTTTGAAAGGCCCCCTTTCTCTATGGAAAGAAGATTCCAGAGAAAATGAGGGTCCGATACCCTTGGCTCAATCACGATTGGCTACTCATACCACTCGAACGGACCCTTTGGCCTTGATTATACCCTCTTCAGGGTCTATTTTGCTAAAATCGCCGTAGGAGCGCGATTCTCGGCCTTCTCTGCTTCTGGGGTGTCTTGGGTAGGGTAAAGGCGAGAAAGTCCAAGGAAGGGGCGTTTCTGTGCGTCCCTTCCTTTTACGAAGGGTATTTTTCCTCGAAATAGGTATCGAGAAGCCCGTAGGGGCTTAACACAAAGACCCCTTTCTTTATTTCCCACTTGTGTTAAGGGGGTAGTATGGCAAAGGAATGGCCCACACGTGCAATCGGCTACGGCCGAGTCTCGACGAAGAAGCAAGAGGAAGGTTTGGATACGCAGGTTTTCGGAATTACCCGGTTATGCGAAACTCACAAAATCGAATTGGTCCCTCCACCTTTCGATATTGAGGGGTTTTCCGAAATACACTCTATTCCGAAAAAGGAATTCGACAAAGCCCTTCAATATCCTACGATGTGGTGCGACTTCGGCGTTTCAGGGAAAAACCTCGAACGACCCATGTTCAAGGCGATGATGGCCTACCTCAAAGAGAATCCAGATGTGAAGGATGTCATCTTCTATGACCCAAGCAGGTTGAGCCGTAACCTTGTTGATGCAATTAATTTTGTTGAAGAACATATACGGGGACCTTTGGGTATCAATGTACATTTTGTCACTATGCCCGACTTGAACCTTGATGACCCTACACAAGAGGCAATGTTCCGTATGAAGTCCATGATGGATGACATGGAACGTAAGCAAGTCATCATCAAAGTCAAGACTGCTATGGAACGCTTGCAAGAGCAAGAGCATGAGTGGGTGGGGAGGACCCCCTACGGGTTGTATGCCGGTAGGAAAGAAGACGATGGGGAAAAGGGAAAATTGCACTATAACCTTCAAGAACTGGAGATTGTAGTCGAAATCCTGAAGGAATACAACAGGAATTCATCGTATTCAGGAGTTGCGGCGTATCTCAATTCCCGAGGATTCACCACCCGTTCCGGCGGCAAATGGTATCCTCAACAAGTGAAACGTATTGTAACACATGCTGTTTATGAAGACGAAATCGATGGGGATAAAATGCTGAAGTATTTCCCAAAGGACATGCAATGGAGTGAGAGTTGATGGATGTCAAGGATTTGATTAGCGAGTTCGCAAAAGGGGCAGGAAAAGGAGTTGGGCCATTGAAACCAGAAGTAGCATTGAAAATCGAATTCACAGACAGTGTCCGAGAAGATATCGACCACATTCTCCAGAATCTTGATTCCACCATAAAAACCGTGGTTTCCGAAAATGTACAAACGGTTCTTCCAGAACTTCAAAGATTAAGTGAGAAAATAGAGGTGCGTTGGAAAGTCACTCAATATCTTCTCGTTGTAGGCTTCGTAATCAACGGCGCAGTTGCGCTGATTCTCAATTAGATGTGAAGTTCTCGAAAGTTGCTTGGTAGGCGTGCTTTACTTCCATCGGGAACGTACCTGTTTCGGAATACAGAGTATTCGCTGATGAATGTCTGACTTGATGCTTTGCCGTGAACTCCGCCTTCGAATTGTCTTTATTGAATTTGAAAACAATACCAATGTGTGTGTTGTCGGGCGGGTAATTGGTTATGTTTTCGGAATCATAATAGCCATTAGCGGCAAACTCTCGTTCTCCGTTAAGAGCACTAAAGTTCGCATTGAATTGATTTAATTCAAATTCCAACACCCCGTAATTGTTACTCACGTTGAACATTGGTGTTCGATTCGACCTTAGTATTGTCCAGCCGGGTGAAGGCTTAATTTCCACAGTGAAGCCGCTTTTGTCGGTCAATTTGTCATAAAACTCTTTCCTTTGGTCCTCTGTCATGAGTTTCGCATAACTGAGCAAGACCGAAAATTTGACTGGACGGTTGAGTTTCTTTACCGGTTCAAATGTTTTGTATTCGGTAATCATTGTTTGCTGGTTCGTACTTTGTCCACGAGGTTTGAGTTCCTTTGGTTTGAACAAAAGATATGCGCCTACAAGGAAAATTGGCGCGGAGATACCGAGGATTTTACCGGCCGCCATACTGATACGAAGTACTTTTTGCATTTGAATGTAGTGGCGGCCCTGCGGGGATTTGAACCCCGGTTATCGGCTCCGCAAGCCGAAGTGATATCCAAACTACACTACAAGGCCGAACCTTTCTTGATTCGGCTCGGACTTAAAGAAAAGGGTGGGGGGTAGGTTTGGAGATGAAGAAATTGTGACGAAAGAAGAAATCACAACACGGGTGAACCCATTACCCGACCTGCTATTCGTGTCTAACCTACCCCCCGTGACTCGACATCACAGGTACTTTGGCGAGGGAGGTTTTAGTTATGAACTTTCCTCAGACAGCACTATCATCAACGGCTCTCCAATTCGAGCCGTTGTAAAAGTTCAACTTGTTAGTATCGCTGTTGTAAATAATCATTCCTTCGACCGGTGTAAGGGCATCTCTTTCTGCATCTGTCAATACGTGCAGGTGCATTACCTTGCCCGTATTCACTCGTGCCATGCTTTCACCTCAGTCTGCTTTTTCGAGATAATTGTTCATGTAAGCAGTGAGTTCGAACATGACGATTTTCTTTTTGCCTTTGCAGATTTCCTTTAGGATTGGGTCATCTCCGACGAAAATCACTTGACCGCCTTTGTAGGTCTTTCCTTTGTACTTCGCCGTGTCTCCTTCGACGCCCTTCAGGTTCTTCTTGTCAATGTTCTTCCACACTTTTTTCATTGCTTGGCCTCGGGTAATCTTCCCATTTCCAACAATTTCATTCAGAGGTTCAACTGCATAGTATTTCATGTCCACGGCGCGTACCATACACATCCCTCAATGTAAGTGGGTCATAAAGAATCTCATAGGCGTCCGAAGACTGCGAGTGGGTCTTTGGTGACGTTCATGCTTCTCCGGGTTCCTCCATAACGTCCGCCGGGTCGGAAGAGGCGATAAAGGGCCCAAAATCCGAGAACGCCAAGTGCAAACCCGCCACCACCGTAGCCCAAGCGTGAACCCCAAGTAGTCCTGTTGCGCAATACCGCCCCAGTTTCTTGAAGTTGTTTTCCGTAAGAGGCAAGTTTGTTGCGAGTATCTTCAAGTTTCAAGAACGTAGACTTTGCACGAGTGTACAACTCATTCATTTGATTACCCGAATATCCGCCTTTGTTTTCGAGGGCGATGATTTCATCGTTGATTTCCTTCAGTTCTCGCTCAAGAGTTGCCTGCTTCGTAGCAAGGTTGTCAATTTCCGTCATTAGTGCCGTATACTGTGCCTTGTAAGCGGGTGAAGGTTCTGGGCGAGCCTTCGTCTGGTACACCTCATCATTGTAAGTGCGCGTAGCGATGTTGTTGGAGTTGTCAGAGTCCTTGTCTGGAACTGGCACGGGCCATGCGTATCCCAAGTTGGATTTCTTGTTGTTGATTTGTTGAATTAGTTGCTGGCTTTCGCGATATGGACTGTCTGGTGCAAATGTAGGCACTGGTTGTCGGTTTTCCAGTCGGTCTTGTGCCATCTTCCTCTTGTGACGTGCGATACGCATGGTCTTTTCCAAATCGGTTGGCTCACGCATACGCTCTTGGCGAAATTCACTGGTGGAAGGAGCCATTGGACGCATGAGTATCACTTCTTGAAGAAACTTTTCATGGCTCCTTGGTACGCACTATATCCGCCCCAAACCAACGCTGGTAATTTGAATAGCCACGAATCGTGGACTTTTGTTCCGGGCACCATGAATGACTGAATAATAAGGCCACCCACGATAACGTGATTTATTCGGCTTGCCGCGACCGTGTTCACTGCACCTTTGACTGTACTACCAATACCTCCAAAATTTTGTGCAACACTACCAATTGCGGCCATATTCTGTGCGGCTCTTGTGGTTCGCCTTGCTCGTACTGTCGTTTCTCTGTTAATGTCGCCAATCGACTTGACAACAACTTGTCCTCTTTGTTGTGGTGTAACCATGTTTATCACGCCTGCGCTTGTCCATACGCGAGTAGGATTGCAAGACCAGAAACCATTGCCGTCGTACGGATGTATTTCTCTGGTTTTGCGATAATCTTCTTTGCTTGTCTCACAACGGCTTTGTATCCGGGCATACCAGAGCCAACGTAAATCAATCCGAATGCAACAAGGGCTGGAACATTCAGATTGTCAACAGGGCCGATGTTAATGAATCCCAAGTCTCCTTTGCGAATATTTGAGTAATCAATGAAGTTGTAATTGTCATCCAACTGGGGAGTTGGGAGGTAAGGGTGCTTCGTTTCAGGAGGACTGACGGGCACGATACTACCAAGTCTATTTGCCGTTGCGGTGAAGGCTTTACCCAAAGAAGGGTGGTAAGGAGGCATACTCCCATTAGATGAAGAACTCATGTTCCTACGCATCATAACGGATTGATTTTGTGAAGATGTATTATTCATTATATCGTCCTCCGCGTAATGCTAACATGCCCGCGACCGTTGCCATGGCTCCCGCCATTACTACGCCCATGCCGTTATTGGTTTCAAAACCTTCGCTTGTATTACTCTTTCCAAATAATCCTGCAAATCCTAAATTTTCGATGGGTTCGAATCGCATCGAACTTGACATTGGCGCATTTTCTCCGTACTGTTTTCCGGAAAGCCCGCTCACCTGTATTGGATACCTCTTCATCACTGTGGTAGTCCATACTTCATCAAATTGCTTCAGATTTCCTTGGTCGCCGGGAATCTTCAAACCTTTTTGATACACATGGTACGGATGGAATGGACGGATTGCTTTCATGTCCATATTGAACAGTTTTGAAAGCCTTGTTGGTCCTTGCTCTCGAATCAAGGTCGCGCCGTGAGACCTTGGATTCCATTCTCCTCCCTTCTTGTTCACTATGCTGAACCCTGTCATGTCGGGGACAATGAGTTCTGGCATACGGCCATATTGTTGCCCGAATTGGGTCATGACAAGACCGATGTCGTCTTTTTCATTGATGGGAACGGACATTGCAAGCCTTGATTGGATGCCCGACATAATAGGACTCAGCAGACGGTGGGCATCGCCCGCAACTTGTTCGGAAAATCCTCCGTACACTCCATACGCGCTTTCGACGTTTGGAATCTTCATTTCATCAGTCAATGACCCTTTACGAATCCAAAGAGCGGAATTAATCATTCCAAATGCACAAAGAGCAACATTTCGTTGATGGTTGAAGTCCTTGATTTTGAATTTCTTTTGGTCTGATGAAAGTTGTTCAAATTGTTTTGCCGCTTTGTACATGTGGTCTTGAATCGTTTGTACGGCATTTCTGAGGAATACTTCTGCTGATGAGTCGATTATGTACACTTCTGCAATATCTGTTTTATGCGCATTAACTGGTGCTGGCTTTCCATCCAATAATGACCTTGCAACTCCTGAATTCCTTTTGGGTTCTTTCCCGGGGACTTCAGACTCAGAAGTAATCGCATTTAGACGAGATACTTGTAGCATGTTGAGTTGTTCGGAATTGAGACTACCTGAAATCACGTTCGGACTGAATATTTCCCAATTCTTGTCTCTTGCAAGTGTTGTATCTGGCCACGCCCACGTTGAGCGAAGTACAACTGCAAATCGCTGGCTCGTCTTGAAGTCTTCTGGGGCCGTCTGCCAGTCTTGTTGGAATCGAGTTGAACCCACCGCGCCATACACTTTGAGAAGTTCCGGATGAAGTGAAGGGTTGTCTCCTTCTTCCATGGACATGACATGGGGGTAATACTTTCGAGTGAACAGCATTGCGTCCGTAGGAGTCCCTCGGATACGAGATACGGGAATACCCGGCGCAAGTGCCCCGCCCGTAATTGGATTGACAGGAACAAGGTAGCATACTCCGAATGCGCCTTCTTTCAGTGCTTGTAGTCTGTATGATGCGGCAGTTTTCCAGTAGTTGATTATTGGCTGGTTTCTTCCGTACGCCTTCGCATAAAACATCAGCATAGGGTGTAGGAAAACGCCCTCATGAATTTGTGGCTTTGCAATGTCAATCAAGTTTATTCGCACAGGGGTTGAAGGAATAATTCTCCCTGCTTGTGCATCAGGAACGCTACCAGTCAAAAGGTACAGATTATGGTCAAGTGCCGCGACTCCAAGTTTGCTCTTGAATAAATCATAATCCAGTGTTTTTTCACTTGGTTTTGCTTTTGAAAATACACCGAATTCACGCCAGTATTTTCCTCCCTTGTAATTACGCAATAATTCCGTTTTATCTTGGTCAGGTTGGAGTGGAGGGTTTCGTTCAAGATACTGCATATATGGGCTATGCCATTCTTTATTCCTCAAACCATATCGTTGGTCCCATGCAATCGCGCGAGGGACTATTTCGGTCAGCGATGTATTTCGTACCCATGCAGATGGACTGTCTGAGGATGCACCCAAATCCAATGGATGCTTTGTGACTGCGGTTAATGCTTCAAACTGCCCTGCAATTGGAATGTCTCCTGAAAATAGAGACTTGAAGTTGTGTCGAAGCATTCTTGCGTCGGCTTCGCGAACTTTCTGTTCTTCTGCATAAAGAGTTACAATGCTTTCCAGAATACCACTTGCTTTTTCGGGTGGAATGTTTGTTTTCTTCGAGAATAGCAACAATGCTTTCCGGAAACGGGGGGAACCTACACTGTCATTTTTACGCAGGCCCGTTTCTTGCATTACGCCCGTTGTAATAGGGTCTCCAAATCTTGTCCGTAGTGCCGGTATTACCGAAGCGTACGATTTATTGAAAATCAAACGAACAGATTCCATGTTGCGCCGAGATGTTGCCGAAGCAATCAATTCAGACTGCCATAGGCTCTGTGATGGACTTGGATTCAACTTCGGTGCCGTGAATGGGTCTTGTCCATTCGGGGGATATTCGGCACCCATTTACGTCCACCTTACATTGGTGGAGCCTGACCATGCATATAGGGTTGTTGCATAGGTTGGCCCGGTACTTGGTATGGTTGACCGTATGGTTGTTGACCGTAAGGTTGCTGATTCTGGTTATTCACAAGCAAATTTGTAGCCACGCTTTGCGCACCCGCGCCACCCAATGCACCGGCACCAGTCACCGCCCCGATTTTAGCCAGACTCTTGAAGAAGCCTTCACGCTGAGGGGGTTGTTGCCACTGCTGTTGCTGTTGCCACTGCTGTTGCTGTTGCTGTTGTTGCCACTGCTGTTGTTGATGCTGTGCTTGTTGTTCTTGCGACATGGCTTGGAAATGAGCCGACTGTAAGATTTGCATTGAACGGGCATCGTCTTGTTGTGCATCCATAGCAAGTTGCTGAAGTGGAACCATGTTGGCAATGACCATGTCAATGTTCTCCTGTGTAATCGAAGAGTATCCAAGTTCTGCGGCTTTCGCGGCATCGACATAATCTCCCTTGAATGCAGGTCCATTGAACCACTCATACAGGTTTTTCTTCATGATGAGGTCAATCAATTGTGCAAGGCCTACGAGTAAAGACGGCTGGCCTTTGTCATTGGTGTAAGTAAGGAAATACATTGCAACTTCATTGGGGTGCGCGGCGAGCAGATGGTAAATTGCACCAAGTTGCTGGTCATTGGCCATACCTGCGCTCATTTGGTTTTGCACAGCACCCATAAGTTGGTCTGTCATTCCTGTCTCTTGGGCGACATTGCCAGCACTCTGAAAAAAGTCTCCTATTTGGTTGGCCGTGTTACCTGTACCTGCTGGCGTAAGTGATGTTCCCCATTTGCTCATTCGACCACCTCCGTGGCGTCTTGTGCTTGTGTGAGCACAATCCCTGATTCAAAACTTGTGGTCTTAATTGGTGTAGTTTTCAGAATCCGATTGTCGAATACGATAGTTGTAATATCGTTCTCGCCGGTTTCTGGGTTCTTGTAATGTGCGATAGTAATACCGGGGTCTTTGGCGGCTTCAGCAAATACTGGATTCCATTTTTGAATAAGCGGAGGCAAGTTTTCTTTGTTTTCGCTCTTGACAACTGGAATAAAGGCAATGCCCTTCTTTTTCATGGACTTGAAGAATCCCTTGTCGTTGGATTCTTCCTGTTGTACCCACTCTTGAAGGAGATGGTAAAGTTGCATGTGTTGTGGGCAATACGTACCATTGAGTTGATATCCTCGTCCAGCAATTACGCCTGTCCACGGACGATATGGCGCAACTTGCCCATATTGGTTGACATGGTATTCATCCCACAAGTCTCCGTAGTCAAGTGGTCGACAGTCGCATCCATCGATGACGCAAACGTAGGGTTTCTGTGGCGAAGAATACTTGAAACGCGCGCTTCCAATGAATGGTAATAGCCCTGTGCCGGGAAGTGTGTACCATGTCTTCGTTGGCTTCAATGCCTTGATTCCATTTTTGATATTCTTCTTTCTTGCTTTGTCTGGGTCTGGATGGTCGCTAAAGTTGAACTCAACAACGGGGACGACCGCGTTGTATTGTTCCGCTTTGTTCTGCGGCATGTTCGACATAATTTCCAGCATTCTTTGTTCTCGGTAGTTGTTCATAGGAATCCCATTCCTTTCATCAATGCAGGTTGTACGTTAAAATTTCGTATCGCAGATACGGCGTCAACATGCACTGGAATTGCCATTTCTTGGAGGGCGAACAGATGTTCGCGGAATACATCAAAGATGTGATGGTTCAAAATCAAACCTTTCTCAAACATTTCAAAGTCCTCATCGGTTATCATCCACTCATCTGCTTTATTTGCAAGCAAGACTATGCGTTCGGGTCGATAGTTTCGACGAGTGAATCGCTTTACAATCCCGAGGCCTTTTGGCTTTGCTCTCGAACGTAATGATTCAACAAGATATCCCAATGCTACTTGGTTATCGGTGTTTTCTGCATCGGTTAAATGTCTATGGTCAACGACTATGATGACTGTTTTGATTTTTCGTTGGAACATATCTTTGAGCCACATATTTTGGTAATAGTCGTGTCCACCGATATCTCGTGAAACAATTGTTTTCTTCTTTCCTTCGGAAATGATTCTTTTTGCCGTTGCATTTGGCATTCGATATTGTTTTTTGAATTTCATCATCTTGTGATGGGTTCGTTTGTCTTCTGCAAGAGGGCGTATCATTCCCGGTGTTGTCAGTTGTTTATCGAGCGTGGTCTTTCCCGACATACTGGGTCCATAGACCCCTACATCGTGTCGAACCAACTCCTTTGTCTTATCCAGCAATGCAATTACTGTATGGACAAATACGATTTCGGTTGACCCCATTAAATCACCACCGCAAAGAACCAGTCAATGATTCCTGAATACGATGTAAATTTATGAATTGTCCAATCGGTTATTGCCGTCGCCGCCATCCCACTTGCGGTAGCAATGGTTCCGTAAATGTATGCTTTGATTTTGAGATACCGAACCTGCCAAGTCTGTCCGACGAAAATGGTTTCCATCAGACCTTCTTGTTGTTCGTCTTTGGCATCCCTGAAAATCAGATTTGACCCCGGTAAAATTCCCATTCAATCACCTGTGTTGCCAACAGAATGTGCCCTCCTTCACATTTCTTCTGCATTGCGTACCTTTTTTGGTTTCTCCACTACATCGTATTATTGTTGGTTGTGTACGTGGCCCTTTGCTCCTTGGGGTGTCAATGTTCCTTGGGACTGACCCGGAATAGACATTTGTTCCCGTGGAATGGTTGGTACCGAGGCCACTTGCTGAACTCCACCATTTGGTGTTCCGCCCAACCCAGATTCTTTTGGGGATTGTGTTGCATTCATCAATTCTTGAAGGACTTTCATTTTTTCCATAAGGTCATTGCTCTCGTTGGTTGTGATTTTATTGTCCGACATAGCCATGTTCATCATCGACTGAAACTCTTGCATTTGCGAATTGAGAACCGCTTCTTGCTGTGCCTTTTCAACTTGATACTTCATTTGCGCCATGCGCTGTCGATTCTTCATTCGCATCTTGCGGAGGTTCCTACGATGAGTACTGGAATCTTCAAAGATTGCGCGGTACACAAAGTAAAATGCCGCTTGAACAGAAAATCCAGCAAACCCATAGAAGATTGCAGACTCGTATGAGTTGTTGAAATGACTCCATGTCCACTTTGCATACAGAAGGATACAGAGGCCAAGCATCAGTGCTTGAAACAGCATTGTACCAAGAAGACGCAATTCGCTTTCGCGCATTTGCTCTCGATATGCCATCATCTCTTCGCTTTCTTCGGCATTGCTTTGAGTACCAATTAAGGCACCCAAAATGGGGTTATTGTTGATGGGAACTGGAAGGTCAGGACCGTACTGCATCTCTCGCCACCTCAAGCATTCCGACAATCTCTATTCTATTGGAGTTTTCTGCGGTGTGCAGTGTCAACTCTCCGTTTGGCTGTACTACAATGGTTACGAAGCGTAGCCCTGTCTGGTGCAATAGCGCAAGGCCATTGACGAGGTTCTCCGATAGTCCGTTGTTTTCTTGTTGTTGTTCTTGTTCTTCTGTCATGTTTTTCACTCCATGAATTCTGCTTCTTTTGCTTGAATGATGTTATCGATTCGGAGGATTTGGCTTGCGGCGGTTGTAGCCGATTGCAAAGCAACCGTAACGACCTTCTTTGGTTCAATAACTGCGAATGGTTCCGTGCAAACACCTCCGTTGAACACATCAAGTGAAGCGAATTTGTTACCCGAAGCGATAGCGGCTCGGAGGGCGATGATGGAAGGAAGTGGTTGTAGCCCACTGTTCTCGGCCAGCGTAGCAGGGATGACTTCAAGGGCGTTTGCGAATGCTTCGACCGCGAGTTGTTCAAGACCGCCGACCCCATTTGCAAATTGCTTCAGGTGCATTGCCATGTTGATGTGAGTTGAACCTCCGCCTGTAACGATTTGCCGTTCGTTGTATGCAATCCAAGTAACGCCGATTGCATCATCAAGAGCGCGAGAGATTTCGTGTGCAACGTGTTCGGTTGGGCCTGTAACAAGGATGGAATACGCAGTTGAATTGGCGTGTAGCCCTTCAATGCTGATTAATGGCTTGTCCCATGCTGGATTGCTCAATTCTTGGACGACTTTAGCATGTCCAAGGTCTTCTGCTTCAAGGTCCCCAATGCTGGAGACAATGAGGGAGTTGGTTGATTCAGCAACGCGTTCCAGCATTGAGTTGTTAGTCCGTCGAAAAGCCATGATGTCATTTCGGGCGAAATATTCGGAAAGCACAGGGTCGATTTCTTTCATAGTGAAGAGAACATTCACGCCAAGACTTTTGATGTGTTCTCCGATTGCGATAATATCGGCTTTCCTCTTCTGTGCATACTCATCTGCCGCCGTTCCATTGTCAAAATTGACATTGACTCCTGCGGTATGGGCAGGGAGAACCAAATCACAATCAAATAGAGCGATGCTTGCGTCGTTGAGTTTCTTGGGCATACCGTGGTTCATCAGTTGCTTGTCCAGAATAAGACCGTTCGTTCCAAAGGATTGGTCCACGGTCGAACCGGGGCGAACCGTGATGCTCACCTTGCTGGGGTTCGTTGCTTTCGCGGCCTCGACGCAAATAGGTCCGAGCAATTCGAGGTGAGACTCTGCTTGCTTTCCGGTCATTGCGGTTTTTGCGATGTCTTGTAGTTGATTGTCGGAGACTTCTTCTGTAAGACTATCAAGGAAGAACAGGGCTTCTTGGAGAGCAATATTGTAGCCACGTTCAATCAGTGTAGTGTGTACGCCTCTCTGGATAAGTGGCCCTGCTTCTTTGATTAATTCACCAGTCAAGATGATTGCTGACGTTGTACCGTCGTAGGATTCGCTTTCTTGGGTTCGAGCAACACCAACAATGAGAGATGCGGTGGGATGGATGAAGTTGGTTTCTCGGACAATGCTTGCACCATCGTTGGTAATCACAGTTCGACCAGAAGCATCAACCATCATCTTGTCTCGGCCAAGTGGGCCAAGAGTACTTCGCACAAGGTCTGCCATCCCCCGTGCAATTTGGAAATTCACTTCTTCTGCCGTTTGGGTCTTGTTTTGCGAGGCATCGGTAATATTCGCCATGCTTTCTGGTGTTTCCGAGTAGGACATAAACTTCGCTCATGCATCTGCAAACGTAGTTTCTTCGTTCTGGGCGATGAAATCTTTGTAGCATACTTTGATGATGTTTTCTTTGTCCTCTCCCCCGGTAAGGTCGACTCGCATGAGATAATTTTCATACCCCACTGGGTCGAGGTCGGTTCTCCTTGCGGCTCTATGGGCATATACCGCGACCGTGTAGCGCATGAACCATCGTCGTTTCTTTTCAATGAATCTCAAGTCGGCTTGCACCACCTTGAAGTATGCTTTCTCCAGTTCAATGCCGCTTTTCGTTGTGTATGTTCCTTCAAGTGCCATTACAAAATCACCTCGTATTCAGTACCCGATGACCCCGCTCTTGGTATCACAATTACGCTATTTTTCTTCTGGAATCTTCGTTTCACGAGTTTTCCCGTGTTCTTATCGGGACTACCCGTCGTTAAGGGCAAATACGGTGAAGGCCCTTTCACCATCGCGTGGCCTCGGACAACGACCTTTTGTGTGTCTGGCTGGAATGGAATTGTCTCGTCGGTTGTAATTCCCAGAACTGGGCCTTTGCCCCCGACTCGAATCTTTCCTTGTTCGGTTAATGTAACGAATAGGAACGCGCGGTCTTCCATGTTTTCATTGCCGTCTTCCCATTCGTACCAGCCGTGAACAGCGTCGTTGGAGATACTGGCCTTTTCCGGTGGCTTTGAATCTTGGTAGCCCATAACAAGTGCCGCGCTTGCATCCCATCCCATGTGGTAGCCTTGCTACAAGTCGGTGATAAAACTGGTCATCAAAATGCGTCAACTGTAATGTCCACAGAATCTGTTGCAGTTGTTACTCCGTCATCAACCTCGCATTCGACTCTGTACGTTCCTTGTGCGGGCGGAGGATTTGGAGGGGCGGGTGGTGGTGGATTCGAATAGGTTGTGGAAATTGTCGCGTCATTATAATCTACATTGCTCGTGGTTCCTTGACTTCCGACTGCGTATACTCCATCAGGGTCCGAAATCTCTGTGATGGACCATGTGTATGTGTAACTTCCACTGCCTCCACTTGCGGTTGCAGAGAAGTTGATGTCTCCCGGAGCAGATATTGAACTCCCAAGAGTGTCTATTACTACTCCGACCCCATACCCGTTGTTATTGCTAATTGATACAGAGAGGGGCGAACTTGCATTCGCTTCTTGTTCAGCACATGCTCCGGCCACTGCAAGATACATACAATCACGCACCAAGTACAACCCAATTAGTTCCATCACCAATACAGGTAACCCCATTACGAGCAGATACCGAAATATCACTTTGAGAACCATTCATAGTGGGGCCAGTACCAGCCCCTGTTCCCGTGCGGAGGGTAAAACCATTGGCATCGTTGCTCAACAGGGTGTAATGTTCTCCCGCATTCCCTGTGGCGGGAAGGGTGATGATGGTGCTTCCCCCGGTGACAAAAATATATTTCCCTGCGTCTGAACTTTCTGTCAAGGTCTGACTTGAAGAGTACGACCCAGTGCCCAATCGACGGGCTATCAAAGACTTGGTTGCCGCAATAGTAACACTGCCTGTCAAATCAAGAGTTGACTCGCCTTCGACTGCGGAGATGGCTTGCGCGTCGGTATAGCCTACGGTTCCAAGCGCAGTGTCAATGCCCGCAAGATGGCCTTCAACCGTTGATGCGGAAGGAGTGTAGTTTGTAGCAGATGCGGCGGCAATAATGTCTTCATCTCCAATATCATTGGGGATGTCGTTGGTACGACCGGGTCCTTGTACGAGAATGTGAGCAGTACCCGTTCCACCAGATACACTGATGTTTGATTTTGTAATACGTCCAATATTCTGTACTTCACTGCCTGTTGCAGTTGGGCGGTCAACGGTGAGTTTACCAACAGTTTCTGACAAGTATACTGTATCGCCGGCAGATGGGTCGCTACCTACAAAGCGTGCGGCGGCTACATCTTCAATTGTTCCGAATGTGAGGACATATC
>Ga0255757_10000867_pt1 | contig 29748 bp, 29 predicted proteins | sample 071ome_27_FD_179957 | JGI IMG/M metagenome (GOLD analysis project Ga0255757, IMG submission 179957) | Coastal salt marsh microbial communities from the Groves Creek Marsh, Skidaway Island, Georgia - 071409AT metaG (version 2) | ecosystem: Environmental > Aquatic > Marine > Intertidal zone >...
ACAGCATCGGTGCTAGTCGATCCATATCGTCGGAGAGCCCCCGGGCGAACACGTCGGTGCCTCCCGCAATTTGTCGAAGTTGCGATGGCCACACCAGCACAATGAAGGCAACTGCGAGTACGAGCACCGCTCCGATCGAGACCTTCGGTACCCGGGCCGCGATCCACCACACCACCACTGAGATCCCTAACGCTACGAGCACCGTGACGAGCAAGCCCACCGCGTGATTCACTCGAGTGAACGAGATCGGCCATCCGGCGATGATCGATGCCACGAGGATTTGCAGTTGAGTCAACGGAATCGCAAGCACCCACATGCGGTACGCACTCCACATCACAACGACACCGGTGACACCGCCAGCGACAATGATGAGCCAGCCGATGACCGTCCATTCCAACTGTTGGGGAAGAACAGCGAACATCATCGTTCGTAGCACTAACTTGCCTGCGCCAATGACGCCTGCAGCTTGAAACGTCTCACCCTCCCAGTAACCGGTAATCGAGGCCAAACCTGGAATTTCTCGGTTCGCTACCGGTCGCAAAAAGACGAGATACGTCACCGCCAACGAAACAACACCGCACACTCCACCGATGGTGAGCGAACGTCGTCCGTCACGATCGCTGCGGCGCCACACGAACGGTACGACCGCAACGAGCAGCATCATCGGCGCGTGCACGAACCACGGACCAACAATGGCGAGACCAGCCAATACTTTCGTCGCAACCTCGATCTTGTGATGGCATGCCGACCACAGAATCAACGCGGTGAACATCGTCTCCCACGAATAGTTATTGAAATAACTCACCAAATGGGCATCACCAGGTTGCACCAACACGAAGGCAATGGTGAGGAGCGCTACCACCGCAGCGCCATGCTCTCCAAGGCGCCCACTCAATCGCGTTCGAATGACATCGCCGATCAGCACCCACGCCGCAATTGCGGGAAGCACAGCCGCTACCCGAAGGAGTTGCCGAGTTGGCGGCAAGACTTCAAACAAGACCTGATGAAAAAACACCCATCCCGGTGACGTCGGGGTGTTGTGCGCAAAATATCGCTCAAATCCAAACGATGATCGAACCATGTCGGCTCGCCATGCCTCATCAAAAAACCAGTCAATAGAGAGGCCGGGCCGAGCCATCGTTGCGACAAGCACCGTCGTCAGAGGAATGGCACACAGCAACCAACGTCGCTGCACTGAACTCGTTGCGGAGCACTCCCTAGAGGCCATCACGCAAATCCTTCCATGAATGGCTCACCATTCAGTGGAGACGATGGGAATCGAACCCACGACCCCCTGCTTGCAAAGCAGGTGCTCTAGCCAACTGAGCTACGTCCCCTGGCTCTCGAAAAGACTATCGGCGAGAACGAAAGAGCGGTCTGAGGACTCAATCGTCTTTTAACGCAACGGCGTTCGGGGTGACGTTCATCTTCGGCTCATACTCGGCGACGTCGACATCGCTGCGCACGGCCACATACTTTGCGCGAAGCGCAGCTCGACACGATTCGCACGGCCCATAAAACTCTGACGTCACCGACATTTCACATCGGGGGCAGATGAAGTCCATCACTGAAATGTACCGAACTCAGTAGAGCCCAATGAGGCGCCCCGACAACCCGATCGCAGCGATCACCATCGCAATCCGGATCAATTTCTCGCCACCCTTGACCGCAACCTGAGCCCCACACCAGCCGCCAACAAAGAACCCGGCGGCGAGAACAATGGCTGGGAGCCACACGATATTTCCGGACAACAAAAACACTGGAAGGGCGATGACGGTCACCGTTAACGACACCACCATCTTCACGCTGTTCGCCGTCACAAGATCGAACCCTGCTCGAGTGAGAGCTGCGAGTAACACCAGACCGATACCGGCCTGAAACGCGCCACCGAACGCACCGATCAACCCGAAGATGACCACGGTCAACCATGTCGGCCACGGTTCAACGTCGTCACGCGCCATTGGTTTACGCACGGTGAGCACGATGAGAGGAATCATCAACACACCGAACACAATCTCGAACGCCCGGTCAGGAAGGCGACTGATCGTCAGCGAACCGATCAGTGAGCCAACGAGCGTTGGCGCCAGCACTGGAATCGCCTTGGAGAGCCCGTCAACCCCGAGACGACGAAAGGCCACCGTTGCCGATGCTGTCGAGGTGAGAATGCCGAGACGATTCGACCCGTTCGCACTGTTACCGGGAACACCTGCGAGCACCAGGAGCGGAACCGTCAACATTGATCCCCCACCGGCGACGGTGTTGATGATGCCGGCGATCACGCCGCCACCGGCCAACAACAACATTTCCCACCACGTCACAAGAGTTCACCCTACGGGGCACGTACGCTCAAGAGGTGCTTCGTCGTTTTTCATCGCACCCCACCGATGCCGTTGACGACGTTGATGCGGCTGGCCCCGATGACCCAACGGTATTTCAAGCTTCAGAAGACGACACCCGAGAGGAACATCGGCAGAACCCGAATGCCGGAAAAATGCTGGGGACGGTGATTGCGGTTGCGATGCTCGGTGCGATCGTTGTTGGGGGCGTTCAGTGGATCGAACGTGAACGAGATGTTGTTCCTGACCCAGTGAGTTGGACCTCGATCGTTACCGCAGACAGGGTGACCGGCGATCTCACTCTTCGGTACAGCGACCTCGCTGTCGCGGCAACAACCAACCACGGACCGCGTGTATCCGCCGTGCTTGATGGCGGGGGTGCAGTGGCGGTGGTGCTCCCGAATCAAGTGATTGTCGAACCGTTCGATTTGTTGCCAACAACGCTGGATATTCCGCGAGGGCATCGAGTGAGTGCGTTGCCAACAGCGAATGATCTCAGTGTCGTGATCGGTGACGACAGTGGCGGCAACCTCGCCATCGTTACCGACGTCGCCGGACTCCGACCCGTCGTGATGGACCTTGGAGTATTCACCGACGAACCGAATCCTCGGTACTTCCCAACCGACATCCGTCACGATTCCGCGGGAACGCTGTTTGCTATCGCCGACACCGTGAACTTTCAAACCGTGCTTGTCACCCCGACATCAACGACACCTGTGTATCTACCCGACCTTGCACTCGCCGTCCATCCTCAGTTGGTGGTGACCAGCCAAACCGTCGGTGACCGGGCCGAAATCGGCCTATTTGACCCCAACGGAGATCGCATCAGAACGATCAGTACCCCAGCGGTGCGAGGTGGTGCCATCACCGCCGATGGCGAGCGATTTGTGTTCGTGACCAAAGAGGGGCGCGTCATGCGTGTCACTCGCACCTCTAACGACCTCGAAGATCTTGGCGGACTCGAACTGCCTGAGGGCGAAACAGTGAACACCGTCGCCACCGTTGGTGGAGGAAGTCGTCTTTGGGTGCGCTCCGATCACACCGCCTATGTTGTCGATCTTTCCGGTGGCATCCGCGGTCGCTGGTCTGCGAATGCCCCGATGACCGAGGAACCGCTCACAATGCTGAGTCGCTGCGCCGTCGTACACGCTGATGGAGTGAGCCGTCTCGTCAGCCTGCTCACAGGTCGGGAACTCAACGAGGTCACCGGGATTACCGGTATGTCACGCAGTGACGACGGTTGTCTAGTTACCGGGGTTCGGTCATCTGACCGGTCTGGTGTGCTCGTCGGAGAATTCGAAATGGTCACCCTTGCCGGTCGGCGGGCTCTCGCGCTTGCACCAGATGCAACAGCGGTCGTGCTGTCGAGCGACACCGGCCCTGTCATCGTCGACGTCGATGACCTGTCGGCAGCGATTGGAGGGGCAAGCCCAGCGAGCGTTCGTGCGCTCGACACTGGCGACGATCTCTTCGTGCTCGTCGCCGGTTCGATTGACCCATAATCTCATCTTGTGGTGAACGTCACGATTCGTCGAGCAACCCCGTCTGATCTTGAACGCATCATTCCGTTGTGCATCGACTACTGCGCGGCCGATAACCGTGAAGTGAACGAACCCTTGATTCGCAGTGGGCTCGCCGGGCTTCTCGACAGCGACGCCAACGGCTTCATTCTCATTGCATGTGGTGAACATGACCTACCTATTGGGTATGCGGCCGTTTCCACCGGCTGGTCACTCGAGGTCGGAGGCGCCGATTACATCCTCGATGAAATCTTTGTTCAGCTACGGGGCGAAGGAATCGGACGGCAGCTCATCGCCGCCGCTGAAGACCACTGTGCCGAGCTCGGTGTTCGCCGCATCTTTCTCGAAACTGAACGCCCGAATGACCGTGCGCGGTCGCTCTACGCTCGCCTTGGTTTCGTTGAAGATGACTCTGTGTGGATGTCAAAAGACTTGTGATGGCAACCAACATCAGACATCACCTCATGCGTCTTGTCGTGGTCTGCACCGTGCTGTTCTCCGCGGTCACATTGCTCGGAGTTGCCGCACGCCTACCGGACGATGATGATGCAAGCTCTCTTATTGAAGCGACTGCGGTCGTGTCGGCGACCGGTTGCCGCAACACGATCGGCCAAGGCATTGGCACCTTCATTTCACCAACCCTCATTTTGACCAGCGCCCACACTTTGGCTGGAGCGTCTGACATCACCGTCAGCACGTACTTGGGTGTTGCCCCGGCCACCATTGTCGCCTTCGACCCCACTAACGACCTTGCCATCGTCGAGGTCAACGAGCCCCACCGGTCGGTGGTGCCCCTCGCGGCACTTTCTCTTCAGTCATCGTCACTTCCCATCACCGGCACGATTGGAGTGGTTCGTGACGAAAACGTCATCCGATTGCCGATCACTCTCCGGCGCTCGGTGAAGATCACGACCGAAGACATCTATCTCGACAACGACGTCATTCGACCTGGTTTTGAACTCGAGGGCGACATCATTCGAGGTGACTCGGGCGCAGTGATTGTCGTCGATGGCAAAGGCGTTGGCGTCATCTGGTCAAGAAGTCGCACGTCGGCGGCACGTGCGTGGGCAATCGATCCGATTGCAGGTGGTGACCTCATCGAAGCTCAACAACTCAGTGGGATGACCGACGACGTTGATCTCACGCGTTGCTGAGTCAGTAGGTTGCGATCTGTTCGGCGGTCCAAAACCCTTCCACCGGGGTGTTCTGACCGTTGCCATACGCATTAAGACGCTCACGCGCTGCGGCATCGTGGATATCGATCACATCGAACAGCACCCGAGGCCCAACTGCTCGCAATGCAAGATCGCTTTCTGATCTCGGGGTGGGAAGCGCTGCAGTGACCACGATCACTCGTTCTCCAACTCCGGAGATCACGGCTGCCCGCCCAAGCAACCGCCACAATGCCTCACCGTTCAGCAGTCCCGGGCGTTCACGACTGAATGGCCCACCCTGCTCAACCACAATGGGTTCACCATCGCAGATTGCCGACATCACGCTGAGGCCAGTGCCTGCAACTCGCCGCTCGATAATCTCACCAAAGCCAGCTGCACGAACAACATCGTCAACGATGTCGCGTCCTGAGCGGCCATCGACAGCAAGGTCAACCTCGTCACCTTCATCTGCAACACGATGACGAGCAAGAGCGACGTAATCGTCATCGAGATCTACACCAATGAATTGCCGACCCAACTGTTTTGCGGCAACAAGGGTTGACCCCGAACCCATGAATGGGTCGAGCACCACGTCACCCCGATAGGTGTAGAGCTCGATCAGTCGTGAGGGAAGTTCGACGGGAAACGGTGCAGGGTGGCCGATGCGCTTCGCGCTTTCTGTGGGCAGGGTCCACACGTCAAGTGTGTTCGTCATGAAGTCTTCGGTGCTGATCGTCGACTCATGGGGCAAGCCATTACGCTCGCGCACTGAGCGACTCACCGCCCGCTGGAAACGCCCCTTCGACGCGATGACCACTCGTTCGGTGAGGTCTCGCAGCACTGGATTTGATGGCTGACGAAACGACCCCCACGCACACGACCCGCTCGCTCCCGCACCCTTGCGCCACACCACTTCGCCCCGCAACAGCAATCCGAGGCGATCTTGAAGGATGGTGATGACGTCGGCCGAGAGACTCCGATACGGGCGGCGCCCAAGGTTTGCGACGTTCACTGCGATGCGGCCACCTGGCTCAAGCACCCGAACGCACTCGGAGAACACATCGGTCAACATGTCGAGGTATTCGAGATACGACGCAGGAATGCCATCTCGCTCTAACTCATTTTCATATTGCTTGCCCGCAAAATACGGAGGAGAGGTCACGACTAACGCCACCGACGCCGACTCCACCATCGAAAGATCACGAGCATCACCGCAGATAAAGAGTTCAGTGTTCGAGGTTGGGCCAGCAATCACCTCGTCGTCGCTCACCACAGGAGTTTCAAACCGACCGTAAAACCCTGATGCATCATGAGATTCTCGGCGGCCAGCGCCGAAATCAGAGGTTGAGGTTCGTCGGCGTTCCGCCACGCGAAAACCCTACGCGACCAGCGCGCGTGAGTGCGCGATCACTCGGCGTTGATCACGCCGAGTACACGGTCAACGTATTCGTTGCGGAAGGTGCCATCTGGGTCAAGTGCTGCTCGGAGTTCTTGGAACTCTCCCCAGCGTGGATACCTCTCGCACAATTGCGCGGCATTGAGATAATGCATCTTTCCCCAATGCGGTCGCCCACCGTATGAATCCATGATGTCGGCCACCTGTTGAAAATATGACTCATACGGTGCGCCGACATATTGGTGAACTGCAACCCAACCGTTCGACCGACCAAACCCGGTTGAGAGCGCAATGTCATCAGCGGCGGAAACACGAACCTCAATCGGAAACAGACTGGGGAAACTGAGGTGTTTCGTGACCTCTCGCACTCGTTGAACTGCCTCAGGCAGACATTCGAGCGGAATGCCGTATTCCATCTCGACGAACCGAACGAGGCGAGGGCTCGCAAACACTCTGAACGAGTCATCGATGAGATCACGCTCTGACACCGATGACGACACCAGTTTTGCAATGCGGGGCGCAAGGCTCGGCCAGCGCCTTCCCACACGGCACACCGTGCCAAACGCGAGGTTCTCCGCGACATATTTGTCACGAAAATATGCGACTTTCCCTGGTCGTTGGATGTCTTCAGTGGTGCGCTGGTTTCGTTTCACCTGGCACCGACGGGCCCCAGGCATCCAGAAAAACTCTGCGTGGTCTGCGCTCGCTGCGAATGACGGGATGTCATCGAGGAGATCGTCGAGATACTCGATCGTCTCGTAAGCGTGCAGTCGGAACGACGGCACGCACTGCAACACAACCTCACAGACGACGCCGAGCGCACCAATGCCGACAGCTGCAATCGAAATTCGGGGATCGCCTTCGTTGAGTTCGACAATTTCGCCCTTCCCATTCACCAACGTCATCGCAACGACGTTGGTAGCGAGATTGCCAAGACCAAATCCTGTGCCGTGCGTTGCGGTCGATATCGCTCCCGCAATGCTTTGGACGTCAATATCACCGAGGTTGGGTAGCGCAAGGCCATAGTTATGAAGTTCACGACAGAAGTCGTGAAGGGTGGCGCCTGCTTGCACGTGCACCTGACCGGCTTCGCGGTCGACGCTCAGAATCTGTGTCATGTTGTCGAGTCGCAACATGACACCATCGGTCATTGCAGTCGCAGTAAAGGAATGGCCTGCGCCAATGACCTTCACTCGCTGGCCCGCCTCATGTGCTTGGCGAACGATGCGTGCAACCTCGTCGGTCGAAGCCGGCTGATGAACAGCATCCGGAACACACCGCTGATTACGAGCCCAGTTGCTCACCACTGACGAACGGGGGTTTCCCACCCCTTCGACAGTACTGTCAATCGCTCGTCTACGATGAGCCCATGTCGATCACAGAACGACCAACCGGCTCCCGCACCGTTCATGGCGTGTGTCATCACGACTGTCCCGACACCTGTGGCTGGGTTGTTGAAACCGATGACAAGGGTGTTGCAGTGCGAATGCGTGGCGACGAAGACCACCCATTCTCAGCCGGCGAGCTATGTCCAAAGGTGAACCGGTTCCTCGACCGGGTGTACCACCCCGATCGCATTCTCACCCCGCTACGTCGTGTCGGAGCGAAAGGAAGCGGCGAGTTCGAGCCAGTGACATGGGAAGTTGCGCTTCGAGAGGTAGGCGAACGCCTCACCGATCTTGTGAGCACCCATGGTGGTGAATGTGTCCTGCCATTTAGTGACGCCGGTAATCAATCTGTGCTCTCACTGCACGGCATCTCGTCACGTTTCTTCAATCACATCGGCGCAAGTCGCCTTCTGAGAAATATCTGTGGACCGACCGTTGGCGCCGGATTGTCGATGACCAATGGCAATGGCAAGAGTCTTGACCCGATGGAAATTGAGCATTCTCGTCTCATCGTGCTGTGGGGAACCAATACCCGCCTGACCAACCGCCACCTGTGGCCAACGATTGAAAAAGCACGCGCAGCCGGTGCTCGCCTCGTCGTGATTGATCCGGTGAAGACGATCACCGCCGATGCTGCAGACGGTGATGACGACTATTTCTTGCAGCCCCTTCCAGGGACCGACATTGCGTTGATGCTCGCAGTCATGCACATCATCATTCGTGACGACCTTGTTGATGATGAGTGGGTCAGCGAGTACACCCTGGGCTTTGATGAGCTCTCGACGCACGTGGCGACGCACACCCCAGAGTGGGCGGCGGCGATCACCGGTCTCAGCGTCGCTGATATCGAACGATTCGCTCATGACTACGCAACGATCGGGCCGGCCGTCATTCGAACACTCGTTGGTGCCGAGCACCATGAAAACGGTGGAATGTTCTTCAGGACCATCGCCTGCCTACCTGCCCTCATCGGTGCGTGGAAGCACCGCGGCGGCGGAATTGCTCGCAGCGTTGGCATGTGGCACGGATCGCTGATTGATGAGGCCGCGCTCACGCGTCCTGATCTCCTTGCAGGTCGATCGCCACGCACCCTGAATATGAGCCGGCTCGGTGAGATTCTCACCGACACCGATCCTCCCGTGCATGCAATCATCATGTGGAATGTGAACCCGTTGGTGAGTGTGCCGAATGCTGAACTCATCAAACGAGGGATGGTCCGCGATGACCTCCTCACCATCGTTCATGAACAGTTCATGACCGACACGGCGAAATATGCCGACTATGTGTTCCCGGCAACAACACAAATCGAGTCAGCCGACATCACGCCGTCGTGGGGGCATCTCTATCTCGGCTGGAACGAGCCTGCGATCGACCCGCTCGGCGAGTCAGTGTCAAACCCAGAGTTCTTCCGTCGGCTCTCCGCAGCGATGGGTCTTACCGAGCCATCGCTGTTCGATGACGATCTCACGATGCTGCGCGACATCTTGGTGAATGTTGATCTCGATGAATTGCAAGCTCAACACCGTGTACGGGTGCCATACCCAGAAGATGGTCGGCCATTCGGCGCAGGCGAGTTTGCAACCACGTCTGGTCGGGTTGAGTTCGTCAGTGAACGACTGGAAGCAATGGGGCAACCCCGACTGCCTGATTTCGTTGCCCCACAGGAAGGGCCTGGTGGCCCTCTGCACGATCGATTCCCGCTGCAGCTCATGACGTCAAAACGCCATCTTCGATTTTTGAATTCTGGCTACAGCCACATGGACACCCATGGCGGAGCCGAAGACGGCCCGTTCATTGAGATCGATGAACACGATGCTGTCGCACGGTCACTCAGCGAGGGAGACCGAGTTCGAGTCTTCAATGATCGTGGTTCTCTTGAACTGCCCGTTCGCATCTCCTCGAGGGTGCGTCCAGGTGTCGTCGTCGTTCCATGGGGGTGGTGGGAACAGCATCACCGAGATGGCAGCGTTGCAAATAGTCTCACTAGCGACACCCTCACCGACTGGGGTGGCGGTGTTGCGTTCTATGACACGTTGGTTGAGGTGTCAAGGCTCTAAGCCCCAAACAGGGGTAACCTGCGCCCATGGCGGGCGATGTGATTTATGCCTTCCGAGTGACGCGGCTTCCGCTTCTTGACGCGGGTGGCGCGCAGATCGGCCGTATTGAAGACATTGTTGTCGTACCTGGGCGCCCGGGTAAGGCCCCACGTGTCGTTGGCTTTGTCGCGAACAGTCAACGCCGTCGAATTTTCGTGAATTGGGCTCGGATTGGCCAACTTGATGGCGGTGGCGCTCAGTTGCGCTCGTGGGACGTTGACCTTCATCCGTTCCGCCGTCGTGCTGGTGAAACGCTCATCGGCGCAGAGATCATTGACCAATCGGTCGCATCGGGAGAATCTGTTAGCGATGTCGGTCTTGAACACAAGTCTGATGATGTGAGTGACTGGTGGGAGGTGTCGACAGTTCGACTCGTCCGCCGGCACGTACTGAAGCCACGACCGAGCTATCGGCTTGTTGACTGGCGGGAAATGCAGCAGCTCTTTGCGGCGCACACCGCAATGGCGGCAGAAGCAGCTCGTCTTCGCGATATGCACCCCTCTGATGTTGCTGTCGTGGTGCGCGCCCTTCCGCAATCTCAGCGTCGGCAGTTAGCAGAAGCAATGGACGACGAGCGTCTTGCCGACTTGCTCGAAGAGTTACCTGAAGACGAACAGCTTCGCCTCATTGAAGGTCTCGACCTTGACCGTCTTGTCGGCGTGTTGGAAGAAATGGAATACGACGACCTCACCGACTTGCTCGGCGAGATGCCTGACCAACAACGCGAAGCTGTCCTTGAAGCAATGGACGACGAAGACACTGAGGTGCTCACTCGGTTGCTCTCCTACGACGAGCGCACCGCAGGTGGTCTGATGACGCCGGACGTCATCATTCTTGGGCCAGATGACACTGTCGCTGAAGGGCTTGCGCAATTACGTGATCCGAACTGGTCGCAGGCGGTCGCAAGCCAAGTCTTTATTTGTCAGGGGCCATTCATGCCGCCGACAGGCCGCTATCTCGGTGTTGTCTACGCACAACGCCTGTTACGAGAGCCACCGAGCATGACGCTCGGTCGTTGTCTTCGAAATATTCCGACGACCACACCTGATGCTCCCGAACAAGAGGTTCATGAACAGTTCGCCCATTACAACCTGATGGCACTTCCGGTCCTCGATGAGGCCGGACGCCTGCTGGGTGCAATTGCGGTGGACGACGTTGTCGACCGACTGCTCGGAGTTGACTGGCGTTCACGTCAGCGTCGACGCACCACCCCAGTTCAACCGATGGTGACGCCATGAAGCGCCGTAACGATCTCTCTCAGCCGCGTCGTCGCCGCCGGCTCGACGTGTCGTATGACGCCGACGCCTTTGGCAAGTTCAGTGAGTCGATCGCAATGTTGCTCGGCACCGCTCGCTACCTCGTGTGGCAAACGATCGTCATCATCGTCTGGTTGCTCTTCAATATTTTGCCGCCCGCCGACTGGCAGTTTGACCCGTGGGGCCGTGGTCTTGTTCTGTTGACGTTGGTGCTGTCGCTACAGGCGTCGTACGCCGCTCCACTCATTTTGCTTGCGCAGAATCGTCAAGAACGTCGTGATCGTGCAGCCGCTGAACTTGATCGCCAAGTTGCTGAACGCACTCAGGCCGACACCGAATTCCTCGCGAGAGAAATTGCTGGTGTACGTCTCGCACTCGCCGACGTCGTGACCGGCGAAGAGTTGCGCGAACAACTTGCCGGTTTAACGTCTGCAATTGAACGACTTGAAGCCCAATTGGGAAATAGCGATGAGCAGGCTCGTCAGGATTCGGTTCAGTCTGACGGCTGACCGGTAAATTCTTGAATCCTGATCCCGTGCTCTTGGATGTGATGTAACAGCCGGTTGGTGGGTAGGTCGGTTGCCCCTGGAATCACGAGGCCAGTGGCCAGACCAGAACTCTCAAGCTCGGTGATCATTGCTGCGATGACGGCCGCCGCAACCGATCCAACAAGTTCTGCGATGCCCATCACATATGTTTCGCGGGCGCCATCGGGTGATGCTCCTCGAACCTCCACGCGAAGCGCTCCCACCCCACCTTCAGCATGTGGTGGCCGCAACATTGGAAGACGAGCGGTGAGACGGTCGCGTCGGGTAGCAGATCGACGTGACGAAATACGTTGGGCTTCAGGAAATGCCTGGTGTAACAAGATCGGGAGTGGAGACTCACCTCGATAGCAGTCGACCGCTCCGACAGGTTCAGGAAACCAGCACAACTCACGGCCTGATCCGCCGTGAAACTCTTTCCATTCACCGTCGATGTAGCCAGGTGACCGACCACTCAATGAACGATGGTGGACTCGCGCACACGCCGGACCGGCCGCGCCATGCATCGCAACATGAAGTTCATCTACTCGATGTAGGCGGGATGAGAGATGTCTGGCGAGGAGCCCAGAAAGGCCGGGAGACATGCCGGCTCCAACCACGAGTGCAGCATTATTCGAGGAAAATAATGTGCCCAAGTCGAATAGTTGCTGAGTGTCATCGAGATCATCAGCGAGGGTGATGACTGATGCTCCGTGGCGACCAATCTGTTCCACGAGCCCTCGATGGCGCCCAGGAAGCGCAAGGACAACGATGTCGCCTGCTGCGAGTTCTGGGAATGGGTCGCGTCGCGGATCAAACGGGCTCAACTGGTCGTCACCGCAGAGTTGTGAAAGTCGGTGGGCGACAACACCAGCGCCGGCGAGCCAGACTGTCATTCAGCGCCACCGTCATCTGGAGGAATGCGAACCGGTCGCCACCCACCGTGGCGCGGCGGAGTTCCTCCCCGACCCTTCACTCTGATTGCGCCAGCAGCAGCGATCGTCATGATGAGTGCCGAAACGATTCGACGAGCAAAACGCATAGCCACAGTCTGCCTGAGAGAACTTGTCGAATGCTCAATACTCGGATGACGGCTAATCGACGGCCGAAGCCAATCCAATGCGTAACCTGAGTCTGATCTCAGCTGTTCGCAGCACTGATAGTGCAGTCGATGCGTTGCTTCAGTTGGTTTCCGCCGATTTCTCGTTCCAGCCGGTTGCGCAGGACACCAACGCCCACAGGGTGATCAACAGTGGAACGATGATCAACAGCACTGGGATCGATGCGTCTTCGCCGTAGCCCTTCGCCGATAGAGAACTCACAGTGAAGATCTCTCCGGCCACAAAGAGCACAATTGCAATGACGCCAAATCGTGCCCTCGCTACCCCGCTCAAGATGAAACTGAGAATCAAGATCGTCAGCCCGACAGTGACAATTTTGGTGCCCCACGCCAACTCGACGCTTGTTGCAATATCGAGCTCACGTCCTTGAGCACCGGTCCACTGATCTTTTGCCCAATCCTCAGCTCCCACAAGGTTGCCTAGCCCTAGAAGGGTCATCATGAGACCCAACACGAGCAGAGAAATACGGGCGTTCAAAATCTTTTGCATGATGTTCCCCAATCTGGTGAGCGAACCTCACCAATCGTCAACCTACTCGCCGCAACATGCACTGAAGTGCAACTCTGGCAACAGCGCTAACGGAAAGAGCACCGGTTGGCCACACCCACGTTGTTAACCATCACAGACCTCTACCCCGACCCCAAACTCAATGCTGTCGGTATTGACATCATCGGAAACCTCCGCTCTCACCTTGTAGCGACCAGGTTCGATTGTTGGATCGACATTTTCTTCCATCACCAGTTCGAAGTACCCCCTTTGGCTGAACATTGCTCCGTTCCGATCGACCATGCGTTCAAACTGAACGAACTCGATTTCATGGTCGACAGGGACACCATCGATCCACAATTTCAACGTCGGAATCCCAAACTCGTTGCGATGAAATACGTCGACATACTGAATTGTCGGACACTCATCACCGGGGTAGCCCGAAACATCGATAAACATTTCATCATCGGGGGGTGCAGTGGCTGAAGATGTCGACGTCGTTGCTGAGTCTTCAGTCGTTGATGTGGTCACTATTGATGTCGGGCTTTGAGTTGAGGAGGTCAACGTCGGCTCTTTTTCGACTGCAAGAGACGTACTCGTTGCTCTCTGGGTGGTCGATACAGCATTCAACGTCTCCGGCAACACCTCAGGACTTGAAGAGCACGCAGCAATCGCAAACACCAAAAACAAGGCATACGCCAGACGTCGCAACACACCGAAATCGTAGACCGCCCGCACTCATGCCCGTCGAGAACGACAAACGGCGGCCCATCGGGCCGCCGCAGTGGGGCTAACAAGAATCGAACTTGTGACCTCATCCTTATCAGGGATGCGCTCTGGGTGCGTTTCAGGTCAAATGACCGGAAACGCTTTTGGATCAACCCTTTCGGCTTGATCTAACCGACTGAGCGAGACGCACAGGGCCGGTTTGAGATCTTCCCTGCTGTCCATGGACCTCTTGGAGGGAACATGGAAATTCAAGAATACATCGCCGAGTTTGTCGCCGATTGGCGGCTTGCCGGACACTCCTCAGCGACAGCCGAAACTTACGCCCGATACATCCGGCATCTGACAGAGTTCACAGATTCCCCGGTGACGTTGCAGGACGTGAAGCGCTGGCTTGCGACGTCCATGTCATCTGAATCCGCTCGGGCACGGGCCCGCGCTGTACGCGCCTTCGGTCGATGGGCAGAACACCACGACGGACCTGAGTGGACATGGTGGCAACAGGTTCCTCTTGCAGCCGTTCGTCAAACCCCACAGCCGACAGCAAGCCAAGACGACTACGTCTTGGCATTACAGCGGACACGGACATTACGTGATCGTCTGGTTATCGAACCGCTGTGGTCAACCGGGATGCGCGTCAGCGAACTGGCCCGCCTCACTAGAGACGACGTGAACTTGGAAGAACGGTTCGCTGTCGTCAAACAATCGAAATCAGGCAAGCCGCGATTGGTGCCGTTATCAGATGCTGCGTGCCGTCTGATTCGGCGGGTCAACTCACAGTCAAGTTCTGTGCTCAACATGACATCGCACGCGATTCAGTTGATGCTGCGCCGTATCGGTGCACCATCGGCACACGCATGGCGAAGGGGATGGGCCGTGAACTCTCTTCGGTCTGGGGTATCCCAGACCTCTGTTCAAGCAGCAGGAGGCTGGGCTTCAGGCGCGATGGTGACCCGCTACACAGCAGCGGTATCGGGTGAGTTGGCAATCAGCGAATTTAGGCGCCGCCGAGAACCGGCGACACCAGGTCATTCAGCGACGTAACGCTCAGACCCACTCCCACAAATCCCAAGTGGCAGTGCCATCCGGCCCAACAATCCAGTCGTACACAACAGCCTTCCCGTTCAGAGATGACAAGGAGGCCGCATGCGCTTCGAAATACACAACGCCCTTAAAGACGAACCCTCCGTCGCTGGACGGGTTGCCGCACCCTGTTGCCCGGAACGTTGCGACTCCATCAGCCGCCATGACAACTCCTGCGTTCGGGCATTCCCCGTAGAAGGATCCATCGGCCCTCATCGTTGCGCTGTAAGACGCAAAACTTGTCACCTCGGCGCCCGCAAGCGTGCCTGCGAGCCCGGAAGCGGTTGTTTCAAATGTTGGCATCCCGCCCACAGCAGCAATGGCCTTCATCGATGTCGGACCCGAAATGGTTCCGATGTGATCTCCAAGCATGATTTCTCCTCTGATATCTGGTTTGCCGTCAGAACACCGTCTGAAGGGAACCTAACACATTCGATTTGCCAAATTTTCTTGACACCTCGGCGGTGTCCGCCGAGTTAGCGATCGAAGAGTTCCGAAACCGGGCACCCTGAAGTGAGGACGGGGGCACCCCCGCTACCCCTGGTCGCCGCCACACCGATGGTTTTGAGATCTTCCCTCAGGCAGTTTTCGATGTCTACGGCCAACTAATGTTGGAGACGACATATACACCCGGACAGCCGGGAAACCCCATGAAAACAACAAACGGCGGCCCATCGGGCCGCCGCAGTGGGGCTAACAAGAATCGAACTTGTGACCTCATCCTTATCAGGGATGCGCTCTAACCGACTGAGCTATAGCCCCGGCAGAGATGAAACGCTATCGGGGCACCAACCCGAACCTCAACCTCGACTAATCAGGCCGGCGACGACGAAATGCTTCAATCGGGTCAAACGTGCGCTCAGTGACCTCTTCTTCCAGCACAGAGAGCCGAATACCACCAACGACATCACTAATGAGGTTGAAGATCGTCGCCATCAACACAGCAGCCCCCGTGGTGGCAACCACGAGAAACAGTCCGATCACCCATGCAGCACTGAAAATCTCATCACCATGGAGCTCAAAGGTCTCCCAACCAAACTGAGTAAACCAACGTTCGACATTCGCAATCGTTCCTGTCGAATCAGCGACCCTCCACAGCATCACACCGGCGGTCAACAGCACCACATATGACACCAGCGAGAACAGCGCCGCCACCTTGAACGTTGACCATGGGTCAATATGGCGGAGCACCCGTGACACTCGTCGCACTCGTGGTCGACCACCAACCCGCCGCAACACCACCTGACGGCGAACTCCAAGAAATGCTGGAGGCGAGTGGGTTGTTGCCGTCGCATTCTCAGCCTCAACGACTTGTGGAACCTCGCCCGATGGTTGGGCAGTCACGATGTCTGGCATGACGAACTCACTCGTTGGTTCGCCCACCTCATCGGAGTTCTCTGGCACCTGCACGGGCGTGGTGCGCGGCGGAGCGTCAGACTCTGAACCCTGCTCAGGCTGTTCCTCAGCATCGTCGTCGTGAGTGTGCTCGACCACGTCATCGAGTGTACGCAACGTGACTCAATCGTTCGGTTCAGCCGTCCAGTGCATCACTCGCTGCCGCCTGAGCGCGGGCACTGCCAACTTGAACCGTCACCGTCGAACGACGTCCTCCGTCCACGAATTGTTCGCGGAGATCGACGACGACCGCTCCATTGCGTCGCGCAACGTCATCGGCAACAGCCGCACCCCACCACAACACGGCGAGTGCACTTGCATCAGCAGCAGCCCTCGCCTGTTGACGCTCCACCAAGACGGTCATAGGTCCACCAATCACCGCACTCAATGCCACAGCAATCACCCCAATAAGCGCAGCACTCAACACCAACCCTCCACCGCCATCTGCCTGGTGTGAGCAGGTCGAGCTGTGACTATTCGCCGGCGATGATCGGGGCAACAGAGGCAACGGTCTGACCGTCGTCGAGGTTCATAATGCGAACCCCGGTGGCATCACGTCCTTGGGAAGAAATTTCGCGAACTTCCATGCGAATGGTCACACCACCCGACGAAACTGCCACGATCTCATCTTCGATTCCGACCATGAACGCCGCCGCAACGACGCCTTTCTTCCCGGTGAGTTTGATGCCACGCACACCTTGACCGCCACGGCCCTGGGTGTTGAATTTGTCGAGTTGCGTTCGCTTACCGAACCCTGCTTCAGTCATGAGGAGAATCGCAGTGTCATCACGGGCGACATCACATGAAACGACTGCGTCATCGCCGGTCTTCAACTTCATGCCGCGAACGCCGGCCGCTGAGCGACCCATCGCTCGAACGTCGCCTTCGTTAAAGCGAATCGTCATTCCTGACTTCGCCACCATGAAAATGTCGTCGGCACCGCTGGTCTCAATCACCTTGACCAATTCGTCATCGTCGTTCAAATTGATGGCAATAAGGCCGTCGCGTCGACTCGAGTTGTAGGCATCGAACGCCGTCTTCTTGACGGTTCCTTTTCGTGTTGCAAAGAACAAGAACCGTTCTCCAGCGAAGTCACGAGTGTCGATGATCGCCTGAATGAATTCGTCTGCTTGAAGGGGAAGCAAGTTGACAATCGGCATGCCCTTTGCGGTGCGCTCGCGCTCGGGGATGTCGAGGGCACGCAATCGATACACCCGTCCACGATTTGAGAAAAACAGCAAATGTGCATGGGCTGTGGTGAAGATGACATGACGGATGATGTCGTCTTGTTTGAGTTTGCCTCCCGATACACCGCGGCCGCCGCGACCCTGGGTCTTAAACGACGAGGCGGAAACCGCTTTCACGTACTGTGCCTCGGTCATGACAACGACGAGTTCTTTATCTTCAACGAGATCTTCGATACTCATTTCGCCTTCGTCATAGGTGATTGCACAGACTCGGTCAGCCGCAAAGTCATCGCGGACAGAGCCGAGTTCGTCTTTAATCACGCCACGAAGTTTCTTATCGTCGGCCAGGATCGATTCGAGCTCTTTGATGCTCTCGCGGATGCTTTCGAGTTCTGACTCAATATCGATTCGGCTCAGACGCGTGAGCTGACGAAGTTGCATGTCGAGAATGTCAACAGCCTGCGCTTCTGAGAACTCATAGGGCTTTTCCATCAACGCAGCTTTAGCGGCTTGCGCGTCTTCGCTACCTCGAATGAGCGCAATGATCTCATCGATGACGTTCAGCGCCTTAATGCGGCCATCGAGGATGTGTTCACGCCGCTTCGCTTTTTCTAGACGGAAATTCGAACGACGGGTGATGACCTCAATCTGGTGACGAACATAGCCATCGATTGCATCCCGCAAGTTCAACGTGCGAGGCACACCGTCGACGAGGGCGACCATGTTGATCGAGAAACTGGTCTGAAGCTGCGTGAGCTTAAAGAGGTTGTTGAGCACCACGTTCGCGTTTGCGTCACGCTTCAACGTGATCACCAAGGAGGTCTCACCACCGGATGACCCGTCGTTGATGTCGGCGATTCCTTCGATATCTCCGTTGTCGACCAATTCGGTGATGCGAGCCGCAATCGCAGAACAACTCGTTTGATACGGGAGTTCGGTGACAATGATTTCCATTCGTCCCGACTTGCCCTCATCGATGGTTGCAGTCGCGCGCATCTTCACAGAGCCACGTCCCGTGCGGTATGCGTCGATAATGCCGGCGCGTCCAAGAATGGAACCGCCCGTTGGGAAGTCAGGCCCTTTCACGAATTCCATCAAGTCGTCAGACGTTGCATCTGGGTTGTCGATGAGGTGCACTGTTGCGTCAATGACTTCACCAAGATTGTGTGGCGGAATGTTGGTCGCCATGCCAACAGCGATTCCTTGAGACCCGTTGACGAGCAGGTTGGGGAATCTTGCAGGCAATACAGAGGGTTGCTCTGTGCTGCCGTCGTAGTTCGGCACCATGTCGACGGTGTCTTCGTCGATATCGGCAAGCAATTGCATTGCGAGTGGGTGCAACCGACATTCTGTGTAGCGGCTCGCGGCCGGACCGAAATCAGGTGAACCGTAGTTACCGTGAAAGTCGATCAGTGGGTGGCGCACAGAGAACGGTTGGGCAAGACGAACCAAAGCGTCGTAGATCGCGCTGTCACCATGTGGGTGATAGCGCGCCATCGTGTCACCCGACACGCGGGCACACTTCACAAATGGTCGATCGGGTCGGAAGCCTTGCTGCTCCATGTCCCAGATGATGCGACGGTGGACTGGCTTGAGACCGTCGCGAACATCGGGCAATGCGCGCGACATGATGACCGACATCGCGTACTCCAAAAATGAGTTCTCCATCTCATCTTGGAGTGCGATCGGCTGAACCGGATCGTGCTGATCGTCTGGGTCGACTGGGGTTTGATCGTCACTCATCAGAAATCAAGGTTCCTCACATCGCGGGCGTTCGTGGTGATGAAGTTGCGACGGCTTTCGACGTCGTCGCCCATCAGCACGCTCATGATCATGTCGGCCTCGGCGGCCTCTTCGACGGTGACCTGCAACAGCGTGCGGGTCTCCGGGTTAATGGTTGTCTCTCTGAGTTCCTGCCAGTCCATTTCACCGAGACCTTTCAAGCGTTGGAACTCTTTTCGGTGATTTGGTTTCTCTGCGAGGAACCGATCTTTCGCAAGGTCGTCTTTGAGGTAGACCTTTTCTTTGCCCACCTCTGTGGAGTAGAGCGGGGGTTGCGCAATGTAGATGTAGCCGGCTTCGACGAGGTCACGCATCTGCCGGAAGAAGAACGTGAGCAGCAGGGTGCGAATGTGGCTGCCGTCGACGTCAGCGTCGCACAGCGCAATCACTTTGTGATAGCGAGCTTTCTCGACGTTGAAATCTTCGCCCACGCCAGCGCCGATTGCGGTGATCAGCGCCTGAATCTCATTGTTTTTCAGCATTTTGTCGATTCGGGAGCGCTCGACATTGAGGATTTTTCCTCTGATCGGCAAAATCGCCTGAGTTCGAGGGTCTCGAGCGTTAATTGCCGTACCGCCAGCCGAATCGCCCTCAACGATGAAAATTTCTGATTCATCGGGGCTCCGTGATGAACAGTCACGGAGTTTGTCGGGCATGCCTGCCCCAGACAGAGCGGTTTTACGCCTCACTGTTTCACGAGCTTTTTTCGCCGCGACACGTGCCTGTTGGGCAGCGATTGCTTTCTTGACGATCTTGTTCGCCTCGGTCGGGTTCTCGTCAAACCACTCTGAGAGGCGTTCGTTGGTTGCTTTCTGCACGAACGACCGCATGGGGACATTGCCAAGTTTCGCTTTCGTCTGGCCTTCAAATTGGGGTTCACGCAGCTTCACCGAGATGATGGCGGTGAGACCTTCTCGAATGTCTTCACCTGTGAGATTGTCGTCTTTTTCTTTCAGCAAGTTTTTGCCGCGTGCGTATTTATTCATCACCGAGGTCAATGCGGTACGGAAGCCTTCAACATGCATGCCGCCTTCAATGGTGGAAATACCGTTCGCATAGCCGTGGATACCTTCGTGGTAGCCGGTATTCCACTGGAGAGCGATATCGAGGTTTTGGCCCTCTCCGTCGTCGTCTTCGTAGTGGCACACTTTTGCGAACAGAGGGTCTTTCGACTGGTTGAGATGTTTCACGAAGTCGACGATTCCGCCCTTGTACTGGAAGGTGACTTCTTGTTCGCGCTCAGGTCGTTGATCGATAAACGAAATCTCGAGCCCACGATTGAGAAATGCCATGATCTGCAGACGATCAAGCACCGTGCGGGCAACAAATTCTGTTCCTTCTGCCTGGAATATCGCCGGGTCTGGCCAAAACGTCACCGTCGTACCTGACGTGCGACCACGTTTTGGGGTTTCGCCTTTCGACGACAGTTTGTTTTTGGGCTTGCCGCCGTCTTGATACTCCTGTGAGTAGCGCTTGCCGTCTCGATCGATTTCGATGGTCAAGCGCTCAGAGAGTGCGTTGACCACACTGACACCAACACCGTGGAGTCCACCCGACACTTTGTATCCCTCACCGCCGAATTTTCCGCCGGCATGCAGCACTGTGAGCACAACCTCAGCGGCGCTCTTTCCTTTGTGGGGGCCTGATGGATACGGGTCAACGGGCACACCACGCCCATTGTCGCTCACTTCACACCCTCCGTCGGCGAGCAACGTCACGCCAATTTTGGTGCAATATCCCGCCATTGCTTCATCGACGGAGTTGTCAACGACTTCCCAGATGAGGTGATGTAACCCCGCCAAACCGGTCGAGCCGATGTACATGCCAGGCCGCTTGCGAACGGGGTCGAGCCCTTCGAGGACTTGGATGTCCTTCGCGCCATATTCACTCTTTGATTTTTTGGTGTCTTTGGACACTCAGTACCTCATCTGTTGTCGTCGCAATATGGGTTAAGCACCGTGCTCTTCCCACGCGTGCCAACAGGCTGAAATGCCTATGAGCACTAGAAAATTCTACCAAACGGGTGTTCGCTGAACCGGTCAATCCGGCCGGTCACGACAACTGTCACGCCGGGTTACGACACGTGTATGAGTCGGCGACAACAGATACCGCCAACCGGGGGGAATTTAGGCCAATGAGGCCTTCACGACGCCGGCAATTCGGCCACCGTCGGCACCATCGCCGACACGATCTTTCACCGCTTTGATGACCTGCCCCATCGCTTTCGGGCCTTCTGCTCCTGCCTTGCGAGCAGCTGCGATTTCTTCATCAACAATGCCCTGCAGTGTTGCGTCATCCATCGCCGCTGGGAGGTATGCCTCAATCACTGCAAGTTCGTTTCGTTCTGATGCCGCTCGTTCGGTTCGCCCGGCATTCTCGTAGAGTTCGGCCGCCTCATTTCGACGTTTTGCCTCCGACCTCAACACTGCCGTGACTTCGGCATCGGTGAGTTCTGCGGCCTCGTCTCCTGCGACCGACGCCACCTGAACTGCCGACAACACCATCCTGATCGTCGATGTCTTCAGTTGATCGCGATCTTTCATCGCAGTGTTCAAGTCGGTTCGGAGTTGCTCAAGCAGTTGAGAAGCCATGCCACATCATGCCGGAATCGTTAGCGTCGGCGCGCCACCCTGACCTCAATCTGGTTGATCGTGACCTGAGCGACGTCTCGTAACCGTTGGGATATCTCTTCAGTCCGAAACTCGATCTCGGCGACCCAGGCTGGTTCATCGACATCGATGACGAGAACCCCATCTTCAAAACGTGATGGTCGGGCATGTCGGGCCACATAGTCACCAACAGCTTCTTCCCACCGGCCGAAAATGCCACCAACCTCTGCCCTACTTGGTCCGCGAAGTGAACGAACCACCGAGTCAAGAGAGTCTGACAGCGACATGATCTCGTCATCGTCACTCATCGGACATCACCGTACCGCTGTCGATTTTCACGACGCGTTCAGGTCGAGCAGCAGGTGGCAAGGGTGCCGCAGTCGTAATGACCACTTGGCCTGCCGGCAGTTCCCCCAACAGCGCCGTTGCCCGATCGTTATCGAGTTCCGACAAGACATCGTCGAGGATGAGAATTGGACTCGACCCCACATGATCGGTCACAAGCCGATGTGCGCCAAGGCGAAGGCTTAACGCAAGAGTGCGTTGTTCACCTTGAGATGCATGGGTCCGCGCCGGCAACTCGTTCACCGAAAGGTCGACATCGTCACGATGCGGGCCCACCGTCGACACGCCCCTTCGAACATCATCACGACGAGCGGCAGCGAGAGCCGCGGCCAATCCCTCATGACGCCATTGAGGGTCATAGGCCAACGACACAGTATTGCTCTCACCGGCGAGTTGTTGATACGCCTCGGCTACTAACGGTTGAAGACGTTCGACAAGCGCGGCGCGTCCACGGCCGAGTCGTTCGCCGACATCGACAAGGCGTGAATCCCACACGTCAAGCGTCGTTGACGCATCATCATCGAGTCGACCGCCACACTGACGTAACAGGGTGTTGCGTTGTTTCAACACTCGATCAACTTCAAGGCGAAGCGCATCGTTCTTCGTCGCCAACGCAACGAGGGTGTCATCAAGAAATCGCCGGCGCTCGCTGGGTCCACCCTTCACTAACGTGAGATCGTCTGGCGAGAAGACAGAGGTGCGCACGGTGCCAAGGAGATCTCTTGTGCGTTGTAACCGCTGTCGGTTCACTTGAACTCGACCGCGGCCGACCCGAGAGATTTCGACCTCTACTAACGATTGACGGCCGTCGGCCTCAACGATCTGTGCTCGGATAATGGCCTGGTCGGCGCCAACCCGAATGAGCGCATCAGATGGAGCTTGACGAAATGATGTCAGGCCAGACAAGTAGGCAAGAGCTTCGGCAAGGTTGGTTTTCCCTTGGCCATTTTGACCAACGACACAAGTGGTGCCGGCGGTTAGGTCAAACGTCGCTTGCCGATAATTTCGGAAATCAACAAGTTCAAGACGCTCAACGAGCATGACGTGACATCACGGCACCCGTACTGGCATCAACAGGTACAGGTACTCGTCGTGGCCAACTCCGCGAAGGACAGCTGGCTTCATTGGGTCAACGACTGCGAGACGAACTTCGTCGCCATCAACTGCATCAACACCCGCAGCGAGATAGTCAGGGTTAAATGCAACCGTCATCGGTTCGCCCTCAAAGCTGGCATCGATTTGCTCTGACGCTTCGCCCACATCTGTGGTGATCGCCGAGAGAATGACGTGATCGGGTTCAAGTTGCAAGCGAACCGGGGTTGCACCCCCTTGAGCGAGAAGACGAACACGACGCAACGCGTCGAGCAATGCTTCACGACCGATCGTCGCAACGTTTGGATACGAACTTGGCAACAGGTTTCGATAGTTCGGATAGTCAGCAGCAATAAGGCGAGTGGTGAGGTGCACGTCACCAATTTCGAACACGACGTCGTTATCTCCGAGATACACCTTGAGATCTTCTGCACCGCTCACGAGACGCTGCACTTCATTGAGTGCACGCGCCGGAACGAGCACCTGCTGACCTGCTCCGAGCAACGCCCCTTCGTCAAGATCACGCACAGCAAGTCGATATGAATCGGTCGCCACCATGCGCACTGCGTCATCTTCCGACACGATGAGCACTCCGGTGAGTTGTTGACGAGCTTCATCGGTGCTTGCGGCGCGGACCACCTGGCCGAGCGCAGCCGACATCGTTGAACCCGACAACACAAATGGCTCGCTTGACGGCGCCCCAATTGAAGGAAAATCTGCTACCGCCATTGGACGAACTGCAAACTGGCTGCGCTGCGCAGAAATCGACACGTTGTCGCCGGTGAGTTCAACGTCGACACTGCCTGCCGGAAGCGACTTCACGATGTCAGCAGTAAGGCGAGCAGGAATGACGGTTGAGCCTGGCTCTTCCATACCAACCGGGACCGATGCCTTGATGGTCAGTTCAAGATCGGTGCCGGTGATGGTCAGCGTGTCGTCAGCGACATCTAGTCGAACACCTGACAGCACCGGTGAGGTACCGGTTGAGTTTGTTGCTCCTCGACCAGCAGTGGCTAATGCGGTGGCCAAGATTTCACGTTCACATCGAAATTTCACAGCGTGGTCCTTTTCCCCAAAGAGGGTAGATACAGAGTGTTAGTGATAGTAGGTGCTGTGGATTGGGGAAAAGAGTGAATCACCCCAGCACACGGCACATATTTGTCGTCACAAGATTTCCGAGCGGTATCCCCCGCGCGATGATCACACAGATGTGATTCTGTGGATGTGTCCACCTTGTACGACAGATTTCCACGGCTTGACCACATGTCATCCACTACGTGATCCACAGCCATCATGACTTCAACCGTTGCAGCAAGTCGGTGACCTGTTCATAGATCTGTTTCCGCTCACCCATTTGTCGCTGGATTTTCTCGACAGCGTGAATGACGGTGGTGTGGTCTCGCCCCCCAAAGAGCCGGGCGATGCTCGGATAACTGAGATCGGTAAGTTCACGGAACACGTACATTGCGATCTGCCGAGCAGTAACCAGCGGGCGCTGCCGACTCTTCCCACGCAACGCGTCGACTTCGTACCCGAGGATGTCAGCCATTTCGACCAACAACTCCATGTCGGTGCGTGGCTTCGCGACAGAGTCCGAGAGCAAATCAGACAACTGAGATTTCGCAAGGTCGGTGGTAATCGGCACACCATTGAGTGAGGCGTAGGCAGTCACACGAATGAGCGCTCCCTCGAGCTCACGAATATTTGACGTGATATTTGACGCAATGAATTCAAGGGTCTCGGCGGGCACCTCAACTCGATCGCGTTCACTTTTGTTGCGAAGGATGGCAAGGCGGGTCTCTAAATCAGGAGGCTGAATGTCGGTGATAAGGCCCCACTTGAAACGCCCACGAAGACGTTCTTCAAGGGTTGGTATCGCATCTGGCATTCGGTCACTCGAGAGGACGATCTGTTTATTCGCTCCATGAAGGGCATTGAACGTATGGAAGAACTCTTCCTGCAGACCTTCCCGACCTTCAAGAAACTGCACATCGTCGATGAGAAGGACATCGACCTCGCGATACCGACGTCGAAGCCCGGCCATCGAGTTTGAACGGATCGCATCAACGAATTCGTTCATGAAGGATTCAGTCGAGACATATCTCACAACGTGATGTTGATAATGAGATTCGACATAGTGCCCAATCGCGTGCAGAAGGTGGGTTTTGCCGAGGCCAGCTGAGCCGTAGACAAACAATGGGTTATACGAGCGTGCCGGTGTTTCTGCCACCCGTTGGGCCGCGGCGAGAGCGAATTGATTCGAAGCTCCCTTCACGAATGTCTCAAACGCATACCGAGGGTTGAGTCCGCCAGGTTCATCTCCGGTAAGGGGTGCCTCTGGCGGGTTGTGTTCAGAGGCAGGTGTTGGCATTTCGTGTTCAATGTCGACGGGTGCGTCATCGGTTGTTGCGACGCGCACAGCAAACGCGAAACCGGGATGACCAAGTTCGGTTAGTGCGTCGTCGATCATTCCCCGGTAACGCGACATGATTCGTTCACCGGCAACAGTGTTTGACACCTCAAGCAAGATCCCGTTTTCGTCGCCGACATTTACTGCGTCATTGAACGTGGAGAACCACACCGATTCGGTGAGTTGATCGCGAAGAAGTGGAACGACGGTTTCCCACAGGTTGGTAGTCGCTTCACGTTCCATGTTGGGTTGGTCCTCTAAATCTGCTGATAAATACTGGGGATTCGCTTGTGCATTACATCGATGTAACTACCCACATGTTTATCCACATCTGTGGAAAACAGAGATTTTGTTGTAGGTACACGTCATATCGGCGCGCTGCATGGAAATCGCACGCTATCACGTGGAGTCACCTGTGGAAAACCCGACGATTGTGTAAAAGCGTAGATGTGGTTGGCTCCGCTCGCGACAAACCGTAGTCTTTGGGAGTCTGGTTTCATATCGATGAAGCCGTCGTGTAGCCGACTGCCCGATCGTGGTCACCATGTATCTCGATCAGACCGGGTTCATTGAGGAGTGACGAAGAAGTGAAGCGAACCTTTCAACCAAATCAACATCGTCGTGCGAAGAAGCACGGCTTCCGAGCTCGAATGAGTACCCGCGCTGGTCGCGCCGTGTTGAAATCACGTCGTGCAAAGGGCCGCGCTCGCCTTTCCGCTTGATTCACCGAATCCGCACTGCGCACGAGTTTTCTCGACTCGACACTGAAGGAATTCAGGTGCGGACTGATGTCTTGTGGTGCAAATTTCTTGCCGATCCAGCGATGTCGCCGCCTCGGGTGGCGTTTTCGATCGGCCGCGCCCACGGTCACGCCGTTCGTCGAAATCTGGCACGACGGCGCTTACGGGAACTTCTTCGCAGGCAGGCGCAATTGAACCTGCTGCCATCCGGGGCGTTAATGGTTGGCATTATCCGTTCAAAAAGCGAACATATGTTCGATATGACGCCGGAAACGCTCGCACAACAGGTGCAGCAGTTGGTCGAAGGGCTGTCAACGCAATGACGACGTCACGAATTCAGCAACGCATGCTCGGGGCCATTGAGTGGTATCAGCGGGCGTTTCAGTGGCGCCCATCGCCATGTCGATTCTCACCAACATGTTCGCATTACTCACATGAAGCCATCTCCATGCACGGCCCTCTTCGGGGGTTGTGGCTCACTATTCGACGACTGTTGAGATGTCGACCATTTGGACCATCGGGCTACGACCCGGTTCCAGAGGTCGTACACGAGCCAGTCTCCCATCACCATGAACCAATGAGGTCCCAATGACAACAGTTTCGCTGATTGCTGGAGTGTTTGAAGTTCCTGCATCTGTACTGAATTGGCTGTACACACTCACCGGCAGCTACATGACTGCTATTTCGTTGTCGGCATTCGTCGTGATGGCGATTGTGACCCCCCTCACGTTGAAAAGCACGAAGGGCATGCTGGAGATGCAGCGCTTGGCGCCAGAAATGCGCCGCCTTCAACAGCAATACAAGACCGACCGTCAAAAACTCAACGAAGAAATGATGAAGCTCTACCAGGAGCACAAGGTCAACCCAATGGCCTCATGTCTTCCATTGCTTGCACAGACACCAGTGTTCATCGTGATGTTTCGCATCCTGTATGACGCAACGTACACCCCTGTCGGCGGTAATGAAGCCATTGCCCGGGCCGTGTTGACATCGGTGGGCCGGGGTCAAGAAACAATTGGCTTCCTCCCCCGGTATCTCTCTGTCGATTCAGAGATGTACCAGGCGCTCGCTCGCCAAACTGAGATGTCGTCATGGGGACTTGACCTCTCAAAATCACCGGCGAGCATGCTGGGTAGCAACTTTGGTCAAGGCCTCATTTATGCCGGCCTTGTGGTGATTCTTGGCTTGTTGTACTTCTACCAGCAACGGATGGTTGCTGCGAGGGCCTCGATCAGCCCAACGATGTCAGAATCACAACAGAAACTCATGCAATACCTGCCGGTGGTCTTCGCAGTGTTTCAGATCTTTTTCCTTCTCGCGTTGGTGATCTATTACATCATTCAGTCGATTATCCGCATCTTTGTGCAGTTCTACATCACGCGACGGTTTTACGCTGACGACGAATCGCTTGGTCGCCAAGCCCAAGCCGCAAGTGCGAAGGCTCGGGAGCTTTCTGAGAAAGACAGTGCTGGTGGCGGGCTTATCGCTCGGGCAAAGCGTGAACTTGAAGATGCGACCGGAGCATCTTCAGAGAAAAAGAGCACAAATTCAGGTGGAACACGCCCCTCTCCAAAAGGTTCGAATTCTCGAACGAATGGTGGTTCGAAGAGCAACAAGGGGCGTCCACAGTCATCGAAGAACAGCCAGAGACGCGATTTAGGTCGCCCTGGCGGGCAGCGCAAGCGCTGAAACTACGACAGAAAGAGACTTTTCATGGAATGGGTGACAACAACAGGTCGGAGCGTTGAAGACGCAACCGAGGCAGCCCTCGATCAACTCGGTGTTGCAGCTGATGAAGCCGATATTGAGGTGTTAGAGGAGCCAAAAAGCGGTTTATTTGGCCGTACACGCGGTGAAGCGAAGGTTCGTGGACGTGTTCGACCGACAGAAGTGCGGCCTAAGCGCGACAATCGCCGCTCACGTGGAAACAAAAACGGTGGCGAGCAACGGCGCGAACGCCAGGCATCTGATGCGTCGGGTAACAGCAAGCCGTCACAATCGCGCAAGAATGGCGGACAACGAAATACTCGCAATGCAAAGAATGAGAAACCAATGAATGATGAACAACGTGATCCGGTTGATCCAGCGGCAGTTGGTGAGGCAGCAGAAACGTTCATGACTGGTCTGGCCACCGCATTCGGTGTTGAAGCCACCGTCGTTGTTGAGCGAGAAGACACTGAGATCGAGGTAGCCATGAGCGGTTCTGACCTCGGTTTGCTAGTGGGGCCTGGGGGCCGCACGTTGACCGCCGTACAAGACCTTGTACGGGTCGCTGCGCAGCGCCGCCTTGGAGACCATGACACCCATCTCCGCCTTGATATTGCGGGATATCGCGAGCGCCGGAAGGCGTCACTCGAAGCATTTGCTCGGAAGATTGCCCAGCAGGTGCGCGAATCCGGCAAAGCCCTCGCAATCGAGCCGATGGCATCACCTGATCGCAAGGTCATTCATGATGTTCTTGCCAGCGAAGAGGGTGTGTCGACAGCATCTAAGGGTGAGGATCCGAACCGTCGGGTCATCGTCTCACCAAGTTGAGCTCCGCCGTGTAGGGCGGCAATGTAATGACGATGGATGAACACCTCCTGGGCGTGCTGCAGCTCGCACAAGACGCTGGTGTCATTGGAAACACAGAGCTCTCTGAAGAAATCACTCGAGCGCGTGTATTTGTCGCTGCCCTTCGCGCCTGTCCAAGCAACGCAGCGGTGCTCGACATTGGCTCAGGGGGCGGCTTGCCGGGTCTTGTGATCGCTCATGACCGGCCTGATGTCCACGTCACACTGATTGATCGACGCGAAAAACGAACCGACCTTTTACAACGTCAAGCCACTCGCCTTCGCCGACATCAACCTGGACTTCCTATTGATGTGATGTGCGCAGATGTCCGCAACCTTCAGGGTGAGCGCACATTTGACGTGATTACGGCTCGAAGTTTCGGGTCACCCGAGGTCGTTGTTGAGAGTGCACTTCCTTTGCTCACACCGAGCGGGCGGCTGCTGGTGTCAGAACCACCGCATTCAGATGGAACCCGTTGGCGTGAGGTGTTGTTGAGGGAGATGTTGGCCTCCGTAGAACTGTTTTCACAAGACGCAGGAACAGTTGCTG
>Ga0255757_10000874_pt1 | contig 29577 bp, 22 predicted proteins | sample 071ome_27_FD_179957 | JGI IMG/M metagenome (GOLD analysis project Ga0255757, IMG submission 179957) | Coastal salt marsh microbial communities from the Groves Creek Marsh, Skidaway Island, Georgia - 071409AT metaG (version 2) | ecosystem: Environmental > Aquatic > Marine > Intertidal zone >...
AAACCCCAAGTTCCGCATCCCACCCATCAACACCTCATGATTGCGTTGATACCTTTTGGCTCGTCCCTCGATTCCTCCTTCCATATCAAGCTCCTTCAAGGCCTGCTCAAAGGCCAGCAGGGAATGTGTCGGCGGCGAGTATCGAAACTGACCGTTTTTCTCGAAGCCCCGCAATTGCGCCGCGAGATCCATGCTCAGGCATCGTGTGGCGGATTCGTTGGCGAAAAGAGGTTCTCTCTTTGCGATCACCAAGGAGAACCCTGGAACACCCTCGATGCATTTGTTGGCGGAAGAAATCAGAAAATCAATTCCGCAAGCCTCAAAATCAATCGGCATCGCACCAAAGCTGCTCATGGCATCCACAATGTAGCTCCGCCCGGCCTGCCGGACCACCTTGCCGATGGCTTCGATCGGATTGACAATACCCGTCGTCGTCTCGCAATGCACAACCGCCACGTGGGAAATACCGGCATCCGCCTCAAGCCGGGCCGCAATCTCGGCGGGATCCGGGGGGGTATCTTCGCCCGTCCGATAGGGTTCAAATTCAATTCGCAGACACTTGAGCATCGCCATCATGCGCTCACCGTATGCCCCATTGCTGACCACCAGCACTTTCCCGGAATCAGGAACCGCTGTGGAAAAGACCGATTCCACACCGAAGGTGCCACTGCCCTGCAGCAACACACATTCATAGCCCTGCTCCTGTGTAACGCCGGCAAGTTGAAGGAGTTTTTCCCGAATGGCCTTGACCTTGGCATTGAACTCATAATGCCAGGATCCTGCATCACGAAGCATGGCTTGTTTCACGGACAAACTGGTCGTCAGTGGTCCGGGTGTAAATAGAACTTTGTCCCTTGATGAAGGAATTTCGATGGTCATTCGCTTTGGATATATAAAGTGTCCACGACTCGTTGTCGTTTCCCAATCCGGCATAAAGCCCAGCCAGGAAGCGCCTGAACAAGTGCGTATCACAGTTGGCACGTTAAGGCAATGGCAGAGCGTGAGAACATGAATTCAGACTCGCTTGACAAATCTGCGAAGAACGCATCATGCTGCTGCCGTGCATCCTTTTCCATTCAGAATTTGGCAATCATTCGTGGTCTTGGGGTTGCTGTGCTCCCTGCCCCAAGAGCGGGTCCAGGCGCAGGAACGTTTACAGGTAATGATCCGGTTTTACGACGTTCGCCCGCTGGGAGAATCACTACAGGCCGTGCTCATGCCGGGCTTTGGTGAGATCTTGTCCCAGGCAGACCGCGTCCCGGTGTTGACTCTGTCCGGTCCCGAGGGACAAAAGTATTCAATCGAAACCTCTACTGAAATCGGCCCAAATGCCAAGTGGAAACCGCTCACGACCGTCACACTGGGAAAAACCCCAAGCCTGGCATTGGATATTGAAGGAAAAGGAGCAGGCACTCGATTTTTCCGAACCAGCCTGATCCCCGAGAGTGACCCCGTCCCCAATCCCAACCCGGAACGGCTTGTCTGGATTCCCTCGGGAACATTCATCATGGGCAGCCCCCCCGACGAACTGAACCGTGATACGGATGAACAGCCCCTCACCCAAGTCACTTTCAATCGCGGTTTCTGGATGGATAAGTTTGAAGTCACCCAGAAAGAATATGTTGAGATCATGGGGCACAACCCTTCCCGCTTCAAGCCGGGAGACAATCGTCCGGTAGACAATGTGACCTGGGATTGGGCCATGGAATATTGCGAAAAGCTCACCCAACGTGAACGGGAAGCAGGTCGCTTGCCGGAAGGTTTCGTTTATCGTTTGCCAACCGAAGCGGAATGGGAATACGCCTGTCGCGCCGGCACCACCACTCGTTATTCATTTGGGACCGATCCGGATTTCACATTGTTCAATGATTACGCCTGGCATTTGAACAACAGCAACAATCAAACCCATGATGTCGGCACCAAACTCCCCAATCCGTGGGGCATCTACGGTCTGCATGGAGGTGTTTACGAATGGTGTTTGGGGTGGCATGTGTTTTACCCCGGTGGCAGTGTCACCGACTACATCAGCCCGCCCGGACAGGACCACGTCCTGCGAGGCGGCGCATGGAGTGATTTCCCGATGAACGGTCGGGCCGCGGAACGCCATTGGTTCGGACTCAATCTAAGCTACGGCAATATCGGTTTCAGAGTCATCCTGGCAGATCCTTATGCCCTGGTGAGTCATTAGGCATGACATCCAATGCTTCTTGAATGAAGGGACGCATCCCCTTCATCAGAACGGCTTTTGGATGACATCTCAGAACCATACCGTCCATATACATCAAACTCCGTATCACACTGAATATGCCCTGTTCAAAATGCATGCCATGGTGGACTCCCAGTTTGATGGTGCTCATCATTTGTCGGGTCAGGCTGATTTCAGAAACATTCCGGTCGGTAAAATCATGGTATAATTCTAGAAAACGTCTTTCAAACTCAGCATAGGTATTCCGGTCGATTTGGATATCGGACATCTGATGCAAGGCCTTGGCACAGGCTGGATAATCATATTGTGACAAGGCTTTGAAAAAGTAGAACAATCCAAGACGCAAACGCTCGCTGACCGTCCCCACGAACCCCGTGTCCACGAAGGTCCAACGATTCTCTCTCAGAATGACATTTCCCGGATGCAGATCCCCATGAAATGTCCCGACGCAAAACAGATAAAAACCATGCACTCGAAACAAGTCCAGGAGTTGATCGTATTCCAGACGTTTCGACTCCAGGAGTTCATCCACGGTCGGCCCATCCACATACTCGGATACCAAAACGGATGCGTTGGACAGTTCAGTATAAACTTTGGGAAACTGAAGGGACGAGAGATCGAATCGTTTGCCATGCGTGCCCTGAATCTGTCTCAATGCTTGCTGTCCTTGTAATTCATGACGCAGATCCAGCTCGCTCAAAGTGAAGGTTTCCAAATCATCCAGAATGCCAACAGGATTACCGGCCCGTTTGAGGGGAGGATAAAGGCCGGTAGCCACTTTTAAAAGTCCACGGAGTTTTTTGACTTCTTGCGTAAAACTTTGCCTGGCGTCGTGCTTGATCAATTTAATCACAACGGGCGTCTCATCCTGGAGCCATGCCCGGTGCACCTGTCCAATGGAAGCGGATGCGAGTGGAGTGGGATCAATATGTTGAAAGGCATCCCTGGATTCTGCAGACATCGCATCCAGAACAAGCTGTTCAAAACGTCCGGGCTGAAGTGTCTTGTTGCGGCGATACAAACGACACAAGTGCATGCATCTTTCCCGATCCAGAAAATCGATTCTCAAAGCGTGCATTTGGCCAATCTTGACCGCAAGAAGCCCCTGATTTTCGATCCAATCCAGATCCGGCAAACGCTGACGGGCGCCATAAAGCTCCCAAATGAGCCGACCGAACTTAAGCGCATTCATCACACTTGTGTGTTTTTGGATACATAAGGTACTTTGTAACGTTTACTGATCAGGTTGGCCGCGATTCTTCCGGATTCATAAATGGTGGGCAAACCGCTACCGGGATGGGTTCCACCACCGACCAGAAAACAATGATCCAGCTCTTCGAATTGGTTGTGCGGACGGAAATAAAGCATCTGCGAAAGCTTGTGTGAAAGGTTGAAGGTAGCTCCGTATTGGATACCCCGATCCGCCCAGTCATCGGGCGCCAACATCATTTCTTCCCTGATATGGCTGCTCAGGTCAGGCATGCCTCCACGCGTTTCCATTGCATGGATCAAACGATTGCGAAACGTATTTTTTTCGACGGACCAGTCAATGTCAGCGGTCAGGTTTGGGACAGGCACCAAAACATAAAGCGCCGAATGCCCTTCGGGAGCCAGGGATGGATCGGTCACACTGGCATTCCGGACATAAAAGGAATTCTCCTCGGATAACTTTTTGCGTTGAAAGATATCCTCGATGTTTTTCTTGTAATCCTTGGCAAAGAAAATGGTGTGATGTGGCAGGTCATACTGTTTATCCACCCCGAGATAAAGCATGAAGGTCGAACAGGAGTAGTCCATGTTGTCCACCTTCTCCGGGCGGTATTTCCGCAACACTCCGGGCGGCACCAAATGCTTCATGGCATAGCCAAAATCTGCATTCAAAACCACCTCGTCCCCCAACAAACGTTCGCCATCCTCCAGCTCCACCCCCTTCACCGCCCTTCCCTGAACAATGAGTTGTTTGACCGGTGTATTTAATCGTACATCCACCCCATGCTCCTCACACACCCTGGCCATGGCTTCCGATATTTCGCTCAATCCGCCCTGAGTGTGGTAGATACCGTAGGCATGTTCCATAAAGGGCAACATGGCAAATGCTCCGGGACATTCCCAGGCAGACATGCCCAGATATTTGGACTGAAAAGTAAAAGCCAGCTTAAGAAGTTCATCCTTGAAATACCCTCCCAGCACATCCATCACGGATGAACCCAATTGCAAGTGCGGCAAAGCTCTCAAGGCATCCTTCGAAAAATATCTTTTAATGGAGGAATAATCCTTTTGCAGACAAGGGGCCATGCGCCGAAATCTTTCTTGTTCTGTTTCAAGAAATCTCCAGTAACCCTCGGCATTACCCGGAAATTTCTCATTCAGTTGCTTGAGCATCTGGGCATGATCGGTCGTGGGTTCGATCGAGGTCCCGTCAAATTGAAGGCGATACATGGGCTCCAACTTGACGAAATCCAGATAGTTGGCACTGTCTCGACCTGATTCTTCAAACACCTCATCCAGGAGGTATTTCATCATCAGAAATGTCGGCCCCGTATCAAACTTATACCCGTTCAGATCAATGGAAGCGCTTCTACCTCCAACCCGATCACCTTTTTCAAGCAAGGTCACTTTGAATCCTCGAGCTGCCAATAACATGGCAGATGTGAGGCCACCAGGCCCGGCACCCACGACGATGATGTTTTTTCGATGTTGAGTTTTGTTCATTTTCTTATACAAATTCTAGACAAAAGAACATTTTGTGAGATTTTTGCAACTTTATTTTAGACATTTTTTAGTCACCGATCAGCACCAAAACTTCGACTAGCCGAACCGTCCAGACGGATAAAAACAGCTTTATCCACTAATATATAAGGTGTTACAACAGGCCACCACTTCATTAAACTCCCTTCACGAATCATCCTTGGATTTTATTCAACAAGCAGGCAAGCTCGTGGCCCAGATGAACACCCCTCGCAGAATAATGACTCAAAGGCTTCTGGTTGTATTGATGCTGCTGACGATCCTGAGTGTTCCCGCACTCAAAGCGCAGACGTGGACACACCATGCAGACATCCCCTATGTCCCGGATGGGCACGAACGTCAGAAACTGGATTTATATGTTCCGAATGGAGAGGGCCCCTTCCCTTTACTCGTGTGGATCCATGGCGGCGCATGGAGGGCTGGCAGCAAGGATCGTCCTCGCGGCAAGGAGTGGCTGGATAAAGGAATTGCCCTGGCTTCCATCAACTATCGCCTCAGTCAACACGCCATTTTCCCGGCGCAAATCCAAGATTGCAAAGCCGCCATACGCTGGTTGAGGGCTCACACAGATGAATACCGTCTCAACACAGATCGCCTGGTCGTCTGGGGAGCTTCGGCCGGTGGGCATTTGGTGGCGTTGCTGGGCACAACCGGCGACACACGACAGTTCGATGTCGGCGATCATCTGGAGCAATCAAGCGCCGTCAGTGCCGTCATCGACTGGTTTGGACCCACCGATTTCAATCAAATGGACACCATGGATGGCGATATTGGAACCATGCATCATGATGCACCTGGTTCACCGGAATCAAGACTCGTCGGTGGTCCAATTCAGGAAAACCCGGACAAAGTCCAAAAGGCAAACCCCATCACGCATGTGACAAAGAAGGACGCGCCCTTTCTCATCGTACATGGAGACAAAGATCCACTGGTCGCTCATGGACAGAGCGCCATTCTCCATAAAGCCCTGCTGGACGCAGAGGTTCCAGTGATCTTTCACACCGTCACAGGCGGAAAACATGGTGGATTCCGGGATCCGGAGGTAGCTCGACTGGGGAGCGATTTCATTCGAAAGCATTTGTTCCAGGCTGACAACAAACGCTGACCTGCTTCTAGGGGATTGAATCCACACCGCCACTCTGTCAGGATGCCGCGCATGGAGCATTCGGTAGAAGGTTTTTCAGGTTTTGTTGAGTTTGCAGCGCACTTTAAAAAGCGCCGGTCCATCCAGTATGTACTGTTCGATTTTGACGGAACACTGTCCCTGGTCAGGGAAGGATGGCCCGAGGTCATGCTGCCCATGTTTGTGGAGATGCTCCCCTCCCGGGAAGACGACACCGAGGAGTCCGTCCGCAAGATGCTCCTGGACGACATCATGAAGCTCAATGGCAAGCAGACCATTTATCAGATGATCCAGCTTGCCGAGCGGATCAAGGAACGTGGTGGCACACCGAAAGACCCTCTTTGGTACAAACACGAATACCTGCGCCGACTGGATCTCCGCATCCAGAACCGCAAAGAGGCCATCCTTTCGGGGGAAATCAAGCAGGATGATTACGTGGTCCACGGAGCGCGCCACCTGCTGGAAGTGCTGACTGGAAAAGGTCTACCCGTTTATCTGGCCAGCGGCACCGACGAACCGTTCGTCAAAGAAGAGGCCCGCATCCTGGGACTCGACCACTTTTTCAAAGGCCACATTTACGGAGCGCTGGATGATTACAAATCCTTTTCCAAAAAAATGGTCATCGAACGCATCATGCGGGAAAACAACATTCCCGGCGAAAGCCTGATGTCTTTCGGTGATGGCTATGTGGAAATCGAAAACACCAAGGAAGTAGGCGGCCTGGCCGTCGCGGTGGCAACCGATGAAGCCAATAACGGCAGCGGCAACATCGATGAATGGAAACGCAACCGACTCGCCGGAGTCGGGGCCGATGTGATAATTCCGGATTACCGGGACATTGATGTCTTGTTGCCCCGCCTGACCGACGTCCCGGCATTTTAGTCTTGGAATAACCTGTCCAATTCTATCCTGACCATGAACGATTCAGATCACATCCCATTCCAACGTTCTAAATTGAAGGTATTTCCCCTCGAAGAACGCAAGAGCCTGACGCGTGTGGAGGATATCCTCCTGGATCCGGACCAAACCCCGGCTGAAGTGGATGAGTTTCGTAAAAATCAAATTCACCAATCCGCTCAATCCATACGGCAAAGCCGGGATCAAGGCGCTTCGGTCATGTTGATTTACGGCGCTCATTTGCTGAGAAACGGCACCGCTCAAATCCTGGACCGCATGATGGAAAAAGGCTGGATCACTCATCTGGCAACAAACGGAGCGGGCACCATCCACGATTTTGAATACGCCTATCTGGGCCGATCCACCGAATCGGTCCGGGACAATGTTGAAACAGGCACGTTCGGAGCCTGGGATGAAACCGGTCGATCCATCATGATCGCCCTGCTCTCCGGAGCATTGAACGGGCAAGGATACGGGGTGTCACTGGGGAAACTGATAGCGGAAGATGGTTGTGAATTGCCAAGACCCGAAATCCTTCAACAAGCATTGACCACTGATCCGACCCAAGCATTGGCAGGCGCGCAAGCCGATTGCCTGCAGATCATGCAGCAATTCGGGTTGGATGGAGGATTTCAATCCATACCACACCGTTGGAAACACGGATCCATTCTGGCATGCGCCTTTCAACGGGGTGTTCCGGTCTCCGTGCATCCCGGCATCGGTTATGATATCATCACCAACCACCCCATGTTTCGGGGATCCGTGGTCGGGCGCGCGGCTGAGATTGATTTTGGTTTGTTCAGTCAGGCGGTGGAAGGACTGGATGACGGTGTCGTCATGAGCGTTGGATCGGCCATCATGGGCCCGCAGGTCTTTGAGAAAAGTCTGAGCTGCGTTCATAATCTGCGCCGTCAAGCAGGCAGGGACAATGTCTCCGGACACTCCATTCATGTTGTGGATCTTCAGGATGGAGGCAATTGGGATTGGACCCAAGGCGAACCGCCCAAGACCAACCCCGCCTACTATCTCAGATTCTGCAAAAGCTACTCCCGGATGGGAGGCCAGATGCATTACGTGCAGTGCGACAACGCCGCCTATATACACCACTTGTATCACGCTCTCAAATCCGCATGACCCAAGACAGAATCCAAGAAATCCTGAAAGGCTACGATGGTTTGAACATCGCCATCATTGGCGACTTTTGTCTGGATCGTTATTTTGAGATCGATCCCAGCCGAAAGGAAACCTCCATTGAAACGGGACTGGAAGTCCACAACGTCACCCGTGTACGCACGCAACCGGGAGCGGCGGGAACCATTCTGAACAATCTGGTGGCACTCGGGATTGGAGAAATTCATGCCATCGGTTTTCGTGGTACGGACGGTGAAGGATGGCTATTGAAACAGGCCCTCGACAAACTCTCGGGAGTGAACACCGGGCATTTTCTGGAGACGGATCAACGGCATACCTTCACCTATTCCAAACCTCTCGTACTGGAACCCGGCCAAGCTCCGAAGGAATTAAACCGATTGGACATCAAAAACTGGTCACCCACTCCCTCATCCATTTCCAAAAAAATCTGTGAAGGAATCCATGCCATTGCCGACCGTGTGGACGCCATGATCGTGATGGACCAGGTGGACATCGCTGAAACAGGTGTCATCACCCGGGAAGTGCTCGCTTGCCTGGGTGAGCTACAGAGTGCCAAACCAACATTGCCGGTCATCGCCGACAGCCGTCGCAGCCTGAAGACCTATCCCAACCTTACCTTCAAGATGAATGCCGACGAACTTTCTCAATGGATTGGAGCCACAGAGGCTTTATCTCCCGAAGACGTGGGTATTCAGGCGCAGGCACTCGTGAACAAAACGAACCTGCCCGTCTTTGTCTCCATGGCCGACCAGGGAATTGTAAGCGCCAGTCCGGGCGCTCCACACATACATGAACCTTCCCTGCCCGTTCGTGGCCCCATCGATATTGTCGGCGCGGGCGATTCTGTCACAGCCAACCTCTGCTCTGCCCTGGCATCGGGCGCCACACCGCAGGAAGCCATGCACCTGGCCATGAGAGCAGCCTCCTGTGTGATCCACCAACTGGGCACAACCGGAACAGCCACCCGCAAGGACTTGTTGTCTGTCAGTTAGTGGCTCCGGGACTGGGTTTGGCTTCTGCCAAATCAGAGAGAGGTTACAAGGAATCCTCTTCGTCCTCCTCACTGCAACCCTCCAGAAAGTGGTTTTCCAGAAAGGCACTCAGTTTCGCTGAGCGATCAAACAGTTCGTCTTTCAACAGATTGATGTTTTCGTCCGCAGCAAGGTCCCAGGGTTGGGAAAGGATTTCTTCCGTGCGTAGGAACAATGGAATGTCTTCATCTGTGTTCCCCAACTTTCGCAGGATGGATTTGACGGCCTCCATGTGTCCCACCGCTTCCTGAATCCTGGCGGAACATTCGGTCGCATCGATTTCTCCATCCATAAAACGCTGGATGAGGCGGCAATCGAAGGAGGCGCACATGCTGGGCCGGTTCTGGTAGATCCGGCATTGGTTCTTGCCCTTGAGACAGGCACAAGGTTGCACCAGGTAAGAATGCTGATCGTGTTCCTCGAGTTCGACACCTAGCTCGGACAGAGTGTTGCGTTCTTGTCCATCTTGCAACTGAACATCCACAAAGAGCACACCCGAGCAACAGAGCCCACATTGGGCACACATTTTTTGGATGGACTCAGGGGATGAGGGATTCGCCATATCACCGGAACCTTATTCGTTGAATACAGGTTCCAGAAGAGGATTCCCATCCGCGTCAGTTTCGATTTCTTCCACTGTAATGGAATGCCGGTCAAACACGGAACCTTCATTCAATGAAAGTTGAGCAAGCGCCTTGTTGTATTCAGCGAGCGCATTGATCTCACTCGACCGGGCGGCCGTCAAATCCCGTTGCAACTGAAGCACAATGAAACTGGTGCTCTTACCCACTTCAAGCTTCTTCTGCTCTGCATCGAGCGCCGCTTCGGCGAACTCACGCTCCTGACGCGTCGCTTCAACTCGCTGGATATTGATCTTGGTCAAGGACACCGCATTTTCGATGTCCACCATGATCTGTTGCTCCATGCGTTTGTAACTGAGCTTTAATTGCTCGGCTTGGGCCTTGGCTGATTTCAGGTTGTAACGGTCCTGACGTCTGCTCAACGGCATACTCAGTTCCGCACCAACGGACCATACCGGATTGTCTCGACCGGTAAATTGATTGAATAGATCTCCGTAACTTCCATCCCGTGCCTGTGCGGAATAGCCAATGCTACCGATCAGGTCAAGCTGGGGAAACAGCTGATTGCGTCGAAATTTGACCAGAATACCCTGGTTTTCCAGGGCTTTTTTCCGCTCGGCCAAATCTGGACGATCGTTCATCCCCTTGTGCCAGCTGTCCTGCAAATCCATCACCACGGGAACAGCACGCAAACCTTCGGTCGGCTGAATAGCCACGTTCATCCAGGCGGTGTATTCATCACTCAACAGGTTTTTGAGAGCGTTTTGACGCACAACCAGGGTGCGATTCGCACCTAAAAGATCTGCACGGCGGGCGGCCACCTGGGATTCGGCTTGTTTTTCGTCCAAAGGTGCCATGGTACCGATTTCGACCCGCTTCTTGTTTTCGGAAAGAAGACGCTCAGCCAATTGAACCGCTTTCTCCTGAACTTTGACGTTTTCCTGGGCAAAAATCAGATCGTAATATGCCAGCTCAACCTGGACCAGCGTGTTCATGATCTGCCACTCCAGTAGTAAATCCGATTGATTGAGCTGGTTTTTGGCCAGTTTGATGTTCAGCCGTGCTCCATCAATCCAGAAATTCTTGAGCAAAGGCTGACGCAATTGTGAAAAAGCTGCGTTCCCTGCAAACTGGTTGAAGGAAAATCCAACGTTATTGACCTCGGTCTCAGAAATGGAAGTCTGGAAAGAATAACGTGTCCCGGTGGGCAACTGCCCCGAAATACCGGTGCTGAAATTGTCCGTGTCGGACTGGGAACCCGGAATGTTACCGATGGTGGGGTCGAATCGCCCGGGCTCCTGTCGGTGCGACTGACGATAGCTGAAAAAGAAGTTCGGATCATAGGCCCCTTCCGAAATACGCACGTCATACAAGGACAGTTCCGGATTCACCCGTTCGATTTGAACGGTCAAATTGTCTTGCAAGGCAATTTCAAAGCAGTCCTCCAGCGAAAGCGGACGTAACTCCTGTTGGGCAAGCAATGAACCTTGTGCTGCAAACGTAATCGGCAAGACCAGGAGGGTCGCAACCCGCTTGGACATCCTTTTCATTAGGGGAGACTTCTTCATTCCAGTTCTCAAAATAGATTATCAAAGGGAGACTATGCACCATTCAGAAAGATACTCAATGGTGATCTTTAGTGGTATTCCTGAATAGGTTTGACGGTGTAGCCGTTTTTCTTCAACGCCGCAATCGCGGAGGTGGCGGCTCTGGCACTGCTTAAGGTCGTCATAATCGGCACCCCGCAATAAACGGCGGTTGTCCGAATCTTGACTTCATCCGCCCTGGGAGCCTGTCCTGACGGTGTATTGATCACCAGATCGATTTCATCATTCTTCAGCAAATCCACGGTATTGGGACGTCCTTCACTCAATTTCTTGATCTCCCTGACCTGTAAGCCAGCCTGAGTCAACACTTTGGCTGTTCCCTCGGTGCAAACCAACTCAAACCCAAGACCGGCAAGGTCTTTGGCAATTTCGGCGATCTGAGCCTTATCCGATTGGTTGACGCTGATGAAAACACGTCCTTCAAGCGGCAACGGAGCATGGGCCGACATCTGCGATTTGGCGTAGGCAGTGCCAAGATCGGCATCCAGGCCCATGACTTCACCCGTCGATTTCATTTCCGGCGACAGCAAAATATCCTGGCCGAAGAATTTATTGAAAGGAAACACGGATTCCTTGATAGCCCAGTATTTGGGCCAAATCTCCTCAGTGAAACCCAGATCTTTCAAATGAATTCCAGACATAACCTTGGCGGCCAATTTGGCCAGAGGCACTCCAATAGCCTTACTGACAAAGGGAACAGTACGTGAAGCGCGTGGATTGACTTCAAGCACATAAACCACCTCGTCTTTGACCGCGTATTGAACATTCATCAGTCCAATCACTTTCAATTCCCTGGCCATCGCATGAGAATATTCCCGAATGGTATCGATCACATTCTGGCTGAGGGTATGTGGCGGAAGCACCATCGCCGCGTCACCACTGTGCACCCCGGCAAATTCAATGTGTTCCAACATGCCCCCTACCACGATGGTCCCTTCGGATGGATCGTCGAACAATCCCACATCACAGATGCAATCCACATCCACCTCGACGGCATCTTCCAGGAATTTGTCCACCAGAACAGGACGCTCAGGAGAGGCTTCCACCGCATAGCGCATGTATTGGCGCAATTCCGCATCGGAGTAAACAATCTGCATGGCGCGCCCACCCAACACAAAGCTTGGGCGAACCAACACCGGATACCCCAGCTCTTTGGAAGCTTCCAACGCTTCCTCCTCGTTGACCGCCAAACCATTGGAAGGCTGAGGGATATTGAGTTTATGCAGCATCGCGGCAAACAACTTGCGGTCTTCCGCGGTTTCAATACTGTCAGGCGATGTGCCAATGATATTGACCCCGTTTTCACGCAGGCCGATGGCCAGGTTGAGCGGCGTTTGCCCCCCAAACTGAACAATGGCCCCCCAGCATTTTTCACGATGATAGATGTGAAGGACGTCTTCGAGGGTAAGTGGTTCGAAGAAAAGCTTGTCACTGGTGTCGTAATCGGTGGAAACCGTTTCAGGGTTCGAGTTGACCATAATGGTCTCAAAGCCGGTTTCCTTGAGGGCAAAGGAAGCATGCACGCAGCAGTAATCAAATTCAATCCCCTGACCAATACGGTTCGGTCCCCCGCCTAAAATCATCACCTTGCGCGTGTCCGAGGCCTGTATTTCGTCGTCACCACGGTCGTATGAGGAGTAAAAATAGGGTGTATAAGCCTCAAATTCAGCGGCGCAGGTGTCTACCAAACGATAACTGGGGATCAATCCCTCCTGATGACGGTAGTCACGGATTTCTTTTTCCGTTTTCCCTGTCAAATTGGCAATCTGCTTGTCTGAAAATCCGTATGATTTGGCTTTTGCGATTAATTCTAAATTCATGTCGTCCTGAAGTCACCCTTTTGGAAGCCTAGTTAAAGCCACAATCAACACGAAAGCAAGTACAGGCCGACAAAGTCCTGAAAAAGGACGCCCCCCGTAGCTGCCTTCGCCAGAAGGTGGCCACCCGGCAACCAGGATCGCCCCACCGCGGTGCCGGATGTCAGGCCTTCAAATACGACAGACTGCCCCCAACGAAAAGTAAATGGATGCATGCATACCACAAGGTGCGCGACGGGACGTCACGATCTACCCACGTGGCAGCTTTCCCTCATTCTGACGGCATCCGAATCCAAATATCCCCACGAGGGAAAACCTGTAAACCTCCCACCTTAGATCAAACAATCCTGTAAATCCTGTTCATCCTGTCTAAAAAACCATGCCACCCTCGGCGTTAAGAGTAAGACCAAATAAGTTCGTTGTCCTGTGCGTCGATGTAGATGGTTGAGCCGGGCTTGACCTTTCCTTCCAGCAACTGCATCGCAAGCGGATCCAGAATCCGTTCCTGAATGGCTCGTTTGAGAGGGCGGGCCCCAAATTGAGGATCGAAACCTTCGCGTCCAAGACATCGCTTGGCTTCCGTTGTCAGTTCCAAGGTGAGTTTCTGGGTGTCCAATCGTTTGGACAGGATCCTGAGCTGAATGTCCACGATGACCGCCAGATCTTCTTCGCTCAGGCTATGAAAGATGATCGTATCGTCCAATCGATTGAGAAATTCGGGACGGAAATGACGCTTCATTTCTTCCTGAATCCGCAGTTCCAGACCGGCAACGGCCTCGGAGTCATCACGGTCACTTCGCGCATAGAATTCCTGGATCAATGGTGAACCGATATTACTGGTCAGGATGATCACCGTGTTCTTGAAATCCACCTGCCGGCCCTGCCCGTCCGTCAAGCGTCCGTCATCCAGTACTTGTAACAGGATATTGAATACATCCGGGTGAGCTTTTTCAATTTCATCAAACAGAACCACCGAATAAGGGCGACGTCGAACAGTCTCTGTCAATTGCCCCCCTTCTTCAAAACCCACATAGCCGGGAGGCGCTCCGATCAATCTCGCGACCGCGTGTTTCTCCATGTATTCGGTCATGTCGATACGGACCATCGACTGCTCGTCATCGAACAAAAACTCGGCCAACGCACGCGCCATTTCGGTTTTGCCCACACCGGTTGGGCCGAGAAAGATGAACGAACCGACCGGTCGATTCGGATCCTGCAATCCACTTCGAGCCCGTCGCACGGCATTGGAAACCGCCTTCACCGCTTCGTCCTGCCCCACGACACGCTGATGCAGCCGGGATTCCATCTGAACCAACTTTTCGCGTTCGGATTCCAGCATTTTCGAAACCGGCACGCCTGTCCAGGATGCCACCACCTGGGCTATGTCTTCATCGGTGACTTCTTCATTCAGAATTTTGCTTTGATGATGCTGTTCTTTCAACGCCTGCTCGGCTTTGGCCAATTGATCTTCCAACTTGGGAATCTGACCGTATTTGATCTGGGCAGCCTCATGCAGATCCCCTTCCCGCTCGGCTTTTTCCATGGCAAGACGGGCTTCTTCCAATTGGCTGTTGATCAAACTGGTGGCATTGATCGCGGTCTTTTCATTCTGCCACTGTGCTTTGAGTTCGGACGCCGTTTCCTTGAGGTTGGCCAGTTCCTTTTCAATTTTGGCCAACCGATCAAGGGATGCCTCGTCTTTTTCCTTTTTGAGAGCGGTCTGTTCGATTTCCAACTGCATGATCTGACGTTCGAGTTGGTCAATCTCGGTCGGCATGGAATCGAGTTCAATCCTGAGCCTCGAAGCGGCTTCATCCATCAGGTCCACCGCTTTGTCCGGCAGGAACCGGTCGGCAATGTACCGGTCGGACAAGGTTGCGGCAGCGACCAGCGCTGTATCCTGGATCCGAATCCCATGATGGTTTTCATAACGCTCCTTCAAACCACGCAAAATGGCGATGGTTGCTTCCACCGTGGGTTCCTGTACCGAAACAGGTTGAAACCTCCGTTCGAGAGCGGGGTCTTTTTCAATGTATTTACGGTATTCATCCAGCGTTGTTGCTCCAATGCATCGCAGTTCGCCACGCGCCAGCTGGGGTTTCAACATGTTGGCGGCATCGGCGGAACCTTCGGTTTTACCGGCCCCGACGATGGTGTGCAGTTCGTCGATGAAAAGAATGATTTTACCGTCACTGGAGGTCACTTCCTTGAGAAAAGCCTTCAACCGGTCTTCAAATTCACCACGATATTTGGCACCGGCAATCATCGCCCCGATATCCATGGCCACCAGCTTCTTGTTCTTGAGGGATTCAGGAACATCCCCGCTGATGATACGACGTGCCAGACCTTCGACAATGGCGGTCTTCCCAACACCGGGTTCACCGATCAGGACGGGATTGTTCTTGGTGCGTCGCGACAACACTTGCATCACCCGACGGATCTCCTCATCCCGACCGATCACCGGATCGATCTTTCCGGCACGCGCCAGAGCGGTCAGGTCCTTGCCATATTTTTCAAGGGCCTTGTATTTATCCTCCGGATTTTGATCCGTCACCCTCTGGTTTCCACGCAAGTCCATCAACGCTTTCAACACGGGATCCCGCAGAATGCCCTTTTTCTTGAAATCATCTTTCAACGTGGCACCCGCCTCCTGCACGATGCCCAGCAACAGGTGTTCCGTGCTGGTGTATTCATCCTGAGCTGACGAGCCTCGGATTCGGCTTTGTCAAAGGCCTTGCGCAGAGCCTGACTCAAATACACATCCCCCGTTCCCTGTACTTTGGCCCTGCGCCCCAGGGCCTGCTCCAATTGCTGACGCAATGAGGCAGGCTGCTCTCCAAGCTTGGTCAGCACGGACTGAACCAGACTGTCTTCCTGATCCAGCAAGGCCAAAAGCAAATGCTCGCAATCGATCTCCTGATGCCCCCGATCCTTTGCCAGCGACTGCATGTTCTGGACGGCTTCCTGAGCTTTGATGGTGTATTTATCCAATTGCATATTCAATTTCGATTCGTCTTATCCTCAAACCATAGTGGGGAAAACAGCATCACTTTTGACCATCTTCCTCCATCCCAAACATATTCCTGAAAACGAAACGGTCAAAGGTCTTTTTAAAGTTTTGGCATTTGAGTTTGATCCACCGGGGTGGCACACTATGCAGACTTTTTTATGGCCGTATGCGGATGGCTGTTGAAGGAATATGAATCATTTATACCTGATCGAAGATCTTGGCCTGATGCTGGTGGCAGCCAGTTTTTTGATGCTGATCACCCGGCGTCTGAAAACGCCCGCTGTGGTCAACTATCTTCTCGCCGGACTCCTCATCGGCCCTTGCTTCGGGTGGATTCATGAAACGGAACACCTGGACTTCCTTTCGGAGACAGGAGTCATCCTCCTCCTTTTCCTGGTCGGTATCGAACTGAATATCCGACACTTCAAAGCTGCAGGAAAGGAAGTCATGTGGACCGGTTCCTTGCAAATGGGGTTTACTTTTCTACTCATTTATGGCGTCACGTTCTTGCTTGGGTATACCAACCAAACGGCTTGGATTCTCGGGCTCACCTTCATGTTCAGCAGCACGGTGGTGGTGGTTAAGTTATTGCAGGAACACCGCGAATCGAAGGCATTTCATGGCAGGATCGCGATTGGGATCCTCCTGCTACAGGATGTGGCGGCACTGGCCGCGATCACCTGGATTTCCAGCATGAATCCTTCCGGAGAGAGCTCCGGCAGCTCAAGCTGGATCATCCTGGTCCGTGCCGTTGCAGGTATGGGAGCACTGATTGTGATTGCCTGGCTGGCTTCCAGATTCATGGTCAATCCGGCGTTGAACTGGTCGCTCCCCATCCCCGGCATGATGTTTATTTGGAGTTTGCTGTGGTGCTTTTTGTTTGTATCGCTCGCCCATATTTTTGGCCTTTCACACGAAATCGGAGCCTTTCTAGCTGGGCTGAGTCTGGCGCAATCCCAATACAACATGGAACTCAAACGACGGGTCCACCCACTCATGAACTTCTTCGTGGTGATTTTCTTTGTGCTGTTGGGAGCTAAAATCAAACTGGATTTGAGCCTGACCATGTGGATCCACGTTTTCATGCTGTCAGCTTTGGTCATGGTTTTGAAGTTCGTGGTGGTGGGAGGAGTTCTATGGAAGCTAGGAAGACGAAGCGAAGGAACTGTATTAAGCGGATTGCATCTGGCGCAAATCAGTGAATTCTCCCTGATCCTGATCGCTCTGGCTGCCAGACAGGAATTGGTTTCACCTGAAATACAAACGCTGGTTGCCTGGACCGGGATCATCACCATCGTGTTTTCCTCCTATGGCATCTTGTTTCGAAAACAACTGTTGCACTGGATGCATCACAGCAGGACCTGGAGCCGGTATTTTGATTGGAAACAACGGGATGATGCGGACAAAGACGAGCATTCTCACGAATCACCAACAATCCTGGTCATCGGCATGAACGCCATGGGACGGGACATCGTCACGCGACTGGTGGCATCCGGCGAGAAAGTCACCGCCATTGATTCCGATCCCAACAAACTGAAAGAACTCAAATGTCGCACCATTCACGGTAACATCCATGACTGGGATCTTCTGGAAGCGGCGGGTTTCGAACAGGCGAAGCTGATTGTGTCAGCGCTTCAAATCGAGGAAGCCAACCAATTACTGGCATTCCGCGCCCAGCAGGCAAGCATCCCATGCTGTGTCATGACACCCGACACCCATGCCATCCCAGCCCTGTTGGATCTGGGTGTGAGTTATTTCATCACCCCCTTCGCAGATGGGATCAAACGCCAACGCGCCGAACTGGTGGAACGAGGACTTTTGAAACAATGACTGAACTCCTCCTCCTCCTTATCATCGCCGGCACCGGTTTGGGTATCGCCCGCAAACTGAAAATGCCGGCTATTCCTTTCTGGATTCTGGGCGGGTTGATCGCCGGCCAGTTCACCTCCAGCGTGGAAACACACCTTCTGGAACAAATGCTGGAGATGGGATTGATCTTTCTCGTGTTCGCATCCGGCATGGAACTCAATCCAAAACGCTTCCAACACCAATGGTCCATCGTCTGGCGCGTGAGTCTCCTGCAGTTTGCGGCGTTGGTTTGTATTGGATGGCTGGCGGCCATTTCGATGGGATTCGGTGCCCGGGAAGCCTTTTATCCGGCGGTTGCCATGGGAACGAGTTCCACCCTGCTGGCCATTCGCCTGCTGATTCAGGGAAGAAAAATGTACGAACCATTTGCCCGTATGGTGATCGGCGTTTTGCTGATTCAGGACTTGCTGATGATCCTGATGGTGGTGGTGCTGGTGAAATCAGACGGCGGATGGATGAATGTCTCCAAAGGACTGCTTTCAGGCGCCTGTCTTGGCGGACTGGCCTGGGCCATTCGTCAGCATTTCTGGACGTTCTTTTTGAAGAAATTCGATTCGGATGAAGAATCGTTCCTGCTCATTCTCCTTTCCACCATGTTCCTTTTTGTCAGCGCCGCTCATTACCTGGACCTGCCACTCATTGCCGGAGCATTTTTTGGAGGATTGAGCCTGAGCTCTTTCCCTGTTCAAGGGCTGGCCAAAGGAGTCATGACATCCTTATCTGACTTTTTCTTCGCCCTCTTCTTTACCGCTCTCGGGCATTATGCAGGGATCCCGCTATCCTGGGTATTCTGGCTGCAAGCCGCGGTGTTTGCCTTGTTGGTCATTGTCATCACGCCCGCCCTGGTAGCGCTGATCGCCGAACGAGCCGGACTCACCGCACGTCACGCCATCGAAGGCGGTATCCTGCTGGCTCAGACGAGTGAATTTGCCCTGGTTTTGGGCTTGGCCGGGCATTTATCGGACAGCGGGCTCCCAGTTGAACGCATCAGTCAAATTGCATTGTTGTCAGTCCTGACCATGACCATCACCCCATTGCTGGCAAATGACAAAGTCACGCATTGGTTGCTCAGGTATCATCCGTTCCGAAACCGGCACCACATCGAGGAAACCTGGAACAACCACGTGCTCGTACTGGGATTTGGAAGCGCTGGCGACTATGTGATTCATCCATTTCTTGAAACAGGTGACACCGTGGTTGTGGTGGACGAAGATCCCGCCATCATCGCCAAACTCCAGTCCAAAGGCAAAGTGATCGCCATTCGGGGAGATGGCGCGGACAACTCCCTACTCGATCAACTTCACGCCCGTCAGGCCAAACTCATCCTTGCAGCCATGCGACGGCCCGAAGAGGCGGAAGGTGTGATCCAATACGTGGACGGAGCCACTCCGGTGTTTGCCCGTGTCTTTGAACCGAGAGACGGGGAAAAGATCCAGCAATTGGGTGGAGTACCGATACTGAATTCCATGGCCAGTGCGGAAGCCTTCCTCGATTGGTATCAAACCATCGGAAAAGAAATGAGCGAAAGCTCCGAAAGTGATCCATCTTGAACCGGAGAAAGCCTACCCTTCAGCAGAAGTCGGCTCACTGGTGTCTTCAGGTGAAGGAGCATGTTCCTGAACGAAGTAACTCAAATTTTCGAGCTCGATAGCCAGGTTGACATTGTTGACAGTCACGCCATCCGGTTTCAATAAAACGATCGGTGCAAAGTTCAAAATACCCGTCACACCGTTTTCGATCAGCACATTGGCGGTCGGCTGCGCGGCTTCTACCGGAATGCAAAGAATCGCCATGCGGACCTGATGTTTGGCAAGGACAGCAGGAATCTCATCCAAACTCAGAACCGGAACGTTCATGAATTTCCCCTGGGCTACCACCTCGGGATTCGCATCAAAGGCCGAGACAATCTCAAAACCTTCCCTCTCAAACCCGCGATAAGAAATCAGTGCCTTCCCCAGATTACCAACCCCAATCAGCACCACAGGCTGCAAGGTATTGGTCCCCAACACTTCGGCTATCATGTCGGTCAATTGATTGACATCGTATCCCAACCCCCGGGTTCCGAATTGACCGAAATAAGTCAAATCCTTGCGCAACTGAGTGGGTTTGACACCGGCGGCGCTGGACAGCGCCTGACTGGACACTGTTTCCAAGCCATTGGCTTTGAGGCGCATCAGACAACGCATATACACAGACAGTCGATAGACTGCCTGACGCGGAATCTCACCTTTCAAACCTTTTTTCACCTGGTTATACCTTTGTCCAATTTCCCTGAGAATGCATCATTTACCCCGACCCATTTCCTGGTCAACTTGGGCCATATGCCGAAAAAAACTCGTAGGAGTGCGATTTTATTTCAGATCTTGCTCAACAATGTCAAGAACAAGGAGAGATATCCCCATCAGCAGCATCTTTAAAATAACTTATTTTCAGAGTGACTTTAAGGTTGCATTGGGCGGTTCACCCCCTATCGTATCGGGCTGGTTAACTCGAAGGAGAACAGCACATTGAATACGGATTTAGTCAAAATAGCAATGGACAAGGTCACCAACCCGAACATCCTGGTGAACCTGGTGTCACGACGCGTGCGTCAGCTCAGTTCCGGTGGAGGCGGAATGAGTCGACCTCTGATCGAATCAGACAAGCCACTCGGCACAGCCGACACAGCGTTGGAAGAAATCGTTCAGGAGAAGATTTCTTTTGAAAAACTCAGAGAAGACGAAATGCAATAACGCGGCTTCTCTTCTGAATGGCCTGCCAGCAAACACCTGGACAGCGCCAAACGATCCTTTCGAGCCGGAAGCTTTCTTCCGGCTTTTTTATACCATCAACCATGGCCAAGAAAAACAACTCCAACGAAATCGCCAGTAATCCCAAGGCGCGCCGGGATTACCATATCCTAGAGTTGTTCGAAGCCGGGATCGTGCTGCATGGCACGGAAGTCAAATCCCTTCGAAACGGCAAAGGCGTCATCCGGGACGCGTTCGCACGTGTCGAAAACATGGAAGTGTGGCTCTACAACGCCCATATCGAGGAATACGCCTTTGGCAACTGGATCAACCACGATCCCAAAGCCCGGCGCAAGCTGCTCCTCAACAAATCCGAAATCCGCAAACTCTTCGGACTCGGTGACATCAAGGGCAACGCCATCTTCCCCCTCTCCCTCTTCTGGAAGAACGGCAAGGTCAAAGTCAAACTGGCTGTGGGCAAAGGAAAGGTCCAGCACGACAAACGGGAAGACCTCAAACGCCGCGACTCCGACCGCGAACTCAAACGCGCCATGATGCACCAATTCAAAGGCAAGTAACCCGCACTGCGGAGCAAGTATAATCCCGCGACTACGCATGCACGCCTGGTTAACGCCATCCAGTTATACAAATGGTTCTAAACCAAGAGGTAAGTTTTCCATTTTTTCCACGAAGCCGCGAGGCATAGAAGATATGGTTAAAATGAATGGTTTATCAAGCGCAATGGTGCTTTTAACAAGGGTTTCCTGAAGAGGGTGATCCACAGAAATCTTTGCGGCCCTGGCGATCTTTGCGCCTTGGCGTTCATCCTGATAAAGGGGACAAATTCACCATTGGGCATCCATTTTATTCCAACCCTTCTAAACGTTATCGAATCTTGCATGGAACCTTTTAATAGACCCCACAGTTCTCAATGACTGCTTGTTTTTATCGCAAAGGCGCAGAGGCGCAGAGGCGCAAAGCAATGTGAAACGGAGAATGCATGTAGAAAATGTAAGATAAACAGTAACTGCCTATTTGGAACCTCAAGGATGAGAGGTCAGACTCTTTAACCTGGCGCGTCCCTTGTGGTGTGCAAAGATCCATCAACCTCCGCTTGGGAAGCCTGCGACACTCAAAAACCGATCCTTCAAACAACCAAAGGAAAAGGGAGTTTAGTTGACCATGCCGCCACCACGGGTGGAAGGAGGAGATTCAAGAGTGAAAGAATACTTTAGTATGATCAACTACGAGTATTCGCCCCTTGATCAACTTAAACTTGAAGTTTAACTTAAATCCATGACAACTGTTACCATGCTGGAATTCAGGAAGAATGCAGCAAACTTTTTGGAAAGAATCGCCAAAGGAGAAAGCTTCGTGTTGTCCCACCGGGGAAAACCTGCTGCCAGGCTGGAGCCAGTTGAAACTGCCCCTCCTCATCCGGATAAGGAAAAAGATCCATTCCTGAACATAGGGAAACGAGCGACTCCCAGCCCTAAAGGACCAACAAACCACAACAACATTGATTCCATATTGTATGGCAGCAAATGATATCCTGATTGATAGCGCGGGGTTTCTGGCCTTATGGGACAGCACCGATGTACATCATGATCGAGCAGTCGCGCTTTTGGCAAAACTCACCGATAATGGCTACCGGTTCTTAACGACCGATTATGTCATTGATGAATCAGCCACACTCCTATTAATGCGTCATAGCCACCTGGCTGCTTCAGATTTCCTGGAAACGATTGAACGGTCAAAGGCCATCTCACTAGAGTGGGTCGGACCAAGTAGATATCACACAGCCAGTCAATTTTTCCGCAAATACAGCGATAAAAAATGGTCATTCACCGATTGTGTCAGTTTTTGCCTCATGCAGGAACTCAACATCACCGACTCATTGACAAGCGACCACCACTTTCGCCAAGCCGGCTTCAATCCCCTTCTCAGCTAATTCACCATTCAAAATTCACTATTCACCATTTAAAAAGGCCGGATCCTTTTAAGGGATCCGGCCTTGTGCTTTTCAAACGTTACTGTGTCTTACTCAAATTATTCCGCGATGTAGAACTGAGTGGACTGATCAGGTGTCACCGAGTAAGGCGAAGTGGCGCCTGCTACCGGAGCATACTGACCGTTCGCAGTTGCCGAACTCTTCAAGGTACCCTCGAACTCGATCACGACACTGCCGTCCGTGAGGGCAATGGAGTTGACCTGACCTGCACCGACTGGAGGTTCAGGTTGCTCTGGTGTGAAGGGCACTTCGCTCATGCCTGCTTCATAATGTGCTTTGACCCTGTCAGCGGAAAGCGCGGTGTTGTACAACGCCGCTTCATCCAACCAACCGTCATACCACATCAAGTCACCTGTTGCCCAATAATCGGGAGAGAAGGTTCCGCTGGCGATAAAGTCATTAAGTACCGCCTCTTCGTTGCGTGCACCAAATGCGACATCGTCCGTATGGTTATAAAGTAAGTGAACACCACCTACTTCAGCAAACTGCTCACCATTAAGATAACCAGTCAGGGTTCCTTCGTAACCATCGACCTCATCGTCACCATTCATGACAAACACGGCGTGGTAAACCGTATTGGCCTGAATAGTGGTGCTGATTCCAACCGGCTCTCCATTGCTGCCAATGCCACCGGTCTGTTCAAAGGGAAGAATACCTCCCCAAATCTCTTCTGCGCGGTTGATGGCAGTAAACCATAGTTCAGCTTCTTGTGGGTTCGGACCAGGTTGACTTCCTCGCAGGTAAACATTCAAACCACGGGTAGCGCCACCTTGCTCATAAATAATCTGGGCATCCGCCACATCAGCAGCAAAACCTTCACCGAGAGGATCGCTTGAAGGCAAATTACGTGCTTTGAACCATATCTCGATGGTTTTTTCCTTCCAAGCAGGATTGCCTGCAGCGTTGTTAATATCCTGATGATCCGGAATGTCGAGATAGGAGCCCTTTGATGCATCAAACAACACAGCCGCTGAAGCAGCACCCGGCACCAAACGTTCTTCACCCAAGGTTGGGCCATTATAGTATGTGCCAACGATACCACCACCTAATTCACTTAAGGCCTGGCCTCCGGACGTTTCTCTGAATGTCCAGTAAGCGAAAGGTTCGTCTTCCAACACCGCTGCCATCCCTCTTGGAACGGTGAAGCGGTGTTCAACTGTTCGAGTCACAGGGGGATTGCTATTCTCAGTGTAAGTGAGGATCGCCACGTGATCCCCACCAGCAAATGGAACAGGATTCTTGAACGATGTGGTGATGTTGTTCCCATCCACTTTGACGTTAGGCGGGATGACCAATGCACCGTCAACACTCAGTTGAACCGAGTCACGGTTCACTTTAATGTTGCCGTTGGTAATGGTGAAGGCCACTTCATCAGCCAAGGTGCCGGATACTGGCTCAAAATGTGACACGTAAGGACGGGTCTGAGCCACACTATAAGCTTTGGTGGCATTAGGATTGTCCCGGTCATTGATCAGAATCTTCTCACCGTCCACCACACTGAAGAACTCGACGTTTGCGCCACCGGTTCCTTCAAACCACAACAGACGGGTTGGGTAGAATCCAGATTCTTCGACGTAGAATTCAAAGATTGAATCAGCTGAACCACGACCGCCGTTAAACTCTCCCACACTCGCAGCGAGCAAGTCCTGGGTAGCTGGCCCCATGGTTACCTGGAATCCATCATCACTATTCACACCAAACGAATGCCATCCTTGATCCAACTCGAGGTAGGTCAGGAATTCGGCAGCTATACCGTCCGTGCTGTCGTTGAATCCGGGAATGCCCGGAATGGGTGCATCCGTAAAACCACTGGCATCATTGAAGTTACCAGCAGATCCACCATCTTGCTCGAAGTTAACAATCGAAACATCGACTGGATTGAGCTGCCAGGAATTGGCACTGTCAGGACCAACTTCGTTTATATACTGGTTACCATCAGCATCGCTGTAACCTCCCTGCAACTGACGATTGGCATTGTCGATATTGTTGCCGTGCAGGTTGGTGGCACCGGATTGTGCCTCAGAGATCTGCGATACGTTGGCCGTAAAACCGTTGCTGTTTGTATCCACAGAATTGTTGGCGAAGAAACCTGGAATTTTGGAGTATACATCTGTGATAGTAAAACTCAGATCAGCTGAATGAGAGCCACCCGCGGAGTCCTTATAACTGACACTAATGGCATGGGAACTTCCGGAATCAGGAATGCTGGTAAATGCATAGCTGACAACTGCAACACCACCTGAGGAATTCACATCGACGTCCACGGATTGACCGTTCAACGTAACAGCCACACTACCCGCATCAACTGTTTGTGCGAACTCCTGAATATTGATCTGGAAACCATTTCGATCCCCAGTGAAGGAAGTAATGCGAGGAGCGGATGCAATGCTGGCAGTGTTCAAGCTGGATTTTTTGATCAAACCAAGAATAGCAGCTTCGTTAGAAAACTCTTCAATGCCAACCGCACCGGTTTGACCTTCACGTTGGGTGCTGACGGTGACAACATCGTTGGCGGATAGACCTTCCAGCAGAATCGCCATGGTAGCAGAAGCCGTGTTGTGGCCATCAAGGCTACGGATATAGTGCGTCTTGGCTTCAGCACCGGGATAAGCAGCACCGTTGATTTCCACTGTGATACGTGGATTCGGACGTTGGGCAGTACTTTGAAGCAGATCGTTGTAAACCAACAGGTAATCACCAGCTTGGCGAACAGTGATGTCTTCACCGCTGTGATTGTAGGTGGAACTGTCATTGACCGCCGGGCTTTCCCAGATGATCTGTTCTTTGCTGGCAGCATTCCAGTCGGCAGGATCCGCCGCGTTGGTTGTTTCAACGGCTGTTGCCGTGAACACTCCATCATTGTCGATCTTTTCGATCATGATGGAGCCTTTCTTCCCGGTTGGAAGAACGGCGTTACCCGTATTACCGGAATTCGCATATCGAAGTGTTTGGGTGGTCAGTGTCTGATTTCCACTCACCTCAACGATACCTGCAAAGTGAACGGAAGATTCAATGTGCCCACTGGCATTTCGGTTGTAGCCGTGACGGGATTGACCACCCGGAACGATTGAACCGTCAAGGAGGATTTCAAGACTGGGTGAGAGACGTGCTCCCGAAGTGCGCTGCAATGGCAAGTTCACATACACCAGGTAAGTTCCACTTGAAAGACTGATGCCAGCTCCGCCATCAGAGTGGGAAATACCGCTGTCTTTACGATTGGAAACCCAAGGCAACTCGACGGGATCTTCTCCTGCACCTTCCCAGTCTGGATTCAAGTTGACTCCATCCAGGGAATCGTCCGACACAGCCGAGAAGATGGTGCGTCCGGCCTCGGCTTTCTCTACAAACAAACTGGCAGTTTGAATGGCAGTCCGAATGGCAGGCTGTGCGGTCTTAGAAGCTTTGACCTCAATCACATCCCCAGCACTCAAGCCCTGCAACAGCAGATGTGCATGGCAGGAAGTTTCATCCTGCATGTTGGTGTTTCGAGGTTGATTACGAATGTAACCTGTCCGACCTTGGGACCCGGGGGCTGGTTCGCCATTCACATAAATCTCGATGTCCTGACTAGGACGGTTATCCGGCGTATCGATCGCAACGACCGGCATGGTTGCGGCCACAATATAATCACCATCCTCCAAAACCTTCAGTTGGTGGATGGAATTAATACTGTGCTCGAAGACCGACGGATCGATCGAGGAACGCTCATTCCAAGCGATACTTGTTGGAGTCGCGGAATCAAGATAGGCTCCACCACCTTCAACCTGACTGCCTTGCAGGAACGCCGCCTTTTCGACGGCTGCTTGACACACGGCTGTAACCATTAAGGCTAACGCCGCACCAATCGTACATAGTTTTAGTGACTTCATGATACAATCAATAGTTTCTAACTAGATATGGAACGCAACCATCCAAACGCCGGGTAATCCATCCGTCAACTCAAAAACACCACACTTCTTCCTCATTAAAGCACGATTTCATGAAAACTGTTATTTAGGAATAACCCTTGACTAATGCGTATATGCGTATACACTCATTTTTAAATATGTTAATCAATCGGATATCGATCGCTTAATGAAAGATTTTGAAAGATTTCCCTAAGGGCATCATGATCGCTAAGGAATCAAACAACAACCAGCAACACATGACGGTGAAACACTACGTGTCAAACAGCATCAAAGTGCTCGCGCTGTTGATGATCATTTTGCTGTGCCCATTCAGAGGGCAAGCGGCAATGAATCTCAAAGATGCATTTAGCTTACTGAAAGAACAGAATCCAACGATACAGGAAGCCATCCACCGCATCAGCGGTGCTCAGGCGCAAATCCAGGCCGCCCGATCGGCTTACCTGCCCAAGTGGACATTGCGATCGTCGTATTTGGGCTCTGACAATCCGATACAGGTGTTCGGAGCGATCTTAAATCAAAGCGCTTTCACGCCTGGACTGGATTTCAACAATGTTCCCACCGTGGACAACCTCAATCTCCAAAGTATGCTGACCTATCCCCTATTCACCGGAGGCCAAAGGAAAGCTCAACTGATGGCAGCAACATCTCAACGCAAAGCCGCTGAATGGGCCAGCCAAGTCGTCGAGAGGCACTTACAGTTGACCATCACAGAGGTCATGCTGGACATCACGAAAGCTCGCTCCATGATCCAAACAGCAAACCAGGCGGTTCAATCGATGGAATCCAACCTGACTTTGTCCCAAAACCGGCGAGACGCAGGAACGGCACTGGAACAGGAAGTGCTGGACGTTCAAGTCAAACTCTCAGACGCACGCATTGCCCGGCTCCAAGCCCAAAACATGTTAAACCTGGCCAAGGCTTCCCTTCGTATGCTGCTGGCATGGCCTGAAGATCAGACATTGGACGTCGCCGATGAAATGGAACAGATCGTTGCTCCTGATGAATCCGAATCAAAACAACGCCCCGAACGGCTCGCCGCTCGGGCATTAACAAATTCGGCACAGGAACAACTCCGTGCCGCAAAAGCCGAATCCCGGCCAAAAGTTCAACTGTTTGGGAGCTACGATGCCAACCATGGCTGGAAAACTGGAGAATCATTGGGCAGCTGGACCGCTGGAATTGCGATGGAATGGTCCCTGTGGAGCGGCGGCTTGAACAAAGCGAAACGAGACAAAGCACAATCCGGCTTGCGAGCCTCGGAATCACGGGAGGAGGCATTGCGATTACAACACCAGTTTGAAATCCAAAAAGCAAAACTCGAACTCACCGAAGCCCGATTGCGCTCTGAGATGGCAGCCGAAACCGTTCAACTGGCGGAAGAAAGCCTCCGGCTTACCCGTAATCGCTATGAACAGGGGCTCGGCATCGTCAACCAGCTATTGGACGCAGAAACCGCTCAAACCAAAGCCCGCATGGATGCAACCCATGCGCACATCGAAACCACCCAGGCCACCGCACGCTTGAGACATGCCCTAGGTCTCCCTATCCTGGACACAACCCCCAACATCAGTTCCCAAAATGAATAACACCCCTAAAAACGCAAGAAACGCCCCAACAGGTAGATCGGACCGTCCCGGTGCGAACCCTTATGGCCCCCATCCCTTGCTTTTCACCCACCAAAGGAAACCCCAAAAACATCCATCCCCCACCCCACAAAACACAAAGGCTCGCGGACGAGCCTTTTTCAATGGTGAATTTGCTTTCAGGAGAACGCATCCATCTATTCCGACCATCCTCGCATGTGCAGTAATCCTCCTCAGTGTCATCACCGGGTGCAGTCCAAAGAAGGATACCAGCGAGTCTACCGTTCAACCAATCGCCTCACCCATTTCCGTGACCACAACCAGCATTCAAGTGAGCAGCATGCCATCGATGACCGCTTACCTTGGCTCGGTTCAGACAGCCCAACGCGCCATGGTTCCGTCCAGACTCAATGCCAACGTCCACAAGGTGGCTGTAAAGGTGGGGCAACCGGTTCGGCAAGGCGATGTGCTGATCCAATTGGATGATCGGGAACTGAAAGCAGCAGTGGATCAGGCGAAAGCCGAACTGGAAAGAGCCCGGTCGGATTGGGACCGCTATCAAACCTTACTGGCAGAACGCTCGGTCACACAAAGAGAGGCTGACCAGGTTCGGACGACATTCGAGAGCGCTCAGGCAAATCTGAAAGCTTCCACCGTTCGCCTCGGTCATGCCTCCGTGCGAGCCCCATTTGATGGGATCATCGAACAGCTCAATATGGATGCCGGGGAAGGTGTTGGGATGGGACAGCCTCTGCTCTCCATAGAAACCCCGGGAAATCTGGAGATCATCACGCATCTGCCTATCAATCCAGCCAGCGAATTGAACGTTGGAACATCCTTGAAATACACAACCTCAAACAATGGTCCGGAACGGGAGGCGATCATCACGGAACTGGCCACCGCAGCGAACCCTCAAACCCGCACGATCGAAACCATTCTTCAGCCCATTTCAAGTGAAGCCTTAAAACCCGGCGATGTCGTCCGGGTATGGATTCCATCAGCAACCGAGCAAAGCATCTGGATCCCGGCTTCGTCCACCTTGCAAAAAGGGCAGTTGGAATTTGTCTACCTGATTCATGATTCCAAAGCTGCCATGCGCCTGGTGAAATCAGGCAAGCAACGGCCATCGGAGCAGCTCACACAAATCATTTCCGGACTCAAGGAAGGCGATGTGTTGGTCACATCCCCGATGGAGGGACTGAGCGATGGACATCCGGTTGTCGTTCAGTGAACCACCCGGAACAACGGAAACAATTGAATTCATTCGACCGAACACCCATGACTCAAAAACCGCAGAATCACCCT
>Ga0255757_10000883_pt1 | contig 29457 bp, 21 predicted proteins | sample 071ome_27_FD_179957 | JGI IMG/M metagenome (GOLD analysis project Ga0255757, IMG submission 179957) | Coastal salt marsh microbial communities from the Groves Creek Marsh, Skidaway Island, Georgia - 071409AT metaG (version 2) | ecosystem: Environmental > Aquatic > Marine > Intertidal zone >...
GCCATTCTCATCTCTAAGAGTGAACGAGTTATTAACATCAGTAAAAAAGACGTGATGCCTTTCTTTGGGCATGCCCTAAACGACCATCCCCTTCATCGGAATCCAATGGATGAATGTTTAGTAGGAAACATCTAAACTCATTGAAATAGAATATGTAACAGGGATTCTCAAGAAGCCATTGAGAGGTTGCAGGGAATACGAAAGCTACATTTGCCTCCTAATAGCCAGAGTGATATGTCAGAGAATGAATAGGCGATTAAGCATTTTAATCTCTATATGTGTGGGCTTGGGGGTGTTCGCATTTTTGGGAGGAAGTGGTCTATCTCGCATAGTCACTTTTCAACTACTATTGCGTCAGGAAGCACCATCCGAAGTAGCGCTATTTGAAACTATAACGTTAACGCCAAAGTCTCAAAGACTTCTTCAAAAACTATGGGATGTGGGGAAGATTCCTCATCGGCACTTGGCCATTAAATACATTCACCAACGAATATCGGATCATCCTGATGAATTTGCCATCTATGAAGGGCTTATTGATGAGGCAGTTTCCGATGCCGATTTTGCCAATCGGGAACTGGCAATGGGGATATTGGATGCAAAGGCCCCGGAAAAACGGCAGGAGGTGGTGTTGCGTGGTCTCAGAGATCCTGATCAGGGGACACGTTTGAGGGCATTGCAGTTCATCAAAACAACCCAGGAGACAAAGTGGATGCCCGAATTAGTGCGGCTTCTGGATGATCCGGATGCTTTGATCGTGGCCCACGCCGCCTCCAAACTCCGGCAATGGACTGACAAGGATTTCGGGATACGAATGATGCACGCCATCATGCGTCACTCTCAGGCCGGTCTTCCGGCCAGTCTGGACTCGGAACAAAAGGCTGTGCTTTCGAACGGCATTGCAGCTTGGAAGCAGTGGTGGCAGTCGGAAAAACACTCCTATCCTGCAACAAACGGCTGGGGGAATGACATAGAACCTTTTGTGACACCTGCCTTGCCGGTGAAGGATTTCGAGGTGGCTTTACTGGACGGCAGCACGAGACGGTTGTCGGATTTTAGGGGCAAGGCGGTGCTGATTAATTTTTGGACCACCTGGTGCAGTAACTGTATGACCGAGATGCCGGATTTGAACCAGCTGCATGACCTATATCCCGATTCGTTGCAGGTGATCGGCATTTCACTGGATGGCGGTGAGGAGCACGGGCATGAGCATGCTTCGATCGTGGATCTGGAGGAGGCACGTGAAGTTGGATTGGAGTCTGTGGATTCCGGGTATGGTTCGGCATCCCACGATCATACGGAACATCAGCATACACACGTGGATGGGTCGCATGAAAAGAGAGTGAAGAAGATCCAGCGTGTGGTCCGGAAAAAGTCTCTGAAATACCTGGTCGGCATGGATCCACAGTTTCAAATCGGTAATCGATTCAACGGTCAGGAACTGCCCACAAACGTCCTGATCGATCCCAACGGCAACTTGCGCCGGCGTTTTGTCGGGGCGCGACCTCTTCATTCCTGGAAAGCCATGTTAAAGGATATCGGTGTCCCTGAACCTTCCGTCTCCAACTAAATGGCAATTGAAGAAAAAGCATTGTCCTTGCCCGACTTAAGGAAGCATGGCTTGATGTGCGGATGGATTGGATAACACCCACAGGATTTGCCTGGCTTGTCGGTGCGCTGGTGGCTTTGCGCGGACTTGCCGAGTGGATGCTTGACCGATTGAACCTTACCCACCTGCAACAACATCGCGGCAAACGACCCGAAGGTTGGGATGCCATCATGAGCGAATCCGAGTACGCGCGCGCCCTGGATTACACCGAAGTTAAGAATCGGTTTGGTCAATGGAATGGTTGGTACGGTATGCTGGTGTTGCTGATCTTTCTTTTCAGCGGATTGCTCCCCGTTATGGAGAAGCAATGGTCGGCTGTGTTGGGGAGCTCGTTGTGGATGCAGTCTGGCTTTTTGCTTTTTGCCCTGATGCTTTATTCCTTGTTGGATCTTCCCTGGAATTATTATTCCCAGTTTCACATTGAAGAACGGTTTGGTTTCAACAAATCCAATGTGAAACTCTGGTTGGTGGATCAGGTGAAAATCGTGTTCCTTGCGGTGGCGATCGGTTGGCCTTTGCTGACCTTGCTGCTCTGGATTGTTGGCAGAACAGGCGCCTCATGGTGGGTGTGGGCCTGGGGGGTGATACTGGTGTTCCAGCTCGTCATGATGATTCTGGCTCCCATGCTTATCCTTCCTTTGTTCAACAAACTTTCACCGCTTGCGGATGGACCTTTGAAGGATCGGCTTTATCAGCTGGCTGACCGAACGGGTTTTGGCATGCAATCGATTCAGGTGATGGACGGAAGTCGCCGGTCCGGACATTCCAACGCCTTTTTTACCGGATTTGGTTCCTTCCGGCGGATTGTGCTGTTTGACACGCTCATGGATCAGTTGGAGCATCCGGAGATCGCAGGTGTGCTGGCGCATGAAATAGGGCATTACCAGAAAAAACACGTATTGTTGATGATGACGGTTGGTTTGGTGGGGATGCTGATACAGCTGGGGATCCTCGCCTGGGTGGCGGGGCAAACCTGGTTTTTCGAAGCCTTTGGTTTCTCGGAACCTTCCATGCCGATCGCCTTTTTGTTGTTCGTGATGATTTTTGGAACCATCACCTTTTGGATCAGTCCACTGGGACATCTGCTTTCCAGGCGGTTTGAATATGAAGCCGATGCCTATGCCGTGGAAGCAACGGGTGATCATGCTGCCTTCGTCAGTGCTCTCCGAAAGATCAATCAGGAGAATTTAAGCAATCCGGTGCCGCATCCACTCTACAGTTTCGTTTACTATTCGCATCCCACCTTGATGGAACGCGAAGGTGCTTTGTCCCTTTTGAAACCTCAAAAAGCATAAAGCTCCGGGCGAACCCGGAGCTTTATGGATGATGAATATCGTTGAGTTTTTTTAACGACGGGAGGAACGCTGGTTGCGTTTGTTCTTGCGCTGTTTTTGTTTGCCCCTGCCTTTGGAATCTTTTTTCTTTCCGTTTCCTTTCCGCAGGTTCTTCTTCCTGGATTTTTCACGATCCTGCCCGCGATCCCGTGTTTTCAATGCCTGTTTTTTGGATCCTCTGCCATCTCTGGAGCGGACGTTTTTACGTTTCTGATCCTCGCGTCTATTGTTCGAACGCATGCGATCGGAATCTTTACCCCGCTTGGATGGTCCTCGGTCCATAGAACGTCGGTCTTGTCCGGGGCGATTTCGTTGGGGGCGGTCAGCCTGCATAGCGCGAAATCCTCGTGAGTGCTGCATTGCCCGCATCACGGCTCCTCGCTGCATCGGGCCGAAACGGTGTGCCTGCATGGCGCGGAATGCTTGAGCGCGTGCCGACTGCGGTCCGCGTGGGCCTCCGGGGCCAACGGCCGAACGTGAACCGGATCCGGAGCGGTTCTGGCGAAGCTGGAAAGGACCATTTCCGCGTGAACCTTGTCCACGGCCTTGCAACCAGGGGGGACCGTTACGCTGAGGACCTCGTTGTTGTACACGTGACGCCGGACCTCGACGGTCGGATGGACGATCATTCTGAACGTTGCCGGGGCGTTGCGTGCCTCGGCGAGCAGGGCCGTTGTCAGGGCGGGCTTCCGGACGTGGAGCGTTTTGTGGGCGCATGCCTTGGCCATTTCGGCGTCCTTGAGCTGGAGCAGGTGTGGCACTGCGCTGGGGACGTTCGCGATTGTTTGCCGGACGATCGGCTTGTGGGCGTGGTGCATTTCCGCGACGATCATTGGCTTCAGGGGCATTACCTGGGCGCCGTGAGTTGCGAGCCGGGGCGGCATCGCGTTGGGGGCGTTCCCGATCAGGGCCCGGTCTTTCCGCTCGGACGCGGTCAGGTCTTTCGTCTCGATCGCGGTTGGGTCTTTCTGCTCGAGCACGTTCTTGAATACGCTCAGCCGGACGGTCCTGAACCCGATCATCTCTGCGCGATTCGCGGTCTTCCGATTGTGCCGACAGGCTGTTCAAGCCGCCGGTTACGAGAGTCAAGGCAAGGCTTGCCAGACTTAATTTCTTGAGGATGGATGAATTCTTTTTCATAAATTTTTCTCCTAATCTAACACTCATTGATGTGCGAAAAGGACAGACGCATGAGGTTTCGGACTGGTTACAAAGCCGGAAAATTTTCTCACCAGAGGTGGTGGTCCGGCATTTCTCCCTTACGATTACCTGTATGGCCCAACTCAGTTTATGAAGAATAAACATTGGAATCATCCCGCTGAATGCGTATTGAATGGGCTTTCTTTCGAGGGATGTTTGAGTTCCCTCGGTTGAATGAACCCATTCCAGCCGCATCCGGCTGAAGACATTTAGTAATTGAGCATATGTTAAGAGCAGGCATTGTCGGACTTCCGAACGTTGGTAAATCAACCTTGTTCAACGCGATCACCCGAACCCGCAAAGCGGAATCGGCGAACTATCCGTTTTGTACCATTGATCCAAATGTGGGTGTGGTGACGGTCCCGGATGATCGCCTGGAACCACTGCAAAAAATTGCAAAGACCAATGTTGTCATTCCGACGTCCTTCGAATTTGTGGACATCGCCGGTTTGGTCCAGGGCGCTGCTCAAGGGGAAGGTCTGGGTAACAAATTTCTGAGTCACATCCGCGAAGTCGATGCGATCATCCAGGTGATCCGGTGTTTTGAGGATGAGGATATTCATCATGTCGCCGGTAGTATCGATCCGGTTCGGGACATCGAAACCATCCTGACCGAATTGGTCATGGCTGACATGGAGTCGGTGCAGAAAAGCATGGACCGACGCGCCAAGGAAGCCAAGAAAGGCGACAAGCTCGCCAAGACGGAATACGCTGTTTTGGAAAAGGTGTTGCCACATCTGAATGATGGGAAACCGGCCCTCACCCTCGAGTTGACGCCCGAGGAACAGGAAGTTCTCCGCCCCTTCTTTTTGTTGACTTCCAAGCCCACGATCTTTGCAGCAAACGTCAAGGAGAGCGAATTGGCCGACGCCGAGAACAATCCACATGTCGCCAAGGTCCAACAATACGCGAGGGAACATCACGCCTGTGATACGGTCATCATCAGCGCTCAGATTGAAAGTGATCTGGTGGATTTGGATCCTGCCGAAGCGGCTGATTTCCTTCAGGAAATGGGCGTCAAGGAATCTGGTGTCGGTTCCATGATTCGCAGCACCTATCATTTGTTGGGATTACGCACCTACTTCACTGCGGGTGAAAAGGAAGTCCGGGCATGGACAATTCATGAAGGGGATAAAGCACCTCAGGCTGCAGGTGTGATTCACACTGATTTCGAGCGAGGCTTCATTAAAGCCGAGACGGTTGCCTACAAAGACCTGGTCGAATGTGGCTCCATAGCGGCGGCCAGGGACAAAGGCCTTTATCGTATGGAAGGCAAAGAGTATGTGGTGCAGGACGGCGATGTGATGCTGTTCAAGTTCAACGTTTGATCGGTTGACCACCTCCGGATTTCTCCTGGTTTTGGTTAACCCAAGACCCAGATGGGACGTTTTGGGTGGGAGCCGGAGCCTTAACCTGCGATAGCGGTCGTCTTCTTTTCGACCTGGATGGTGCAGCGACGTTTTTCAAGCTCAACCATCTGGACAGGGGACATGCCGTAGAACGCCTTCACTTCTGAGATGAAGTGACTGTAACGTTTGAATCCAAGGTAGACCGAGATGTGTTTCAATGGAAAACCTTCACGGATCACGTAACGCGCACGTACCATCCGTTGTTGTCTGAGCCAGTATTTTGGGCTGACTCCCAAAGAATCGTAAAACACACGCTCCATGTGGCGCGGAGTGAGTCCCAACACCTTAGACAAATGGCCGACCTTGTACTCACTTTGGAACGCCAGTTCGATCAGGTTCACCGACTGTTGAACCCGTTTGGGTGAATCGAACATGACTCTTCCATTTCTGATGACAATCATAATACTGACTTCCAATAAGTTATACCATCATGGACCAGAGAAGGGTGCTGGCAATAAAAATCAGTACCAAAAATGCGACATTTTGTTCACTGAAATCGGTTATGTGGCCGATGAGTTCAATTTCTTTTCAAAGGAGTCTCTTTTTTCTTGGAAAAATCGCATTTGCCCTACAAGTAATAGAGCATATCAATAGCCCGACGAAGCATGTCGCAAGGTGCTTTACGTTTGAGTGAAAATCCGAACACATTTGATTTGTTGAGCAACTTTTTAAATACGATTGTGTTCTAAAATAATTTTATCTCGCAAAGCGTCATTGCTTCAGAAATACACCTGTTGAAAGCAACAGTTTAACCCTGGTGGCTTTCGTTTTGACGACTACTTTGGACTGGATTAATGGCCCCATGGGGTCTTACTATCCGTCCTCAATTCTTCACTATAGATGGTTAGTGATGATGTTTTGGACATCCCATCCCAGGGGGGATGAAAGGTTCAGGGACGCTTGCTCACTGACATACCATGGAAACAACACAAAAGATAATTGCCGACGACGACAGTCTGGTTTTATGTGTCAACAGCCAGGGGCATGAACTTCGTGCCACCCCGGTCAGGCTGACGCGACACCTTGTTGTTTTTGAAGTATATAATCCGTATAGTATATTACAGCTTTCTGAAGTATTGCAGGAGTTCCAAATATATATCAATCAACGCTTGGTATATTCCGGTCGTGCGGTCGTCAGTAATCTGGTCAATACAGGGATCTTTCTTGTTTGTGAAGCTTCGTTGGATGAAGGCTGGCTGGATGTGGACCTGACACGTCCGATCAAGGCAGCCAATGTGCTGCGAACGGAATTTGACCAATTCATTGAAGAATACAAGAGGCATGATCTGGTTTTACCTGACTTCAAACTTGTCGTCGCGGACTTGCAGGGATTCCTTGTCGAACTGAGACGTTGGCTTGAAAAACTGGAGTTTGTCATCCGTTCCAATCCGAGTGGGGACAGGTACGACCAGGAAGTCGAGATCATCAATGACGTGCTGAATCCCGCACTTCCCATGCTGGCTGAGTATTTTGAGCGATTTGAAAAAGCTGCTCAAAGTGTGGGGGGCGATCTGCAGCCCGTTCATCGTTTTTATGTCAGGAGGCAATTGCATCCCATTGTCCTTTGCGCTCCCTTCAGCTGGCGCACTTACACCAAACCTCTTGGTTATGCCGGTGATTACGAAATGGTGAACATGATGACAAGGCCTCCCTATGAGGGCAGCTCCTTGTTTGCAAAGATTCTCAATACGTTCTTTTTGAACTCAGCGCCGGTGGTTGCGCACCAAAATCGAATCCAGTATCTCAAAGACAACCTGAAGAGCGAAATCAGGAGAGTCACTGAACAGCACGGGAGGAAAGCCCGTATTTTCAATTTGGGGTGCGGGCCGGCACGTGAGTTGCAGGAATTGTTGGAAGACGATATTGCCGATCAGGCTGAAATCCTTCTGCTGGATTTCAATGAGGAAACATTGAGGAACATTCAACAAGTATTCGGCGAGCTGGTTACCAAACACGGCAGGACGACTCAAATCACCACCTTACTGAAAAGTGTGCATCAAGTGCTCAAGGAGGCTCACAAAGAGACCGATGAGTTCACGAAAAACCATTATGACGTTGTTTATTGTGCCGGCCTTTTTGACTATCTCTCGGATCGTATCTGCAAGAGATTGACTTCCATTTTTTACGATCTGCTTGCGCCCGAAGGACTGATGATCACCACCAATGTGCATGCCAGCAATCCTTCGCGTAAATGCATGGAATTCATACTGGACTGGCATCTGGTCTACCGTAATGACGAAACGTTCAACAGTCTGAATCCCGATCAGCTGCCCGAGGGTGCTTCCTCTTTGGATCACGATTCGACAGGTGTCAACGTGTTCAACGTCGTCCGAAAACCTAAATGAGACTTTCCCAGCAAGTCCAACTGACTCCCGAGATGCATCGTGCTCAGATCGAGTACGAGCTGCCTCTTGTGATTCAGAATTATCGAATCGCTTGTCTGTTCGGAATTATATTTATGCCATTCGGTGGTGTATTGGATTATCTGGTGTATCCAAGGTATCTTGAATTCTTCTTTTGGTTGCGCTTGGAATGTTCCGTTTTGCTCTGCATGATCTGGTGGCTGTTGGGGCAACCTTTTGGCCGGAAATTTTATCGTCCGCTGGGGCTTGTTGAAGTCATTCTTCCCATCTTTTTTCTCTCATGGATGATATTCGAAACTGATGGCATGCATTCCGATTACTATGCCGGGATTAACCTGGTGTTGGTCGGAGTGGGATTCTTGATGCGGTGGGGGCTTGCGGACACCACCCGTATGGTATTCATCAGCATCCTTCTCTACCTGGGAGCGTGTCTGGTGCACCCGGATTCCGTGGCAAGTCTTTCCGAGGCCAAGGTTTTGATGTACTCCCTCTATTTTATCGTGCTTACCGGGATCATCAGTATGACCGGGAATTTTCTTTACAACCTCAATCGCTCGCGTGAGTTTGCCTTGCGTTTCGAATTGGATGAAAACCGTCGTCAGCTCGAAGCGAACAACCGGAAACTCCAGGAATTGGACCGCGTCAAAAACCGGTTCTTTGCCAACATCAGTCACGAATTGCGCACACCACTCACCTTGTTGTTGACACCCCTTGAATCCCTGATTGCCAAAGGACACAACGTCTTTTCCTCTGATGTCAGGGAAACATTGCACTCCATGCAGGCCAATGGCATGCGTTTGTTGAAATTGATCAATGATTTGCTGGACTTGGTGCGTCTGGAATCCGGTAAATTGAAAATCAACGCTCAGGAACTGAAGGTGGAACCTTACATCAAGGGAATCATCGCCTCGGTGCGAAAAGCTGCGGAAGATCGGGGTATCAAGGTGCAGTCGGATATCTATGACGCTGATCTGACATTTCACACTGATGGTGACAAATTGGAAAAAGTGCTGTTGAACCTCATTTTTAACGCAGTGAAATTCACCAGTCCGGGAGGTGTGGTGCGAGTTTCAGCCTTTGCCGAGGAGGACGAGATCGTTATTGAAGTAGCTGACACTGGAATTGGTATTCCAAAGGAGAGCTTGGCATTCATATTCGATCGATTCTGGCAGGTGGACAATTCAAGCAAGCGAAAACATCAAGGTGCGGGCATTGGTCTGGCCTTGGTCAAAGAGTTTGTCGGCCTACTGAAAGGGACGGTGGATGTGCAGAGCGAAGAGGGGAAAGGGACCGAGTTCATTATGCGTTTTCCTGTGAGGATGCAGCAGGCATCGGAGTCGGAAAACCAGTTCGAAGAAAGCGGCGATGTGGAAGGCAGGCTTGCTTCCAACCCAATAGAGGATGAGCGCCGTTCCGAATCCATTGCTTCGAATGCATCGGTTGACTCGGGAGATTCCCAGGATGATACCGGCAATAAAGAATGGTTGGCGAACCTGTACCGGCGTGCCGAGCTGTTTCCCGTTGCTTCACTTGAACCGACGCGGGTGGGAAATGAGCTTCCGATTCGTGGAAAATCCCGTCCTCTCTTGTTGGTCGCGGATGATGAACCCGATATGGTGAGGTTCCTTCGCAGCCAACTCGAAACCCATTATGAAATCATGGAGGCACAGGATGGTCAGGAGGCAATCGACAAGGCACGCCAATTCCTGCCCGACATCATACTGACCGACATGATGATGCCGGAGAAGGACGGACTTCAGGTATGCCAGGAACTTCGCCGGAACACGTCCACCGAAAACATTCCAATCATCCTGCTCACTGCGCGTGTGGATGAGGACATCAAACTATCTGCCCTTCAATCAGGAGCAAGCGACTTCCTTACCAAACCATTTTCATCGGCCGAGATTCATGTGCGCCTGAAGAACCTTTCCGACTCCTACCTCTTTCAACGTTCATTGGCCCGGCAAAAGAAGAAACTGGAAGTCACTCTGGAGGAATTGAAGGAGACCGAAACCCAATTGGTTCAATCAGAAAAAATGGCCTCATTGGGCAAGATGAGCGCCGGCATTCTCCACGAGATCAACAATCCCTTGAACTTCGCCAAAACAGGGTCCTACACGCTCCGGGAATTCTCACATCAACTTCCCGAAAAGGATCGGGAGGATTTTCGGGACATCCTGAACGACGTGGAAGAAGGAATCACCCGGGTTTCTCAGATTGTGAAAGATTTGAGAGGATTCAGCCATCCGGACAACGAACAAAAGACAGGTGTCCCCTTGGAACTCATTGCGTTGAAATCGCTGCGATTGGTGAGTAACGAGGTGAAACACTTTGAAGTGATTGAGGATGTCCCGGAAAACCTGGAAATCTACGCCAACGAGAATCAACTCGTGCAAGTGTTGGTAAATTTATTGCAAAATGCTTCCGATTCCTTAAATTCCAAGGAGTTTCCAGAAGGAACCGAAGGTCCATCCATCCGGATCAAAGGTTTCAAGGAGAACGGTCGCGTGCATCTTCTGGTGCGGGACAATGGTCAAGGCATCGATGATGCCCACCTCACTCGGATCTTCGATCCTTTCTATACGACCAAGGATGTCGGAGAAGGAATGGGGTTGGGGCTGAGCATTTGCTACAAAATTATGGAAAATCACCAGGGCACGATCAAAGTCAAAGCCGAACACCTCGCATTTACTGAATTTGATTTGATCTTTCCCGATCCGGACGCCCTGGTCAGCGACTAAGAATCAACAGGCTGAGACTTTAACATTCGGCAAAAATGGACAACCTCTACGATTACAAAAAGTTTGCCATCCTCTATGTGGATGACGAAGAAAAGTCCCTGAAGTACTTTCAACGCGCTTTCGGGACCAAATTTCGCGTGTTCGTCGCAACCAACGCCAAGGATGGTTACAGCGTATTCGAAGAACACCGTAACGAGATCGGCATTCTGCTCACGGACCAGCGCATGCCCGGGGAGAAAGGTGTGCAACTACTCGAAAAAGTGCAGGCGCTCAAACCCAATGTCATACGTATCCTGGTGACCGCTTACAGCGACTTCGAAGCTGCGATCGATGCGGTGAATACGGGAGCCATCTACAAATACATTTCGAAACCATGGGATGTCGCAGACTTGGAGATCACTCTTCGACGCGCCATGGAATTTTTCCTCGTGCACCACGAGCGGGACCGTTTGATGCGGCAGAAATTCACCGCGTTGCATAAAACCCTGATTCTGGACCGGGTGGTTGGATTGACCGTACTTGCCTCCGGCATTGCGCGTTTGTATCGAAATTCCCTGGATGCCGTGAGGGCGTTCATGGAACTGGACGCGTTGAATCCGACCATGGATGACCTTCAACTGTCTGAACTCAACAACCCGAACCTCTACCGCAAACTGTATATGCAGACACGGGAACAGATCCATCGGGTGGTCAACGTGCTGCAATTGGAAGGATTCACCGAGAAAGAAGGCCCCAATGCCAGCTCACTCGAAGAGATCCAACTCATTCCAGTACTCCAAAGCTCATTAAAATCCTTTGAATCGCAGTTTCAACAAAAAGGCATCGAAATAGGCTTTGAGACCCTGGAAAACCCTGAAGTCATTGTCTCCGAGTCTAAACGGTTTCAGAAACTCCAAGACCTGATCATTCAAAACCTGCTGCTTTACATTCCAGAGAACACCAAGGTCAGGATTGTCGTATTTAGCCAGAAATCGGGTTCCAGTGGATCCAGTGTCTGCATCAGCGTGGAAGATGGATCCGATAAAACCCCGATTTCGGGAACACGTGCCATTCTGGATCCGTTCTTCACGACCGATGCGCTCCTGCATCACCTTGGATTGAACCTGTTGGCCATATCCGTCCTGACCTATCACCTGGGCGGAAGCGTTGCCTACGACCAGGCGCAGGGAGAATTCTGCAATCGTCTGCGCATCACACTCCCCCTCAAGCTGGACTACCTCCCCGAAGAAACCACCGAAGTGGCGTCCCTGGAGAAAGCCCTGATCAACGAAACCCTCTGGGAAACAGTCATCAGTCAAATGGAAAACTAAATTCTGTCCCCAGTCGATCAGTCGCGGTATTCGCTTATTAGTCGGCAAAATTTTATGGCCCTAGCCATCGTAACCTTCGCCTGCCATGGACGGCCACCTTTGGAGAAGAATTTTTCTTTTTATACATCGAAGGAGCGATTGAGCTGCTCAGGGCGATTGCATGAACAACGGCAGATTTACCTTTTTCATGGCCATCATTTGTGTGACCAAGTCGAAGAGTATAATGGGAGACACATCCTATGGCTAAAGAATCACATGACATCGAATGGAAGCAATCGTGGCACGACGATTACCTGAAATGGATCTGCGGTTTTGCCAATGCGCAGGGAGGGTGGATTTTTATCGGCAAGGATGATGCGGGCAACGTTACTGACCTGAAAAATGCCAAGAAGCTGTTGGAGGATCTGCCAAATAAAATTCGGGATCAGTTGGGGCTGATGCCGCATATTAATCTGCAGGAAGATGACGGCGGAGCTTATCTGGAAATCATTGTCGAACCATCGACCGTGCCGATTTCTCTTCGCGGCTCCTACTACTGGAGATCGGGGGCGGTTAAGCAGGAGCTGAAAGGCCAAGCGCTGACCGACTTTTTACTGAAGAAGATGGGGATGACTTGGGATCAGGTTGTCCAGGAAAAAGCAACGCTGGATGACATCGACGACGCGACGATAGAGCTTTTCAAAAAAGATGCGGTTACTGCGGGACGTTTACCTGATATTTCCGGGCTTTCCAGTAGAGAATTGCTGAAGAAACTTCACCTTCTCACTGACAAAGGTCTGACCAATGCGGCGGTGGTGTTGTTTGGCAAAGACCCTGGCGAGTTTTATCCCAACTTATTTGTAAAAATTGGTCGGTTTGGGCTCGACATGGTGGATATGCGCTTTCAGGAAGTGTGCGAAGGCAATCTTTTTCAGCTACTGCGCGATGTGATGGAACAGCTGGAGAGAAAATTCCTTATCAAACCCGTGCGATTTGAAGGACTGCGTCGCATTGAAGAATTGGAATATCCGGTTCTGGCATTGCGAGAAATGTTGCTCAATGCACTGGTGCACCGCAACTATATGGGCAGCATGACGCAGCTCCGCGTTATGGATGATCGGCTATCGTTGTGGAATGCCGGAACGCTGCCGCTCGAACTGACTGTCGAAAAGCTATTTCAATCGCACCGCTCCATTCCCCGCAACCCGCTGATTGCAGAGGTGTGCTACCGGGTCGGCTACATAGATTCCTGGGGCCGGGGTATCGAAAAAATTACCGATGCCTGCAAGGTGGCCGGAATGCCTGAGCCGTTCATTGAGGAAAATTCCGGCGGTGTGGCGGTTGAGTTACTGAAATTTCCTGCTTCCGAAGAGTTGGGTAATCAGTTGGGTAATCAGTTGGGTAATCAGTTGGGTAATACCAAGGAACGTATTCTCACTGAGATGAAAGCCAATCCCAAGATTTCAGGATCCCAGCTGGCTGAAATATTGGATATCAGCACTACTGCTGTTGAAAAGAATATAAAACAGCTTCGTGAAGAAGGTTTGATTTTGCGAATTGGTGGTACTCGCGGTCATTGGGAGGTGAATGAATAATATGTGTGAATGTGACATGAATCAGAGCTAACTCTGAGAGCTTTCACTCGACTTCTTTTTAAGGGTTTGTTACTCGTTTTGGACGTGTGGCGCTCATTGAATGATTCAGTGTTTTCGTTTTGGGAGCGGTTTTGAGTGCTGCCGAGTTAGTTGTCATGACGCCTTTTCAAATTATTTTTAATCCGACCAGTGCGCGGGAGTTGTCCAAGATGCCGAAGGATCTTCAGTTGGATATCCTGGGAGATTTTCGCGGATTTCCCCAGGATGTGCGGTCCAGGGATCTGGATCGTTTCGGTAAGTTGGAACGTCAGGGTAAGCAGTTGTATCGTTATCGCCTTGGGGAATACCGCGTTTACTTCCAGCGGTGTGATTTGGGCATTATCATTCATCGTATCCTGAACAAGAACACGTTGAAGGATTTTCTGTTTCGATCCAGCTTGCCAACAGGTGAGGATGAGGCGTTGCAGGAGAATCCAAAGTTCTGGGAGTTGATGGAGGTCAATCCCTCGTCCGGCGGCAACTGATGCCTGTGGGTCAGGATACGTCTTCTCCGATTTCGACGTTCCAATAGGCGATGTCCAGGAAGTGGCGCCAGCTGGAGTGGCCGTTGATGGTGAAGTTGACCTGCACGAATGGCCGCCATTTGGGGCGTTTTGGTTTGCGAATCAGATGCATGGCTGCTTCCGGCGGGGTGCGGTTGGCTTTGCGGGTGTTGCAGGGGATGCATGAGCAGACGATGTTTTCCCACGTTGTGGGTCCTCCCCGGTCGCGGGGGACAACATGATCCAGGTTAAGCAGTTTCCGCTCAAGAACTTTGCCGCAATATTGGCATTGGTTTCTGTCCCGTTCAAAAATGTTGTGACGCGTGAATTTAACTTCTTTCTTGGGGAAGCGGTCGTAAACCATCAATAAGATGACCTTTGGAATCCCGATTCTGAAGGAGATAGTATTGATCTGATCTTCCTGATGGGTTTCCTGTTCCACGGAGAAATCTTTCCACTCACCGAAATCGTATGTTTGGAAGGATCCGGAGGGGGTTTCATAGACGACTTGAGCCCTTCCTTCAAAGAGTAAGGTCAATGCCCTGCGCGCCGAACAGACGTTGACCGCCTGCCAAAGTCGATTCAGCACGAGCACAGGTTGTTGCAATATACAAGCCATGAGCTTTCCGAGGTTGTGTATTGTGCTAACAGAGGCGTTGACGTCTGTCAATTCACCGTCCATAAATGTAACCGGTTTATCGATGAAATGTCACACACGACTGCAATATGCTCCTGTAGCATGGAGTCGGTTCAATCCAAGTAAGGAATTTAATATGCGAATAAAAGTGTTGTTGAATTGGGCGCTGGTTGGCTTGTTGGCGCTGCCATTGATCTCGAATGAGGTGCGATCGCAGGGTGCGGATCAGGACTACATTGAGATCTATAAACTCATCAAGGAAGCGGATCAGTATCGCGACACCGGGCTTGCCGAGCAGGCTGCCACCGCGTATGCACAGGCATCCAACCGGCTCCGCACCTTTCAGAAGACGAATCCGGCATGGAACAATCGGGTGATCGAATTCCGTCTTAAATACATTGCCCGCGAAATGGGGAAACTGCCCAGCGCCTCGATTCCCGCACAAGTTGCGGTTACAAAGGATGCGGATGCCGGGGAGGCTTCTTCCGGGGCAGATGAAAAGGTGGAGGCTGCGGTTGCAGAAGCCACTTCCGAGTTGGGAGGTCAGATCCAGGCATTGAATACGCGCATCGAGCAGTTGCAGGAAGAAAACAGGTTATACATTGCCAAGTTGCGCGAGGCCATGGCTGCCAAACCGGCCGGATTCAATCCCGAAGAGCTTCAACAGGCCGAAGCTCGTATCATGGCTTTGCAAAAGGAGAAGGAATTATTGCTGGTTAAACTTGAGCAGGATGCCAACTCGGGGGGAGCGCCTGTCGACGGTATGCAAGCTCAATTGAGCGCCGCCCAGTCCACCATCGAACAGCAAGAGCAACTGATCGCTTCTCTCAGGCGGGAAGTCACCGGCACTGACGCCTCCAATGCCGCTCCCGGGGATGCGGATCGTGATCAGCTTATCCAGGAATTGATGGAACAAAACGCCTTGTTACGCCGCCAGGTGCAGGAGTCTTCCGCCACAACTGAAGCACCTGCGTCGCCGGCGCCGGCACAAAAAGTGGCTTCCAGCAGCAGTGGAAGTTCCGGTCGTCGCGGTTGGTGGCCGTTTTCACGTCGCAACAAGGATACGAGTGATCGCTGGTTGCATGCCAAACTGGCAGCTTATGAAGCCGAACGCGTTCCTTACGGTCCGGAAGAGTTGGCGCTCATGGAGAAGAAGGATCCCAGTCAGATCGCTATTGACGATGCGACTCCGGCGCCCTTGGCTGGATTAAATGCAGAACAGGCGGCTACCGCAGCGCGATTGGAGCGTGAAGCCCAGCAGGCCGCTGCTTCTGGAGATTTCAACACCGCTGCCAGTCGCTTCAAAGGCATTCTGAAAATGGCCCCCGATAATGTTCATATCCTTTCCAATCTGGCCCTGATCCAAATCCAGATGAATGCCGCCCAAGATGCCGAATCCACTTTGCAGCGTGCTTTGTCGCTTGACTCAAACCACACGTTTGCCTTGTTTTTGTCGGGATTGTTGAAGATCAATCAGGGTGATTTTGAAGGTGCTCTGGGCTACCTGTCCCAGGCGGGTCGATTGGATCCCAACGATGCCGAAGTGCAGAATCATTTGGGCGTTGTTCTGAGTGAAATCGGTCAACGAGATGCCGGGGAGGCCGCATTGAGAAAGGCCATCCAGCTTCAGCCAGGATACCCCGATGCCCATATCAATCTCGCCGTGGTATACGCTTCCCAGGATCCGCCCTACAAGGAGCTGGCCAGATATCATTATCAATTGGCTCAGCAGGCGGGTCATGGAAAGGATCCTCGTCTCGAGCGATTGATTGAGGGTGCCGAGTAAGGCTCGGAGCGCTTTGTTGCATTACCATTTTCAAGACCCGATTCCATGTCATTAAGTCAGCATCAGCAGCGATTGGATGTTTCCACATCCGGTCGCGGTTTGTTTGAAATCACGGGTGATGTGCAGGAAATACTTTCGGATTCCGGATTACGTCAGGGGACGGTGCAGTTGTTGATTCGGCACACCTCCGCATCGTTGGTGATTCAGGAAAACGCGGACCCCGATGTCAAAACGGATCTCGAACGTTTTTTCAAGCGGTTGTGCCCCGACGGGGATTCCATTTACGAACACACTCTGGAAGGCCCCGATGACATGCCGGCACATGTGCGATGCGCTTTGACTGCGGTGAGTTTGAACATCCCCTTTGACAGCGGTCGGCTTTTACTGGGGACCTGGCAGGGAATTTATCTCTGGGAACATCGAACCCATCCCCATCGCCGACAAGTGGTCGTGCACGTTTTAGGTGAATCATGATGAATCGATCGGGATGGAGTCGCTGGGTTTGTGTTTCCTTGCTTGCTTTGCGCGGGGTGGGGGTGGAGATCGCTTTTGCTGATGATTCAGCGACTGCGCAGTGGGGATTTGGTGTTCCTGAGATGTTTCCTCTTGAGCCTCAAATCGATTTCCTTCAAAGCAGTGATCTCGATGGTGACGGCCTGATGGATTTGGTCTTGTCCAATCCCAGAAGATCGGAAATCGCCTTGTTGTTCAATCATTCGGGTGCCGAAAAGGATGCTGATTCAGCAGGGGATGCGCCACGAGGGGTGAAAGAGTCCTCGGTGAATGATCTTCCACCGGATGCACGTTTTTCCAATGATTCGGTTTTGGTCCAAAGTCGGATCAAGGGATTGCATGTCGTGGATTTAGATGGCGATCAACTCCCTGATTTGGTGACATACGATGCCAAAAACGAGCTAATCGTTCGATGGAACCACCGGGAGCATCCTTGGACCGAAACGGTTGACTGGCGTATTGATGGTGGATTGACCGGGCTTCGCGTGTTGCAGGCGGCTGATGTCAACCAGGATGGGTTGGTGGATTTGATGTTGATGGGAGAGCATTGGCTCGCCCTTTTGATGAATCAGGGGGAACGTCAGTTCGATCAGCCGCACAAATTAAGATTGCCAACCGGTTTTTCCGAATTTGCCATTCAGGATTTGGATGGCGATGGCGCCAAGGATCTCCTGTTTCATGCTCCCAATCGAGAGAATGGATTGTTGGCAGCATTTCGACGGAATCATTCCTTCACCACTTTGAGTCAGATTGAATCCTCACCATTGGGCCAGGTTCAATGGTTGAGGCAGGGTGATGACGATTCCATCAGCGCTCTGGGGATTTCAGATCAACGTGATCAGGTGATGGTTTTGCAATTGAATTCAGCTGAAAAGAGGAATTGGCAAACGTCCGGTTTACGCAGCGAGAATCATTACTTGAAGTTTCCCGAGTTTGGTGGTGTGAAGCGCGGCATTTGTTGGGCGGATTTGAATGCGGATCAACAGCCGGACTGTCTGGCCGCAGATCCCGACGCAGGGTTGATTCATGTCTACTTATCCAATGAGCAAGGTCAGTGGGATCAACCCAGGACGTTTCCAACACTGACCGGTATTCAGGAACTCGTGTCTTTTGATTGGGACGGAGACGGGGTGGTTGAGGTGTTTGTGTTGAGTCGGGATGAGAATCAGGTTGGTGTGTCCAAGTGGAATTCGAGCAATCAATCCTTGTCCTACCCTGAGCGGATTCCTGGTTTGACCAATCCTTTGGTCATGACGTTCGCTCATCATGGTGAAGATCCGGATGACCGGCGACTGGCGGTCTTGCTGGAAAAGGACAGTGCCTGGGAGCTCGCACAAGTGGGGCATCCATTTGAGCTGACCACCCAATCGTTCGAGAAAGAGCACAGCGGAAGTCCTGAAAGGTTGATGGCGCACGACATGGATCAGGACGGTTTGCTGGATTTCATTTTGTTCACACCCTACGAACCATTGGCCTGTTTTCGACAGCAAGCAGATGATGCTACCTTTGAACTCTTTGCTCTCTCGCTCCCCGGAGGGACCTGGCAGCGAGGGTGGGCGAATGTTGGGGATCTGGATTCGGACGGTGCGGTCGATTTGATACTTCCTTTTAATAATCTGATTCGTGCTTTCAAGATGGTTCCGGTTCGGGAGGTCAAGGCGTCCGAGGATTCATCGACTCAATGGGAGCTTCAAGTGGTCCAACAGATCAACGGTCCGACGGGTAATTCTTATTTGCTATCCGGTTTGGTGGTAGGGGCTTCCGGGGAACAGGGTGCCAAAGTTCTCTTATTGGATGAATCTGACAACCAATTGCATATGGCGCTTCAAGATAGCATGGGGGTTTGGAGAATTGAGGAAAGCCTGAAACTATTCATTGAATCCGGTGCGCAGCTTTCGTCCCTTGCGTCCGGGGTATCAGGTATGGCACCGCGCATTCTTTGCCAGGGGAAACAAGATGCGTTGGTGTTGGATCTAGGAGCCAAGCAGCCCGAATTGATTTCCATGAATTCACTACGATCCGAGACGAAAAATGCCCGATATCTGCAGGTTTATGCGGGGGATTTCAATATGGACAATCAACTGGAAGTCTTTGGTTTGGAGTCCAGAGAGCACGCTGTTGAGTGCATGGAATGGGGGGAACCTAATATCTTGAGGCTCCTGAATCGTTGGCAGGTCTTTGAGGCTAGAAGCTACCGGAATCAAGGCGCCGCTTTCCCTGAACCCCGGGAGGGCCTCATTCAGGATCTGACTGGAGATGGTCGTTTGGATTTTTGTCTGATCGTGCATGATCGGGTTATTCTTTATCCTCAGAGAAGCTCATGGGACGAGAAGCCATCCGGGCAATAAACCTTCCAGCCCAATCAGTTCAAGAACATCTTGTTTGGGACGAATATGTCTTGAGGGCATGCGATTCGGGTCTGGTGGGGCCCACATTGAGGTTTTGGACAGTCCAGGATCCGGCCGTAGTGCTTGGGTATGGTGGTAAGGTGCCCAACGAAGTCAAGCAGGACGTTTGCCAAGAAATGGGTATCCCCGTTGTACGCCGCACAAGCGGAGGTGGCACGGTTCTGTTGGATAACGGCTGTTTGAATTACAGTTTGGTGCTGCCGATGGTGTGGCATCCGTCTTTGCACTCGGTCAGTGAGACCAATTCGTTTATTATGCGGCAACATCAGGCGGCGATAGCTGGTTTAACCGGAGAGGCGGTTAATTTGGAGGGTGATACGGATCTTGCCATTGAGGGCAGAAAGATTTCGGGAAACGCCCAGCGGCGGATGAAGTCGGCCATTTTGTTCCACGGCACGTTTCTTTGCGAGGTCAACCTTGATTTGATGGAACGGTTGCTTCCTAATCCTGAAAGGCAGCCGAAGTATCGAAATGGCAGGAAACACATTCATTTTTTGAGAAATCTCCCGTTTCGTGAGATAGTAATCCAGCAGACCATTCAGGATTGTTGGCAATGCATTGGAGATCAACCATTGGAAATCGTGGTGGACAGATCTTTGATGGCAGAAGCCAGTGGTCGTTTTGTGTGAGTGCTTGCGCCATGGAAAGAAAAGTTGAATGATTCAAGGTAAGTAAGTTACGAAAGCATCAAGACCTATTTGGATTAGGATTTACAAAGAATAAGTGAAACGGCATGATCCGTGCTTTGTAGGGGGAATTGATACAGCATGCGAAAAAAGCATACGAACAAGTTTAAGAAATCTCAGAGTGCTTGGGTGCTTGGAGGTTTGGCGGGTGTGGGCTTGCAGGCCCAAGCCATCGAACCTGATGATGTCCTGCATTTTAAGGTGGGAAATGTCCATATTCGGCCACAGTTTGGGGCCGGGCTGAATTATAACGACAACATCTTTTTTCGTAGCACGGATCCAAACGACACGGTGTTATTCGGACCCAAAGAAGGGGATTTAATTGCTAATGTGAATCCTGGGGTCTCTTTCACGTTGGGGCAGAATGAGATCAATACTCTTTCGCTTACTTATGGGCATCTTCACCGATTTTATACAGATCACTCCGAAGTAAGTTCCGGAGATCACTCCTTGAGTTTGGCAGGTGCCTTGACCAGCGGCAAAGTTCGTATTTCAACGAACCATTCCATCAGCTATTTAACCGGGATTCAGGGGGGCACTCTCGCGTTAGTTGAGCAGAATGATCGTATGAGTTTATCTGATCAGTTGAGGGTAAATTTGGATGTCACACCTAAGAGCGACATTTATATTGATGCTTCATACCGGCTCACAGATCAGGGTGAAAGTAATCAATTTGCAGATATTAATTCTTGGAGTAGCGCAGGAGGATATGGCTTTAAATATAGTGAAAATCTCAGATTTTTCAGCCAATTAAGCTATGGAATCCAGGAAACAAGTGTACAGACGAGAAACTCCCAAGAATGGGATTTTTTAGGCGGTAGCATTGGTGCGGAGGGCAATTTTACAGAAAAACTAACAGGGACACTCCAATTTGGTTATCAGCGTCGTAGTTCAAATACAACTGGGATCAGCGCTGGTGCTCCAACGGTGACCGCTGAACTAGAGCAACTCCTCGGAGATCGCACGATGGTGGCTTTGTCCTACACTCGTGCCAACCAAGTCAATGTGGATGCCTTTGATACCGCCTCGGTGTCTGACTCCTTTCGTTTGACATTGCGACGAGCGCTGGGGAATCGGCAAAAATGGTTTACTTCTGTTTATGGAAGTTATTACCAGAACGATTTTTCGGGTTCAGGAGGGGGATCTCAGGGGCGTTCGGATACATCGATGGGTTTTGGTGCTGCGCTGGATTATCGTATTCAGGAGTGGATGACCACTCAGTTCAGTTATTCATTCGCAGATTTTTCTGCAGATCTCCCGTTCTCATCAAGGAGTTCTGTTGACTATCAAGTAAATCAGGTTAACCTGTCTGCCAAAATTGGCTTCTAAATTATGAAAACCTTTTCCTATCTTCTCATTCGATTGGTGCTCGGAATCTTGATGATTTCTGAGACGTTGATGGCTCAGGCCCCATTGGCCTCTGATTACAAGGTGAAGCCGGAAGATTTGCTGAGCATTGAAGTTTTTCAAGAGCCCGATCTGACTGTTGAAGCAATACGCGTTGAGGCTTCGGGAACCATCACCATGTATTTACTCGATGAAATCCCAGTAGCCGGCCGCACGGTTCGTGAGATTCAAAATGACATCGAAAAACGTCTTAGGGACGGATTCATTAAGAAACCCTCAGTCAGGGTCAAGGTGGAATTTACCGAGCAGTTTTTTACGATCATTGGAGAAGTGGTTCTTGACGGAATGTATCCTCTGCCAAGTGAAAAGAAGATGGAACTTCCCGAAGCCATCGCCAAAGCAAACGGCTTTACTCCAAACGCCAAGAAAACCAGAATCGAGCTTTGGCGTAATGGTGAGAAAAAGACCTATGACTTTGATGAATTGCTGGAGATAAAGGATGACGAGAAAAAAATCTTCATTCGACCTGGAGACAAAATTGTCGTGCCGGCACGCTTCTTCTAATAAATAACTCTACCTCATTGTTGCATGGAATCGAATACCCAAACTGGAAACGCTGAATTCTCGGCATCCGAGAGCCTGAACCTGCGTCACTACTGGCACGTGATGCTTGAGCGCAGGTGGCTTGTCATTACAGCGTTTATTTCAGTTTTCATCCTGAGTATCATCTATCTCGTCAAGGCAACGCCGATCTATCAGGCAACAGCGACGCTTCAGATCAATAAAGAGTCGAACAGCGTGATGGATATCGGGGCGCCGATTGTTTTTAATTCCAACGATCAGGAATATCTCCAGACTCAATATAAAAACCTGTTGAGTCGTTCCTTGATTGAATCTGTCGTGGAAGACTTGGAATTGAAGAAGGATGAACGCTATGCCCAAGCTCAAGATACAGCTCGAGCCGTTCAAGGGGACATTACCGTTTCTCCCGTCAGGCTCAGTCGCTTGGTGGAAGTGTCCGTGGAACATCCTTCGCCCAGAGTGGCCGCCGAAATCACCAACAAACTGTTGCAGAATTTTTTGGCCCTCAATCAAGATCAAAAACGTGACCGAGCCCTTGATTCCTACAACTTTTTGACATCCCAGGTTCAAGGCTTGGCAAATGATGTTCGGCAAGCCCGGCGAGCCGTTTTCGATTTCCGGAAAAAGGAAGAAATGCCGTCGCTTGAAGAGAGCCAGAATACTCTGAAAGCTGAATTGGACATCGCGAATCAGAATTACCTGCTGGCACAGGAGGAGGCGGCTCAGTCCCAGCAAAGAGTCGAGACCGTTGAGAGTATGATAGCGGAAGCTGAATCAAACAACCAAGCTTTGGATAAAGCAGACATTCCATTTATTGCCAGTTCGCCAATCATCCAAGGGCTGCGTCTTGATCTATCCAAGGCCAGGGCCAAACTGGCTGTGTTGCAAGAGAAATACTTGGATAAGTGGCCTGCAGTTGGACAAACAAAGACTGAAATAGAAAAGTATACTTCCGAAATCCAGGCACAAGCAGAGCATGAACTGGACGAGCTCAAGCATGCTGCCGTCCTTGATCAAGCCAAAGCCATGAGAGCCAAGGCTACCTACGATTTGGCGCAGCAAAAGATGAGTCGCCTCAACGAACTAAAAGTGGAATATGACAACCTGGTCATGGAGCAAGAGCGTAGTGAGGAAATTTACAACACAATGCTCGCCAAAACCAAGGAAATGGATCTGAACACCAAGGACATGTACCAGAATCTGGTCGTGGTTGATCAGGCCATCGTTCCTTTCAATCCTGTCAAACCCAGAAAAGCGCTCACACTTCTTCTGGGAATGATAGGTGGTTTAGGTTTGGGTTTTGCCCTGGCATTCTTTGCGAATTATCTGGATGACTCGGTCAAGAGTCAGGACGACGTGGAAACCTACCTCAAGTTGAACTTCCTGGGGTATATTCCAAACATCAAATCCAATTCCCTGGTAGAGCGCGATCAGCAGGCACATCTCCATCCTCAGTCCAACGCTGCAGAAGGCTTCAGGACGGTCAGGGCTGCCATTTCCCTTGTCCATAAATCGGATAAATTCAAAGTCTTGTCCTTTACCAGTACGATCCCGTCCGAGGGTAAATCTCTGGTAACCTCCAATCTGGCCATTGTGACAGCGCAAACCGGTGTGAAGACTTTGCTTATCGACGCCGATTTACGCCGTCCGTCCATCCACAAAGCATTCCAGATGCAGAGTCCTGTTGGCATATCGGCTTACTTGACCGGACAAGTCACCGATGTCGACGAAATTATTCATAAGACCGAAGTTCCGAATCTTGACATCTTGTGTTGCGGTGCGGTGCCTGATAACCCATCCGAGTTGGTAGGATCCAAGAAAATGGGTGAGCTATTGAACGCCGTAAGAGATAAATACGACCGTGTGTTTGTTGATTGCCCACCGGTATCTGCCGTGAGTGATCCGTTAATGGTCGCGGCCAGAACGGACGGTATTGTGTTCGTCACAAAATTCAACAAGATCCGCCGTGATCATGCGCGTCGAACCGTCCAGCGTATTCAGGATGCCGGCGTGTTCATCCTCGGCAATGTCATCAATGACATCGATTTCGAAGGTAAGGATTCATACTACTACTCCTACTACTACTACCAAAATCGTTATTACGCCTCCTACTACAGTAACGAGAAGAACCAAAAAGGAGGCAAGCCCAATAAAGCTGATCTCGCTGCAAAGGGAAAAGGCAAGAAGGAGGATGACTCCGCAGCATAGTCGAAGCAGTGGCCTTTGGAATTCCAGGGGCTTGCGATTAATTTGCGGTGATTGACGCAGTCAGCGCTTTCGAAAGCGTCGCGATGTTGTGCCCGATCCAGCCTTCGTAGGTTCCGAGATCGAACGTCATCCCTTTGTAGGATTCCATCTCTCCAATGGTGCCAAGAGCGTCCGAGAACAATTCTCCGCCAATTTTGGCGCCTGAATCTTCACTAATGCGTGTGATCGTGGCAGGGGATACACTTGATTCCACAAAAACTGCGGGAACTTTCCTGGACTTGATAAAGTCGACAATATGGATGATATCCGCCAAAGGCGCTTCTGCTACGGTTGAGATACCCTGAACTCCGACCACTTGGAGGCCGAAAGCGTTTCCAAAGTAGTTAAACGCATCATGACTGGTCACCAGCACCCTTTTGTCCGCATCGATCCCCTTGATTTGCTCCAAGCCCCAGCTCATGAGGTCATCCAGCTTTTTGATATAGGCATCGCGGTTGGTTTGGTAGGTTTGTTTGCCTGCAGGATCCTGCTGAATCAGGATTTTCGTAATGGTTTTCACACATTCCACCCATAATCCTGGATCCCCCCAAACATGTGGATCCCAATGGCCCTGTATGTCTTCTGGTTTCAGGAGTTTGGACTGATCAATGCTTTCGGTTACCGCATAAACGGCTTTCCCCTGTTTGTTTAAACGATCCAGAAGATCGGACATCTTCCCTTCCAGCAGCAGTCCATTGTAAAATACCAGTTTGGCTCTGGACAATTTCAAGACATCGGAGGCTGCGGGTTTATAAAGGTGTGGATCAACACCGGGTCCCATCAGCCCCTCCACCGACACCCGGTCACCACCAATTTGTTCTACAGTATCGGTGATCATGGTTGTGGTCGTTACAATGTTGATGGCTGCTCCTTGCAAGTAGTTGGAACAAGCGACAAACCAAACCATCCCCAACACAAAAAAACGACCAAATATCCACCTCATTGAACCTATCATGACGATCAAACTAATGTGGAAAAGAACGGAAGCAAGAAAAAAGTTAGGCTTGTCTATGTTTTTTAATCATTTAGTTACTTTCTCGTGGATCGCATTACATAAAACTCGATATATTGCTCAGCCTTGAAATGGTTGGAATAGAATACTGGGAGTTAATGTGGAGCCTCGGCCCCTATACCGCTTTCTACCGCGAGCGGAAGATGTCACTCACCAGGCATTCGATGACCAAGGTTCGAAGTCGATGGCCATCCATCGCGATCATCTCTTGCATCTCATCTATCTCGAATTGATCAGCTGTTTCCATGAGTCGGCCTGTCGAGTAAGCAAGCAGTTGGGAAATCAGATGACGTGTAAAAAGTCCGCTTCGGTGATCTTTCAGAGTTTGTTTGAATTCATCAAAATCGCTGAAAGTCTCCCCTGAAGGCAAGGTGCCCGAAGCGTCAATGACCTGGGCTTGTCCTTTGGTATTCTTTTGATATTTCTTACGCCAGCGTCCCAGTGGGTCAAAGTTTTCCAACGGAAAACCCAAAGGATCCATTTTGCGATGGCATTCTGCGCAAGTTTTGGAGGCGCGATGTTTGGCCAATCGATCGCGAGTGGTTGTTGTTCCACTGACGTCCGGTTCAATGGCCGGGACTTCATCCGGGGGAGGAGGGGGCGGTGTCCCGAGGATATTTTCCGCCAGCCAGGCCCCGCGTGTGACGGGTGATGTTTCCACACCATTGGCGCTCACCATCAGCACACTTGCCATGCCCAGGAGACCTCCGCGTTGAAGATTATCCTGAAGCGAAACCTTCTGGAACCCATCAGATAACCTGAGCGTCTTTTGTTCCGGGAGTTCGTAAAGTTTTGAAAGTTTTTTGTCGACGAATGTGTAATCCGCATCGAGGAAATCGGTCACTGGTCCATTGGTTTTCAACAGGTGGTCAAAGAATAGATGTGCCTCCTTCTTCATGGATGATGGTAGATCTTCAGCATAGTAATCTCGCGCAAGTCTTCGTGGAGGTGGTTGCGTTCCCAATTTTCCCAAAACCAGCCAACTGTCGAGGAATCCCTCGATAAAGCGACTGGATTTCGCATCATTCAACAATCTTTCGATTTGATCCTGGAGCACTTCATCCTTTACCAGGCTTCCATCCGATGCCAGATCCATGAGAGTTGTGTCCGGAGGTGAGGACCACAGGGCATAGGATAAGCGGGAGGCGAGGTCGTAGGAAGATAGGCGTGATGTGTCTTCCGGAGTGATTTCACTCAGGTATAAGAACGATGGAGAACACAAAATCATTTTAAGAGTGTCCAGGGCGGCCAGCTTGGGTGTGGTTCCGTTTTTCAAACCTTGCTCATAGGTCTTGGTCAGTTGTATCACATCCTCCTCGCTGAGTGGGCGGCGAAATGCCCGCTCCGCAAAAGCAAGGATCTGGTCCAAGGCATGGGATTCCTTGAACCCAGCGATTCCAAAAACACTTTTTTCCTCAAGACTACCGCCCGGCTCTTTTTTGGGACCATGAATGGAAATTTCAGAGATCCTTATGTGTGGAAGTTTTCCTTTGGTCAATAGATCGGTACGATTTACGTCGCCACTGGTCTTTCGCCCCAGTTCTTCTTTGTAGCGTTTGTTCAACTGAATGACCGAGGCGCGTGATTCGTAGGCTCCATTCGGAAAGATGAACCTCGGGGTTTGACCTGTTTCAAGCCAGACTTGAAATGTGATCCATGAGGGAGCGTCATCCGGGACTTTGGTCGGTTCTGCCAGCAAGGGTTCCACTCGTTGTGGGTAATGAATATGACCCTTTCTTACATCGCCTGGAACAAGCGCGAGAAGAAATGGTTCTGAAAAATCCATTCGCAAAATTTCCGGATCATAATGTGTGTCGCGATGCATTGCTTGTGCGAGCACTTTGATTTCGTAAAGACCCGATACAGGAACACCCTCGAGGAAATCTTCTATGTGACCATATCCCCCCTGCCGGGTATCGGTATTCGGTTGCTCATAAAGGCAAAGATAACGATAGTCAAATGCCGCTCGATGGGAGCCACTCAATTCCTCGTATTGTTTGAAATTGCCATCGAAGTGCCAGGTTCGAGGTTCGATATCGGGCTTGTTCAGCCGCAATTCGACCAATCGATCGGCAGCCTGAAAGTATTGATCCAACAAAAAACCAGATGTGATCTGGGATTGCCCAATTGTATCGATATGATGGCTGGGGTCTTCTTGAGGAAAACCTACGGTAAGCCCCAGAGTGTCGATGCGCCTGCCGAATAAGGTTTCCAGTGTGTTTTCATATTCACGTGTCGAAAGCCGACGCATGATGGTCCGGCCTCCCGTGCTTTGAAATTGTGTGCGTGCTTTCCGTCTTTCATGACGCAGGGTTTTGATGAACTCCAGTCGTTCTTCGTCGGAGGGTTGCGCTGCTTTTTGTGGAGGCATTTCCTTCAACGTCACCTGATCGATCATTTCTCTTGCCGTGATCAGGTCCGATTCTGTTTTCAAGGGAAGCTGGAAGGTTTCAAATTCTCGATCCCCTTCCTCCATCAAAGTGTCATGGCACTCAAAACAATATTCTTTCAGGAAGCCGCGAACGTCTTTGGCCTCCGGGTAATGAGTGCACCCGACAAAGCAAAAGGCGATTGCTAAAAAACGGTAAAGGGCGGATGCCTTCAACATGATATTTCTCAGGAAAAAGTTCCGGTGCTCGTGCCAAAGGAATCAACTTCCAATCCCATCTTCTGGGCGATATCGAGATAAAGATTGCAGAGTGGCAGTGTACGACCTTTTTCCTCCTCCACATTCCTGAACGATCCATGGGCGTAACCTCCTCCTGCAAGGATGATGGGTAAGTCGGTATTCTTATGTGAATTTCCATCCCCCATGCCACTGCCGAACAAAACGGTTGTTGACTCCAGTAGGGAACTTTCTCCGTTTTTCTTGTTCTTCAGTTGGGTAAGGAATTTGCCGAAGTGTTCTATTTGATACCTTTCCAACTTGATGAGATTTGCGACCGTTTCCTCGTCATTGCCATGATGAGACATGCTGTGGTATCCCCGGTTGATTCCGAGGTGTTGTGGCAAGAAGCTTCCCCCGATTTCCAAAGTCGCCACCCGGGTGGAATCGGTTTGCAACGCAAGTGCGATCAGTTCATACAACAGTGGCAAATCATCGACCGTGTTTTTATTGTCAGGCTTTTCGAAGGGAGCTTCCGGCTTGGCTTGTGAGGTCCAGCGCTCGCGTAACTCCAATCGTTTCTCAACATCGCGCAAAGAGGTGAAATACTCGTCCAACTTCTCCCGATCTTCATGATTTACCCTGGAAGACAGTCGTTTTGCTTCCTGCCTGACGGCATCCAGAATGGACCCTTGGACCTGATTTTGACGCTGTCTTTGAATTTGTGCTTCCTTTGAATCGGACACAAAAAGCTTCTCGAACAATTCGGCTGGTCCGGTGATCGGAGGCACACGCACGCCCGATCTTGTCCAGGCAATCTGACATCCACCATGAATCCCTCCCTCTGAACCCACCGTCAGCGAAGGAAAACGCGTCTGCATGCCCAGGGAATCGGCGATAAACTGGTCGATGGTGACATTGCCATCCGGCATGTCCTTCGCCTGGTGATGGAGCACACCCGACAGAAACGTGTGTACGGCAAAATGTCCACCTTTAAGCCCGTGATCGAGCCCTCTGTAAACCGTGATGTCCGATCGGTTTGCTTCCAGAGGCTCCAGCAGGGGAGTGGATGGGTATGCTTCACCTGTTGATTCGGGGAACAAGCTTTTCCTTTGGAAACCAAGTAAATTGCCAATTGCAACAAAACGCCGAGCGCCTTCACCTGCCTTTTTGAGTGTTTGCACCGCGTGGCCTTCACCGACAGAACCGGCCATTAAAGAGGGAAGACAAGGCAAGGACAAGGAAGCCCCCAGGGATTTTAACACGAAGCGGCGACGGGAAATCTTTGAAGTCATAGAGAATGGTTCGTTTGGTTCACTCGAAATCAAATTGTTTGTTCATCATCCCACAATGCCAGAGGACCTGCCGGCCGTCGACTTTCTGGCCCAAGTTGAGTGAGAAGTTAGGGTGATCATATCACGCCGGGGTGATGGTGCAAGATTCTTCCGGAGTGGAGGCCGTAGGCCGTAACGCAGGAAGAATCTTGGCGCGGTTTGAATGGTTCTTTGCAAACTCCACTGGGGTCTGCATCCCGAGACTTCTATGTGGGCGAACT
>Ga0255757_10000887_pt1 | contig 29438 bp, 26 predicted proteins | sample 071ome_27_FD_179957 | JGI IMG/M metagenome (GOLD analysis project Ga0255757, IMG submission 179957) | Coastal salt marsh microbial communities from the Groves Creek Marsh, Skidaway Island, Georgia - 071409AT metaG (version 2) | ecosystem: Environmental > Aquatic > Marine > Intertidal zone >...
GCAAGTTCAGCGCGAATCTTTGCAGAAGTTTCTTTACCGTCTAAAACTACCATTGTCTATAAGTGTTAGCGCATGCCGCGCATCATATTCATCATTCCTCGTTTGCCGCCTCCACTCTGCATCATCTTCATCATTTTACGCATGTCGGTAAATTGCTTCAACAACGCATTCACATCTTGAACGGTGCGGCCTGAGCCATTGGCGATACGTTTGCGACGAGAGCCATTGATAATATCTGGGTTTTGACGCTCGTCCAAGGTCATGGAGTTAATCATCGCTTCGATGTGCTTGAACGCATCATCATCGATATCAACATTTTTCAATGCCTTACCCATTCCTGGAATCATTCCCATGAGGTCTTTCATGTTCCCCATTTTCTTGATTTGCTGGATTTGATTCATAAAGTCGTCGAACCCGAAAGAATCGGTCGCGATCTTCTTACTCATCTTACGCGCCTCAGCCTCATCGAACTGTTCTTGGGCCTTTTCCACGAGAGAAACAACATCTCCCATGCCCAAGATTCTGTCCGCCATACGATCCGGATGGAACACATCGAGTGCGTCCATCTTCTCGCCCATACCTACAAACTTGATGGGTTTGTTTACGACAGATTTAATCGTCAAGGCCGCACCACCACGGGTATCTCCGTCTAGCTTGGTAAGAATAACGCCGTCAAAATCGAGGACATCATTAAAGGCTTTAGCTGTATTCACGGCATCTTGACCTGTCATCGCATCCACGACAAAAAGCGTTTCAGATGGAGTAATGGCCTTGTGAATATTACCTATTTCCTGCATCATCGCCTCGTCCACCGCCAAACGACCCGCAGTATCGACAATCACTGCGTTGAACCCGTTGGATTTCGCGTGGGCCAAGGCATTGGATGCGATGGCCACCGGATCATTATTGCCTTCTTCGGAGTAGACTTCAATGCCTAATTGTTCCCCCAGTACATGAAGCTGATTAATAGCCGCTGGACGATAGACATCACAAGCGACGAGTAATGGCTTTTTGGTTTTTTTACGCTTGAGGTAATTGGCCAATTTTGCACTGTGCGTTGTTTTACCCGATCCTTGAAGACCGGCCATCAAAATAACTGTGGGCGAACCTGTTAGGTTTAAACCTTCAGCCTGACCTCCCATCAGTTCAGCCATTTCATCACGGACAATCTTGACCATCATTTGGCCAGGTTGAACGGCGTTGACAACACCCTCGCCTATGGCCTTGTCTTTGACCTTATTGGTGAATTCTTTCGCAATTTTGAAGCTGACGTCGGCCTCTACTAAGGCACGACGAATTTGTTTTACACTATCGGCAATATTCAGCTCGGTAATCTTGTGATTACCCTTTAATGTTTTAAACGCGCCTTCTAGACGATCACTTAAATTTTCAAACATAGTCTTATACCGTTGGTATGTTTTCTAACGTTCTCAAGAAGAAGTCCCAGCTCTTCTGTACGCTGCTGATTTGACACTTTTCATCTGGACTGTGAGCCCCACGAATGTTCGGGCCAAAAGAGATGAGTTCCATCTCGGGATAATTGGTCCCTAAAATTCCACATTCGAGCCCTGCATGGCAAGCCGCTACGTGAGGTTGCTCTTTAAACATCTCAACGTAAAGGTCGCGCATCGTGGTTAAGATGGCACTGGAAGGATTAGGCGTCCAGCCAGGATAGTTCCCGCTGAGATCTACGCTGCACCCCATCTGCGCGAAGTTGCGCTCAATAGCACGTGCTAAATCCATTTTCTCTGATTCCACTGCACTACGTGTTAAACACATGATCACTAATTGACCATTCTCAATAGCCACACGCGCCAGATTGTTCGAGGTTTGTACTAGACCTTCGATATCTGGGGACATGCGATAAATGCCATTAGGACAGGCATAGATGGCACTGATTAAGGCCTCTTTGAAATCTGCACTCACTATTTCCGCAGGTACTGCTGTTTCTGTCCAAAGAACTTGAGCACCTGCATCTGTTGTGCGATGCTCGGCTGTAATTTCCGCAGATACGGCCTCCAATGTTGCTACAACATTACTTTCTGTAGCCGCATCAAATACTACCACAGCATTGCTTTCGCGCGGGATAGCGTTGCGCAGTCCGCCACCGTTTAGTGCAGATAATTGGACACTAGCACCTAACCTGTCCAAGATTCTATTCATTAGCTTGTTGGCATTGCCTAAACTCTTGTGGATATCCATACCACTATGGCCACCGTTTAATCCTTTCACCGACAACGCTAGAGCCTTCACTCCTGCAGGTGCTGCTACCATTGGTACAGCGGCAGTTGCGGTTACATCAATACCACCGGCACAACCGATAGTAAGCTCATCGTCATCTTCCGTATCAATGTTCAATAGAATCTTCCCGTTCAGCATGCCGCCCTTTAGCTCGAGCGCCCCGGTCATACCCGTTTCCTCATCAATAGTAAAGAGGGCATCGATGGCAGGATGTGCGATATCGGTTGAGCTAAGGATCGCCATGATAAAGGCAACACCAATACCGTTGTCCGCGCCCAACGTCGTGCCGTCGGCTTTGACCCAGTCTCCATCTACTGACATGCGAATACCTTCTGTTTCAAAATCGAAATCTGTGCCGTTGTTCTTTTGGTGCACCATGTCCAAGTGCGCCTGCAATACCACAGGAGTTCTTCCCTCCATACCTGGTGAAGCAGGTTTGCGAATGAATACGTTACCAATGTGGTCAACCTCCGTGGGCAGGCCTAAGGAATGGCCAAAATCAACCATGAATTTGATCACGCGCTCTTCTTTCTTAGACGGGCGAGGTACTGCATTTAAATCTGCAAAATGGTTCCAGACACTCGAAGGCGAAAGGGATCTTACTGCTTCACTCATATTACATTCTATTTGGTACCTGTATACCCAGGCAATTCATCGACGAGGCTATGACCTCACCTACTTTCTTACTCAATAACAATCGGAAAGCAATTCGTTCATCACTCTCCGCATTTAGGATGCTGTTGTTTTGGTAGAAGCCGTTGTACTTCTTGACCAAATCGTAGGTGTAATTCGCCAAAACTGCTGGACTCAGCTGCTTAGCGGCTTGCTCCACCATAGAAGGGTACTGCACCAAGGCTTTCATCAATACGACTTCCTCTTCATTTGGATTCATATCGGTCCAATTCACCATTAAACCTTCAGGCGCTTTGCGTTGCAAGCTCTGAATGCGCGCATAGGTGTATTGGATAAACGGTCCGGTATTCCCATTGAAGTCGATACTTTCCGCCGGGTTGAACAGCATGCGCTTTTTAGGATCTACTTTGAGGATGAAGTATTTCAATGCTCCTAGTCCGAGGGTTTGGAATAACTGGTCTTGTTCCTCTTCAGGCATATTATCTAGTTTGCCTAATTCCTTTGAAATTGCAGCTGCATCCTGAATCATAGAATCAATCAAATCATCTGCATCCACAACCGTTCCTTCGCGACTCTTCATTTTTCCAGAAGGTAAATCCACCATGCCGTAACTCAAGTGGTGAAGGCTCTCAGCCCAAGTATATCCAAGACGCTTTAGAATAATGAACAGTACTTTGAAGTGGTAATCTTGTTCATTTCCAACTACGTAGGTCATTCCCTTGGCATCAAAATCTTTGAAACGCTGAATGGCCGTACCAATATCTTGAGTCATGTACACGGAAGTACCATCGCGGCGCAATACCAGCTTGTGGTCTAATCCTTCATCCTCGAGGTCAATCCAAACCGAGCCGTCCTCTTTGCGATAGAACACGCCATCTTCCAATCCTTTAAGCACATCGTCTTTCCCAAGCACGTAGGTATCGCTCTCGTAGTAGTTTTTATCGAAGCTAACGCCTAGTTTTCTATAGGTATGGTTAAATCCTTCATATACCCAATGATTCATGGTGCGCCACAAGTCCATTACGGCGGCATCACCCTGCTCCCATTTCAAGAGCATCTCTTGTGCTTTTACGAGCGAAGGCGCGTGCTTTTTAGCATCGTCCTCGCTCATGCCACCGGCGACAAGGGTTTGAATTTCACTTTTGTAGACTTGGTCAAACTTCACATAGTACTTCCCGACCAAATGATCTCCTTTCATTGCTGTGCTCTCAGGAGTTTCTCCATTCCCATATTCAGACCAAGCCAACATAGACTTACAAATGTGAATGCCGCGATCATTGATGATCTGAACCTTCGTGACGGCCACGCCATCGGCCTCAAGGATGTTAGAAACGCTGCTTCCCAAGAGGTTATTTCTAATGTGTCCAAGGTGCAGGGGCTTATTCGTATTTGGCGAGCTGTATTCTACGATGTACTGTCCCTTACTCCCAGGAGCCGGTAGATTCAGATTCGCATCCAACGCAAAGGCTTTGAAATCGTTGACGAAAACGTTTGAATCCAATACCATGTTCAAGAATCCCTTCACCACATTGTAGGATACAATGGCACCGGCTTCCACTAGGGCAGTACCAATTTCTCCTGCAACATCTTCAGGTCTTTTCTTCGCTGCACGCACAAAAGGGAAAACCACCAAGGTGAGATCGCCTTCAAATTCTTTGCGGGTCTCCTGCAATTCTATGGTGGCATCTACTTGGTAGAGGTTCTGTACAATGTCCTGAATATGAGTCTCTAACATGGTTACGATTTTTGGGGTAGGTATATTTCTGCAAGCATGCATCTCGCACTTCCGCCGCCCAACGTTTCAATGGTGGGAAGGTCGGAATAAATGATTGTATGGTCCAATTCTATTCTGGCCACTTGCTCCGGGGTAAGCGCGCGGTAGGCACTACCGCTCATGACCAAACATAATTTGTCCATTGCCCCCTTCACCAAAAGCATGTTTCCAGCGAACTGTATTTTCTGTTCTTTCGTGATTTCAAGAATGTCTTTACCGCTGTCCTTGATAGCCTGGACCACTGCGGCGCGTTCCGCAGCGTCGTGAATGGTATCCAAGCAAATAAGCGCATAGGTATTGGTCATGCACATTAGCACATTCGTGTGGTAAATAGGCTGAGGTCCTGCGGGGGTATCCTGGAATGCGCTGAATACTACGGGAGTATATTTTAATTGGCCGCAGAGCGAAACAAAGGCCTGTTCATCGGCACGTTGACTGCGCGCTAGATAGGCAATGCGCTGATCGTGATCAAAAACAATGGAACCTGTCCCTTCAAGGAACACCCCCTCTTCTTCCAACCCAGTCAAGTCAATAAGCGCATCTGTGGTAAAGCCCCATTTATTGAGGATTTGGAAAATCTCTTCACGACGTTCTAATCGTCGATTTTCAGCCTTCATTGGGTAGAGCACTACAGTTCCGTCCGAGTGCATACTGATCCAGTTATTGGGAAAAATGCTATCAGGGGTGTGTGGCTCAGGAGTATCTTCCAACACATGAACGTTCACGCCATGTTCGGTTAAGGTCGCTGCGAAGTGTTCAAATTCCGCTAGAGCTTTTTCTTGGTCCGAAGCGCCAGTGGCGGCTTCCTGATTTTGATAGAAATTATCCACTGCCGTTTGGGCGTTCATACCAAAACGAACGGGCCGGACCATTAGAATATGTGAACTAGCGTTATTCGTCATATGCTCTCTGTAGTGGCATGGTACTGCAACGGAGCAGTCCACCCATTTTTACGATTTCATTGTACTGAACCAAATAAGTGTTGTACCCCTGTCCCAGCAACCATTGGTTTAGCTTCGTCGCGGAGGCTGGTAAAATGATGTCATTTGGGCTTACGCTAAAGAAATTGGTATTCAATTCGTACGCCTCATCGGAATCACATTCATATATATTTTCTTCGCCGAAGAATTCCTGAAGCCACTGTACGTCTTTTTGGTCCTTGAACAGGTGTGGTGCGATTACAGCCCCTCTTCCAATGGGCTGGAAGGCACAATCCAAATGCAAACTTCCGCCACGAGGATTGGTATCATCCTTTAAAAGTTCAAATCCTTTGAATTCTTTGGCAGGGAATTCATCGTTGAGGTATTCCATACCCGCAAAATTTGTGCGGGCCGTTGTATAGCGATCAAAATCCTCATCGTTGCTCACCCCAACAAAAATATGGTCATGGTGCACGATCACATCACCGCCTTCTGCATGACAGCCCGAAGGCATCATGATGATTTGAGCCGAAGGTATACCGGCTTCAATGAGGGCCATCGCTTCATGTTCCTCGGCTCGGTCTTCAATGATATTCGGTATAATAAACTGATCCTCAATAACAAAGGCGATATCTCTAGCAAACACCTGGTTCAAGGCAGGCAAAACCTCAGGACGTAATACCTGCACGTCCAAGGATTCTAAAACCTGAATTAAACCTTTCATTTGCGCCATGCAATCCTCCTCTAAAGGATAGTTTTTTAGTTGTACGGATTCATAGCTCCGCGCATCGTAGCAATCCTCGAGTTCAGGAGTCCCTCCCATTCTTCGAGCCACGCCCACGACAACACTAAGCAACCTTCCATATTCGTTATGAATTTCCGGTTGTATCTGCATGCATTGAGGTTTAAGCGACAAAAATAGGACTTAAAAGTGTTGATAACGCTATTCAACCGCCCGAGTTTACTAATACTTGAGACATTATTTTTGAATAAAACATCCTAAGTCAGCTATGGCGAAAAAAGCAACGTCTTCGAAGTCAAAATCACCTTCCAAAATTCAACTGCGTTTTCAAGAATTGAATGCGAATTGGAAGGAAATCGCCGGTGACCCAACCGTTAAAGTATTTACAGCCGTTCTATTTATTTTCTTAGGATTGTTCACCCTGGTTTCTAGTTTGAGTTTTATGGCCAATTGGTCCAAGGACTTCACCCTTCAATGGTCCTCCACCATAGACGACCATACAGGCATAGGGAATGTTTTCGGATTGTTGGGGCACAAGCTAGGTTGGACATTTATCATGCGCGGCTTTGGTTTGAGCGCTTTGGTCTTTCCTGTTTGGTTTATGGCGGTCGGGGCGCGCAATGCTTTTGCCTTACATCGAATTAAGCCCGCGAAGCTTTTGCTTCACATGCTCTTCTTTGCCTTGGTCGGCAGTACACTGATCGCTTGGGTAGTTCCTGCTCATCCGACATTGTGGAGCGGTCTTTCAGGACATTATATCTATCATCATTTGGCCATTATTGTAGGCCATATGGGAGTAGCACTTATTGGGTTTGTCACGTTATTACTCTACGTTGTTGTCGCGAGACAATTGGAAACCCTTCGTTTGCCGAAAAGGCAGAAAACAGAAGAATCTCCTGAGGAAGAAGCGGAGCCTGAAGAGCAAATCATCGAGTTCAACAACGAGGTTGATGAAGAACCCTGGGCTCCAGAACCAGAAGTAGTAGAAGTTGACGAGGCTCCAATGCCTGAACCAGAGATGATTATCCCTACGCCTACTCCGGCCCCAGTTGTCGCTGCTTCCGATGAAAGTGAGGAGGATACTATTGACGTGCAGGTTGAGGTGCATCAAGAATTGGTCGAAGATGATAAGGCCATCAATAAAAAGGTTAAGGATTTCGGGGAATACGACCCTACGCTCGATTTGAGCAGGTTCCAGTTGCCTAAAATCGACTTGTTGCAACAATACGGCGATGGACAAATCACCTTCGATAAAGATGAGATTGAAGCCAACAAGAACCGCATTGTTGAAACGCTTCAGAATTACAACATTGAAATCAAAGAAATTAAAGCCACCATTGGCCCAACGGTAACCCTGTATGAGATTGTTCCTGCAGCGGGAATTCGTATTTCTAAAATCAAAAACTTAGAAGATGATATCGCCTTGAGCCTTGCAGCGCTCGGTATCCGTATCATCGCTCCTATTCCCGGCAAGGGAACTATTGGGATTGAAGTACCAAATGCCAACGCTCAAATGGTCAGCATGCGTCAAGTCATTGCCTCGAAGAAATTCCAAGAAGCAAAAATGGAATTGCCAGTAGCCATGGGACGTACGATCACTAATGAGAACTTCATTTTTGATTTGGCTAAAATGCCACACCTTTTGATGGCAGGTGCTACGGGGCAAGGTAAATCTGTGGGGTTGAATGCCATCCTGACTTCATTGCTCTACAAAAAGCACCCTAGCCAATTAAAGTTTGTCTTAGTCGATCCGAAGAAGGTCGAGCTTACACTCTACAACAAGATAGAACGTCATTATTTGGCCATCTTACCAGATTCAGATGAGGCGATCATCACCGATACCACCAAGGTGATCAACACGTTGAATAGTCTCTGTATTGAGATGGACAACCGTTACGAGCTGCTGAAATCAGCCATGGTCCGTAACATTAAGGAGTATAACGCAAAATTCATTGCACGACGCTTAAACCCAGAAGAGGGACACAAATACCTACCATATATCGTACTCGTTATTGACGAGTTCGCAGATTTGATCATGACTGCGGGCAAGGAAGTAGAAATGCCTATTGCCAGACTTGCTCAGCTAGCTCGAGCCATTGGTATTCACCTCATTGTCGCCACTCAGCGTCCATCGGTAAATGTGATTACAGGTATTATCAAGGCGAACTTCCCTGCACGAGCAGCATTCCGCGTAACCTCTAAAATTGATTCTCGTACCATTCTAGATGCGGGTGGTGCCGATCAGCTCATCGGTAAAGGCGATATGCTCTTCTCTCAAGGATCAGATTTAGTCCGATTACAATGTGCCTTTGTGGATACCCCTGAAGTCGAAGAGATTTGTGATTTTATTGGCAACCAGCAGGCCTACCCAACCGCCTACCAACTTCCAGAGTACGTTGGTGAAGAAGGCGGTGGTGTTGGCGACATAGACCCTTCAGAAAGAGATGCGCTCTTTGAGGATGCCGCACGTTTAGTGGTCGCTACCCAACAAGGATCAACGTCAATGATTCAACGTAAACTCAAGCTTGGATACAATAGAGCCGGCCGTATTGTGGACCAATTAGAAGCTGCAGGTATACTAGGACCATTCGAAGGATCTAAGGCAAGACAAGTATTAGTACCAGATGAAATGGCTTTGGAACAAAAATTGAACGGAGATGCGTAAATTCGCCCCCATGAGAATATTAGCCCTTTTATTGTTGCCATTCTTTACTATGGCACAATCCCATAACGAAGCCAAAGAACTACTCAATAAAGTATATGAGAAGACCTTAGGCCTCGAGACGCAGCACATCTCTTTCACCAATACCATTGCAGCACCAAGCAATGGCGGTATGAAAGAACGCAGCTCAGATGGGGAACTATACGCCATTGGCGAAAAGGTGCGTATTAAAACGGATGCCTTTGAATTTCTCTCAGACGGCAACAACGCTTACTTGATTTATCCCGAGGATGAGGAGATCGAAAAAACCGCTTCAGGCGAAGAAACTTCTCTAAGTCCTTCAGATATTTTGAAGAACTACCAGAGCGGTTACAGCTACAAGATGGCTGGAAAAGCCACAGAAAACGGCAAGTCCATACAATATGTCGTCCTAAAACCCGTTGCTAGTGAGGAGGTTAAAGAGATCATGATTGGTGTAGATACGAAAAGTATGTTGCTTGAAAATTATACTCAGTTCGGAACCAATGGGATCAACACCACCTTCACGGTTAAAAAGTATGAAGTAAACGTCCCATTGAGTGCAGAGATGTTCAACATCAATGCCAAGGAATTTGACGGTTTTTATCGACTGTAGGAATGAATAAACTAGACTGGTACGTCTTAAAAAGTTACGTAAGACCATTGCTCCCCACCGTGGGAATTATGGTCTTTTTCTTTTTGATGCAGATGGTCTGGAAGTACGTGGATGACCTTGCCGGCAAAGGCATCGAATGGTACGTACTTCTAGAACTCATGATGTATTGGGCAGCCAGCGTTGTTCCTTTCGCACTGCCCGTCAGTGTGTTGTTTGCCTCCCTCCTCACCTTTGGAAACTTTGGCGAGCATTACGAAATGGCTGCCATGAAGAGCTCCGGCATCAGCTTATTTAGAGGCATTCGATCATTGATCATTTTAAACCTTGGAATTGCCATAGGCGCCTTTTACTTCTACAATGATGTTATTCCTGTGGCCAATTTAAAAGGCCAAAGCCTCCTCATAAACATCTCCAAGAGCAAGCCTGCCTTCCATATCACACCGGGTATTTTTTACAATGGCTTCGAAGGCTACTCTATTAAGATTGGAGAAAAATCAGGCGACGGAGAGCAGGAGCTTCAAGACATCTACATCTACGACCACAAAGAGAATAAAAAAGGAAACCAGAAAGTCCTTACCGCCGCCAGTGGTATCATGCGTACGGTAGCCAATGACCAATACCTAGAGATCGAACTGCACGATGGGGCCACCTATGAAGATATCGTAAAGGCAGATCGCGAGGAACGCAAGAAGATGCCCTGGGCACGTAGCGAGTTTGATACGGCCTTTATTAGATTTAACCTTGGCGGTTTTGATAATCCAAACCTCTACAAAACGCGCCGTCGAGACTTCATGATGCTCAATACGCAACAGTTGAAGCTCAAAGCGGATACGTTGAAAGATCAGATGATTGAGCGCGAAGCGAACTTCAAAAAGAATTTAACGGGCAAGTATAAGTTTGACTACATCGAACCGGAAACTGCAGATGCCACCGATGCCTTGAGAGACGATATTATGAAGAATCTCCTCAGCGGCATGCGATTGAGAGCTTCACAAAACGCGATCAGATTGGCCAGGTCGAATCTCGATTACCTCAGACAGATGGAGCGTGAGATGGATTGGCGCAATGAAACTAGGTTGCGCCATTGGCTCGAGTATTATAAAAAGTTTGCACTGGGTGTGAGTGTATTAATCATGTTCTTTATCGGCGCACCCTTAGGCAGCATTATTCGTAAAGGCGGCATAGGCTTGCCTTTAGTCATCAGCACTGTGGCGTTCTTAATCTTCCATGTCTTGAACACCACCTTCGAGAAAATGGGACGTGAGGAGTTGATGGATCCCCTCACAGCGACTTGGTTGCCATCTATGATCTTGGCGCCCATTGCGTTGTGGTTAACCTACAGTGCCTCAACGGATAAAGCGTTGATTTCAGGAGAATGGTTTAGTACCCTTACGGCAAAATTCTACCGAAAGAAGGATGAAGAATAAGGTTCTCTTTCTATCGAACAAACTCCCCTATCCTAGTGATGATGGAAGTTCTATCGCCATGGCACGGTTGCTGGAAACCTTGGTGATGAAGGAATTGGACCTACATTATTATGCCATCAATACCGACAAGCATAGCAAAGATGTGGACGTGAGTAAAGCGCATCAACCCAATGTGACGTTTGAAGCAATTGCTTGGAACACCTCCCCGAAGCCAAGTACTGCACTGGGGAATTTGGCAACAAATTTGCCTTATCATGTGAGTCGCTTTTACATTCCTACCCTCTTAGAACGACTTAAAGCGTTCGATACCAATAGTTTCCATACTGTTGTTTTGGAAGGTGCGTTTATGGGCATGTATGCAAGCGAGGCCAAGCGCATCGGGCAACAGACCATATTACGCGCGCACAATGTGGAGCATGAGATTTGGCAACGATTGGCTGAGAACGAGAAAAATCCGTTGAAAAGGTGGTATTTAAAACTTCAGTCTCGAAGATTGAAAAGATTTGAAAGCCAATTATCACAAGCCGTCGACCAAATATGGTGCATTTCAGAAAAGGACCAGGAGTGGTTTGAGTCCCTAACTCCAGCGGCTTCTTTTATTCCTACCGCCGTACTACCCAACCCTGGACCATCGAACATTCAGCCGCTTCGTTGCCACCATTTAGGAGCATTGGATTGGGCGCCTTCTCTCCAAGGCCTGCAATGGTTCATGACTAAAATCTGGCCACAGGTCCTCCACAGAGTTCCTCATGCTGAATTCCACATTGCGGGCAACAATCCCCCCGAGAATTTCCAATTCCCCAAAGACCAAAACATCTTTTTTCACGGTCGAGTTGCCGATGCCACCGCTTTCACCCACGAGCACGGAATCAGCGTTATTCCACTATTGGCGGGCTCTGGGATGCGTATAAAAATCCTACAGAACAGCGCTGCCGCGGTACCTTCTATTTCCACCGCTATTGGAGCGGAAGGAATTTATACCAAGGACTCCACCGAGGCCATTATTGTTGAATCTGTCGCCGAGTTTGTTGAGGCCCTTGTTGAACTCGTACAGCAGCCGGAACGAGCCTTAGCCTTAGGACAAAAGGCCCAAGAGGATATTTTGAATAGGTTCGGAATGCAACCTACCTTGCAACGCATAGAAAAGGTATGGTCATAGCAGCTACAACAATATTCTTTATTTCTCTTCTTTGGATCACCATACCCTACTTGTGGTATCCGTTGTGGCAATTGGCATTTACAGGTAAACCACTGGAAATCAACACACCATCTTCTTTTCCTAAGATCAGTGTAGTGTTTGCGGCATATAACGAGCGAACCATCATTGAAGAGAAAATCAGGAGCATTTTCGCCTCGCGCTACCCACAGGAACTAATCGAGGTTTGGATAGGTAGTGACCTTTCGGATGACGGTCAAGACCATATCATTCGTGAACTTCAAAAGGAGTTTCCAGGCCTGAACCTGCACGTTAATACCCAGCGTTCGGGTAAGTCTGCCACCATTAATAGATTGGTGGAACTGTGTACGGGTGAGATCATCGTTGCCACCGATGCTAATATCATTTTTGATGAGAATACCCTAGTGGAATTGGCCCGTCCAATTATGTCCTCACAAGCCACCGCAGTCGCGGGTACATTGACCTACGGTAAGGTAAAGACCGCCGGTACCACGGCAACTACGGAGCGACAATACCTCACCATTGAAAATAAAATACGTAAATCTGAAAGCCAGAAATACGGATTTTGTCTAGGCATGGAAGGCGGTCTGTACAGCATGAGGAAATCTGCATGGCAACCTATTCCTCCACACACCTTCATGGAAGATTTCTTCCAAACGGTTCAGCTCATTCAAAACGATCATCGAATCTTCTACAGTGATACGGCCCTTGGATATGAAGATGTAAGCACCTCATTGAGAGAGGAATTCAAACGCAAAAAGCGCATTAGCATTGGCAATTATCAAAACTTAAAAAGATTCCGTAGCCTGCTACTGAAGAAAGTTCATCCCTTCGGATGGGTCTTTTTATTCCATAAAATTTTGCGCTGGACTGCACCTCAAGCCATGCTCATCGGGGCCTTGGCCTTAGTGTTTACTCCCTTCGCCCTGCCAACTTTTGTAGGTCTTGGAGTGTTAGTATTGTTGGAACTGCTCTTCTATCGCGGTGCAGGTCCTTTGGTGTATTTTTGCGCCATGAATCTTGCTATGTTGCAAGGTTACCTAACCTATTTACAAGGGGTGTCGTCAAGTGTATGGCAACCCACCAAAAGAAATCAGAATGAGTCTTAACACCATAGAAGAAGCAATAGAGGATATCAAAGCCGGCAAAGTGGTCATTGTTGTTGATGATGAGGACCGTGAGAACGAAGGTGATTTTGTTGCTGCAGCCTCTAAAGTCAGCCCAGAAATGATCAATTTCATGGCGACTGAGGGACGTGGATTGATTTGTACGCCCATTCTCCCGTCACGTGCGGCGGAATTGGACCTCCCTCCTATGGTGAACAATAACACAGACCCCAATAAAACGGCCTTTACAGTGAGTATTGACCGCATTGGAGAAGGATGTACAACGGGAATTAGTGCTTACGACCGATATATGACCGTGAAGTCGTTGGTAGATCCTGCCATCAAGCCGGAACAACTCGCGCGCCCTGGTCACATTTTTCCATTGATCGCTAAACAGGGCGGTGTCTTGCGCCGTGTCGGCCATACCGAAGCAGCGGTAGATTTGGCACGTTTGGCCGGATTAGAGCCCGCCGGCGTCATTGTAGAGATCATGAACGAAGACGGTACCATGGCGCGTTTGCCCCAGCTTCGTGAGATTGCAGTGAAGCACGGCCTAAAAATCGTATCGATTGAGGATTTGGTAGCGTATAGAATGGCGCAGGAAAGTCTCATAGAATTGGCCGAAAAATTCCAAATTGAAACACCACACGGTAAGTTCTGTTTGCACGCTTTTGAGCAAAAGACCAATCACCAAGTACACATCGCCCTAACCATGGGCCAGTGGACAGATGAGGAGACCGTACCGGTACGCATTCAAAGCGCGGGCGTAGCCAATGATATCTTCCACCTGCTCACCAGCAATGAAAGTTCACAACTGGAGAAGTCTTTAAAGGCTATTAGTCAACGCGGTAAAGGCGCAATTATTTACATGAATCAAGAGCCGAATGGCGACCGATTACTAAATCGAATTCGCTCATTCAACAAAGGAAACACCGAGCAAAAATCCAGTTTCAGTAAAGATGCACGAGATTTTGGTGTTGGCGCTCAAATCATTAGATTTCTAGGGATTAAGCATATTGATTTGCTGACCAATAACCCTATTAAGAGAATTGGGGTAAGTGGATACGGCCTTGAAATTGTACAAAACTCACCCTTGGATTGAAAGAAGGAAACACCATAGCAGGAGCCATCAGGTTTTACAGGTCATTTGACCAATTACCTTCGCTAGGTGCTATGTTCCTATTGACCGGTCTTAGCGGCATCTTCGAAACCCTTCCCATCCTCGCTTCCCTCCCACTGTTGCGAACCATTTTCCTCGATCAGCCCAGCATCCACATTGCAGGCATGGACTTTCAATGGATCGAATATGGTACAATCCTGCTCGTAATTCTCGTAGCGCGACTGATTCTAGGGTATTTAAGTCAATACAAGAACGGTTTTATTAGGGTCCAATTAATGACGGAGTTCCGCCAAAACCCTTCCAACGACAGAAGCGCTCGATTTGAATTTGGAAAACGCACCCAAGGGTTAAACTTCCTGTTTGTCGGTTGGTCTCAATTCGTCCCAGGCATAGCTTTTCTAGCACTAGGTGTATTCCTTATGCCAAAATTTGGAGCCTTAGTTCTTGCTACACTTTTGCTATGGTCGTTCTTGATCAACCAGCTGAAGAAGAAACAAGACCAACAACACAATTTGGTTTCAGAATTACATCAAGAATTAGATGTTGAAGATAATTCAGCGCTAGTTGAAAAATGGGGACATGCGAGACAACAAGCCATTCATTGGGATGCCCTCAACAAGAATGCACGTGATTTCATCATCCTGTCGACATTAGTTTTAACACTTTGGACCGCCGAGCATTGGGGCTGGTTGGACGACAATGCTTCTTTGATTTCCATCATTATGCTGCTCCGCGGTATGCAGCAACTCTACACCGCGTACAATATGTCACAGCAATTGTCGGGATTGCGTCGTTACTTCAAAGCTTAATAATAGGTCGTTCCCTTTCAAGGGATTACCTTTGTATCGCTAAACAACCTTGAGATTTCATTTTATGAAAAGATTTCTTACCATCACTCTTGCTGGGGCTCTAGGGTTGTTCAGTTGTCAAACCGATCTCGTGGACCCCACGGATATAAACATTGTCGCTGAACCAGCCTTGGCCATCCCATTAGGGAGTATAAACCTAACCATGGAGCATCTCCTTGCTCCTGACGATAGTCTAATCTACAACGATAACGCTACCTATAAGGTAGTCGTAGCCCAAGACAGCGTTTTTGGAATCAATGTGAGTGATCTGATTTCAATTCCTGCTCAAAGCCCTTCCTCAAGCGCTATTAGCATGGGGACGATTGCGGTGGACAACGTAACGATGTCACAAAGCATTGCACTTGGAACCATAGCGGGTGATGCCGGTTTGACCTCTATCACTTCGGCTCATGGATCCAATGCACCATTTCCAACCATGAATGAAAGTAATATTGGAACATACGGTGGCAGTGGATTCGGATCCTTCAGCAGTGCATCATTTTCGAACGGGACACTTTCATTGGAATTGACCAACAACTGGCCTGTGCCTGTTTCCCTCGGTGTAGATTTGGTGAATACTACTACCGGAAGTACAATTGTATCATATTCTTTAGCAAACGCCAGTGCCAATGGGGGAACGGCAACAGATACAGAATCTCTAGTGAACAAGACACTGCCAAGTAATATCGGTTTTAAAATCACTTCTTTGACCTCTCCTGGCTCCGGGACTTCCATTGTTGGTATTGATACCACTGACAATCTAGTCTTGGACATCTCTTCGGCAGATCTTGAAGTTTATTCTGCGATCACCCAAATTAGTTCACAAGGTATTTCTTCTGATACCCAGTTCGTTAATTTGAGTACAGGCAGTGGCGAAGAATTGAGAGAACTCATGCTTTCCACTGCAAGTTTTGATTACGAATTCATCTCGTCACTTGCGACTGATTTAGACTTAAATCTAAACTTCCCTGGTTCGGACAAAAACGGTAATGAAATAGATACCACAATAACGATTTCAGCCGGTGCAACGACTACAGGTTCGATCAACATGAACAACACCATTTTGGATCTTACTCAGGACCCCGCTCAGAACCATAGCAGATTGCCTATTGCGGTTAGCGCAACTCTTTTGGGTTCCACCAGTATGGTAACTGTAGATAGCTCAGATGCGTTGAACATGACCTTTGAAATGGCCAATCTTCAGTTCGGACACATCAAAGGTTTCTTCGGTACACAACAGATTACCATTGATCCAGGTGCTGTGGATTTAGCCATTGAATTCCTTGATAATTTCGAAGGATCAATCAGTTTTGCGGAACCAAGTATTTCAATGGATGTGACCAATTCTATTGGCCTTCCCATCGAATTGGTCCTAGATTTCGCTTCTTATAAAGATGGAACCGCTTACGCATTAAACGGCCCTAATTATGTGTTGCCTTACCCTACAACACTGGGCAATACAGCTACGGGAACGTTGAGCTACGACAACACTAACTCATCCATCGTAGATGTCTTCACCCTTCCGAAGGATAGTATTGTATACGGAGGAGAGGTCAATGTAAATCACGATACCGCGACCTTCGGCACAGATAACTTTGTGACCAATACCTCTTCGATTTCTGGAGATCTTCTCATGGAAATGCCCTTTTACTTTACGGCTGCAGGTCTAGCCTTCGGTGATACTTTGGCGACGGATATGGACAACGCCAATGCCTTGCCTAAGGCTGCTACGTTAGAAAGTGCTAAAATTCTTTTGCAAACAACCACTACCCTGCCTTTGGACGCCAACGTTCAGATCAAGTTCTATGATGCTTCATGGAACGAGGTCATGATGAAGGATCTTGGGTTAATGGAAAGTGGTACGCCAGATGCGGCGGGTATCATTTCTACTGCCAATGTTCTCGATAGTGAATTAGCACTAGATGCTACAGAAGCGCTTACGCTATTGAACGCTAAACATATTGTAGCAGAAGCTACCATGGACACTTACAATGCAGGCAATGATCCTGTGAAGTTGAGGACGGATGCTACATTGAAATTGGACCTAGGGGTTCAATTGCAAGTGAAATACGAACTATAAACAGTACTAAAGATGAAAAAAATAGCACTACTACTATTGACCATCGTTACTGTTTCTAGTAACGCACAGAACTTGACCACATTCGGTCTATCGGGAAATGCCAACAACTTAACGCACAACCCAGCTGCTGATCCATTGACCTCATTCCACCTAAACTACTTGGGGCTAAACAATACTCTAGGAATGAATCAAACGGCGGGTGAAATTTTCGCCACGACGGATCTTCTAGCAAACTTGAGTAACCTCAATTCGAATATTTTGAGTGTTACCGGGGAAACTAGTGTTGATATTTTCCACCTCGGGTTTAAGGTAGGTAAGAACTATGTTTTCGCCGGCTACACCCAAAATGTTGCCCTTGGGTTTGATTTCGATCAGGATCTTGCCCACTTCGCTAAATATGGTTTCGGTGATGGCAATGGCAACTTGAATTTGAACTACCAAGGTGATTTCAGCGATCTCGGGGCGTCTCTCGATGTGACGAACGATGTATTCGTAGGGCTGCAGGGTTCTTTCATGGAAAACAACCTACGATTAGGTGTGAGTGCGCATCAGATTGGTTATGGATTGGGCATGAGAGTGCAAGCCGATGCATTTAGTATCAACAGTACAGCCACGGCCATTCCTGGACGCAACAATGTGAATGTGAACTATGACTTCACCATTGCTACAACTGGTGTGTTAGATGCTACCGCAACGACGGATCAGTTATCTGATTTGGGTAACGCACTAGCAGCTACAGATGCACTTGTTGCGAGCCTTACTACCCCGGCAAACAGCACAACGGCCTTCACCGTGGGAGCAAATTACAAGCCTATCGAAAATCTTAGTTTCCAGTTCAGCATGAGTGGCTTGGGAGCCTCTCCTATTGCCATTTCAACGGATGTGGCTAAGCGTCTTGCAGGAGGTGTGGCCATTGACGGCTTCGAGTACATCAGTAATGCTACCGATACGCTGGGTACTGCTGTACGCAATCAGGTACAGAGCTTTACAGAGGGTATTTCTAATGGTCTCAACACCAACCTAGAAAGCACCACCTTCAGCTACGAATATGCGGTACCACAAGTAACTAACGCAGCGATGAACTGCCACCTTAAAGGTCAAACCTATGTTGGCGTACATTACACAAGCCGTACGAACTCCATGACGGATTATGAGTACTTGGGGTTCACCTCATTATTGTGGTTGAATAAAAACGTTCAATTGAAGGGTGCTTATTACCTAACCATGATCGAGAATAATGCAGACCTAATCACAACCGCATTGCAATTTAGAGTTACGCCTTTATTTCAGCTATACGTTGGAACCACTACAACTGGTGATATCGCAACGGTTGCAGCTAATTCCAGCGAGTCTATCATGGTGGGTGCTGCCACTCAAGGAGTAAACATTACTGCAGGCGCGAGCATGGTATTCTTTGACAAACGTTTTAAGAAAGACAAAAAGAATAAAGCAGAGAAGAAAAGTAAAGAAGCCACTACGCTTTCTCCTGAAGAGATTAAAAAGGTTGATGATGCACATAGCAACAGCGACACAGTCAAGAAGAATAAATAAATTCTCTCGTTGAATTGAAAAGCCCGGCAGAGCCGGGCTTTTTTATGCCAATAATTTTCTCAATAGTACGATAGGATCTTCGTCCACATTGAGTGCATCTATGGATATCCCAGCCCCTCTTGAAGTGAGCTCCAAGGTGGAGAGTTGCTCCTGACAGAAATTCGTGTATCGGCGTACTTTCTCCTCCGTGAGGTAGGTCTTTTTAACCGTTTCATGATCAATTACTTGGTGACCGGATAGTCTTTTTCCATCTATTTCAAACTGCTGGCTATACATGATCATTAACCGAACATGATGATTGGCGTGTTTGAATTTTGAAAGCGATTGAACCAATGCGGCTGCATCTTGGTGATAGATATCAGTAAAAATCAGAATCTGACTTCGCTTCGGTATCCTGGAATGTAGCGTTTCGAGCTGGTCTAAAAAAATCTCATTGCCAATCTGGCGCTCTTGTAAACCTCGTATGTTGTGAAGGAGGAGCTGAATGTTTTCCTCTTTATTGGAACTTTCAAAGAATTGGGCATCGGCATCATTCACCTCAAACAATCCCAATGCATCTCGTTGCTTCTGGAGCAATGATGCAATCAGGGTGATCACTTGAACGGTACGCTCCCACTTCCCTGCGTCTTCATTCGGATAAAACATACTGGAACTAGAATCCAACACAAAGAATGTCCTCATATTGGATTCTGCCTCGTACAATTTGGTAAGAAAGCGATCCGTCTTGGCATAAACCGACCAATCAATGTGTTTGGGAGAATCACCCGGTACATATTGACGATGCTGAGCAAATTCTACGCTGTAGCCAAAATCAGGGCTGCGGTGCAGCCCTGACATAAAGCCTTGGACGCGTTCCTGCGCCCACCAATACAAGTCGTTGATTTGGTCCGTATTCACTAGCTCAGCTCTAATTTCTTCCGAGCCCATGAAGATAAGGTGATGTAATCAAGGGGCACCTCAGAATTCACAAGCTCGAGAACCAATTTGATTCTCCACCGCAATAAACGAATTCGTTCAATCAAATCCGAAGGAAACCCTCCCCTTATCATGCGTGCCTTATTGGCAATTCTGATATGTTCCAATAGTAACGTCAATCGCTTCATCGCACTTTGATAATAGCTAATGAATGTATGCTTGAATCTAGCACTGACCCCTAAATCCAAATCATTGCAAATACCGACGATATCGTCTTTAATTTTAAAGGCAAGATTGAACGTTCCATTGCTGTGATATCCTCGGGTTAGGTCTTGAATAGTTCTATTTATGGCCAAGGATTCCTGATACATGGGTTGAGAGATATGTGTTTTCATGATTAGTTTGGGCGGTTTAAGTTTTGAATTTGATAAAGATAAATACGCATCTGCCCCACCTCACTTTGCAAGCGGTAGTACAATTCATGAATTTCATGTAGCACATGGTCTATCCCGGGAAAATCTAAACCCTCTTGAATGATACATCGCAGTAATGTCTTGAATTCAATGACTTGATGAACAAGAAAATCATATGTAAGAATGTGTTGTTCCAACGGACTATGCTCATTGAATTCACAAATCGCTTGAGTCATAAACATATGGCATTGCAACATGCTATCATAAACAGGTTGGCCTTTAAGTTCATGGAAATACGTTAAAACACGATGTGCGGATTGCTGAAGAAAGAAAGTCGATTTACTTTGGATCAAATGTGTATTACTGTACATTATTACTGTATTTGAGTGTTGTTTTTTTTGAAAATCGAAGGCATTGGATGGATGAAGTGGACCAATGGCCCTTAGGTTCTCGGAAAAAATGCAATTCGCTCCAATCAAGTCTTTGTGACGGGACAGTTTTAATCATCGGTATAGGTGTTGTTCGATTTTAAAACTACGAGGATATCCTTCAAAAAATTGTGAGTTTGGAAAACTTTAGGTTATCCACAATACCTATTTTAGAGCCATGATTATCACCAAGACCCCTTTCCGCATTTCCTTTGTTGGTGGCGGTAGTGACTTACCTGCTTTCTTTGAGAAACAAAAAGGAGCCGTGCTTAGTACGAGCATTAATAAGTACATGTACATCAGCACCCACCAGTACTTCGAAGCGGACAAAATCCGTTGTAAGTATTCTCAAACAGAGACCGTTGGAGATGTCAACGAATTGAAGCACCCCATCCTAAAAACCGTGCTAAGCGATTTTAATCTCAACGGAATCGAGGTGAGTTCCATTGCTGATATTCCTGGTGGAACAGGTATGGGCAGCAGCTCGAGCTTTACAGTTGGCCTACTCCACAATCTGAACACCTATATCGGTAAGGAAGTTAGCAAGGAGGAACTAGGTGCCGGTGCGTGTCGCATCGAGATTGAGCTTTTGGGTGAGCCCATTGGCAAGCAGGATCAATATGCGGCGGCCTATGGAGGCTTGAATGTTATTGTATTCAATCCTGACGGAACGGTTGCCGTGAGTCCCGTGAATATAAGTGATGAGATCAGGGGCCAATTGGACCAAAATCTAAAACTTTATTATCTCGGCAATCAAAGATCTGCGAGCGCCATTCTTTCCGAGCAGAAGAAAAACACCTCTGCCCAGGATAAATTCAAGGCCTTAGAACATATGGTGAGTCTCGTTTATAAGCTTCGTGACAGCTTGGAAGCCGGTAAATTAGATGATTTTGGAGCCTTGATGCATGAAAATTGGCTTCTAAAGCAGCAGCTTGCCTCGGGAATTACGACTCCTCAAATCACTGAAACTTACGATGCTGGCTTGCACGCTGGTGCATTAGGCGGTAAATTATTGGGAGCCGGTGGTGGCGGCTTTATGCTGTTCTACGCCCCGGCAGATGTGCATGAAGCATTGGATTCGGCTATGGAAAGAGTTGGGGCTACACCTTTTGAGTTCTCTATGGAAACAGAAGGCTCCAAACTTATACATGTGGAAAGATAATCCGCATTAGTACTTGCATTCAATTACTTTCCTTACTTTTGCGCTTCATTAATTATTAATTAACTGGGTTTCGGACCCTTATAAAACAATTAATTATGGCAACAAAGATTCGTTTGCAACGTGGTGGACGCAAAGCACGTCCAATTTACTCAATCGTAGTGGCAGATGCGCGCGCTAAGCGTGACGGTCGTTTCATCGAGAAACTAGGTACGTACAACCCTAACACCAACCCGGCAACAATCGATCTAAACTTTGACTCAGCTCTATCTTGGGTCATGAAAGGTGCTCAACCTACCGATACGGCTCGTGCAATTCTATCTTACCGTGGTGTAATGATGAAAAAGCACTTGTTGGAAGGTGTACGCAAAGGTGCTTTGACTGAAGAGCAAGCAGAAGCAAAGTTTGAAGCTTGGACCAACGAGAAAGAGTCTAAGATTCAAAACAAAGTAGAATCTCTAGCTAGTGCAGATGCTAAGGCTAAGTCAGACCGATTGGCTGCTGAAGCTGAAGCTAACAAAGCACGTGCTGCAGCTATTGCTGCTGCCAACGCACCTGTTGAGGAAGCAGCAGCTGAAGAGGTTGAAGCTACTGAAGAAGCTACTGAAGAAGCACCAGCTGAAGAGGTTGAAGCTACTGAAGAAACTGCCGAGGCAGAAGAAGCTACTGAAGAAGCACCAGCTGAAGAAGTAGTTGCTGAAGCTGAGGAAGCTCCTGCAGAAGAAAGCGCAGAGTAATTGTGCAAAAGGAGCAGTGTTTTTCACTCGGTAAAATCACGAAACTCCATGGGTATAAGGGAGGTCTTATTTTACATATAGACTCTGCTACCCCACAATACTTTAAAGATTTGGAATCAGTTCTACTGGACATTGACCAGGAACTGGTTCCATTTTTTTTGAGCCAAAAAGGAAAACTCAACGGCAAGAAATTGCTCATATACCTCGAAGACGTTCGTCCTGAGGATGCTCACAAATTTGTAGGCCGCGAGGCATATTTGCCTGAATCCATGCTGCCTGAGGATGAGGATGATGCGTATTACGACAAGGCAATTATTGGATATACGGCTTGGGACGGACCCAATGAAATAGGCGAAGTGGTTGATGTCGTGGAAAATTCAAGCCAGAACCTCTTTGTCATAGAGAAGGGTGAGCAAGAATTCCTTATTCCGGCGGTAGATGCGTTCATCAAGGGCATCGATACCAATGAAAAAATCATTTATCTTGAATTGCCTGAAGGTCTGCTTGACCTATAATTCAAGATGAACGAAAAACCCGCTTACGATCCCAGTTCCCTGCAACTGATCTATTCAGTATTGCTGATGGCCCAATTAGTCATTACAGTAGTGGTCATGTATGTAGCACAAGAGCACGCCAACGTACGCTTTGAATGGGGCTATTGGAATCACATCGCTATTCCCGTGATCGCTGGGGTTTTAGACTCTTTAGGCAAGACCATTTGGAACAAGGGGATGGTGAAGATTAGTCAAACTCAGGAGATTGAAGATAAACTGCAGGTTTTGACGCGCATTCACATTTGGCAATGGGTGATGGTAGAATTGGCCACCATATTGCTCCTAACCTACACCTTGATGGAGTCGAACTTCTTTTACTTCATTTTTGCCTTGGTGAATATCATCTATTTTTTCACCTTGCGTCCTAAGATTTTTAGTTTGACTGGAGGCATATGAATTACCTCAAACCGTTCGAAATGAAAGAATTCACCGTGGCGCACGATCAATGTGCCATGCGCGTGAATACCGACGGATGCTTGCTTGGCGCCGTTGCGGGCGAGGAATTCGAGTCGGATCAAGTCCAACATGTGCTCGATATCGGCACAGGGAGTGGTGTCATTGCGATGCAATTGGCCCAGCGCTTTGAAAAGGCCTATGTGGATGCCGTAGAAATCCACGGACCTAGTGCAAAACAAGCCACCGAAAACTTCAGTAAAAGCCCCTATGCCGGCCGAATGGTGTGTTATCACGAACCCATTCAAGAATTTGAGCACAATCTTTTGTATGATTTAATCGTGAGTAACCCTCCCTATTTTGAGACGGGCCCCACCAAGCTGGATGCAGGTATCGCTGCGGCTAGACATGCACTAACGCTTGATTTCAAAAGCTTGGTGCTGAACGCGGCGCGATTATTAAAAAATAATGGCCAATTCTGGGTCATCCTCCCGTGTGACCAAAGCGACCGATTCTTAGACGAAGCAATGGACGAAGGGTTGAGTTTAAAGACTATCATTCACGTGCACCCAAAAGCCGAACGTGAAGCCAACAGATGTATTTACGGGTTGTGTAAATGTGAGGTGGACGAACCCATACGTAAAATGATCACCTTGTACGCGGAGGATCACCATTATACTGAGGAGGCACGTGAAGTGCTCTCCCCTTTCTACGCTTCCCTTTAATATCCGCTATACGGGACTGATTTCTCGTAGAATTGGACCCCGAAATCCGAACTAAGTTCCTCTAAAATAGGTCCATACCATTGTGCGGTCATCGGTAATTGCACCCCTGTGCTTTCGATTTTTCCCTCCAAGATCAAACGTGCGGCAATGGCTAATGGAAGCCCCACTGTAGCCGCCATAGCCGTCTGTGTGGCACTCTGCCCCTCTACTCCCATGGAACTTTCCACCATGAAGCGCTCGCCGTTCTTTTCCCAGCCAATCTTATGGTACATCACAATCAAATCCTTATCAGATTCTTCCAACGTCCACACCTGGCGGAGAATATACTCCAAGCACTGCGCCGGTGAGCCGGATTCAAACGGAAACATCTGAGATGAGAATAACCCCGCCCAAACTAATTTGTCCATTAAATCAGAATCCTGTGGGATGCCCAAATAATATTTCAGCTTTAGTTCCACACTATCCTGTGGATTATAGGCCAGGAATAGATTCGTGAATTCACGGAATGAAAGTAGATGAGTATTGGCGATTTGGTACGAATCATCGGTCATGCCCAATTTCACAAAAGAATCCCAAGCACGCGCAAAACCGGGCCTACGCAACGTTCCTCTATACAGTGTTTCCACATTTTCAAGGCCATATACTTCGCGGTATTTCAGACTGTCACGATTCGCAATCCCTTCAAATTTGCCAAACCCTTCGACATTCATGAATTCGGTTCTGCGGAAGACCATGTGCGGCGGAATGTATTTGTACTTTCCTTCTTGAATGAACTTCACTGCCCCTCCCTGCCCAGCCAGAACCACATTGCGAGGATTCCAAGTAAACTTATATCGCCAGGGGTTGCCCTCTTCAGAAGATGGGCTCAGCAAACCACCGGTAAAACTTTCGAAAAGCACCACCTTTCCACCATCACTTCGAATGGCATCTAAAAGCTTCATGGCGCTCATATGATCAATCCCAGGGTCTAGCCCACACTCATTTAAGAAAACCAATCCTTCGCGCTGCACATCACTATTGAATTCGTGCATCTCTGGCGTCGCATAACTGGCCGTTACCAAATGTGCACCAAATTTTAAGCACATCTTCGCCACCGGTAAATGCATGTGTGCGGGGACCATTGAAATAACTAATTGGCACCCCTTAATTTCCTCTGTAAGCGCGTGCTCATCCTGAATATCTAAGGCACCGGAGGAAGCATGTGGCACTACCTCACCGAGGCGCTTGGCAGCCAACGCTCCATCTCGATCAACCACCCGAAGCTCCCATTGATGCGATTCTATTCTCTTTTTAAGATATGGGACCAATTGCTGTGTGCTAAGACCAGCACCGATGAGTAGGATTTTTTGACGCATGAAGCGGTATATACTAAATTGTGATTGTTACGAATTCAACTGTATGTGGAATTACCGTCCTAAATATAACACATCTTCGTGCCGATTAGGATGTAACTTTGAAGTATGAAAAGATTTGCTGCAATTTTTGGCGGACTTGCCGTTATCCTAGGCGCCTTAGGTGCGCACGCACTCAAAGATTTGTTGGACGCCACTGCCATGGAAAGCTTCAGAACAGCCACCATGTATCAGCTTTTTCACGCCATTGCTCTACTAGCAATTCCTAACGAATCTAGATTCCTTTGGACTACTAGATGTTGGAGCGCTGGTATTCTACTCTTTTCAGGCAGCATTTACCTCTTAGTCTTCGATGATCTTTTGGGTATGAACCTCTCTATTATAGGCCCCATTACCCCCTTAGGAGGCCTTTTCTTAATGGCCGGTTGGATATCGCTTTGGTTCGCATATCCCAACAAAACAAGTCATTAAGATAATTTCTGATTTCTCGTAGATAATTTTTGATGATTTAAGGCCCAATTCTATTCTGAGGTCTCTACATTTGTCATACCTATTATAGAACCAACCACATTACGAATGACCACCCAGAACCACCTTGAGTTTTTGAACTCATTGGGTATCATGCCAAATGTTGTGCATAGCAACTTGCATCCAGATGTTTTGGAACAGCATAGTCTTGACCGAAATATGGCAGTGCGCTCAACCTTTGGTGCCCTAGCTATCCATACCGGAAGATTTACCGGGCGAAGTCCTGAAGACCGTTTCATCGTGAAAGATTCGTACACCGAAGACGCACTTTGGTGGGGTCCCATTAACAAGCCTTTCTCGACGGAACATTACAACCAACTAAAGCAAGACCTCAGTGCTTATTTAAGCGATAAAGAGGTTTACGTACGTGATGCTTATGCAGGTGCTCACCCCGCATACCGAATGTCTTTACGTGTGGTCAATGAATACCCTTGGTCCAATCAGTTTGCCTACAATATGTTCCTTCGCCCTAGCGAAGCAGAGCTCCTTGACTTCAATCACGAATGGACCATATTAAATGCACCTGGTTTCTTGGCGGATCCTGATAAACACGGGACGAGACAAGCGAACTTTGCCGTTCTCAACTTTACAGAGAAATTCATTCTCATTGGCGGCACGGGATATACTGGGGAAATCAAAAAAGGGATATTCAGTGCCCTTAACTTCATCCTTCCCTACGAAAAGAATGTTCTGAGCATGCATTGTTCAGCGAATGTTGGTGAAAATGGTGATACTGCGATTTTTTTTGGATTAAGCGGTACAGGAAAAACGACACTAAGCGCCGACCCAAATCGCAAGCTCATTGGCGACGACGAACATGGATGGTGTGCGGATAATACCATCTTCAATTTTGAAGGAGGATGTTATGCGAAGGTCATTGATCTTTCAAAAGAGAAAGAACCGGATATCTACCATGCGATTAAACCTCATGCCATTCTTGAGAACGTTATTATGGACGAAAACGGCCATGTAGATTTCTCCGATACTAGCATTACACAGAACACTCGCGTAAGTTATCCTATTGATCACATCAATAACATTCAGCCCGGAAGTCTGGCAAATAATCCAAAAAACATCTTCTTTCTAACTGCGGATGCTTACGGTGTTTTGCCTCCTATTTCTAAGTTGGATGCCAACCAAGCGGCGTACCATTTTATTTCAGGATATACCGCAAAAGTTGCAGGGACTGAAGAAGGGGTCAACGAGCCAAAAGCGGTATTCAGCGCTTGTTTTGGTGCCCCATTCATGCCGATACACCCAACCTATTATGCCACTATGCTTTCAGAAAAAATGGAGGCGGCAGGAGTCAACGTTTGGCTCATCAATACTGGATGGGTTGGCGGTGCTTACGGCGTAGGTGATAGAATTAAGTTGTCATACACGAGGGCCATGATTAGTGCTGCCCTTAATGGCGATTTGGACCAATTACCTTATCACGAGCATCCTATTTTCGGATTGATGATGCCAGAATCTTGCCCAAATGTACCCACTGAATTATTGAATCCTAAGAACACTTGGACCGACAAAGAGGCCTATGATCAACAGGCCCTTGTATTGGCAAAGAAATTTGAACAGAACTTCAAAACATTTGAAGATCAGGCTTCGCCTGAAATTCTAAAAGGCACCCCTAACACCTATGTATCGGCTGAATAGCCAGACGTAGATGTGTTGTGTTCGAGCCCGCGTGTATAACGCGGGCTTTCTTTTTCCACAAACTATGGTTAGTAACTCGCGAGGGAAATTGATTTTACTGCTTCCTTTCAAATAATGCATTAGGTAATTTGAAGCAAACAACTCTGTTATGCCTGCTAAAAAAGCTACTACTCGTAAGAGCAAGCCCCGTAAAATCTTTGTTTTAGACACTTCTGTCATTCTTTTTGACCATAATTCCATCAACTGTTTCGAAGAACACGACGTCGTATTACCCATCTCCGTACTAGAAGAATTGGACGAGTTTAAAAAGGGACACGATTCAAAAAATTATGAAGCCCGTGAGTTCATTCGTAATCTAGATCGAATTACAGAGGGTAAGGATTTTACCAATTGGATCCCCCTAGAAGGAGAAAATAAAGGCTCCATCAAAGTCATTATGGACACTACCCGCAAGGGTGTCGATGCTGAAAAAGTCCTCGGTAGGAAAATGGACCACCGCATTATTAATGCAGCATTGAACATAGCAGATGAGGAACCTAGTCGTCCTACCATTCTTATCACAAAAGACATCAACCTCAGATTAAAGGCAAAAGCCTTGGAGCTAGAAAGTCAGGATTACCTTACCGGTAAAATCAAAGATGTCGACTCACTCTTCAAAGGCAAAGAAACCATTGAAAATTTCAATGCCCTTACCTTATCGAATCTGTATGAGCACAAGGCATTGGATATCGATGATGTCATAGCAGAAAACCCCGACTTTTCTCCCATTCCAAACTGTTTCTATATTCTAAAATCAGAAACAAGCAGTGGCCTTGCCTACTATAACGCCCATAACAAGACCTTAGATCATGTCGAGAAACGCAGCGTATATGGCATCAAACCTCGTAATGCGGAACAAGCTTTTGCCCTGCATGCCATATTGAACCCAGATATTAAGTTGGTGAGCTTGACAGGTGTGGCAGGAACGGGTAAAACACTCATCGCTCTTGCAGCCTCACTGGAGCAACGTAGGGATTTCAAGCAGATCTATTTGGCACGACCAATCGTGCCATTATCGAACAGAGACTTAGGCTATCTACCCGGCGATGCGAAAGAGAAGATCAATCCATATATGCAACCGCTGTGGGATAATCTGAAGTTCATCAAGAACAACTTCTCTGATCGCGATAAGGAATACAAGCAACTAGAGGCCATGGTGGAAAAAGAGAAAATCGTCATTACCCCATTGGCATACATCAGAGGTCGCTCATTGGCGAATATTATTTTCATTGTTGATGAAAGTCAAAACCTAACGCCACATGAAGTGAAAACCATTATCACGCGTGCAGGTGAAGGTGCGAAATTCATTTTCACAGGAGATGTCCGTCAAATAGATACTCCCTACCTCGATGAACAATCTAATGGATTAAGCTATCTCGTAGATAAAGTCAAAGGACACCACATGTACGCACACATCACCCTAGAAAAGGGCGAACGATCCGCCCTCGCAAATTTGGCAAACGATTTGCTATAACACCAATAAACCAAAACTACCATGGGCAGAACTATTCTTTACACCGCAGTATCACTCGACGGGTATATTGCTGATACAGAGGGAAAAATTGACTTTCTCGACCATCCTCGCTTCGATTTACCCGATGAGGACTACGGTTACGAAGCATTTATG
>Ga0255757_10000892_pt1 | contig 29290 bp, 25 predicted proteins | sample 071ome_27_FD_179957 | JGI IMG/M metagenome (GOLD analysis project Ga0255757, IMG submission 179957) | Coastal salt marsh microbial communities from the Groves Creek Marsh, Skidaway Island, Georgia - 071409AT metaG (version 2) | ecosystem: Environmental > Aquatic > Marine > Intertidal zone >...
CGCTCGCGTTCGCGCTCGAATCCCCGAGTAAGATTCTCCGGTCCGATCCTTCCCCCACCGAGGCGTGCTCGATGCCGTGACGATCGGCGAACGCGTGGAGTTGCGCCCGCTGCTTGGCGTTCAGCGCCGGGTTAAACTCGAGTCGCACGGCGTCGCCCTTGCCCATGTTCGTCGTGTCGACGATGCGGCTGCGACCGCGGACGTCTCTGCGCTCCGCCGAACCCGCGGGACGGTCGCGCGAGACGAATGTGTCGCGTCGCCGTGTGTGGAGTAGAGTTGGTTATGTTGGATTACAACTGCAGTCGGCGACGACTATGCCTTCGCACGCGCCTCGTACCACGCGGCGACTTCGGGAATGGCGTGGAATCTATCGTAATACGCCTTGATTTCCGGGTACTCCTCCAAGCAATCCTTCGATACGTGATCGATGCCGCCCGAGCAAAATCTGCGCAACTGAGGTATCAAAGCGCAATCGGCAATCGTCACCGAGTCCCCGACCAAATACTTGGACTTCTTAAACCTCTCGTTGAAAAACCCGACATACCGCGGAAACTCCTCTCGCATCCATCGCTCCCGCATCGCCTTTGTCAGCGCGTCGTGTTCGGCCGTCCCTTTGATTTCCTCTGGATGGCCGAGACTCTTTGGATTCATCCCGATGTACAGACACGCGCGCCAGTTGACGAGCATGTCATCGACGAGCCCGAGCGCTTCGTCGATGTCGAGTTGCATCGACGAGTCGTACAGCGGCACGCCGGCGTCGTTCGCGAGTCGTCCGCAGTAACGAAGGATGGCGTCGGATTGCGCGAGGCACTTGGTTTCGTCAATGTAGAGCAGCGGCAACTGTCCGTAAGGAGTCGTCGGTTTGATTGACTGCCACTGGTCAAAGACGACGCGGTCGTCGGTGAATGGAATCTTGGCGATGGAGAGCGCGAGTCGGGACTTTTCCGCCGGGCCCTCGATGTTAAAGTACTGCAGACGGAGCTTGGGAGCGGAAGCGGCGGTGGCCATTTGACTCGATGTTTCTTTCTTCTGCAAGCTTCTAGAAGTGAGGTTGACCAAGTCGCGTAGCGATGGTTTTCATGGCGTTCATTTGGTTGGGAATTAAGTATTACGGTGAGTATTAGTGCTACAAGTGGGTGACCGCTGGGTAACGCGCGGACGTATCATTCGTCTAGACGAATGCGTTGTTCGCGCTGAGCTGTTGGATCAATCCGAGCGCTAGGTCTCTCTCGATTCCAGCCGCGGCGGCGGCGACATTTTGTTCGCTAAACGTCAACGTCTCAAACTTGGACAAGAGTCCACCGTCGAGAACCTCGAGCGGTGCCGTGAGCTGGGTGTGGCGACCGTGGAATGCTTTAGGCGTTCTAAAGGTTCTCGGGTTGAGTCCAATCGGAGAGCGCACCATGGTAGTCAGAATGCGTTGCAACGCTCGCAACTTTTCGTAAGACGCGGCGTCCGTCGGCATGAGAATACCGAGAGCACCGTCGAGGGTGCCGAAAAAGACGGCGTGTCTATTCATACCTTTCGGTCGTTCTCCGGGTGCCGCTTTCTTCTTCATTCCCTCGACGTTGAATCGAACCATGCGAGATATTGGGGATCCCACGTGGTACGCAGAACGCACGAGCAACTTTTGTCCCTTCCACGATTCTGTTGACTTTGGATCGTAGGTGAAGATTCTCGCGTTTCCGCTCGTGTCGGATCCAAGGAGACTCAACGTGGCACCATCAATCAAGAATTCAGTGCTCACGACATCCATGCGCTCGAAATCCTTTGAAAGCTGGATCAAAGATTTCTCGAAACCGGTATCCTTCCATCTGAAGAAGTGCAAGCCTTTTTCGAGGTCACCAACGAGAATAAAGTTTTTGACGACGTTGATGCTTACTGTATGGATCGGCGTGTCGAAGAACGCGACACTGTTCAGTTCTGCGCCGTCCCACGTGTGAACAGTGAGCTTGGTACCGACCGCAACCATGAGATGACCGTCCAAAGCGGAGAGCGCCGTGCACGCCATCTTTGCCTCGCGAACGCAGCACAGTTGTCCCTTCCACCGATAACCGTCCACGGCGTCGACGTCTCGTTCCCAAACCATCTTGAATAAAAGCACTCGTCCACGGCAAGGCGTGTCTTCACCCCCCGGCATCGCGGTGCCGACGGCGAGGAGAGAGTTGAGCGCTCCCGTGTTGATATCCTTGAGTTGTACGTTGCGCACGACGACGACGTGTTCACCCGGTTCTAACGCGTGGTTCCAGGCGCTATCGAGAGAGCCCGGAACTAACAAACGCACAGAGTATTGAAGTTCCATCCCATCGTTCGCCTTGGCGCGCTCTCGTCGCACCTTATTCAACGACAGTCCGTGCACGTTGCCCTCTTCAATCTCTCTATCAACCCACGGCACGAGGCTCGAGGTGACGAGCGCATACAGCTTGAAGTCAGGCAAGTATGTAATCGTGTGCGGCGTACACTTCAACGCGAGCTTTCTCACAGGCCACGCGGCTTCGTAGTGCATCTTACTGGGCATTTGGCAGATGCGCACTCCGCCCAACGCGGTTCCCAAGATGAAACCGTGGGGACAGTTCACGTTGTGAAACACAGTGAACGCCACCACCTCTCCTTCTCCTCTCGTCGGCAAGGCCAACACTCTAGACCTACGAACGATGAGCCAGAACGGGTTTGGACCGGCTACAAAGATACCCTGGACTCCGGCACCATCACCCACGTTGCCGATTCTGGTTAGACGCGCGCCTGCGAGCGATTGAGCCAGTCGACCTTGCTCGCCCATGACGCCAGTATTGAGACCGGAACCCTCGACTTCAACGTTGACGCGTGCGAACCGCAGTTCGTTCTTCTCAATAGGTTCATCGCCATCCTCGAAAACAGTACCAGCCGGGACGACGAAACCTTTGTACAGAAGTAGCGTTCCGTCGCCGCGCACTGCGGTGAGCAACGGGCGCTCGTGAGCTCCTTCGAAAGCATCGATTCGCATATCGACAATCTCTGGCACGTTCTCCTCCGTGTTGACCGGCGTCCCAGAACTCAGAATCCTAGAGCCTTCGGATAGACCATCGGCACTCCAAATGCGCGTACAGCTCGGAAGCGAAAACAACTCCAAACTCCCGCCGACTCGCGTGAGCGCAAGCACGGTTTCGCGCTTGTTCACGGCGCCACTCTTCGTGCTTCCTTCCAGACCGGTAATATTGCCACTCGTCGCCGCTCTATGGATCCACCCACTCATTTTCTTCCCTCCACCTGGTGCATCCGCGGCTTCGATGGAATCGTCCACGAGTGAAAAGGCTGTGACTCCCGAAGTCGGAATCGGTCCAGAGTCTTTCAGGGACAACGTCATCTTCTTCTCGTCTCCGGCAACGAGTCGAATGCTGCCGTCCGACAAACGGATGACAATATATGGATCTAAGATTTGTGCGGTGGCGATGCGCGCACCTTTCGGGGCATCAATATCTTCTAACGCTAAGTCTTGGTGCTTCATGCCGTCTTTCAACACACGAACGACATCCTCTGTGACTTGCACGGAACAGTAGTAACCGAAAATGTTCGAGGCCGCCAAAGTAGCCTTGTCCGTGATAAACTCGAGCGATGCACTGACTTCCTGCAACTCTTCCCCAGTTTCCATGATCATCGTCGACGTATTCATAGTCAACAACAAGTGCTCGTGGAACGGATCTCGCTCCTCCTTGGATCCCTCTTTGCGATTGTGCAGAGTCCACAAGCCTTGTAAATTCGGCAAAGTGCCAGATTCAACCTCAGTTACGAGTTCGGGCTGAACACCGCGGGTGAGAATGGCGAGCGCACCGTTTTTACCTTGACCACACGCGGTGATGAGTTCGGTGCGCTCATCCTTGTCAGTGCCGACGGGCGCCGACGCGCCGACGGTGATATCCACGACGGGGGCGACTCCGAGCAAAGAGTCTTTGACTTTGAAATCGTAACCAGCAACTTTCAATCCAGGAATGACGCCCGCCAAACCCTCACGCTTCTTTTCAGCGTGCACAGCTTCAGTTTGTACGGTTTCCGCCTTTGTCGTGCCGTACAACAACGCTTCTAATTCGTCTTCGTCGTCTGGATTTGGCGTTTGCGGCTCTGGCGGAGGCGTATCCGCTTTCGCCCGCTTGCGATTCGTCGACGACCCAGACTTTGTACGCTTGCCCTTTGTCTTTTCCGTTTCTTCTTCTTCGTCGCCTTCGGCCTCCGGCAGCATCAAAGGCGCCGCTGGTTCCTCCTTGGGCGTAAACTTGACGAGAAGAGAGTCGCCGATGCGGCTGCCAAGGAAGAGCAAATCTCGCGCGAGTAAACACATACCGGACGAAAGCACGGCGCCCCCAGCTCGCTGGAGCATCATGCGCTTCAGACTACGACCATCGGTGTGCAAGGCTAAAAGCAAGAGCGCACCAGTCTTCGTCGTGACGAGCACGCGCTCTTCAGAAACCACCGACGCTTGCGCGCCGTCGAGAGTAATCTCCAATCCGCAGTCGACGGCGCGCGACGCGCAAGACGGTGGCGGGTTCGCCATGGCGTTCTCACCCATCCCGGCGGCGCGAGCAGCAACTTCTGCATCGTTCCCTTCTTGCGGACCCCCGAGTCCGAACGTGTTCAGGCCGAGAACGGAAGAGCTCTCTTGGGATTCGTGCAACAAAAAGTCTGTCGAAAACACCAAAGCGCCGCCGAGCGGCGGTAACATCGCCGTGAGCTTGTAAGAGCTCGACGGAAGACCTTGTCGACGCCAAATCACCGTGCTCTTCTGCTTGTCCATATCGATCGACAGGGCGACGATCTCACACGTATCGTTGTGCAAGTTGTACCTTCCCGCCCACGTCGGCGTCTTTTCGTACAAGATTGCCAACGCCGGTTCCCCGTACCCGTGCAAAAAACAAACGTCTCGAATCATCCTCACCCCAACCCCGGCGGTATTGAGCGCAAACGACTCCACAACGCTCGCCGCTGGTCCTCTCACCCTTCCTTCTTCGTCATTCGCCACCAATCCCAACCCGCCGTCCACGCTCGGCAACACGCGCACCCTCCCCGCGACTCCATCCTCTCTCAAAACAATCGCCGCGCACCGCCCTTCCGGATCCGCCACCACCAACGGCGCCTCCCTCGACATCCTCAACGTTGACGGCACCGGATTACACCCAATCGCGCTCTCAAACGAGTGCATCGAGCTCACGCACACATCCCCGGTGGACGGATCGTACTCCACGACGCTCAACTTTTGTTCTCGAATCGCCACCAACAACGCGTCTCTCTGGTTCCTCGGCGCCCCGAATCGGCGACGGAGCACCGCGATGCTTCCGATCGCACCCTGCGCGTCGAATTCCGTCACCACCTCGAGCGTTTCTTCGTCCTTCGCTCCGTCGTCGGCGTCTTTCCGTCCTTCTCTTCGCACCGCGTACACGGTGACTCGATTGGCGGACACGACGATTAGGTTCGGGTCCCCGCCGTCACCGACGGGTCGGGTGAAGTACGCCGACACCGCGTGGTCGACCCCGGTCGGCGGGTGGACCTCTCGGTGCACCGCGTGCGACATCCCGCGTTCGATTGTGACGTCGCGTCGAAATCGAATCCAAAACTTTAGACTTCGGCGCACCGATGCGACGAGTCTCGCCGCGTTTGGGATCTCGGGCGGCGACGGCGGCGACGGCGGCGGGGACGGCGACGAACGATCGACGAGGGCGACGAGGACGTGGCGTGCGATCGATCGGGGCGTCGCGCGGGGCGTCGGCGTCGGCGCGCGTCGGTGTTCAAAGAGGAGGAGGACGCTTCGTCGGGTTGGGTCGGGTGGTTGAACGAGAAAGAAACGGACGGCGAGGACGACGAACGGTGGGGACGCGGGCGATCGATAGCGGGGAGGAGCGGGAATCGACGACGGTGGAGGCGAGCGAAGGGAAGATGAGAGCGTCTTCCGCGAAAGGCGGCGGCGCGGCGGAGCGGAACGAAAGGGAAGGGGCTGAAGAGAAAGTGGAAGACAGTGAACAGCGCGTGCTCTTCGGCGTACCGATGTCACCCGAGGTGTACGCGATCGCGTTGGTGTACTTTGTGCAAGGTGTCATCGGGTTGTCGAGGTTGGCGAAGGATTTTTACCTCAAGGATGAGTTGCACTTGGGACCGAGCGAGACGGCGCTGATACTCTCCGTGTCGCAGGCGCCTTGGCTCATCAAGCCGTTGTGGGGGTTTCTGAGCGATTCAGTGCCGATTTTCGGGTATAGGCGCAAGTCGTACTTGATGTTGTGCGGGGCGATCGGGTGCTTGGGGTGGGCGTCGATGGCGACGTGGGTGGACGCGCCGGAGACGGCGTTGGTGGCGTTTACGCTAGGTTCTCTGAGCATCGCTTTTAGCGACGTGTTGATCGATAGCATCGTCGTCGCCAAGGCTCGAGGCGAAGAACAAGGGGTATCGGGGTCTTTACAGTCGCTTTGTTGGGGGTTCGTCGCCGTTGGAAGCATTGTGAGTTCGTACTTTAGTGGAAGTTTGATTGAGTCGTACGGCACGCGTTTCGTCTTTGGCGCGACGGCGATGTTTCCGCTCATGATTGCCGGCGCTTCGACGCTCGTGAAGGAAGAGCCCGTCGTAAAGAGCGCCAAACTCTCGCGCGAAGGAATCGCCGGAGACTTCAAGTCGATGACTGGTAAAATTTTCCAAGTGTCAAAGAGGCGCGATATTTGGGCTCCGGCGCTCTTTGTGTTTCTCTGGCAAGCCACGCCGAGCGCGGGATCAGCCATGTTTTACTTCAACACTAACGAGCTCGGGTTCTCACCCGAGTTCCTCGGACGGGTTGCGCTTTTGCGCTCCTTCGCCGCGCTCGGAGGCGTCGCTTTGTACAATGGGTATCTCAAACGCGTGCCGCTCAAGAAGATGTTTTGGTGGACGTCCATTCTCGGTACGGCGCTCGGATCAACGCAACTCTTGCTCGTGAGCAGGATGAATTTAGAGTTGGGCATCAGCGATAAGTTGTTTGCACTCACCGATACTGCCGTGTTGACCGTGTTGGGTGAGGTGAGTTTCTTACCCGTGCTCGTTTTGGCGGCGAAAATTTGTCCAGAAGGCGTCGAGGCGACGTTTTTTGCCGCTCTCATGTCCCTCTTCAACGCCGGCGGCGTCACGAGCGAGTTTTTAGGCGCGGGTCTGACCAAATCATTGGGCGTCACCGCGGATAACTTTGACAACCTGTTTACCCTCGTCGCCATCTGCTGCGCGTCCGGGTTGTTACCGCTCTTCGCCATCAATCTGATTGACGAAGTGCGAGATGACGTAGAGGATGATTCTTTTATAGATGTCGAAAAGCAGTCGTGAGTTTGCAGCGCGTGCCACGACAGCCCTTGTATTTCTTACAGTAGTATTCAAATTTTATTATTCATGGATGCCGTCATAAGCCGTATAGATCGCAAAGCGGACTCGAACCGCTGAGTAAACACCAGAGGCGTTCACTCCACCGTGTTGAGATGTGGAGACCCTCCGACGCGAAGCGTCATCATCGGGTAAGTATGGGTTTCGAAAATGATCCAAACTAAGAAGAACATACTACTAATCCAGTACAAAATTTTGTGTTGTTTTTTGTTTTTTTTGAGATGCAGGCCTGTGCTCTGAAAAATCTTGAAGGATAGAGATGGTGCTATCGAAGATACCGCATTTGAGCGTGTTGAAATTTTGAGCCGAGAAACAAGACGTTCTGAAATTCTATCGCGTAAACGAAAAGATGAAACTTTGAATGATGACCTTTTTTGATGCATGCGTCCATGTAATACTCTTTGTAAAAGAGAGGAAGGAAACTCTGTGGTGGAAAAATCCAAGCAAACAAACACGAGAATATTGTACACACTAATGTGAGGGGATCTTCGTAAAGGCTGGAATCCAAAGAACCAGGAGAATGTGAAATCTACGACGGGAAAGCGACGCGACGTCGACACACAAAAACCATAATCGTTGTGAATAAGCTACCGATTGTTTGTGACGGTGCGTGATGATGGCACTGATGAAAAACGGCCAGGTGATGGATGGTTTTCTTTTTGTTTGTTTGCGGTCCTGAAAAGTACGGAGCAGAAACAAAACAGAGAGAGTGTGCGTACGCAGAGTGTAAGAGCGAAGCTTTCCAAAAGCCAAAACTAGAGCGTAGCGTAGAAGCAGAACATTCTTTTGTTTTTCCTGGAGATGAAGCGAAAACGGACGTCGAGTGACGAGCGTCTATACACAGAAATCGGTCTACTCGTGTGGAAAAAGCTGACCTTGGAATAATTGCCGCAAATTGCGCGCGCGCCTAACCTACAAAAGGGAAAACGTACACGCACAAATTCAACGTCGTCGTGAGGATAAACCCGATACATATGTTTGATGCTTTTCCATGACGTTCCGCGCGCGACGCCATCGCGTCCGCCGTTGTGTTTTTTTCGCTTCCTAGACAAAGATCTAAAATTGTGTCAAAAACGCCTCGCGCATCCGGTTCGAATCGTACACCGCGCGTCGTTCGACGACGACGGGCGGAAGGACGTACGAATCCATCCGCGCGAGGGCGCTGAGTGCTTCGTGCGATGCGTCCTCCGAACCCACGCGACGGGACGCGCGGCGGGTTCGTCTGCGTCGCGCACTGACGCGAGCGATCTTCGATCGAGACGCGTTTTCTTGGGTGCCCGCGTAATGTGTGCATAAAAGTGCCATGTACGTCGCACATACCACCCATGGCCGCACTCTGCGACGCTGCGCGAATGTCGCCCAAGTCTCTGCTCTCGACTACATCGACGACGACGACTCGGAGAATGTCGCCGTCCCGGACGCAAGGCGTGAAACGAACGCGAGGACGAGCGTGTGACGCGCCACGGGCGACGTACTCGACGCAGAGCGCGATCGAGAACGCGACGGTGTGCGTGACTGGGGCGAATAGAGGCATCGGATTGGAACTGTGCAAGATGTTTTTAAGTAAAGGAAACGTCGTGCACGCGGCGTGTAGACGGTCGTCGGACGATTTAGAAGCGCTTCGGGCGACGAGTGGGGGGAGGTTGAAGATTAGCCAGCTAGATGTGTCGGATGAAGGGTCGATCGAGCGTTGGGCGCGAGAACTCAAGGCGTCCGGAACGACGCACTTGGACGTCGTCGTGAACAACGCCGGGGTGGTTGGTACGGATGGGTACACGAAATGGGATCTGGATGATATGACGCAGGAAGAGATGCTTTACGTCTTCAAAGTGAACACGGTTGGGCCGGTGTTGGTGGTCAAGTACCTCGTTCGAGAGGGATTATTAGGCGGCGACTCGGATTCGCTCGTCGGCAACGTCACGTCCAAAGTCGGTTCGGTGGACGACAACGGTTCAGGACGAGGATACGCCTATCGCGCGTCAAAATCTGCGCTCAACAATTGCAACAAATCCATGTCCATAGATCTCGCCGAGCAAAACGTACACTTCGCTTTGCTTCACCCCGGTTGGGTGCGCACGGATATGACCGAAGGCCGCGGTCTCATCGACGCCGAGGAGAGCGCCGCCGGTCTCATCTCCGTCCTCGAGGGTAAATTCGGCGATTGCGAAACCACGTGGTTCGATTACAAGGGCGACGCCATCCCGTGGTGACGTCGACCGGCGCGCATTCGTTCGGATTTTTAATTTACATTTTACACGCATTCGCCAGCGCCCGACTCCCCCCCACGCCTTCGTCGTGCCGCGTCAGCATCTATCCGCGTTCATATAAAATCCCCACAACAGCTAATAAAACAGATTCTCTATTCAAATCCATCCGACGAAGCACACACCGGTGGATTACACGGCTAAACCACACCCACAATACGAAAAAACGCGAATCGCGTCGATCCCTCCGTTTTTCCACGTGGACTCGTTCGATCATCTTTTTCCTCCGAGCGATCGTCGTCCCGCTCGTCGTCACACCGTCGCGTCGTCGTCGTCGTCGCCGCACCGACGCGATCGGCGAAACCGCATCGAACGTAATTTTCTGAATCGCGTCTCGTCGTCCGCGTCGCGCTTATCACGTCGCGTTCGAGCGCGCGGGTTCGAATCCCACGGCTCATTTCCCAAAGGTCTCTCGCGCGGAACCACCCAGCCGACGTCGTCGTTCGTCCACCATGGAGCGCGTGCCGAGCGCGGATGAGTTTGCGAGCATGTTTTGGCGAGCGTCCAATCAGGGAACGTCCGGGGTGGCCCGGACGCCGTCGCAAAACGAGCTCGAGTCGTACTACAACGCCATGCTCGGCGCGGGCGCGGGCGCCGACGCCGGTGGACTCGGTGGGTTCCCGACGAACACAACGACGAGTCGTGAAGGGACACCTGGGGTAGGGGTCGGGGCCCCGACGTCTTCCGCGGACGGTGGGATCCCTCGGGTGGCCAGCATAGACTTTTTACGACGGATGATCATGGGTCAGCAAGCGGCCGCGGCGAACGCGGCGGCGTTTGGGGCGATGAACGTCGCGGCGCAAATGCCCGGTGGGGCGACGTCGCCGAGCGGGGCGATGACGCCGAATACGGCGGCGGCTTTTTCGGCGATGGCGAGCGGAGCGAACTTATCGGCGTTGGGACAGCTGGGACAGGTGGCGGCGGATGCGGTCGGCGATGATAATGGGAGTAAACCAAAGGCGAGAGGGAGAAAAGCTGGCTCGGCGGCGGGTAAGGCGCCGGCGGCGAAGAGGGGTAAGGCTGGCGCGGCGGCGGCGGATAAATCGGCGGCGGGTTCCAAGGCGAAGGGCGCCGCGGCGAAAAAAGGAGGCAAAGCTGCGGCTGCAAAAGCGGATTCCGGCAAATCGCGCGCCACGTCGAACAAATCTACCGCTGTTTCTGCGGCAGCAGCCAAAATTGAGGCGACGTCAACCGGAACTGAGGATGATAAGAGCGAAGGCGATTCCGGAGACATGGATGCGGCGCCGGGCGACGTGAGACGCCAACGCCGAATGTTGAGTAACAGAGAGAGCGCGCGTCGTAGCCGGCGCAGAAAGCTCGAGCACGTAGCACAGCTCGAGGGTCAAATCGCGTCTCTCAACGCAGAGCTCGCTGTGGCGTCGCACAAGGCTTCGACAATGGAGCTTCGAGCCGCCGAACTCTTGCGCGAGAACACGGCAATCAAGGCGGAAAAGGAGCGCCTTTTGCAGCTCTTACGCGAGGCTGGTCCTCCGGGTGCCGGCGCATCTACCCCAAAGGCGGCTCCCGCGATCGAAAGAAAATCTAGCTTGCAGCGCATTTCGAGCAACGGGGACATCAAGGGTAGACTAGGAGAGGGTTCGCCGACAATCGGTTCGGGTACCGGTTTCGTTCCGTTTCGATCGCTGCAAAGCTATGAAAATCTCCTCGCCCTCCAACAAGAGGCCGCCCAGAGGGGCAAGTGATTGATTCTTTGATGCATACACGCACCGTCGTTCACCATCATTCCATCATTTCTTTCACACGTATATACTGTAGACTAAACAGACGTTGTTACACAATACCGACAAACGAAACAGACCTCCACTAATCGCCCCGCAATCGATTCAACTATTTCATGCTCGTCGCATCTCACGCATCCGCACCGATCCACGTCGGTCCATCGAGAAGACACCGTCGTCATCCCGCTCGAACGAAGCGTCTGAACGCCACAGCTCGCGACGACGGCGACGAGGATGACGTTCGGGCGTCGTTGAGTTCACTCGACGCAGTCATGGGAACGAACAACGATGACGATGCTGATGCTGACGCAACGTCGACGAGCGTACAGAAAACGACGACGACGACGACGACGACGAGGGAGATGACGATTCCACTGGACGATGAAAAACTCGCAGTTTTATCCCTCGAGGTCCCGAGCGCGAGACATCGGTTGGTACGCGCGACGATGCGGTCGCCGCTGGGCATCGTGTTTGAAGCGACAGAGGATGGGAAGATAGTCGCCGTGGAATTTTTCGATCAATCCGAGCTCGGCCCGTCCGGAGCTGGGGTGAAAATCGGAGATGTTTTGCGAGCGACGAGCGCGATGGTTCCAGAGATGCAATACCCGGCGTTCAACGTCATCGGAGGAGGGGTTGGACGACCGGGATTTCGACGGGTGATGTATACCGTTGGATACGGCGAGACGTTAAACGACGCAACGTTTGATCAGGCCATGAAGGCGATCGGGTCGAACGCCAAAGCCGGGGATTACGACGTCGAGCTCGTGTTTGAACGGGGAATGTGATGAGTTTAGGGTATATTAGCACCTAGTGTTAGATTTAGAAGTGTGTCCAAATGTTACTACAGATATTAGTTGTGAGCCTTACGCGCGAAACGAATCAAATCGAATCAATAGAGCAATCAATAAATCGAGCGGCTATCATCATCGCCATCATCAGTTGACGGCAGCGGGCGGAAAGTTGACGACGGACATGGTTCGTAACGAGTTGATGATTTCGTCGCTATACCCCTTGCCACCGTTGCGCGGTCGAACCGCTCGCACGGGTTCGAGAACATCCTTGGAAAAGTCGCACTTGAACCCACCGATGACGGCGTCGAGCACCTCTTGATCCTCGACGCACGCCATTAACATGCGCGGCGAGCCGTAAACTTCACTCACGAGCTCGAAATCAATCAAATCGTTCGCGTTCAAGCCTTGGACGTCCGCCGAGAGCGTCCGCATGACGTCGTCCACAAGCGCCGGCGGACATCGAAGACCCATCAAGCGTTGCGCGAGCGCTATTCTCACCCCAGGAGAGTCCACGTCGCCGGATTCCACCTTGGAAACTTCCTCCGCCTTGGCTTCGTTCTCCGCCGCGGCAAACTTATCCTTACAGATGCGAGATACCCCTTCGATGTGATCGACGCCGATGACAGCCACCACGGTTTCGTCGCCCTCCACCTTGTCCGCGCACTCCCGAATCGTCGACGCCAACACGCAGTCGCGCTCGTCGATGATGATTCGCTCGAAACAATCATTCACCCGTTGGTTCGCTGCTCCGGCGAGCGGATGATCTGGGGGAAGCAACAATCGATAATTCCGTTCGCTTTGCGCCGCAAACGTTCCATCCAATTCAGCCAAGCTCGGGGTTGACATTAACCTCTTATACGTCGTCGCTTTCGGCCTATCTCCGTACACCACCGTCGCCCCGACCGCGAACGCCGCGGCATACACAAGCACTTCCGGTGGCAACTGACTTTTCATGTGCGCCCACTGAGGGGAGTCTTCAATCGGACCGACTTCACCCTTCAACGCCCCGGCGAGCCGAGTCACGAAAACCAACGCCTCTGGCGCCGCGTTGGCGTCCACCATCATCGCGCTCACCCCAGCCTCGTAATTCAACGCGTTCCCAGTCGCGTCTCCGTGTTCACTCGTCACCGCAGTTTCGACGACGACGATTTTCGGTTTCGTTTTCAGCACGTACTCAGCCGCGTCGTGCGCGCCCTCCGCGAGGTGCGACACGCCAAAGGCGACGCTTCGCTCATCCAGTCTCGTAAACGCCCCCGTCGTCCACGCGTCCGGGCTATCCGTCGTCGTCGTCGCGGGTGAGAAATCGATATCATCCTCTTGGTCTTCGAAAAACGCTCTCGTTCGCGGGACACGCGCGCGGTATCGACGCGGTACCGATGTCGATGATGACGCTCGGTAACCCCTAAAAGACGCGAACGACGTCGCCGTCTTCATCGTCGCGACCGCCATCGCCCGTCGGGAGTGACGCCCGCGTGGGTTTTAAATCTATTCGTGGACGCGCGCGTCGGTGAGGGTCCGGAAGAGTCCTTCGCGGCGTCGGCGAGTGAGGACGAGGGAGGGGTTTGTGCACTTTTTGGTTAAGCGTCGCGGTTACAACGCGCGCGAAGCCGTCACTGCGAATCACGCACCGCTCGCGCGACGCGCGTCTATGTCGTGCGCCCAAGTCGAAACCTTGACGTGTGATGTCGTCGTGAACGTCTTTCCGGCTTCTCCACCAATCATATCCTTATCCTATAAGAGCCGAACGAACGAGAAACGACGCGCGGTCAGTCTCTCGCTTTTTGAGTGTCAACGAGACGCATCCTCATCGTCTTCACCGCGCGCGCGATCGACGAAAACACCGCGCACCTTTGGAACGTTATTCCCACCCTTCTTCGCCTTGGCTTCCTCCTTCGCCCGTCGCGCGTCCTCTTCGCGCTGTCGCGCCTCTGCGAGCGAACGCTTCTCCGAGCGTCTCGCCTTGTTCTTTTTATTGTTACTCTTTGCGTTTCTCGGCAGCGACGACGACGAAGACGCCGCCGCGGGTTTCGCCGCCGCCGTCGGGGGTTTATTCCCCGGTCGTTTTCTCCCACCGCCCTTCGGTTTCGCCTTCCCGCTCAACGCGCGCGCGATGAGCGGCGCGAGCGCCGCGCCGACCAGGGCTAAAATGACCAACGGTGATGTCGACGACGTCTTTGACGACGTCGATTTGCGTCTAGTCGCGCGCGATTTGGACGACGACGACGACGACGAAGAAGAAGACCCAGAGCTCTGTCGAGTCGCCATGTCTATCGAGCGCGCGCGCACGAGAGACGCGCGCGTCGTTGTGTGGGAAACGTAACGAAACGCGTCCAACGAAACCTCAGTGTTTGACTCGACCGATGCGTCGCCGTCGTCGGAAACACCGCGACGACGCGGTCGACGGCGACGACGACGACGAATCGCGTCGTCATCGACGTCTCTCGACGTACGGGACGTTGGAGAGGGACGTCGATGCGTATAACGACGCGGTCGTGAAGAGAGACTTTGATGTGTTGCTGTCGAGGTGTTGTTGTTCGCGTCTCGACGCGTCGACGGCGACGACGACGTCGGGGAGAAGGCGATCGCGGGACGACGACGACGACGATGGCGCTCGCGGTCGTGGTGACGGTGGTATCGATGGTGCGAAGAACGCGGGCGAGGGACGACGAGGACGAGGACAAAAGGATGATGATGATGATGATGATTCGCGTTGGCGACGACTGGCGGCGCGGGAACACTACGCGAGTCACGGATACACCCTCGGCGCGAACGAGCGGACTCCACCGAGCGCGAACGCGTTGCACGATGTGTTCAATCTCGCGTTGAGCGTCGTATTGCGGGAGTTGTCTTTAATGGATGACGCGACGCCGTTTTTAGTAGCCGTGGACGCCGGCGTCGTTCCGGATTACTACGACGTCATCGAGACGCCGGTGGATATTTCGAGCATGCGGGAAAGACTTCAAAACGGGGGGTATCTGAGTAAAGACGCGTTCGCGGCGGATTTGAAGTTGATGGAATCCAACGCGGTGGCGTATAACGGGGAGAAGAGCGTGATTGCAAAGATGGCGAGAACCGTCGTGGGACGGGGCGAAGAGTTGCTGTCGCACATGCCTCGAGTGGATTTTTCGACGTGCGCGAGAGAGGCGGCGTTTGCAGAGACTTTTGAGGCGCAGGCGATTGCGAGAGAGGCGGAGTTGGCAAAGGATAGAGAGGAAGATGCGTACGCGTCGACGTCTTCGTCGAGTGAGGATGACGAGGATGAGGATGACGAACGGGATCGATGGAGACGCGTGCGAAGAGTGTTTCGAGCCAAGGCGTTGGCCGATCTACCCGTCGGATCTCGACGCGTCCTCGTCGCGAGAACGGCGAAAGGGATGGCTGAATTCATGCGGGTGAGCGCTGATCACAATTACGTCGTACCGATGATTCAACACGATGAGGAAGACGACGAAGTTGAATACGACGCATTTGCAGACGCCGAGTCTCCCGAATACGAAGCCTTCGTCTCCAACGCCGTCCCATCCGTTCCTCGGTACTCTGGCCGAGCCATCGTGATGGACGACGCCATCCGCGCCGAAGAATTGAAGCAATGCGTCGCGAAGATACTTCTCACCCGTCGCGTCGGCGCATCGAGACGACAAGGTACCGAAGGACAATCCCGGTCGGTGACGCGCGTCGCGTTTACCGAACTCGCCGCGCTCGCCGATGGGTTTTGCCGCGCCGCCGCTCTACGCGTCGCCAAAGCCCTCGCGATGCGTCGTCGCACCGCCCCGAGCCCCATCACACGACCACCAGGAGTGAGAACACCGGAGGAATCTTTCGCGGATCGCGTCAACGACGCTCGAGCGGCGGCGCGCGTTCTCAAAAACATTTCCAAATCCAGGCGCGCGCTCGGCGCCTTTGCGCAATCCGACGCCCGTCGTCGATAGCGCGTCGTCGGGGCGTATAGTATCATTCACTGCGCGACTCGTTCGGTAGTTCGCGCACACGATTATTATCATTGTTGTTGTTAGTATCATAGTACCGCGTAGCGAATCCGCTCGCTCTTTGTTGAGAGCGCGTAGAGCAAAGAGGACACACGCGTGTATACATGGCGGTCTTTGGAAAACGATTTGGCTTTTGTGTTAAAAAAATCGTACAGGTTCGTCTTATTGACTCGTCTTCTCGCAGAGTTGGCGTGGTGTACGTAGTTGTTGTAATTCTTGATTTTAACGTTTCTGTTTTGGGTGTAGTTTACGAGACGCATCATCTCTTCGTACTTGACTCGACCGGGCTTGTCGATACGTTCGTTCCAGAGTTTGTTTAGCTTGGCGAGCTTTTTCGCCTCGGTCGTAGTGGCCGCTTTAGCTTTCGCGGTGGACATGTGACTTGTGATGTACTATCCGTAACGCATTCGGATAGTACATATCGGTAAACCTATGAATAAACACTCATGACGATGGATAAACATTCACAGTAAGATATTTCGGATAGTACTACCGATACCGAGGCGCACCGACCGCGCGCGTCAATTTCGGTCGCGCGGTCGAGACCGGTCGAGCGCTTCTCAAAGACGACGCTCGCGAAGATGCCGACGACGACCATGTCGATGTTCAACGCGCGACGCGCGTTCGTCGCGTCGAGGACGTCGTTCGGACGCGCGCCGAGTGAATTGGATGCGCTCCTTCATGAAGATGTTGATGGTGTTCACGAGCGGAAGTGGTGGACGCCGCGACGGGCGATGGTGGTGGCGTGCGTCGCGCTTGTTGGATGTGGAATCGTCGTTGCCGGTGGAGTGACGGCGAAGAGTGAAGCGGCGCGCGGCGCGGGGGCGGTGCGTGCGTCGGGTCTCGGGGCTGGGACGAGCCACACGCTCACGCTCGACACGGCGTGCTCAAACGTCGGCGATTTGGACTTTACCCCTGGGGATTGGTCGAACGTCGGTGCGAAGTTCGTCTCAAAGTCTATGAGTGGCGATTTCCTCTACGAGGATGCGATCGACATGACAAAGACTGGATGTGGCCGATACGAGGCGACGGTGAACATTGGTGACGGCGAAGAGTTTGGATTTTTCCTGGTTCAAAACGGCGTCGCTTCGCTGGAAATCGGTTGTTCCGCGTTGGGTTCGGCGAGGTGCCCTGCCGCGACCGTTCCCGCACCTCTCGCTGGACGGTCGTGCACGCAACAAACTACGTTATCGAACGGTGACACCTTTTGGAATCGCGTCTACGACGGGTCGACCAACGTGTTTACTTGGGGCCAGTGTCAAGCCACGTGCCCGCAAACCGAGCCCGCGGGCTGCCCGTCGGCTCCACAGCCGGCTCCACAACCGGCTCCACAACCGGCTCCACAACCGGCTCCACAACCGGCTCCGACGCAGACTCCACAACAACAATGTGAAACGGATCCCAATCGTTGGTGGGAGGCATCTTCGTCCACTTGCTACGAAACCTGTTTCAATACCGCTACGGCGTGCGGCAACCACATCTCCCGCCAGCACGACCATCCCACCGAATGCGCCTACATGACGCCGACGTGCGCGAGGAGCGACTGCGTTGGAAACGGTCTGAACAAACCCGGCGTTCCGACCTGCCAAGATGCCCAAACCGCGTGCAACGCCGCTCCAGACGCTTGGTGGGACACGTCCTCGTCCAAGTGTTACGAAACCTGTTACAACACCGCGTCGCAGTGCGGAAACCACATCGGCCGCGACTGGGCCGGCATGTGCAACTACAACGGTCCGGTGTGCGCTCGCAGCGACAACGCGTGCGACGGCCAAGGCGATAACAAGCCCGGCGCGCCTCCGTGTTACGATTCCATCCCATCCTCGACAACGTGCTCCAATCCGAGAAATTTCGACTGCAACGTCGACGGATACGAAATTGAAGCCATGGGCAGTTATTCGACCCGCTCGTGGTGCACAAACGATTGGGGTTGCTGTCGCGGATTGAGCGGCAAGCACAAGTGCGACGGAGAAACGTGGCAAACCGCGTACGACAGAGAACACAACCCGCCGTGACAGACGACGTCCGCTTCGCCTTCTTTTCGGCACGAATAAGAATAACCAGCTGTACCATGTACACATAAGAATAACCAGCTATGCAATATACTATCTACCGGTAGTATGTTAAAAACTCGTCACAATATGTGGTCTGATGATCTCGAACCGGGCGATAAGTGGGCACGCGTTTTTTGTCGCGACGTCGCCAGCGTCCGCGTCCGCGTCCGCGTGTCGTGTCGTCATTTTACAAACCACGAAACAACGCACAGGTCGCCGAGGAGTCCAACCCCCGCCGGTCTTTAAAACGAAACAACAAGCTCTCTTTGAAAACTTCTAAATGTCGGTCAACGTCGATCTCGCGCAGCACGGTCTCAGCGAAGCTGAGCAACTCGCTGTGTTCGAGTTGAACGTGCATTTTCATCGTGAATGCACTCCAACCCGCGCCACACCTCGACGCGGCGCATCCGTCGGGAACACGCGCACGCGCGAGTAAATGCGAGCGACGCGACCATCCATCGTCGTCGTTCGATCCCCGTCCGTCTCGTCGACCGCGGGGGCGTTCGATGTTGACATTTACGAAGAAGAGCGTGCCGACGTGGTGTCGGAATTACGACGAACTTTACGAAACGACGACGACGACGATGGAAGCAGGAATGTCGCGCACGCGCGAGGGGACAGCGCGTGTAGCGCCGATGGGTGCGTCATCGACGACGATCGATGAATCGTTCGGGATCCGGGGGGGAGGAATTCGCTTCGCGCGACGTGTGAATTGATAATTTCGTTGGGGGTACAAACCGAATGCGCGACCGACTGACTGATACGTGTTCGTGTTCATCGACGCGCAGATTAATGACGAGACGCAGTATGGACGTGGAAACTGGAATACCAGTGGATGAAGACGCGTCTGCATCGAGCAGACGGGTGGAACGGATTCGGGCGTACGAAGACGAGGCGAGTTCGTTTAAGATGCGCGCGTGGAACGCGTCGCGACGGCTCGCGGGAGGCGGAGTAGACGCGAGTGATGGGACGTCGATGACGCTGGCGGAAACGATCGCGGACGATGATGCGTGGTACGTTCGGTGGAGGAACGGTTTGGGGTGCGCCGCCGTGCTTGCGCTCATAGTTCTCGCCGCTTTGCCTCTGAGTGCGTGGGTCGCCGGTTGAGTCCAGCGTTCGCATTAGTTTGTCACGTAGAAATACGACGACGCGCTGTACGCTAGTAGCCCTCTTCGCGGCACAAAAAGTCGCAACTAATACACACTTTGTTTTTGCATAGGCTTGATCAATCTAGCGAGCGTCCCACGCCCTCGGTTTTCGTTTCTAGCTAGCTCGGTCGAAACCTCGCGCCGTTCGTCTGACGTCGCTCTCCCCCTTAGCTCGGTCTGAACCCCATCAATCGCGCCGCGCTCGATTGCGTCGCGTAGAACACCCCAGCACACAATCCCAACCCGGCGGACATCACCGCCGTCGGCGTCCGCATGCACACCTTTGACCTCGTCATCCCCCCGACGACGTACCCGGCCGATCCGCTCCCCACCGTCGCGAGCAACACGTCTCTGTAATCCGTCGCGTTAAAGTTTCCCACTGCGCGCGCGACGCGAACGAAACACCCACACCGTCAGTCACCAACCTTAACACACTCGCATCTCGCGTTAAATCGGGCGAGATCCCCCACAGCGCGCGCGCGCGTTCGGATCCGTTCCCACTTCATTACGGAACGAAACCGCGAGGCTCCCGTCCGTCATCGCTGCGCGCGCACTTACCCACGCGTCCGAGGCTCGGCGCAGAATCAATCACCGGATACGTCGGTTTATCTCCCACGACACCCATGTCTCCGTCCGTCCGTCCGTCGTCGTCTGTCGTCGACGGCCTGGAGCCGAAGCCCTCACGGCGAGGACCGGGCTGGCGTGACCCCCATCCTATTTGACGACTCACAGACCAAGAATTAGTTTTTATGAATATACGACGAGTCATGAACCAAGGAATGGCATAGAGACTGCGAAGTTTGCAAATCGTTTTGAAATCGCGTCTGCGCGCCCCGATTTCTCGAACGACAGGCGCCGACGCCGGACGCGAACGGATCGAACAGGTGGAGATGACGCAAGGAATGGGAGTGTCCACGTCGGACCCGTCGTCGTTGCCTCCGTTGGTGGAGAAACGGGGATGGATGGGACGCGGGAAACCGACGGATGATGGTCGCGATGATGTCAAAATGGGTGCCGGTGCGGATGATTCGAGAAGGCCGCCGCCGCCGCCGCCGCCGGGATCGGATGGTGGAGGTACAGTAGAGAGGAAGAGTGATGAGAAGGGCAGGTACGAGGCGATCGATCCCGCCGGGGCGTGGACCGCGGTGAATGATACGACAAAGTTGTTGGTGTGCGGCGGAATCGCGGGCGCGTTTAGCAAGTCGTGCACGGCTCCGTTGGCGAGGTTGACGATATTAAACCAGTTGCAAGGGACGAATGCGGTGCCTGGATGGCACGCATCGTTGGGGAGGGCGTCGATCTGGAGCTCGTTGCGGAGAATCGTGGCGACGGAGGGCGTGACAGCGCTTTGGAAGGGAAACGGAGTCACCATCATTCATAGGCTGCCGTACAGCGCCGTCAACTTTTACGCATACGAGCAAATTATGAATGGGTTGGATGAGGTGATGACGCGGTTACATTTCGATGAAAATGGCGATCCAGCGGAAGGGGCGTTCAAATGGGGCTTGGCGCAGCGGTTGCTCGCCGGTGGGAGCGCCGGATGCATCGCGTGCACGCTCACCTATCCTTTGGATTTGATTCGAACGCGTCTCGCGGCGCAGACGACTGTGCGGCATTACAACGGCATCGCGGACGCCTTTATGAAGATTCTCACAGACGAAGGGGTGAGAGGTTTGTATCGAGGACTGAAGCCGACGCTCATCGGCGTTGGACCGAATCTGGCGCTCAATTTTGCTGCGTACGAGACTCTGAGGAACCATTTGCAAGGACTCGACCACGGCGTGCATCCCATGGCGGTCGACTTGGCGAGCGGGAGTGCCGCGGCGGTGGTGAGCGCCACGGCAACGTTTCCCATTGATCTCGTACGAAGACGCATGCAGATGCGAGACGCTGTCAAGGGTGATAGTTTTTTAGGTGTATTTAAACGGGTGCTGGCAAAGGAGGGAGTCACCGGGCTGTACAGAGGCATTCTGCCAGAGTTTGCAAAGGTGGCGCCCGGCGTCGCGATCACTTACACGTCGTATGCTTTTCTCAAGCGACTTGCCGGTGTGGATACCGGCCGTCTGTGAGGTGTAAGGTCGCTTGCTAGTAGTCGAAACGAATTGTCTGTGTAATAGAGCTCAAAATTCTAGTCGCATCGGTACGGTGAGAAAAATCGTTTCATCCTTCGGGCATGACATACTTTGCCTCGTATGGCGCCGCGCGAGCGATCACCTCGTGTATCAACAAGTCCTGTGGAAGTACGCCCAGTCCTTCTCGCGCCGTAGAGCGATGATGGCACAGTAGCATCGCTTTAGTCGCTCTCTTGAAGGCGTCACACGTTCGAGCATGCGTTTCGGGAGACCAATCATTGCTCACCTTGGGCTCGCAAATCTTTAACTTCCTCTTTCGGAGCGCCGTTTCTTCCCAATCGTCGTACTCGTCTTCCTCCTCTATCGTCCCGACCCACAACGGAGAGTCCTCCACGACGCATCGTCGGAGCGTCGAAGGGCCGACTTTACCCATGAACGACCAAGGATGCGACTCAAAGGTCGACTGTTCCCTACATTTCCCTGGCTCAATTGTCCCGTACGCTCTCGCGCGTCCGTCATAGCCAATCCAAATCAGCTTGACTGGATACTCGCAACTGTTATCGAGACACGCGCGCGTCAGTCCATGCAACGATTCGCGTCTGACGAGACAGTTACCAATTCTCAAACTTTACTCGCACTGCTCGCACGCTCTCCCTCGACCGCGGCGCCCCTCGAATGGCGTTGTCGACCCCGTGTCCCTTCCAATGATCCTTTCCCAGCGGATCCCGCCGCATCGCCTCCTCCTCCGTCACCGCCCAAGCTTTAAGATCCGAACCGCCGTCACGTCTCGCACGCCGCGCAAAGCACGACAGCATCTTTTCCTTCCCGTCGCCGTCGTCGCGTCGCTCCCTCCTCGATGTCGACGCGAACGCTCGCGGCGCGAAGAGGAAAATTATCCACGCGACAATCTTCCGCGCGCCCGCGACGATGGACGTCGAGATCGTCGCAACGGCGCGCATCGTTCTGTCGTGACATTCGTCTCGGAAACGCCGAAGCGTTAGTTATTTTTTCAAACGATCGCGCGGCGTCGTCACTCGACGACGCGCGCGACGACGATGGACTGCGTGACGAACGCGGATGCGACGTGTGAAGTTGTCTCGCGCGCACCGATGGTGCTGGCGGTGTGGATGGCGACGTTGACGCGCATCGCGGGCCTGTTAAGAACATCGTTCGATACACTTCGCGAGAATGAGTACCTTCAGGGCATGGTGACCCTGAGCGTAACGAATTCGTTTTGGAAACTGAGCGCGTTTGCGTTGGTGTGGGCGAGACAAGTGATGCGGGAGATGCTCTTCGTGACCGTGCGGATGGAGGATGTCGTGACGCGTGGATATGTCAAACGCTACATGCGCGCCATCGCGAAAAAGAAAGGCGGACGAGCGGGCCCGAGCGTGCAGGAGGCGAGCTTTTCGAGAAAGTGGTACGAAAAGTACGTCCTCACGGGACGCGCGATCGAACGGGAGGATACGCGTGAGTTCGTGAAGCAGAAACCGTTGCTTACCAACAGGACGATCCGGCATGAGATTTTGGGGCACACCGTATGGTTTGTGTGTGCTGGCGTTGTGCGAGACAAAAGTCGTGATCGCGAAGACAGGGAGGGCAAGGACGATTCGTGGGCCGCGTCGGTGGCGACCGGAATGCACTTCAAGACAGACGACGAAGAACCGCTCGAGCTCAGATTCCTTCGTCCGTTCGTGAGCCAGAAGGATATCGATGACATCTTCGCTGAAATTTTCATCACAGCTCACAAAGTGAGGGAAACTAAGACCGGCGATACGACAGCGTACATGCCTCGTTCAACCATCAAACACATGACACAGAATTCGACAGGCTTCATCGAGCACGAGTGGGAGCGCATGCCTACAAAGCCTTCGCGCTCTCTCGACACTGTGATTCTACCGCAAGAAGCCGTCTCCAAACTCAAGCAAGATGTTGGAGAGTTTTTAGAGTCTGAGAAATGGTACAACGATCGAGGCATCCCGTACCGTCGAGGGTACTTATTGCACGGCATACCCGGAAGCGGGAAAACTTCTTCAGTGTTTGCACTCGCTGGACATTTTTCATTGCCGATTTACGTCATTCGACTCTCAGATCCATTTTTGACAGACGAGGGACTCTACACTCTCTTCTCCAAGACTAAGAGACCTTCCATCATCTTACTAGAAGACGTGGACTCGCCGGGCGCACCACAGATGTTCAAGGAGGTGCCCTCCGAAACCCCTTCGGGAGACACGGCAGACAAGGGCGGATTGTCCGTTCAGGCGACGGCGTCCCTTCTCGATGGTCTCACCGCCGCTGACGGACGCTTGATCTTCATGACTTGTCGCGACAAGAACGTGCTCAATCACACGCTCACACGACCAGGTCGGTTCGACGTCACCATGTCTTACGACTATCCGACTCGAGAACAAGTGGAGAGATTTTTTTTGCACTTTTACCGCGGCGTCTCTTCGGAAAGCAAACTCTCCGAGCTCGCCAAACATTTCGCCAAACTCACGATGAACGATCCCAAACCGAAGAGCATGGCTGCGCTCCAAGTCATCTTTCTCACCAACAAGACTGAACCCGAGAGCGCCGTCGAAGCGATGCGCCAAAGATTATCCCTTCGCGCGCACGCTAGCGACAGCGCGTCGCAGCTTTCTGACGCTCGTCCTTCGTAAACCAATATGATGACGATTACGCCAACAAAAACAACGACGCGCGAGTACACTACTAGTACAAACACATTGAAACATTGTAACGACCACATTCATTTCTAGTCATTTTCATCCCATCGTCGTCGTCGTAGTCGACGGCGCCCGCAGTCTCTGAACAGAGTGTTTTTTCGACTACTCCCGGGTGTTTGATATAACACCCAACGCATTGGATTTTTCGTACTCGTCGTCACACGCCGGCGGACGGGCGCACGAACCATGCCGCCGAAGAAAAAAGACGACGACGATGGAAAAGATGCGAACGCGAAGGCGTCGACCCCACTCATCGCGTTGACGACGGACGGCGACGCGTGCGGTGAAAAATCGCAACACGTGTGGGGGAAACGAGACAGAGGGTGTTTGGGTGGTTACAACGACGTCGTGAGCCGGTTCCCGTCGTTTCAGATTTTCCTCTTCGCGATAATCTCAGCGGCGACGCTGGCGGTGTTGCACGGCCAAGCGATGGGCTCTGGGGATAAGGCGGAGGTGCTGAGCGCGTTCGTCGGGAGCGCGGCGGTGGAGACGATGCTCAGCTTGGATAATCTCGTGGTGTTTCATCAGATTTTCGGAACGTTCAAGGTGCCGGCGAGTCGACGACCGGGCATCTTGGTGGCGGGTTTACCGATCATGTTGGTGGTGCGCATCTCGCTCTTTATGAGTTTTCACGGGATTTACACGTACATGAGAATTTTGTTTGTTTTGATTGGCGTGTTTATCTTTTATCAAGGCATCATCGTTCTCTATTTTACGGATGACGACGATGACGATCCGGATTTGAGCACCAACTGGCTCGTGCGAGCCGTAAAGACGTGTTTCGGGAAGCGCATGTCGACGAAGTACGAGGGAACGGCGTTTTATAGCTGGAGCGACGATGGAGTTTTTCACTTTACTCCGCTGGTGCTCGTCATGCTCATCATCGAGGCATCGGATCTCATGTTTTGCATCGACGGTGTGTCGACAATCTACGTCGTCGGACACTCAAACCTCACGGCTGTGATTTGCGGTGATCTTTGCGCCGTGCTCTTGGTGCGAGCCTTGTATCCGCAATTGCAAGGTACGGTTGAAATTTTCCCAGACTTGAATTACGCCGTAGCGGCGACGTTGATGGCTGTCGGCGTGGACATGGTTTCATCCGCCGTGGGATACGAGCCTCCGGTGTACTTTCTCGTCATGTTTATGGTGGTTGCGTTTTTGCTCGGCATAGTTTCCTCTCTAGTCCGGGGGTTGTGTCTGCCGTGTAGAAGTCCAAGTCCATCCAGCTCGGGAATGGCGGACGCCGGGCCGGCGGATAGCGCCGTGTAGAAGTTTTGATTAGTTCGCCTCTAAAAGACTAGTCGTGGGCGACAAAAAAACGTAATAGTAGTGAATGTGTAAAATACATGACACCTTTTAGCGCTACCGTGCTACTATGGTACATCGTCCGCGAAACGAAAACAACAAGGGCGAGCTAACCGCCCGCGTTGCGCTCCGAGCGGTCTCAAACTCGTCGTCGTTTCCATTCTCCTCGCTATTCCCCCACCGTTAAGATTTGAAGTTTTGAATGAAACCGAATCATCCATCGACGACGCGCTGCAGCGCGCGTTGCGCGTCGACGGCTTCGGAGACTGCCGACAAGGCTTCCAGGAACGCTTTTCGCGCCTCGCGCACCGAAGCGCTCGCGAGCGACCCTCCGCGCCTCTCCCCCGGCGCATCCCCGGCGCGACGTATCGACGCCGACGCGACGACGAGCGCGGTACCGACGCCATCCATCGCGCGCGATCGCGCGAGCGCGATCCACCCGCGCGAGAGCGCGTTTTCGAGCGCGAGTTTGGTCGTCACGCACAGTGCGCACGCATCGAGCGTCTCGCGCATCTTTCGTTCGGTAGTCAACGCGTCGTCGACGCGCGACGCCGTGCTGACGGCGGGCGCGGCGGCGGTTAAAGTCTCATCTGTATCCTGCTGCACCGCCTTCTTCTCCTCCTCCTCGTCGTCCACCACGACGTCGATGGACCGACAGCACCGCATGGTGTCACTCCGAGCCGCACTGTGCGGCGCGTCGCACCCCATCCGCGATGGGCGCGTGCGCGTCTCGGTCGGCGACGGCGGCGACCACGCCTCGGTCGCGCACTTCGGAGCACGCAGAATCGATACGCTCGACGCTTCGCGACGGCGGTCGGGGGTCACTCGCCGAGACCATAGTCCCGGGGTCTCCAGGCGATGCCGGTGGGTCCTCGAGGTCGCTCGCGACGGTCCTGAGCGTCGAGTCTTCGGCGACGACGCCGACGACTGAGCAGCGAGGGAAACGAAACGTGGGGACGGCGTACGTCGGTGTGCCCGAACCGCGAGGGTGGAGAAGCGGGAGCGGGAGCGGGAGCGGTGACGGTTTGGAAAAGCTGGAAAAGCGACTGCTGGCGTTGGAGCGAGACGCGAGGACGTTGAGAGAAAGGAGTGAGACGGAGAGACGGGCGAACGCGGATTTGATGCGACGAGAGCGCGCGACGACGGCGGAGTTATTGCACGCGCTGCGGTTGACGATGAGGGAACTGGAAAAGGATGGCGGTGGGGCGAAAGTGGGCGGCGCGACTTTCGTCGGCGCGTCGCGGGAGCGACTCGCGACGCACACGTCGCAAGGAGCGGTGTTGGATCGGGCGTATCTCGTCGGGATAACGGATGAGACGCCGGATGCGGTTGAGATAAAACGGGTTCATCGAAAGTGTACCGTGTCTCCGCGCATCCCGGTGGATGGTGACGCGTTTGATTCGTTTTCTAGGGCGTCGTACAGCTCGGCGATTGCGGCTTCGAGGAGCGTGATGTCCGAGGGGAGTCCGAGCCGGGATACGAAGAACCGGTCGACGGATAGCGAGGAAGGGCAAGAGAAGAAGAAGGACTCAGTCGACGATTTGACGGTGCCGGCAGTGAAGAGGGCGACGACGGAGACGGATAACGGGGATGAGGTTGGCGTCCCCGACGAGAGTCTGACGCCAATCCAATAATCTTCGTCGATGTTTCGTCGCGTTTATCAGCGCACAAATTTAGTGTTCATCTTGTAGTTTCATATATCATAGCAGCAGCATTTAATGAACGTAAAGGGCGCCGCACATGAGTCTCTAGAGAGTGTAGTCGTGTCCGTGAAAGTGGAACGTGCTCGACAGCGCCACCACGGGATAATGATCCGAGAGAGCGAGCCCGTGCGCGTCTCGACACAGCGCATGGTGTACGTAAGCTGCATCAACGTGCCGATGCACAGGGGGCACGCCTTGGCGCATCATTGGTGTCAAATCGAGTACGTAGTCCAACTGTCGATTCGGCTCCAAGTCGATGTAACGACTCACGCCTCGACACGGCAGCAGGTAGTGACGCCATCGCGCGACGGGGAAGGTCTTTCTATCGCTTCTAATCTCAGGCCTCAACGGTGACGCCGTGAGATCGACTGCGGCTGGGAAAACGTCCCGCATCAGCGTCGCGTATTCGTCTCCGCCAGCGGCGATGTTCAAGTCTCCGCACAGCAAAATCCGCTCCACGCGATAGCTGTTCCCGGCGCACTCTCTCAGCGCTCTTTGCATCACCGATTTGATGTGCCACAGCTGTTTGAGCCTCGTATCCGCGCCGTTGCTCCAAAAGTCTGATTGTAAGTGGGTATTCAGGAGTATAGCCACCGAAGTATGCTCGCTGCTCGATGACAACCTCAAGAAAGTGGTCGACACACCCTTGGTGAACGCCATCTTTTCGATCCCGCACGCCGGTAACGGCGAAAAGTGATTACACACGTGGCTCGTCTTGCTAAACGTCATCAAGCCCGACTTGACGTTCGGCGCATACACATACGGGTACCATAAACGCAAGCCTTCGATGAGCGCTCTGCGAGACGGTTCGTGGAAAGCTTCTTGAACGCACAAAATGTCGATGGCGTTCACCCTCGCGACGGTGATCAAATTTTCTGCTATTCGTAGAGCGCGCGCGACCATGTCTTTCGGTCTCCCACCGCACCCGCGCCAGATTCCCGGTAAGAATTGCACGTTCCAAGAAGCCACGCGAAGCGTCTTTTCTGCGCCCGCTCTTCCGTTGGCTCGACACAACGAGTCGTCTTGCGCAATGGTCGTCGATGCGAGCGCCGATAGCGCGTTCTCATCATCGATGCTGACGAGCTCTCGTTCGTACACGTGCGTTTTACGCGGCATACGGTCCGCGTCGCTCAATGTCGCGTCGTCGCCTCGGGATGCTCGGTTCGTTAAAATTAATGAAATCTTTACATTTCAAGCTAACCGACACCTGCTTAAAGGCATCGCGCGCTCCCCTCTACCGCATTTCAGTCTCCTGAACGCATTAATTGTTTTCTGTTTTTGACATCGCTCGAGTCAACAACACATCATAAACGTCAAATTTGTAAAAGTCGCCGAACGAACTCCGTCGCCGCCGCGCCCGTTTTGTTAAAACCAAAATCAGACGAGACTTAAAAGACGCCGAGAGTGATCGCCTTGTCGATCGGCAAGCAGGCACCGATACCCATCCAGATGGCGTAGAAGGTACCAATCAAGAAGACGGTGGTGGCAACCGGACGACGGAACGGGTTTTGGAACTTGTTGATCGACTCGAGGAACGGCACCGTGATCAAACCCGCCGGGACGGCGGCCATGGAAAGGACACCGAGGAGCTTGTTCGGAATGACACGAAGCGCGTTGAACGTCGGGAAGAAGTACCACTCCGGAAGAATTTCAAGCGGGGTGGCGAACGGGTCCGCCGGTTCACCGAGCGGGGTCGGTTCCATGACGGCGAGGCCGACGCAGCACGCGATGGTGCCGAGGATGACGACCGGGAAAATGTAAAGCAAATCGTTCGGCCACGCCGGTTCACCGTAGTAGTTGTGGCCCATGCCCTTGGCGAGCTTGGCGCGGAGCACCGGGTCGGAGAGGTCCGGCTTCTTGGTGACGGACGCGACGACTTGGAGGTTACCCCGAGCCTTCGGGGCGACGCTGCGGGCGAGAAACACAAAATAAACACGTCAGTACGCGTACGTAAACCCTCTCACCCTATCTCGAGGACGAGGACGTCATCGCCGAGGTTCGTCGATGACGACGACGACGACGGGACGGGAAGCGACGGGAAGCGACGGGAATCGACGGGGTAAAACGCGACGCGTACGATCGGCGTGAACCGCACGAACCGCATCGCGCGTCGTCCCGTCCCGTCTCGTCCGAATCGAATCGATTCGAT
>Ga0255757_10000920_pt1 | contig 28936 bp, 30 predicted proteins | sample 071ome_27_FD_179957 | JGI IMG/M metagenome (GOLD analysis project Ga0255757, IMG submission 179957) | Coastal salt marsh microbial communities from the Groves Creek Marsh, Skidaway Island, Georgia - 071409AT metaG (version 2) | ecosystem: Environmental > Aquatic > Marine > Intertidal zone >...
AGGCGTGGATGCTGTCGATTTGGCTATGGACTCAATGAGTGGGATGACCTCCCAGCCAAGCTTAGGTTCAGTTGTAGAGACGCTTCAAGATACAAAGCGAGATCCGAGGTTAAATCTTAAAAATATTAGAAAAATATCTCATTACTGGGAGCAAGTCAGGGAAAATTATAAAGCTTTTGAGAGCGAGGTTAGAGCCTCTACCTCTGATGTATACATGCATGCCATGCCAGGTGGTCAGTACACGAATCTGCGTGAGCAGGCAAGATCAATGGGGCTCGCAAATCGATGGCCAGAGGTCGCGGAAAAATACGCAGTCGTAAATGAAATGTTTGGCAATATTGTAAAAGTGACACCCTCGTCAAAAGTGGTTGGAGATATGGCATTAGCCATGGTGGCAGGCAATCTCAGCCAACAGGATGTGCTTAATCCAAAAAAAGAAATATCTTTTCCGGAATCAGTCATTTCTATGTTCCAAGGAGAGCTGGGTCAGCCAAAAGGTGGATTCCCACGGGCTTTATCTAAAAAAATACTCAAAGGAAGAAAAGTGACCCAAGGAAGAGCCGGTGCAAAGATGAAGCCTGCAAATATTGAGAAATCACTCAAAGAAATTGAAAAAAATTTTGGCAGAAAATTTAAAGAGCGCGATGCAATCTCTAGCATTCTCTATCCCAAAGTTTTCCATGACTACCAGACTGATAGAAAAAAGTATTCAGATCTCAGCATCTTAACCACTCCAATCTATTTTTATGGTCTTGATATTATGCAGGAGGTTTCAATTGAGATTGAAAAGGGGAAGGCTCTGGTTGTGAGAATGTTAGGAATTAATAAGGATTTCTCAACTGGCACTTGTCAGGTCTTTTTTGAGCTTAATGGCCAACCTCGAACCATAACAACAAAGCTAAAGCTTGAGAATCAAATTCAGGTCCAAAGCGCTGTACCTAAATTTGATAAAACTAATAAAAAACATCTTGCAACACCCATACCTGGTAAATTGGTTGAGTTACATGTAGAGCAAGGGTCAAAAATTAGTGCAGGAGATCCGATTGCCTCCATTGAGGCGATGAAAATGGAGACGGTCATTAGATCTGACCAGGCAGGTACAATTAAAAAGATTTATGCCTCTATTGGTGATACATTGAGTCCACAAGAGCTCATGATGGAATTGGAGTAGGTTTTTGTTTGAGAATCTAAAGCAAATTGAGAAGGATGCGATTATCGGGATCATGGCCTTATTCCGTGAGGATCAGTCTGAGGATAAGGTTGATCTAAGCGTTGGAGTCTATCAGGATGATACAGGCGTCACACCGATTATGTCTGCCATTAAAAAGGCTGAGAGCGAATTATTAGAGCAGGAGAAAACTAAATCTTACGTAGGCATTGCGGGGTTACCAAAGTTCAATGATGCTATATCTGAATTAGTCTTTGGTAGTTTTTACCACAAGGAAAGAAATCGAATTGCAACCATTCAAACACCCGGCGGCAGTGGTGGATTATGCGTTGCTGGGCATCTTATTAATAGGGGCAAGCAAGGAGCTACCGTTTGGGCATCTACCCCAACGTGGCCAAACCATATTCCTCTTTTAAGTACCTCAGGGCTAACCATTAAGTCCTATGACTATTATGATCGTGAAAATAACGAAATAAACTTTTCAAGAATGATGAGCTCACTCGATTCATCGGCTCCTGGGGATGTCTTGCTATTGCACGGTTGCTGTCATAATCCATGTGGCGCAGATTTAAATATGGAGCAGTGGCAATCCGTACTTGAGCTGATCAATAAAAAAGGCTTATTGCCTCTTGTTGATCTTGCCTACCTTGGCCTAGGTGATGGAGTGGATGAGGATGCCTCAGGACTAAGATTGCTTGCAAACAATTGTAAAGAAATGATTGTCGTCACTTCCTGCTCAAAAAATCTAGGTCTCTATAAGGAAAGGGTAGGCGCAGTGAGTGCAATTTCTGCAAATGCAGGAGAATCAGAGAGAACTCTCTCTAATCTTGCAAATATTGCTCGCTCCATTTACTCAATGCCACCTGACCATGGAGCCGCGCTAGCAGCTAAAGTATTAACAGACACTCAGCTAAGGGAAAACTGGCTTGAGGAGCTTGCTCAATTAAGAAATAGAATAAAACAAGTAAGAACAGAATTATCTGATGGCCTTAATACTCGACAAAATAAGATTGACTTCTCGTTTATTAAGAAAGAAAAAGGAATGTTTTCTTTTTTAGGTATTAGTAGAGATCATGTTATCGAGCTGCGCGAGCGTTTTCATATCTATATGGTTGAATCAAGCAGGATTAACATTGCAGGAATAAATCAAAAAAATATTTCATATATTATTGAATCTATTTGTCATGTAATTGACTAAGTGATGAGCGTAGCTCAATCACATAAAAATCTTTTTTTTCCGATCTATACGCCCTCACTGTTCATGGGCTTAAGCAATCAGGGAATGTCTATCCTCTATCCACTTTACGCTTTGTATTTAACAGGTGACCCAGCATTTGCAGCATTGGTTGCTGGACTAAGGGCGTTTGGGGTGATGATTTTTGAGATACCTGCAGGGTATTTAGCCAGCAAATTTGGCAATAAGAAAATGCTCCTCTTCGCTTTATTTTTAAGTGCAGGCACGATGTTTGGGCTCGCCTTGATTGATACTCTAATATTTATTGCTTTACTCGCCATTCCTCAAGGAGCGGCATCAGCAATCTGGTTTTTAAGTAGACAGTCCTATATCAGTGATGTCGCAAAAAGAAGCCATTGGGGAAGAACAATCGCTCTTATGGCGGGCATTAATCGTGCCGGTGCATTATTCGGTCCTTTTTTGGGAGGCTTAGGAGCAACTTTTTTTGGCTACCAGATAACTTTTTTGATTGGAGGACTACTCATCATCATAGGTTTAATATTTTTAGCAATTTACGCAGAGAATATTTATCCAAAAGATTCCTTAGTTGTTGATAAAAAATTACCACTCAAAGTTATATTAGCTGAAAATAAAAAAACTTTATCATATGCAAGTTTTATTGCTCTCTCCATTCAGCTGCTTAGGGCTGCTAGACAATTATTAGTACCAATATTTGGTAATGCCCTAGGGTTGAGTGCCGGAACGATTGGAGCGGTATACGCTTTGGCATCATTGATTGATATGTCATTGTTTTATCCGGTTGGCATTATCGTTGATAAGTATGGTCGAAAATGGTCTGCAGCACCATCGATCCTAGTTTTTATAATAGGTATTCTGTTACTACCATTTGCTGACAATCTTATGTTATTTGTCTTGGTGACTTGTTTGCTTGGCCTTGCAAATGGTTTGGGAACCGGAATAGTCATGCTAATAGGGATGGATCTAGCTCCGCCTAATAATAAAAACTCCTTCTTAGCTCTTTGGCGATTAATTGGTGACTTAGGGGGATTTACTGGACCCGTGATTGCCAGTTTTTTTGCAAACAGTATGGGACTATTATTTGTCAGCACTACTGTGGCATCATTTGGATTTATAGCGCTCATCTTTACAATTTTTTTAATGCCAGAGACATTGCATGCAGAGTAAACCAACAATCATTACAGTTGCCATTACAGGATCAGTTCCAATGAAATCAGACAATCCTGCTGTTCCCATCACGGTGAATGAGCAGATTGAATCGACGCAAGAGTCATATGAGTCTGGGGCCTCTATTGTTCATATTCATGTTCGCGATGAGAACGGAAAACCTTCGTCTAATGTAGAGACTTTTGCTGAGGTGATTGATGGTATAAAAAAATTCTGCCCTGGCATGGTTATACAAACCAGTACTGGAGGAAGAGGCAGGGATCACAGAGAGAGGGGTTCGTCCTTATGCTTAAAACCTGATATGGCATCTTTGGCGACAGGATCAGTAAACTTTCCAAATATCATTTACGAGAATGCACCTGAACTTATTAGAGAGCTGGCCTCTATAATGAAAGCTCAAAGGATCAAGCCTGAAATAGAAGTCTTTGATCTTTCGATGATCTACAGGGCAGCTGAGTTAGTTGAGGCGGGCCTGATTGATGCTCCTATTCATGCTCAATTTATTTTTGGGATAAAGAATGGTTTACCACCAAGAGAGGAGGTTTTAAATTTTTTTATATCTGAATTGTTAAGCTTTATACCTGGATCAACCTGGACTGCCTCGGGCATTGGTAGGTACCAAGAGCTTATGATTGATTATTCAATCAGTAAGGGTGGTCACGCTCGCACTGGTTTGGAGGATAATATAAGAATTAATAGAGAGACGTTAGCTCCAAGTAATGCAGCTCTGGTTAGGATTGCAGCTCAAATTTCAGAGAAATATGAAAGACCTATTGCCTCGGTCAAGGATGCAAGGAGCATCCTTAATCTGGATTAACTTCTCTCCCGATAATATTTAAAAATTCCATACGGGTACTTGAGTCTGTTCTAAAATCGCCAAGAAGCTGGCTTGTAATCATTGAGACCCCTGACTTTCTCACGCCACGCGTTGTCATGCATTGATGCGTTCCCTCAACAATTACACCGACGCCCTTTGGTTTAAGTGTATTTTGAATACAATTTGCAATTTGTGCTGTCATTCTCTCTTGCACTTGCAGTCTTTTTGCATAGGCTTCAACGACTCTGGCGAGCTTACTGATACCGATAACCTTTCTATTAGGAAGATAGCCAACATGAACCCTTCCAATGATAGGCGCCATATGATGCTCACAATGCGACTCATATCTAATATCTTTAAGTACAACCATCTCGTCGTACCCATCAACCTCAGAGAATGTTTTATTGAGAAAATCCTCTGGATCATCTTGATAACCTTTAAACCAGTCCTCATAGGCAGTGGCAACTCTTTTAGGCGTTTTGCGTAAACCCTCTCTGGAGGGATCCTCGCCAATCCATCCAAGTAGAGTTTCAATTGCTTTTTCTGCCTCTTCTCTAGTAACTTTGCTCACATCTATCCTTCAAATTATGTAATTAACGTATAATTGTAACAAAACTAAATTGATTCACTAAAGTATCTTATTGTGTTAAATCTCAAGCAGTATCGACTAGCAAAAAAATGGAATCAGGAGGGGAAGTCATTCGCCTTAGGTATCGTTTTTTCTACTGAGGGCTCAACCTACAGCAAGCACGGTACAGCCATTATCATTTCAAACGAAGGAGAATTTTGTGGATTGGTCAGTGGAGGTTGCCTTGAGGATGATATCATCATACATGCAAGACAAGCGCTCCAAACAAATACACCAAACGTTGTAAATTATGACCTGCGAAGCGAGGAAAGCGAAATTTGGGGCCTGGGCGCTGGATGCCGAGGACTGATCAATCTTTTAATTTTACCGGTCACTGGATATTACCTAGATTTTTTCCAACGAATCTTTGCTTTGATTGAGTCAGGTCAAGCAGGAAGTGCGATAGTTTTTTTTGAGCTTAACAAATCAAAATATATGGCAAAGGGAATAATCTTGAAATCTGAATTGAACAAGATCGAATCCTTCGGGGTGGAGGATAAGATTTTGCGCTCAATCGATGTTGATGGGTATACCAAGTCAAAAGTCATTAGCAAAAAAGACAAGTCTCTTGGTATTAGCTTTGAAATAAACAAAATACCAAATATTTTAATATTAGGCGCAGGGATTGATGCGGTTCCTGTTGCTAATTTGATCACAGAGATTGGATGGAAATTAACCTTAGCAGATCATAGAAGTTCTTATTTTGAGAGAAAAGATTTATCAGAAATCTCAACGCATTTTATAAAAGATAAGGAAAATCTAAATACTGAATTGAACTTAAGAGGATTTGATGTTGTCCTAGTTATGACGCATAACCTTGAGGCTGATCGTATTTATCTTTCTCAAATGGCGGAATATAATTTTGCTTACCTCGGATTGTTAGGGCCAGAGTCAAGAAAAAAAATGATACTTGAAAAATTAGAGGATGAAGGAAGGCTACTAGAAAAAAAATTAATCGGGCCGGTCGGCTTAGATATAGGAGCAGATGGTCCAGAATCGATTGCGTTGGCAGTCGTGGCTGAGATACATGCTAAATTAAAAGGGATTAACTAATGCTTACCTTTATCCCAATTTTGAATTAATTGCGTAGCTGACTGCAATGCTTGCTCCTCGATTGGTGTTGCCATGACATCATTCCATCGATTTAAAAAACCAAATAAAGCAATGACACTGGTTATTTCAATAATTTCAATTTCATTCCAGTATTTTTTAAGTTCATCTGTAGTCTCTTTTGTTAGGCTCACTGGACTTGTTGAAGACTCCTGAGCAAATTTGAGCGCAGACTTTTCCTTAGGAGAGAAGCTATCTGAGGACTCAAAACATGCAATATTTTTTAAGCGTTCTTCATTGGCACCGTACCTTTCAGCAGCCCTGATTGTATGTGCCTGACAGTAGGCACAACCCGAAGCAGAGCTAGAGATAAATGCAATTAATCTTTTGAATTCTGAGGACATCTGAGCCTCATTCTGCATTACGGCCATATTTAGATTAATGAAAGCTTCTGCAAGCCTTGGCTTTATTTGCATCGTTAGGATTGAATTAGGACAGAAACCAAGTGTTTCATTAAAAAACTTAGCTAGTTCATTAATAGTTTTATCTTTAGGTATAGGCTTTGGATCTATTAATGCCATAGCTACCAATACCAAAAGGTAAATTGTTTTTTAGTAAGATCATCCTCTGGATTGATTTCAATAAATCCATCAGTATCAATAATACTGATATAGTCTCCAGAGGTATTAGTTGGTCGGGGATCTACAAATTTTAAATTTGAATCAGGAATTATTTTTACTGGTAAGAAATAAGTTAAGTTATTTGGTACTGGGGTTGATTGGCTTAAATTGACTTTAATAGAGCGCAGTGTTCGATCTTGGTTATATATTCTCTCAATGATTTTTAGTACATAACGATAGGTACATATGAGGGAAGACATTGGATTTCCAGGTAAGCCAAAAATAAATTTACCAGTACTATTTTTTGCAAGTAACAGCGGCAGTCCAGGCTTCTGTTTTATTTTATGAAAGAGCACCTCGCAATTCTCATTGATCAGTTGTTGTACTAGATCAGCCTTTCCCATCGAGACACCACCCGTAAAAATATAGATATCAAAATTTGAAGATTGGATATCTAAACTTTGTAACTGTGCTTTATCATCTTTTAAATAGATCGTTTCAATATTAGCCTTAAAATACTTTTTGATGGCATCCCTAATGGCAAATTCACTGGTTGACCTAATAGTTTCTGAGCCTAGATGCTCTGTGTTCGTTATGATCTCATCACCAGTCACTATAAGCTTAATCCTTAAAGGGCTGAATACTTTTATTTCTTTTTTACCTGAAGATACCAGGGCCATCATATGATTGATATCCAGACAATGACCCTTGGATAGGAGGACGCTATCTTTTTTTGTATCGCTTCCTCTTGGGTGAATATATTGTCCTACCTCTGGATTAAAATTAGGATTTAAGTAAGCTTTATTTTCTTTAATCGTCATTCTTTCTATAGGAATGATGCAGTTAATGCACTCTCCGGAGTTGGATCCAGTCATGATTTCTACGCACTCATCATCCCCAAGCGAAATAACAGGTGAATCACCTGCCAATTGCCTTTGCTTAATATTGAATTCTGTTTTAAAGCTATTCTTATCGGAGAGATGTATACCAAATCCATCCATCATCGCCCTATTAAATGGAGGTAAATCACGCTCAGGAAAGATGTCTTCTGCCAATATAGATCCCAGGCACTCCTCCAAAGGAAGGCTTATGATGTTTGGTGCAAAAAATTCACTTCCGGATATAATTGCATCGGCTTCAGAAACAGTAATCATCAGTTAAATTGCTTTATTCAAATCTACCTTTAATTTAACATAAGTTTAATCATGTCAGATTTTAGAATATTTAAGAAAATGACCACAAAGTGGCTATTAGTCTTTTTATTTTTTTTGTCAAAAGGACTATATTCGCAGTCTGATAATAATTCTTATGTTATAGGAGCTGGAAATGCCTTTTTATCTGCCGGTTCATTTGCCATTAGCATTGGCCAGTATGATGAGGGGATCCGACTCACTGAGTTGGGACTGGTTGAAGGGTCTATGAATATGACAGATAGAGATCGGGCGGCTGCGCTATCCAACTTATGTGCTGCATATGCCGCCAAGGGTGATTCACGAGGAGCTATCGAAAAATGTGATGAATCTCTCGAATTGGTTGACAATAATTGGAGGGCGTATCTAAACAGGGCGTATGCTTATTTTACGCTTAATCAATTATCAGATTCCCGTTTAGATTTAGATGCAGCCTCTTCTTTAAATCCAAACGCACGACAAGTATTGCAGCTAAGAGGCATGATTAATGAGCAGGCTTACAGGCCAAGAGTGATCATGGAGGATCATCAGTAAACTTTGCAGTTGCTCAAGCTAATATCTCTCATCTTCTTCATTTATGCACTTACAGGTAACAAAGTATTTGCACAAAGCAATGATCGTATCTTAAGTCCAATTGGTCAGTGGAATTGTGTCATTTATGGAAATCCGCTGCTTGGAGATGAGAGAGCTTATTTGTCTTTCAGGGCTGATGGAATTTTATTAATGACTCGAGAGGCTCGAGATAATGAAAGATCTAACTCCATACAGCTTGAATATATCATTGAAGGCAATCGCCTCTCTTTTTCAGATATTCAGACTGGAAGAAATTTTAATGCTCAGTTGGGCGGCTTTACTTTAAGCGGTGAATGGAGATCTAGGATACAGCTGGGAGGCTGGTGGTGTTCTCCCGATGAATTTGAAGAAGGAATATTTTCTAATTCCTTAGAAAATCAATTTGTTGGTAGATTGGATCCAGAGATAATGGCAAGCCCATCCTATCCCTTGCAAGCAATACGCGAGGTCTTACAAGGTAGAGTGGTGATTTGTTTTGAGGTCACGACGATGGGAGAGGTTATTAACCCTACTTTTATTGAGGTATCCGATGAGGTATTTAGAGCCCCAAGTCTTGATGCTTTAATGCGATCTCGATACAAGTCGTGGCTTCCAAATAACCAAAGTGAATTAGCCAGACCCGCTTGCAGAAGCTTTATCTATAGACTGGATTATGTGTATAACTCGTTTGACTAGTAGAGCGAATGCGCATCCCCAGAAATTTTCATCCATGCATCTAATCCATTAGCAAAGGCCATATACGAACTGTATATCTTCTCTACCAAAGGATCCTGATTAGACATTTCATTCATAATAATTGAACTTTGAGCTTTCAGGGTTTGTAAAACATCTTCTGGAAATGCCTTAAGCTCAACTCCGTGGTCATTAATCAGGGCATTGAGCGCTTGAAAGTTTCTTGCATTAAACTCCGCTAGAACATAGTCAGCTTCAGCAATACATGCAGTTTGAACTATAAATTTAAGATCCTCAGGAAGCTGTTCATAAGCCTCCCTAGAGATAATGCACTCAAGGGCACCGGAAGGTTCTTGCCATCCTGGGTAGTAGTAATATCTCGCAGCTTGATAAAGACCAAACGCGAGGTCATTATAAGGCCCAACCCACTCAGCGGCATCGATGGTGCCAGTCTGAAGAGCAGTAAAGATTTCACCAGCTGGAAGCGTTACGGGAAGCACTCCAGCTCTATTCATGACATCTCCCCCAAGTCCTGGAATCCTCATTTTTAGTCCATCAAGATCCCCTAAGGAATTGATTTCTCGATTGAACCAGCCCCCCATCTGAGGGCCTGTATTTCCGGCAAGGAAAGGAATGACGTTGATGGGCTCATAGGCTTCGCGCCATAGATCCATTCCTCCGCCATGATAGATCCACGCATTAAATTCATCAGCCTGCATACCAAATGGAATACTTCCAAATATTTGTGCTGCAGGTATCTTTCCTCTCCAGTAAATTGGTCCGGTATGCCCCATTTCAATGGCACCGCTTGATACTGCATCAAGCACCTCAAGCGCAGGAACTAGTTCGCCGGCAGCGAAAACCTCCACTTGAAGCCTTCCCCCGGAGAGTTCGGAGAATCTTCTGGCTAGCCTGGCCGCAGAAACACCGTGACCTGGAAAGTTTGGGGGCCATGAAGTAACCATACGCCACCTAAAGCTGGCAGAAGTATTCGCTACATTAGTGGGATTTGTATCTGTAGCACATGCAGCTACAGCAAGTGGGGCAAGCCCGAGAAATCTTCTTCTTTCCATAAGAACTTAATTTTTTGAGATAATTACCTAATCAATTATTTATCATTGTGCCAGACATGATAAATCAAGGAAAATATTTATATGGAAAATATAGAATTACAAGCTACGAATTTTATTAAATAGATCATACTTGAAGATAAATCTAGGCTTGGAAATGACTTTCGTTTACAAACAAGATTTCCGCCTGAGCCAAATGGATTTTTGCATATCGGTCATGCAAAAGCGATTTGCATTTCATTCGATCTTGCAAAAGAATTGGACGGTAAATGTTATCTAAGAATGGATGACACCAATCCTGAAAAGGAATCGTCAGAATATGTAGAACAAATTAAGCATGATGTAAGTTGGCTTGGATATAAGTGGGATGAGCTTACACATGCTTCTGATTATTTCCCTGCGCTCTTCGATTATGCAATTGAATTAATAAAGAATGGTAAAGCCTACGTAGATCACTTATCGCCCGATGAAATTAGATCTTATAGAGGAACATTGAAAGAACCTGGCAGGGAAAGTCCCTTCAGAGACCGATCTTTGGATGAGAATCTTAAGCTTTTTGATGAAATGAAAAGTGGAAAGTTTGCAGATGGAGAATGCGTTCTTCGAGCTAAGATTAATATGCAGTCTCCAAACTTAAATCTCAGAGATCCAACAATATATAGGATCAAGCATATGGATCATCAACAGACAGGATCCACGTGGTGTATATATCCAATGTATGATTTTGCACACTCACTCTCTGATGCGATTGAGGGAACCACACACTCCTTGTGCTCATTGGAATTTGAGGATCACCGTCCACTATATGATTGGTTCGTAAATAATTGCTCAGTCATCAATAAGCCAAGACAGATAGAGTTTTCAAGGCTCAACTTGGAATACACAGCAATGAGCAAAAGGAAATTGAGACAGCTTATTGAAGAAAATTATGTTAATGGGTGGGATGACCCTAGAATGCCAACACTCTCAGCCCTTAGAAATCGGGGATATCTTCCTGAGAGTATAAAGAGATTTATCAAAAAAACTGGAGTAACCAAAAAATTCCATACTGTGGAGATTTCTCTTTTAGAGAGTTGTATTCGTGATGACTTAAATGAAAAGTGTGAGAGAAGGATGGCAGTGATAGATCCATTAAAAATTATTATTGAAAATTATCCTGAAGATAAAGTTGAGCTACTAGAAACTTCCAACCATCCTCAAGATGATTCATTGGGCAAGCGACAAATAAGTTTTTCAAGAGAGATATATATTGAGCGGTCAGATTTTATGGAAGAGCCCTCAAAGAAATTCTTTAGACTGTCAGTTGATAAAGAGGTGAGATTAAGGTCGGCATACATTATCCATTGTCATAAAGCGATAAAGGATGACCAAGGGAATGTCATTGAGCTGCGCTGCACTTTTGATCCATTGACAAAAAGCGGTAGCGATACCTCGGGGAAAAAAGTTAAGGGTACCATTCATTGGGTAGATGCAAACAATGCAGCGAATGCTGAAATACACCTCTATGATAGGCTTTTCAAGGAACCTCAACTTAGCTCGAATGAAGTTGATCAGGATACGATTAACCCTACGTCGCTGGTGATAATGCATAATGCTAAATTAGAAAATAGTTTAGATGAGGCACCTTCAGATTCAGTTTTTCAGTTTGAACGGATGGGTTATTTTATTAAAAAGACCAATAAGAAATCTTCAGGGGATTTGCTTTTTTTCAGGACATCAACATTGAGAGATACCTGGGAAAAATTAAATAAAAATTAATGCAGCGAGATAGCGTAACGGATCAATTAAATAGACCTATTAGAGATCTAAGAATCTCAGTTATTGATAGATGTAATTTTAGATGTCCTTATTGTATGCCTGAAGAAATCTATGGAGATCAATTTGAATTTATTAAAAAGATCAATGGCTTACCCCAGATCAAATACTCAAGCTTGGGCGCGCATTTAACAGCCTGGGTGTAAAAAAATTTAGAATTACCGGTGGCGAGCCATTACTTAGAAAGGATGTCTTTGAGATTATCCAAAAACTTAAGTCAATTGATGGTATTGAGGATATTGCATTAACTACAAATGGTATGTATCTATCTAGGTCTTTGGACAAGCTTAAGGCATCTGGACTGGATAGGATTACGGTCAGTCTAGATAGTATCAACGCAGATACATTCAAATATATGTCTGGTGGTAAAGGTGATCTTTCTAAAGTTCTTGAGGGAATCTATGATGCCATTGATCATGGCTTTGCGCCCATTAAGCTAAACGTAGTTATTAAAAAAAATATTAATGATATGGAGGTCTTAAATTTTATTGATCGTTTTAAGGGGGCACCCGTAATCCTTAGGTTTATTGAATATATGGATGTGGGCAATCTTAATCAGTGGAATCATTCAGAGGTTGTTACATCAAAAATTATTCTTGATACCCTAAAAAAGCATTGGCAAGTCATACCCCTTGAAAGTAATTATATCGGGGAAGTTGCGTCGAGGTATCTGATAGAGGATGTAAATATGGAAATTGGATTCATTTCCTCAATTTCAAATCCGTTTTGCGGCGATTGTCACAGAGCAAGAATTACCGCTGATGGAATGTTCTATACTTGTTTATTTGCTAATCGGGGACATAATTTGGCAGACTTGATTAAGAGTGATGTTGATGAAAGGGAGCTCATTAATCATATTTCATCCTTATGGAAAGCACGTAATGATAGGTATAGTGAGACAAGAGATATTAAAATTAAGTTTCCTGCTGAAAAAGTTGAAATGTTTCATATGGGGGGATAATGCTTTCACACTTAGATAAAAAAAATAGACCGCAAATGGTGAATGTTGGGAGTAAAAACTCTACAGAGAGAATGGCTCGAGCATCTGCAATCATTGTTCTTCCTCCTGAAGTGGCTAATCTTTTTAATGAAAAAGATTTTAAAACTAAGAAGGGACCTGTCATTGATACTGCAATTATAGCTGGAACAATGGGAGCGAAAAAAACCTCAGATCTTATTCCTTTTTGTCATCAAATCAATCTTGAAAATTGTTCGATTGAGGTAGATTGGTCAGGTGAGAATACATTGGAAATTATATGCACAGCGGTGACTACTGGCAAAACGGGAGTAGAAATGGAAGCATTAACGGGCGCCAGTATTGCTGCTTTAACCATTTATGATATGTGTAAGGCCTTATCTCATCACATCAAGATCCAAGAAATAAAATTGATTGCTAAGTCAGGTGGCAAAAGCGAATTTAAAGGCACAGATGAAGATTAAGGTCACTTATTTTGCAGTTTTTAGAGAAAAAGCAGGACTGCAGAGTGAAGAAATTGATTTTCATGGTATCAGTTGCTCTGATCTTTTTAATCAACTTTCGATAGTGCACGCTTTTTTAGAAAAGCAATCTGGATGTAAAGTAGCTGTGAATGATAATTTAGTAGACTGGGATTTTAAGCTTAGTGATGGAGATGATATTTTATTATTCCCTCCTGTTGCTGGAGGCTAATGTTTCAATTACAAGACAACAGAATCAATAGGATTGATCTCCTGGATCAATTCTCAAATCCTAGGGCAGGTGCGTTTATTACCTTTGAAGGAATTGTTCGTAATCATCATGAGGGAAGGGATGTTGCTTACTTAGAATACGAAGCACACCAGAAGATCGCTGAATCCGAAGGAAAAAAGATATTAGAGGAAGCGAGAGAAAGTTTTGATATTCTCGAATGTTATGCGGTTCATCGAACGGGTAAACTTGAAATTGGCGATATTGCAGTATGGATTGGCTGTCTTGCCTCTCATAGAGACGCATGCTACCAAGCTAATAGATTTATTATTGAGGAACTCAAGACTCGACTTACCATTTGGAAGAAAGAATTTTATTCAGACGGAACCAGTGACTGGGTTAATTGTAAAACAAAGATTAGCTAGTCAATCGAGCTAGATCTTTCTTTGTATCTATATCAAAGAGAGCGTTTTTTAATTCAACAGACCTAATAGATTGTATGTTTGAAAAAATAATTTTTGCGCCGGTATCACCTCGCTGACCCTTCAAATATTTCTTAAAGGCATAATTTACAATAGCTGGTGTTCCCAAGCCATCTGGATATTTTGTTGCTGCCTGATTACTGTTATTTTTTTGAGAAGTTGATATTAGTTTTTCTATATCAAATCTATTTAATAAAACTTGATCCACTAGCATTAATAAAATTAGATCATTGCTTTTTTTCCTTAAATTTAGAATACAGCGTAATGAACTTGAGAGTCCAGAGCTCCAATTTTTATTTAATATAATTTTTATGTTCTTTGATGTTTTTAGGTTATTCCTAATGCGTAAATGATGGGCACCTAAAACAACGTATACATCTTTGATATTTAATTGGTGTAGAAGATCAATTTTTCTTAGTATGAGTGACTTAGCTTTATATTTGATCAGCTGCTTTGGGAAGCCAAGCCTTGTGGATGCTCCGGCCGCGAGTATTACAGCAGAAATTCCATGACGCTTAATCAATTAATTCTCTCCATTTTTTTATTCTTCTCGGCGCGCTCCGAGAGAGATAGTGAGATACTCTAGGCTTCTCGTCCTTCGTATGAAGCGCATTAACCTTGATGAGAGGATCATTTCTATCGGCAGATTGTCGTTGATGCCTTCTTAAGTGCTCAACCCAACTTTCATCAATAAAGTGCTCCACGTATCGATGTTCTGCCTCAAGATCTTTGTACAAGCCCCAAGCGATCGCACCATTTCTTAACCTTAATCTTCTTACATCACGCATTAATTTTTCAAATTCAGTGGCATCCTCTTCCTTGATCATATACTCAACATTTATCATGACCTGTTCCGAGGAGCTATGAGGAAGCAAAGATAGATGGTCTGCTTCTTGTGTATCACTATCAAAGGATTCTAAAGGCTGAGGCAAGTTTCGTTTTCTAAAAATATATAGACTAAAAACACCAAAAGTGAGTGCAATATTTAAAGCGGTTGTGATCGAACTATTGTTTGCTATCAATCCCCAACCAATACCCCCTAAAGCCATGGATCCCATGAACGTTGCATAGAACATGGATAATCCTCTTGCACGAATCCAACTTGTTAAAGCAAGTTGAAGTGCTACTTGCATGGTCGAGATCATACTAATCCATGCTATACCCACCAAGGCCATGCTCGCTAATAGCAATGGAAATATTCTTGTGTAGTTGACCGACAAAATACAGAGCAATCCAATAAGAAATGAGATGCTTGCAATACTTTTTGGATCATAGCGCTCTCTAATTTTAGGTAAAAAGATTCCTGTTATAACTGCGCCCAAACCCATGCTGGTGACAACCAAGCCGTAAGACTCTGGACCTAAGCCCATTTCTTGTCTAATGATAAGTGGCATGAATGAAAAAATAGAACTTAACGATAAGAAGAAACTACCTGCAATGAGTAAGATTGATTTGATTTCAGGAGTTTGTTTGACATAAGCAAAGCCATTTTTAATTGCGCCAAAAAACCTTTCGCTTGGTAAGCTGCTCCTCGGCTGCTTATGTTTGTAGCTAAAAATGACAAATAAAATGATTAAAAAACTAAGTGCATTCGCACTAAACACGACCCATGGCCCTGATAATGCAATTAAATAACCAGCAATCACCGGACCTATAGTTCTAGTTATATTCTGAGATATGCTGTTTAGAGTTAATGCATTAACAAGATATTCCTTAGGTACTATATCAGGCATGATCGATGCCATAACGGGAAGATAGATGGCAGATCCAATCCCCAGACAAAATGTGAGGGTGAGCAAGGTTCTTGGTGTGACTAGAGCTGTAAATGCAAAAAATGCACAAAAACAAGCAATAATCAGCATCCAGGCAATGGCAAAAATTAATAATTTTCTCCGATCAACCAGATCAGCAATTGCGCCTGCGGGGAGTATTAAGAAAAAACTAGGCAAGAACAAAGCAGTCTGCACGAGAGAGACAAGAAGTGGGTCGCTAGACATAGTAGCCATTAGCCAACCGGCACCGACCTCATGCATCCAGGTTCCAATATTTGAAACCATATTGGCAATCCATATATTTCTAAAGATAGAAATTTTAAGAGGAGAAGTAATCGATTGCGCCATCGAAAAAAAGTTTAGCATGAAATTGAATGATTCATTTTTTAGATTTCGTTGTAACTTGATTCACCAATAAAATATACTTTATGGATGAGCTCACAAATTGGTCTTAACATCGCTATTCTTACCGTCTCTGATTCAAGAACGGTTGAAAATGATACCAGCGGGTCTTGGCTCATAGAGGCAGTTGAAAAATCTCAACATCAAGTCATTGATCGTGGACTGGTTGCAGATGATAAATATGCTATTCGTGCCTGCCTCTCTAGTTGGATATATGATCAAAATATAGACGTAATTATTTCAACCGGTGGGACTGGTTTGACTGGAAGGGATGGTACCCCAGAGGCTGCACTGCCACTCCTTGATAAAGTTATTGATGGTTTTGCAGAATACTTTAGGTATCTATCGGTTGCAGAAATTAAGACTTCAACTTTACAATCAAGATGTTTTGCAGGAGTTGCCAATGGCACAATTATTTTTTGCTTGCCTGGATCAACCAATGCCTGTCAACTTGCGTGGAATGAAATTATAGAACCACAGCTCAATAGCAATACAAAGCCTTGTAACCTTGTTGACCTGATTCCTAGGTTTTTAGAAAAATAGTTTGATAAAATATAGAAATCTGAGGGGTGGCAATTAGCCTGAGAGAATTATTCAACCCTTTGAACCTGATACGTTTAATGACGGCGAAGGGACAGAGCTTGAGGCCTCAGAATCAAACGGAGGCTTCATTGAAAATTAAATTCTTACCCTTATTATTCTTCCTCATTAGCTACATGGCGTGGACTCAAGATGACATGGATATTATTGAGGAAATTACCGTATACGCAAGTTTAGATAACAGTCCATCAGAGGACTTAATTAGTACGACAGTTTTATTAAGCGATCAATACGAGGCCTTTTCTGTTTTTAGTATTCAGGATATTTCCAAGTTTATTCCTAATTTAAATTGGTCTGGTGAGGGATCAAGAACACGATATTTTCAAATTAGAGGCATTGGTGAGCGCGAGCAATATCAAGGTGCTCCTAATGCTTCTGTTGGCTTTATCATAGATGATATTGATTTAACAGGTATTGCAATGGCTTCAAATTTGTATGGTATATCCCAAGTTGAAGTTTTGAGGGGCCCTCAGGGCACAATTAATGGCTCAAATGCACTTGCCGGATTGGTATACCTAAAGAGCGAAGACCCTGAAGATGAATTATCCATTGATACGAATTTTCAATTTGGCTCGGATGACCTCAAAGCTTATGGGTTTAATTTTTCATTACCCCTATCGAATACCGTTAGTGCGAGGTATATGGTACAAAAAATGGGACAAAATGGCTTCATGGAGAATGAATTCTACAAAGTTGATGATACCAACCATCGTAATGAGCTCATTCATCGATTAAATACGCGAATAAATCTTACGTCCAGAAGCGACCTAAACCTTAATTTATTAGTCGCTAATTTTAATAATGGCTATGATGCCTGGACTAATGATAATTCTAGAAAAACTTATTCAGATTATCTTGGCAAAGATAAGCAAAACCTTAATGCTTTTTCATTAAATTATCATCATCAGTTTGATGAATTGAGCTCAAGGTTGGTTATGAGCCAGTCGAATTCAAATATGTTTATCGCTTATGATGGTGATTGGGGAAATGATGATTATTGGGGCGTGTTATATGACTTTACCTCTGAGACACAAAGAGTTAGAAAGCAAAGAACATTTGATTGGAGTATCTCAACAAATAGCCCTGAAGATAATTACAATCTGATTGGGGGTTTGTATCTAAAAACAGTTGATGAAGAAAATATGATTGACGAAATCTATAATGGTTTTGTCTACCGAGATTCTGATTCAGTCTTTAATGGAAGCTACCTCGCTCTCTATGGAGACTTTAAATATTTTCTAAGCGATCAACTCACATTCAATATTGGACTGAGAACTGAGGAGCACCTTTTTGATTACTTGGATGGTGACTTAGACTATTCTTCGCCGGATTATATTAACCAGGCTTTTACGCTTGGGAGTGTCTACCAACTATCTGACTTGACCCAAATTATTTTTACAGCAAGCCAGGGATATAAATTTGGAGGAATAAATATTGGAACTTTTGTGCCAAATGAATTTCGATTCTATGACAGTGAGAATTTAATGAGCTATGAGCTTGGCGTAAACAGCGAGCTTCTCGATGGGGCGGTCAGATTAAAAAGCCAAATATTTTATTCTTCACGCAATAATCAACAGATAAGTACCTCAATACAGTTGGATCCTCAGGATCCCTTAAGTTTTATATACCTTACAAAAAATTTTGATGCCGGAGAGAATAAGGGCATAGAAGCCGAAGCAGAAATATTTTTTTCTCAGCGCTTGCATGCTCGATTAAGCGCAGGATTTTTAGATGCGGTATTTGCGGACACACCAGAGATCCCTTTAAACTTAAGGGGTAGGGAGCAGGCTTATGCTCCAAGCTTTCAATGGAGCGCACTTCTAAACTATCAATTAAATGACAACCTTCAAATACAAGGATCATTCTTTAAACAAGATGGTTATTTTTTTGATGAGAGCCATGATCAACAAGCAACCGGTTATAGTTTAGTTGATATTGCCGTAGTCTATTCATTAGAGCATACGCAAATTACATTTTGGACAAAAAATATCCTTAATCAGGATTATCCAATTCGAGGATTTTATTTTAGTAATGACCCCAATGACCCTTTATATCTTCCTAATTTATTTATACGATCCGGTGATCCAGTTCAGGCAGGCATTACTTTAGATTACTTATTCCACTGAAATCATTAGAATGGAGGTATTAATCGAGATATTTGCAGTGCTTTTGGGTTTTGCATACGTCATGCTCGCAATCTTAGAGAATAGGGTCTGCTGGATTTTTGGATTCTTTAGTTCTTTCATCTTTTTATTTATTTTTTATCAGTCTGAGATATATATGCAGGCGCTTCTGCAAATATTTTATTGTTTTGTCGCGGTATACGGATGGTTAAATTGGGGATCTCAAAGCAATCCATTACCAATCACCAGAATTGGAATACTGAAATCAATTTTCTATTTTCTCTTCGCTGCATTGCTATTTTTTGTAATCTATAGCTTGATCAGGGATCTCAGCATCGCTTTTATTCCCATCGATCTGTTTATTTCGATACTGGCAATCACAGCGACATACCTAGCTTCAGAAAAGAAAATTGAAAATTGGTTTTTTTGGATCATTGTTGATCTTTTAACTATTTATTTACTTGTTTCGCAGGGACTTTTTGTTTCGAGCTTGATGTATGTCATTTACTTTTTTATGTCAGTGATAGGCTTGTTAAAGTGGCATAAAAATTTAAAAGCGATATGAAAAGCAGTTCTATTTCTTCAATCATGGACCACCAATTGAATCAATACTCAGGCCATGCTATCCCAAATGAGAAGTATTCTTACCAGTTGCTATCATCAAGCTTAAGGGCATGCAGCTACAAGGCAAAATCAGAAAAAAATATCTTTTTTGTGAAACAGTTTTCTAAAAAAGAAGAAATGTTTTGTCTTCCCTTTAAAGTGCAGAAGGTACTTTTAACAGAGTTATCACACCATGAGCTGACTCCAAAACTGATCATGATTGATGCTGAAAATAGAATTATTGTTCAGGAATGGATTGAAAGCGGTGCTGAAATTAAAGGCTTGCAAGAATATACCTTACTCTTAGAAAAGGTGAGCCATTTGCATCGTATGCCTATCAAGACCAAATTAAAAAATATAAATTTATTAGATATAGTCGCACATTATGTCTCTCAGCTGAAAAGCTCTGACAAAGATGTGCTGATGAGCATCATCGATGAAATGAACTTTATTGCTAGGCAATTAATTGAAAAAACGACCACTTTGGTCCCCGTGCACGGAGATTTTTCTTCTATCAATACGGTTTTAAAGAATGAAAGATGTTATTTGCTTGATCTTGAGTATGCTTCCCATGCTCCCCCAGAAGTAGATTTCGTAAATTTAATTGTTGAGGATCAAATTCAAGATCCTCTTTTTTCACTTATGAAGAATTACTTTTTTACATTACATTCTGACTATGATTTTAAGAATTTAGAATTATGGCTAGCATTTATTTTTTTAAGAAATAATCTATGGAGAGTGATCCATGAGCAAAAAAATGTAGAATCTATCGAATCAGAATACAATGATTTTAAGTCTTACTATAATTTGGCTATATGAATGAAATAAAAAAGGTTGGATTTATTGGACTAGGCGTTATGGGTTTTCCTATGGCTGGATGGTTAAGCAAAGAATTTGATTGCGCTGTTTTCAATAGAGATAAGGTCAAAGCAGATAAGTGGATAGAGCAATATCAAGGGGCAATAACTGAGGATTTTGCTTTATTGTTTAAGACATGTGATGCAGTTGTGACATGCTTGAGAGACGATGAGTCCCTTAGAGCTTTACTGATAGACTCCAAGGTATTATCAACTATGAAAAACGGTGCATTGTTGATTGATCACACTACTGCTTCCGAGACAATTGCGAAGGAACTACATCTGCTTGCAGAGAAAAATCAAATTGGTTTTTTAGATGCGCCTGTTTCTGGTGGTGAATCTGGCGCGGTTAATGGGCAATTAACTGTCATGGTGGGTGGCGACCAGCAGATTTACAACAAAGCAAAGCCAATTCTTGATTGCTACAGTAAGCGACATGTTCTAATTGGCGAGGGGGGTCACGGGCAATTGGCAAAAATGGTAAATCAAATAGCGCTTGCTGGTCTTATTCAGGGCTTATCTGAGGCGCTCGCATTCGGAGAGAAATCTGGTATCGATATTGGTAGAGTGGTTGAAGCTATTTCTCAAGGAGCTGCACAATCCTGGCAGATGGATAATCGTGCTCATACCATGCTACAAGATGAGTTCGATTTTGGATTCGCCAATGAGCTCATGAATAAAGATTTGCTTTTATGCATAGATGTAGCCAAAAGAAACAATATTTCCTTACCGGTATTAGGTTTAGTGCAAAAGCTTTATGAAAGACTTATTCAAGAAGGCCATCCACGATGGGATACCTCTAGTTTGATAAACTTGATTCGAGATCCTTAATATATTTTTTTGATAAATTTACGTAGTGTAGGGCATTTGATCTAATGGCATGGATTTCTTCCTCTGTCACTTCACGAATCAGTTTAGCCGGTGCGCCTAAAATTAATGATCTTGGGGGGAAAGATTTATCCTCTGTGACTAAGGCTCCGGCTCCTACAATTGATTCAATACCTATATTAGCCCTGCTCAAAATGGTGCTCCCCATCCCAATTAAACAATCATCCCCGATTGAGCAGGCATGCACTATAGCAGCATGACCAACGGTAACATTTGCCCCAATTTTAACAGGACTTCCTTTGTCAACATGCAGCACACTCCCATCTTGAATATTTGAATTTTCACCAATCACAATTTCATCATTATCTGCTCTAAGCACAGTATTAAACCAGATGCTTGCATTGGCATGAAGTGTGACCTTTCCAATTAATACTGAAGAGGGTGCAATAAAGTTATTATCAGGATTTACTGAAGGTATGATTTTTTCAAAAGGCAACAGCATAAAATTTATTTTGCTTGATTTGCAACCTCCTTAGCCCTTTTTGCAATGTCATCTTTATTTCCTAGGTAACCAAATTTTTCCAAGCTCAAATTTTTGGTAAAAACATACTCACGCGGCGCACCTGTGGGAATATTAACCTCTAAAATTTTCTGATCATCAATCTCTTCGAGAATTTTAATAAGTGCCCTTAGGCTATTTCCATGAGCGACAATCAAAATATTTTCTCGCGCTAAATGAGGTTTAATTTTATTTTCCCAATACGGCTGTACTCTTGCTAAGGTGTCTTTAAGCGATTCCGATTTTGGTAGCTCCGTCAGGCTTAGGTTAGGATATTTTTTCTGATGCGCAATAAATCTTTCGTCATTGTCGTCTAAGGGAGGAGGGGGGATATCAAAACTTCTTCGCCATATTTTGACTTGCTCTTCACCATACTTTTCAGCGGTATCTTTTTTATTCAGCCCCTCCAGAGCGCCATAGTGCCTCTCATTAAGATGCCAGTCATATATGATGTGAGCGTTTGTTGTTTTGTCAGCCAGTATCCCTTTAAGTGTCTCTTTAGCTCGCGTTAGTTCAGAGCAAAAAATTCGATCAAAGTTATAGTCAGCTAATAATTTTCCTGCCTCAATGGCTTCAACTTTTCCTTGTTCAGTTAAATCGACGTCTGCCCAACCGGTAAATAAATTTTCTTTATTCCATAGACTCTGCCCATGTCTAACCATTACTAATTTCATATCTACTCCATGATTAGGCCAAGTGAGGTAAAGATAAGTACTCAGAACTTTGCATTTCCTCGATTCGGCTCACTGTTCTTTGAAAAACGTTAATCAATTTAGTCCCATTATATATTTGATCAAGAGGCACTTCGCTCATAATAAATAAATTGACATGCCTATCATAGAATTCGTCAATGAGAGACATAAATCTTCTTGCTTCATTTTCATATACTTTATTTAATTGATGCATTCCACTTATGAATACCGTATGAAATCGGCTAGATATTTCGATATAGTCGTTTTGACTTCTTGGTCCAGAACATATTTCATCAAAATCAAACCATATATATCCTTGTGAGCGCATCCGATAATTTATCTCTCTTCCTAAAACAGCGATGGATGAACCCACAATAATTTTATTTTTTGTTAACTTACTAAAATGACTTGTAAAGTCATGGTCCTCTTTTGGAGAGAGCAATAAAAATGTCTTAGAGTCTTGAATTGCAGAAAGTCTATAATCCTCATCACCGATTAAATTTAATACCTTCATATGCTCTTGGATAAAATTAATGGCAGGTAAGAATCTATCTCTCTGCAAGCCATTTTTATAAAGATCACTTGGATGAGAGTTAGAGGTCGTGACAATGACTGTTCCATTCAGTGTCAGCGATTTAAATAACGAACCTAGAATCATTGCGTCACCAATATCCTCAACGATAAGTTCGTCGAGGCATAAAAGATCAATTTGTGAAGATAAGTCTTTAGCGACGAGATTAATCGGATCCTCCCGATCTTTTTGTTTATTTAAATTTTCGTGAATTAGCTTCATAAATCTATAGAAGTGCATTCTTTCTTTTGCTTTGATATTGGTATTATCAAAAAAGAGATCCATCAGGAAGGTTTTGCCTCTCCCAACAGGGCCATAGAGGTACAAGCCAGGTGGCTTATTTTGTTTTTTACGTAGGATTTTAGTGAAAAGTGAGTTTTTCAATTTGTCAAAGTTGAGAAGCTCAATTTCCAGACTTTGTAATTGCTTTGCCGCTATTTCTTGATAGGTATCGGCGACGATCTCACCATTTTTTATTAAGTTCTGGTATTGTTCAAAAATCATAGCTCTTTCTAAATGCGAAGAAAAAATCCAGAGAGTCTTTATTGCTTACTGACTCAATGTTGTTAATTTTTCCAGTTTCAAGAATTTCCTTTACCGCTAGCTCCATAATTTTACCATTAGCAGTTCTAGGTAAATCTGAAACCATATGTATTTGATTAGGAATATGATGCGGAGAAGCATATTTCCTAAGGGTAGAATTTATTTTTTTATGCAATAACTGATTCATTTGAATGCCTTCATTAAGAACAACAAAGAGAAGAATTTGATCTTTGTCATGATTACTTAGCATGACTGCTAAACTTTCTTTAATTCCTGAAATGGCATTGGTTACCTGATATATCTCATTCGTTCCGATACGAATACCAGCCCTATTGAGAACGGCATCTGAACGACCGTAAAGAATAATGGATCCATCAATTGTCCTTTCAGCAAAATCTCCATGCCTCCATATATCTGGATATGTTTCAAAATAGGCTTTTTTATATTTCTCACCCTCGGCATCATTCCAAAAATAAATAGGTTTTGATGGAAAAGATTGCTTGCAGACTAACTCCCCTTTGCTTTTTATAATTGAATTGCCAGCTTCATCAAAAACATCAACATCCATCCCAAGCCCAATAGACTGGATTTCACCTGCATAAACTGGCTTTAATGGGTTACCAAGTACAAAACATGAAATTAGATCGGTACCCCCTGCTATAGAAGATAATTGAACATCTTCCTTAATATGTTCATATACATATTTAAAGTTATCTTCGCTTAATGGCGATCCGGTCGATAAGATTACTCTCATCTGATCGAGATTGAAGTCTTTGATCGGATCGACTTCGGTATTTTTGCAATGGTTAATATAGGCTGCACTGGTACCAAATACATTAATAGCCTCGTCATCAGCAAGTTTCCATAGCCTTGAATCATCCGGATAGAATGGAGATCCCTCCCATAAGATTATTGTTGCATTGGATGCTAGGCTTGATACTAGCCAATGCCACATCATCCAGCTACATGTGGAGTAATAGAAAACTCTATCAAAATCTTGAATATTACAATGCAGTAAGTGTTCTTTTTTGTGCTGAATGAGCGTTCCACCCTGACCATGAACTATAGCTTTTGGCCTACCGGTAGTACCGGATGAATACAAAATATAGAGAGGATGATTAAAAGGAAGTGATAGAAATTCTTCCTCCTCACTATGTGAGTACAAATCTTGCATACGAGTCGCCACTATTTGATTTTTAGAGCTTACTTTGTGATCACCTATCAAGATAAGATGCTCCAATGAATCAATATGATTTAGGATTGACTCAATTTCTCTAACCCTATTAAATTTCTCTCCCTTAAATGAATATTGAGCATGTGCAAAAAGAACTTTTGGCGTGACTTGACCGACTCTCTCGATAAAAGCAGTTGCCCCAAAATCTGGTGAGCAGGCAGTCCAAATGCATCCAATCATGTTGCTTGCTAGCATTGCAATGACAGTCTCAGGTGTATTTGAAAGATATCCCGCTACGCGATCCCCTGATCTCAGACCGATCGATCTAAGAAAACCTGCAGTACATTTTACTTTTTGAATCAATTCAGTTCTATCAATGGTTTTCCTTGTGCCACTCTCATCAGCGTAAATAATTGCTACTGGGTTTGATTGGTTGAGAAGTAAATTCTCAGAAAAACTTAACTGATGATCTGGAAACCACTCAGAGTTAATGAAATGATCATTTTCCACGAAGATTCTCGAGGACTCTTTTTTAAAATCTATCTTTGAATACTCAGCGAAGGCAAGCCAAAATTTTTCAGGATGATTTACAGACCATTTCCAAAAAAGCTCATACGTATCAGAATCAGAATCAAAGTTTTGAGTCTGCATAAATTTTGCGAGGTGGGACTCAATGAAGCTTTTGTTGCTAGGCTTCCATAAGGGCACTCTATCCATTCAAAAGCTCTTCACCAGTAATTTTAGAGAAATTATTTCTTATATTTTCAGCCATGACTGAAGGCTCTTTAAATTCCTCAGGTCGGATTAACTGGTCAAACGTTAAAGATAGTCTTGAGTATTTTAAAAACCAGGAACCTGAAGTTAGCATTTTTCTCGCACCACTGATGGCCATTGATACGATGGGAATCTTCTCCTCATGGGCAAGAGAAATGCTACCTAGATGAAACTTTTTGATTCCAGGATTTTTTGAAAAAGTCCCTTCAGGAAAAATTGCAACCCTTCCTCCAGTTTTTAGTTTAGCTCTTATGGCTAGCAGTGAATCTGCTCTCGAGCTCCTAGATTTTCTTTTAACAAAAATAGAATCAATTCTCCTAAGAAATAACCCAACCAATGGCACTCTATTGACCTCATCTTTTATCAAGAAAGAGGTGTCCTTAGGCAGTGAAGCTCGCATAATAACTGCATCAATATAACTTGTATGATTGATGAGAATTAGAGCATTCCTCGGGATTAAATTATCAGAGGCATTGGTTATCTTTTGGCCCATAAGTAGGAGTAATGCTTGAGCAGTCATTTTACAAAATGCCTGTCTGTATGAAAGCTTTGGGGAAAGCGTTACGAGCAAATATCCTGGAATGATGACAATGATAAATGCTATGTAAGACCAACAACAATAAATTAGGTTAACTATAAATCGCGTTATCATAATGGTAGTAAGCTTAATAGGCATTTATATTTAATAGAAGGTTACCTAACTTGAATAAAAATATAACATTAATTGAGCAATTTATTGATTATGTCTGGTCTGAACTGGGCTTGGCTGACAATACCATCAAATCATACAGCAATGATCTGAGGCATTTTGATACCTATATAAAGACAAATAAAAAAAATATCCAAGATGTTAATGAAAGTCTCATAAAGGAATACATCAGTCAATGTGTGCTTAATGGTATAACAGCTAGAACCCAAGCTAGAAAACTTAGCACTCTAAGAAAATTTTATGCATATTTGATGCAGCATAATCTCATTGAGATTAACCCAACATCCCAAATCAAATTACCAAAAATTGGAAAGTCTTTGCCAAAGACCCTGACTGAGGATGAGGTTATAAAATTATTGGCAGCACCTGACAGAAAAAAACTTATTGGCATGCGAGATAAAGCGATGCTTGAACTAATGTATGCAACAGGCATCAGAACTTCGGAGCTTGTCTCACTCAAATTAAATCAGGTCAATTTCGAGCAAGGCCTGATTAGATTGATAGGAAAAGGCAATAAAGAGAGGATTGTCCCTATTGGCGAAATAGCTTTGGATGTACTTGAAGATTATGTTCTGCATCATCGCCCCATCTTGGTCAAAGAAAAATTATCTGATTATTTATTTCCAAGCCAGAAAGCAGTGCACATGTCCAGACAGGGCTTCTGGCAGCTGATAAAGCGCTATGCGAGACAGGCGGGTATCACTAAACCCATCTCACCACATACCGTGAGACATGCTTTTGCCACGCACTTAATCAATCATGGTGCGGATCTAAGGGTCGTACAAATGCTATTAGGACATAGCGATGTCGCAACGACGCAAATTTACACTCATGTTGCCCGAGAACGCATGAAGGCGGCACATAGCAAGCATCACCCAAGAGGATGAATAAATTAACTCTATTAGAGTTATAATAATTTTTATGAAAATAATCGGTTTTGTTTTCGCTTTAATTTTCCCATCTTTGAGCTGGGCTCAGGATGTGCTTTCACCAGAGGAAATAGCAGCCCTTTTCCCAGCAATCCTTCCAAGTGATGTTTTTGAGTCTCCAATTGATGGTTTCTATGAAGTTGCTCTAGATACCTCTATTGCCTATGTCAGTATGGACGGAAAGTATATTCTTCAAGGCGATCTGTATTCAATTGATTCAAGAGAAAATTTATCTGACCTCAGGCGCGCGGAGATTCGAATTAATATGATCAACTCAGTTGATCATGAAAAGACGATTGTTTTTTCGCCCGAGACAAAGAATTATAAAATCTTTGTCTTTACCGATGTGGACTGTGGTTATTGCAGACAATTCCATAGAGATATCGATCAGGTGCTTGATTTAGGAGTGGAGGTAGAATACTTATTTTATCCACGTACTGGACCCAACACCGAATCTTGGTCTAAGGCCGAGAGTGTATGGTGTTCACAGAATCGACAAGAGGCGATAACGCAGGCAAAGGCAACTGGCTCCATCAATGCGCAATCTTGCTTTGGTTCGCCTGTCAGCGATCACTTTAATTTAGGCCAGAGAGTTGGCATCAGAGGAACGCCTGCGATTTTTGATGAAAACGGTATTCAGCTTGGCGGTTATTTAAGCCCTGAGATGCTCATTCAAAGGCTATCGGAGTTGGATCCTTCCTAGTTGAATTTTTTTGCAATTGAAGTTATTTTGAGACTATAAATTCATCGGAGAGTATTTATGAGATTACTTGCATTGTCACTTTTCCTACTTGTGTCAAGCCTTTACGCACAAGGTCCTGAGTGGGCTTATCAATCAGTTACAGAGGAAATCCCTGAGGCACATCATTTTGATCCCAATGAGTTAAGATCAGTGCCGGGGAGTGATTTACAACTTACGCAGGATCAAATAGATGATCACTGGAACCCACCTGATTGGTTTCCAAACGATCATGCCCCTTGGCCTGAGATTGTTGCTCATGGAAAAGGAAGAGAGGTAAGAGCATGCGCAGCTTGCCACCTCGCATCTGGTATGGGGCACCCAGAATCCTCGCAGCTCGCTGGATACCCTGTCAGCTATCTTGTAAGACAGATGGAGTACTTCAGAACAGGAGAGCGGACTGATCGTTATTGGATGAATGGATTTGCCGAATACATCACCGATGAGGAGATTCTTGAGGCTGCCGAATATTTTTCAGCTATTGAGCCGATTAAATGGGTCATGGATGTCATTGAGACTGATACGGTACCAAGAACGTATATCGGTGATGGAAGAATGAGATTTGTTCATCCTGACGGAGGTACTGAAGAACTTGGTTATAAGATTATTGAGGTCCCAGAGGACAGAGAATTGGCAACGACAAGGCATCCTTACTCAGGATTTGTCGCCTATACCCCGGTTGGAAGTATTGAGAGGGGGAGAAATTTAGTCACAACTGGCGGAGGGAAAACATTACCTTGTGCAGCATGCCATGGAGCAGACTTACGAGGTGGTTTTTTAGATTACCCTGGCATCGCTGGAGGCTCACCCGTTTACAGTATTAGACAGCTGTATGATTTCCAGACTGGTGCTAGAGGTGGCGCTATGGGGGCCTTGATGTCGCCGGTCGTCGCAAATCTTACCACTGAGGACATGGTTGATATAGTTGCC
>Ga0255757_10000925_pt1 | contig 28782 bp, 29 predicted proteins | sample 071ome_27_FD_179957 | JGI IMG/M metagenome (GOLD analysis project Ga0255757, IMG submission 179957) | Coastal salt marsh microbial communities from the Groves Creek Marsh, Skidaway Island, Georgia - 071409AT metaG (version 2) | ecosystem: Environmental > Aquatic > Marine > Intertidal zone >...
GGAACCGATGGTGGAATAGATGGTGGAACCGATGGTGGAACCGATGGTGGAACCGATGGTGGAACCGATGGTGGAATCGATGGTGGAACCGATGGTGGAATAGATGGTGGAACCGATGGTGGAAACCCTCTCAATGGTAACGACGAAACCCCGTATCTGGACTTAAATGAGCTGCTACCAGCCTCGGACGAAACCCCGGACGAAACACTTACTGGCGGTGGCGGTGGTGGCGGCTATGGACAAGGTATAGAAACCCACCAAGGTGGGCCGGGGCCGACTGTAGATATAGATTACCTGTACGATATTGCGGGGAGCAGTATATTTAACCCGGCTATGGGTAGGACTGAAGAAGAAGAAGAAGAAAAAGAAGCCAAGAAGAACAAACGCGGCCCCTATGTATACGCACGTAGCGGTGGTATGATACAGAATAATTACGATTACGACTTGACAAACGAGATTTTGCGTTTGTTGCGGAGAAGATAAGATGAGTGGGATAACAGATTGGCTAAAAACTGATACTGGTAAAGCTGTAACTGCTATTGGTGGCAGTTTGCTTGGCTATTTTGGCGGTCAAGGTGACGGGCAATCTCAAGGCTCGCAGGGTTACACCGGTGGTATCCCGGAATACAAGGCAAAACGCACCCCTTACCTGAAACGGTTTAATCCCGCTTATGGAGGGCAACGTGACCCCACCACTTATAATCCTTACGGTTCAAATGCCCCGGATACTCCCCCGGTTTATACGGAATTAGAAGGAGCGCGTCGCCCCGGGCAATTTGGGCGTAGTTATTTTACTAACGTGGATTACATCCCGAAAAAAGACGCCGAAGGTATCCAGACTGTTATGGGTGGAGATTATCTTGCCCAATTAAACGCTGACGCACTTGCTAGGCAACAAGAACAGCAACGGCAAGGTTTAGGCTTATTGTCTTTACTTACTGGCGTAAGCGTAGATGAGCTACCCAATTACTTTAAAAACCGCGCTGTGGGTGCTACTGGTGACGGTACTACTGACCCGACTGAACCATATTTTGATCCCGCAACTGGCAATAAAATTGTACCCCGTGCGGAAGGGTTGCCTGCTCTTACATTAACCCCGTACAGACAAGGTTTTGAACCCCCGCAAACGATTAGTGGCGGGGTAATACCCGGAAGCGACACTGATATGTACGAGCCAGCGTATAACACACTAAACCAAATACTGGCAGGGGTAAATACGCTGCCTGAACAGATAGAAATCTTTGATCGGTTTGGTATTTCTGACACAACAGCAGCTAAGTATTTGGGTATAACCCCGAGCGATTTAGTTACAGCCCGCGAAAACATTGAGAACAAAAGAATAGCCGATGAATCAAGAGCGGAAAAAGCAGCAACTGATGCATTCAATGCAAAATACCCAGAGGCAGGGGCCGACGTAAAACCCTTCATTAACCCCTTTACTGCTAAACCTTTAATCAATAAAGACGGCGCTTGGCGAGGCACTGACGGTATATACTACAGAGGTAACCCTCCCGGTTTTGCCCGAGGTGGACTTGCATCGCTGAATAGAGGTTACTATTTGGGCGGCACTACTGATGGCATGGCTGACAATGTGCCAGCAACTATTGATGGTAGAGAACCGGCTCGGCTTAGTGATGGTGAGTTTGTAATACCGGCTGATGTGGTAAGCCACCTTGGTAACGGCAACTCAGATGCAGGTGCAAAAAACCTGTACTCCATGATGGACAGGGTGCGCAAAGCGCGTACAGGAACAACCAGACAGGGGAAACAAATAAACCCCCAAGATTATTTAGTTTGAGGACAGAAAGATGGGTGACGACGATAATCCTTTAACAGCCCTAGCTACTCCCGATGCAACGCGTTTAGGGCAGTCTTCTTCCCTTTCTCCTTGGGCTGGCCCGTATGTCACTCAAATGCTTGGCAAAGGCGCTGCTCTTGCTGGTATGGGCTATACCCCGTACCAAGGCCCACTAACTGCGGGTCAATCTGAACTGCAAGGACAAGCATTTCAAGGTTTGGCTAATCTTGCTGTGCCTACTGCGACGACCACAGGGTCTTTTACTGCTCCGGGTGTAGCCCAGCAGTACATGAACCCATATATGGATATGGCGCTTCAACCGCAAATGGAAGAAGCACGCCGTCAATCACAGATAGAACAGCAAAGACTTCAAAGCCAGTACGGTAGAGCCGGTGCGTATGGTGGGGGCCGTCAGGCTGTAGCCGAAGCCGAGTTGTCCGGGGCGCTGCAAAGGAACCTTGCCAACATATACGGTACCGGAATGCAGCAAGCCTACGACAAGGCCGCAGATTTGTTCGGTCAAGAAAGGCAGTACGGGTTACAGGGGCTTCAGCAACAACTTGCCGCAGGCCAACAGCAACGTGCTATCGAACAAGAAGGTGTACTGGCTGACATTGCGCAGTTTGAAGAAGAACGTGACTACCCATATAAGCAAGTTCAGTATATGCAGTCGTTGCTACAAGGACTTCCGATTTCCACACAGTCCTACCAATATGCGCAACCTAGCACGCTGCAAAACATTGCCGGTGCGGGGCAATTTGGTTTGGGTATATATGATTTACTTGAAAAATATTTCCCCTCTTAAAGGTATTACGCGATGGCTATGGGAATAGACAGACAAATACAAGCTCTTATGGCTTTAGGCCCGGATCGTTTACAGCAAAAGTATGCTATGGACCCGGATACTTTAACCCTTATTGCCTTACAGAAAACGAATAACCAAATAGAAGCTAATAAAAACGCCATACAAGCCAGTATGCAAACTAATCCCGCCACGGTAAAGAATCAGTTAAAGCAACAAGCAATAGCGGGTAACAGAGAAGGTATAGCTTCCATGATGCCGGGTATTCAGATGCAGGGGCAGCGTATGCAGCAGGCTCAAGCTAGGCAGATGGCTGGTATACCCTCACAATCCGCACCGAATATGGCTCGCATGGCGGACGGCGGCATCGTTGCTTTCCAAGAAGGTGGTATGCCAAGGTCTGATGCAGAATCTATAGCCTACGATATGCTCGCTATAGAAAGACAGATGAGGAAACCGGACAAAACCGAAGAAGAACTGAAGCAGCTAGATACTAGGCGGATGGAGCTTAGCGCTCGTATGGCTAATGACCCCACAGGTAATCTACGTGCTGATGTATACAAGACTATGGATGTCATTAGGGCAGGGGGTGCTGAACGGCTACACCTAAACAACACTATACAACAAATGCCTATTGGTGGATTTACTGCAAAGCTAATAAATTATCTACGTGACGGTGGGTATAAGCCTGAAGACAAAGAAGATGATGCTTTTGTAGGCCCAACAAAAGATATGCTCAAAGGTATGTACGGTGGCGGCATTGTCGGCTACGCCCCCGGCGGTTTATTAAATACCGAAGAACTGCAACTTGCAGAAGAAATGATGGCAGATAGACCTGCTGTTAGCCCCCCTACTGCTATATCACCTGCTGAACGTAGGGCGCAGCGAGAAGCTGAAAACGCAGCTTCAAGAGCAAGATACGCAGAAGAACGGCGTAAACGTGAAGAACTAGCAGCTATGGGTTTAACGGTTCCCGAAATAAATGCTTTCATGGAACGGGACGAACAAGCAGCTACGCAAGCACCTAAAATGCCCGACGAAGAGTTAGAAAGCATACTTAGCATGATGAAAGACCCCAATGACTACAGTCAGCAGGAAGTCCCGACACGCGAGACATTAAATCGCTACGAAGAGGGTGAGGGTGACGCATCTACAGTAATGGGGCAAACTTCTGTAGACGATATATTAGCGGACATGGGGCTTTTGGTTGATTCCGAATCAAGGCCAACAACTAGCAACGAAATGAGCGAGCTAACTGACTTACTTAAAACGCGTACTGAGACAATTTTAGACCCCGATTACGCTGAAAGCCAGCGTTCGGCAAGAGAATCAGCGGCGAAAACAGCCTATGCGGTTCCAGAAGAGTTAAAACAGTTGTACAGAGATCGTCAAACAGAACTAGAAAGTCTAAAACGTAGCCCGGAAGACATACGCAGGAAAGAACTAGCTGCGTTGCTGGGCGGAATTGCAAGCAGTCCGTATATCGCCCGTTCCGGTACGCAAGCCTATCGGGGTATGGAGCAGGTACGAGAGCAAGCTAGACAAGAAAACATTGCGACTGCGCAAAAAAGTTTTGATATGTCTAAAGAATTAGTCAATCTTGACAGAGATGCGTCTGTAAAAGCCTTTGATGCTGGTCTAACCGCACTGGGTGAAGCTAATGCTGCCCAAATAACTGCAATACAAACTGTGAACAATATGATTCAAGGCGTGCAGAACCGAGAGTTAGAAGCAACTTTAGCAAATCAATCAAACAAACTTTCGTATTTACAAGCTCAATTCCAGAATGAGTTGAAGAAAATAGATGTGGCGACAGGTATAGACAGAGATCGTCAAGCAACCTTACGAACGCTATATACGAACGCTACAGACTTCTACGACAATATAGTGACGAGCAAAGCAGAACAGTCAGCTTTATTGGGTGCGGACCCCGAAATGATGCAGAATATAAACACAATTTATGATTCGCTAATAACCGGTGCTGCAAATACAATAGACTCTATTTCACAACTTTTAGATGTTGGCGGTACAATCCCTCCAATTACTAGGCCAGCTACTTCTGGTACTTCTTCGGCGGTTTCGGCGGCAGATGAAATTTTAGGGATAGAAGAGTAGGTATAAACGATGGCGACAAATGAAGAACGCCTTGAACGTTATGCTGAATGGATTGTTGCAAATAAAGACAAACAAGGTTCGCAAGAGTTTGCAACAGTATCTGCTGCGTACAGAGAATTACGGCAACAGCCGTTGGGTATCGCACCTACACCAATAGCACCTACGGAAGAAGATACTTCTTTATTTGGCTATATACCGGAAACCGCTAAAGCTCTAGCCGCTGGTACTACTGGGCTTCTTGAATCTGCCGCTACCGGTGCCGCTTTCCTACTCCCCGAAAAACAAGAACAAGCTGCCCGCAAAAAGATAGCCGAAGTAGGTGGACGCGTTCAGGAAGCACTCGCCCCAGACCAAGCCTATGAAGGTTGGTATTTAGACCTGATGCGTGGGGTAGGTTCCACCTTACCTTTCTTTGCTGCTGCCGCTACTGCGCCTATATCGGCCCCACTAGCTTTAATTTCCGGTACTGCTATGGGTGTAGGTGCTGGTGCTGGCGAAGCCGCCCAGCGTGCTGAAGCTGCCGGCGCTACCGAAGAAGAGATAAGTAAAGCTGCTGGATTGGGTATGCTCCCCGGCGCACTAGAAATGGTGGGGCCAGCAGGGGTTATTAGACGAGCAAGACGCGTACTGGGTAGAAACACAGATGAAGTAGTAGAAGCACTAGACAACACATTGCGGTCTAGGTTGAAACGCGTCTATGACAGTAAGGGTGGACGTATAGGCCGCGCCGCACTTGATGAAGCGGTACAGGAAGCTGTCAGTGAAGTCGGACAGAATCTTATACAACGTGGCATATACGACCCAGAACGCGGGGTATTTACCGATACTGGTGAATCTGCGGCACTTGGCGGTGGTGTAGGTGGTCTATTAGCTACCCTAACCGAAATAGTTATGCCCGGTGTACAGAGATTCCGTAGTCGGGGTGTCACACCCGAAGCCGCACCAGAGGCCGCACCAGAGGCCGCACCAGAGCCGACGCCCACTGCCACCACCCCGCCCCCTGCTGGAGATTTATTTGGCCGGGAAGAAGCCCCCACAGAACTGTCCCTTGATGATATTGAAGGGCTTGGTATTGATTTAGACAGACCTACTGCTGAAAGTTTATACGGGTTGGATTTGGCAAACCCTGAAGAACAGGCAAAAGCGTGGAGGATATTAGCCTTGTACCGCAACAGGATAGACGAACGGGGGTCAGACCCAGAGACAGTATCCCGTATAGATTCCTTGTTGCGTAGTGAGATATTCCGAGGGGCAGCTCCTGCCGAGGTAACAGAACCTACTGTTGCACCAGAGCAAATTACGCTAGAAGAGCAGGCAAAAGCCGCTGAAGAGACTACCCGTCAGCGGGAAGACGAACAACAACGCCAAGCAGAAGCCATCCAGCAAGCCGAACTAACTGCGGTACAGGAACGTATTGAGAGTACCCGTCAGCGGGAAAGCGAACAAAAACGCCGGGAAGTCCTCCTACCTATAATTGAGCGCGGCGAAATTACCAATGCCGAAAACATGGCCCGTGCTTTTAGCGCGGAACTTGGTAGACAGGGTTTTACAAATACTACCCCTACACAATCGGAACTAGCGCTTATAGACCGTGCGTTGGGCGTAGAAGAAGCGATAACCGCTAAAGAACAGGAGCAGGAAGCTACAGCCACAGCCGCCGAAACAGAACAACGCGCCGGTGCCGCTGCAATAGAACAATTTGTACCTGAAAGAACAGAACCGACAGCCCCTGTCGAGCCAGTAGAACCTGAACCCCCGGCAGGCTTAACTAACCGAGAACGTCTTGACCGCACCGGTAGAATACCGCTTTCTGGAGAAGCTCAGTTAGAAATACCTACTATCGAACGCCCGGAACAAGCCATACGTCGTTTAGATATACCCGAAGGTGCAGTTGTTTCTCCCCTACCGGAAGTCGAAGAAACACAGGTACCTGAAGAGCAAATAAGTGCAATAGAGCCAGAAAACGGTATACCTAAAGAAGGGGTCGAAGCAACTAGGCGTAGGCAGCCACAACAGAATTTAACTGATTTAAACGTCTTACAAAACGTAACCATACCAAAAGACCCACCAAAAGGTACTAGCGTAGGGTATGCGATGGCGCACTACGTACAGAACACAACTGATTTTGACCAAGCGTTGCGGTCTATCGCCTTTGAGTTAGTTGCCCCTGAGAAGGCCAAGTCTTTATCTATTAACTATAAAAATGAACAACGTAGAGCAAACAAAGCTAAACAGTGGGTAAAAAATAACACAACTCCAGAAACGTTTAAGTTACTGGAAGACTACACTGCTCAAGAACGATTAAAAGAAAAGCAACGTGTCGAAAAAGACACGACACGTACCAAAGAAGAGACACAAGCAACTGACTATGGTAAGACAGAAATAGAGAGTGTTACTGACGCGGATTACACTGATTTTCTATCCGAAGAAGTTGTTAATGAGTTTACCGACATTGATGAATTCCTTACTAAGAACGCCGTTGCAGCTAGTATGGGTACAGTTTCGGCAGAAGTTGAAAACGCACTATTTGATAACAAAATTGACTCCGCACTTAGACAGTTAGCTAATTCTACACCTAACCCAGATGTAAAACGCACAGCAAATAAGTTAGCCGCTGCTATAAAAGACCTAGGTATTACTATTGAGTTTGTAGATGGCGGTATCGTAAATCAGAAAGGCGACATTGCTGTAGCTGCGTATAACCCGAACACTAAAACTATCAGCTTTGATATAGACAGTGACACATCTGTACATGCCGTATTACACGAATCAGCCCACGCCGTACTGCATGAAATAATCAAAAATAAGAACCATCCCGTTACAAAAGCGCTTACAAAACTGTTCAACAATGTAGCTAACAGGTTACCCACTGCTTATGGTACTCAGTCCCTAGCAGACTTTGTTACTGAAGCGTTCGTAAACCCCGAATTCCAAGCGTTACTAGCCGCGTACAAAATTACTGGAGAGAAAACAACTGCATGGCGTAAGTTTGTCAACGCAGTGGCTCGTTTCCTAGGACTTAGCACCAAACCTATAACCGTTGCTGATGCCGCTTCAGCTTACGTGGACATGATACTTGGTACAGAGATTGATACACGAACCGCTACTCAGATAAACCAAGCTATAGCGGAAGGTAACACAGACCAAGCACTCAATCTGATGCTTGGTGGTAGGCGGTTCGTGTCTAACAAAACTTTAGACGAAACAAGAACAGGCTTTCTTGCCAACGTAAATAATTTTACAACTAAGCAGTCAGTCAATTTCTTGAACGGTATGGGGCTACAAGCCATAGTTGATTTGGCTAAAAAAGGGCCGAAAGAATATGCCGACTCAATAGACAACGTACAAGAAATATTCTACCAGATAGACGGTATACGCAACGAAGAAATGAAACGGTTTACGGGCATCGTAAATGACGCAAAGAAAGCATTTAAACTTGGCCCATTTAGAGAAGATAGTAAGAATATAGCTATTGCTAATGAGTTAGTAGGAAACATGACTCTGGAAGGTATTGATGCGTTTATACCAGAAGCAGAAGAAAAGTATTCTAAAAACGCATTAACATACGGCGTGCGTATAGCCGACGGTAAATTTGAACAGAAGACAGAATATTTTGACACTGTTAAAGAACTTGATGCCAAAGAAACCGAACTACGTAATGAGCGAAAAGAAGCTATACGGAAGAAAGAACAAGCTAGGACTTTCGGTAAGATAACCAGACAAGAAACATCTGCGGAGCGAGTTGAAAAATACAAAGAACTACGCGAGAAAATGAAGCAACTTACGCCCAGTCAGCGTGGTGCAATAAAGAAAATACGCGACGAGTATTCAAGACTTGACGAAAAAATACGAGCCGCAGAAGACGCAAACATTGAGAAGATAAAGATAGCCAACGATAAAGAATCGGAAGTTAGAATAAAAAATGGTGTGCGTGAAATACTGTTCCGCAAGCGTTTGGAATTTGGTCGTATAGACCCGTACTTTAAACTTTATCGTGAAGGTGAGTATTGGTTGGAGTTTGAGTACATAGATGGTAAAGGGCAAGTCACTTATGGTACCGGGTCTTATGAGACAACAGGAGATAGGGAAGTTGCTATAAAAAGACTACAAGCACAACCCGCAGTTGAAAGGGGTAGTGGTCAGCCGGGTATAATCGCAGGTACCATAAACCGTAGAAAAACTGAAGATATTAGGAACAGGATAAGCCAAGGAAACATACCGTCGATAGAGTTTATAACTGAACTACAGACACGCATTAATAATGTATTTAAAAGCATTCCTGAATTAGAAGGCGACGCCAAAGAACAAGTAGCTAAAAGCAAAGTCCAAGTTACTGAATTTCTACAAGATTTGGTATTACGTTCACTACCGGAAAAAGGAATTATTGAATCTAAACAAGCTAGAGAAGGCATACACTTTTTTGAAGGTGATTTTATACACGCGTTTGAACAAACAATGCCTAGGTTTATAACAAGTTATGCAAACATAGAACACAAAGTAGATTTAGCAGAAGCAGCGCAGGAAGTACGAATTGCTAGAGACGCACTCCCCCAAGACCAACCGTTCCTAAAAGAACTAGCTACTGTAATAGCGGGTACAACGGCAGACACGGACGCACAGCCGGGTAAATTACCGAGCTATGTAGAATTTGCTAAAAACCCCTACCTACCAAGCTGGGCACGTACTGCCCGCGCATTGACTTTCAATATGACACTTGGAGCCAACGTAAGCTCTGTAGCCGTAAACGTATCCATAATGCCTATAGTGTTACAGTCTAGGCTGGCTGGCGAATATGGGCCTTTAAAGGCAACCGCAGCTACTATGGAAGCGATGGGCCTGTACCTAAAAACATTCGGTAAAGTAGCGCGGGATGGTGTTTTGGATGTAGATGAAAACGGAAACCCACTGTCAGAAGATAGCGTCATACGCGAACTAGGCGGCTTTAGCGTAACTAATGAATTGGGCCAAGAAATGGCGGCTTTCCAGAAATACGCTGCGCCTATCATACAAAGATTAAAAACACTCGGCATGGATACACGTACCATAGCCGCCGAAACTTCCCAACTGGATAGCCCTGCGTCACCGTTTTTGAACAAAGTATCGTACGTTAGCGGCTTCTTGTTTAACCATAGCGAACGATTTATACGCCAAGTAAGCGCACTTAGTACCTACATACTGGAGATGGAAAAGCAAACCGGTAAGAAGGTAGAGAATTTAACTGACGCTGATATTAAGAAATACGGTGATGCCGCTGCAAAGAAAGCTACTGATGTCACTCTGTGGGTAAACTCCTCCCCCCTCCTTACGACTGCGCCTAGATTTGGGCAAACTTTCTTGGGTGGTGCTGGAAGTCTTATGATGCAGTTTAAACAAGTACCGGCACAATTCTTGTACACACATCTGCGTATGGTTGACGCCGTATTCAAGACTATGACTGGGAAGGCCATGTCTAAAGAAGAAGCAGAAGAAGCAAGGGTGCTTAGAAATACGTTTATGTACTTGACCGGAACAGGCGCTACGCTTGTTGGGGTGAAAGGTATACCGTTCTACGGCTTGTTTGTAATGATTGCAAATATGTTCTTAGGCGATGACGAGGACGACGCTAATACTATAGTCGCTAAACAAATAGGGTTGGGTTGGTACTACGGGGCAATCTTTAAGTATCTTGGAATTGACCTGACAGATCGTATAGCCTTAACCAACTTAATGATTAGAGATAGAGGTAATTACGTACCAGACAACGAATATGAATACTGGATGGAAGCCATCGGTGGCCCTGCTTTGAGTATAGGTAAACGCACTTTTGAATCGGTATCAGAGTTAATGGACGGCGACCCAAACAACAATGAACGAGCGTTTAGGCAAGCTATGCCAACACCTATAAACAATATAATGCGAGGCTATGAGTTTTATACAAAAGGGTACGAGACATCCCGTGGTGATGTAATTGTGGGGGAAATTGGATTAGGAGACGCATTAGCACAAGCGTTTGGTTTTGCCCCAGCCATAAACAGGGTAAAAAGGGACGAACTATCTAGGAATACAAGGGTAACACGCGGTATAGCCAATCGTAGAAGTAAACTCCTAGACAGATTTGCAAATATAACTAAGAAAGAGCGTAAAGAATCTGCTTCTGATGTAATAAACGACATCACGCAGTTTAATATAGACCATCCCGATAACGTTATTTCACCAGACGATCTAATGCAATCGTTGCGGTCAAGGTCTGCCCGGACACTAAACGCTACTGTAACGGGCGGTTTACCCACCACAAAACAATATATACGAGAAGTTTTAGAATCTAACCGGGAATTTGAAGACTAAAAAAAGCCCCCTAGGGAGGGGGCTAAAAGTTTCTCTCTTGGAGAATGATGAGCCTGTATAGTATCAAAATCCACCCAGTACAGTCCAGTAGCATCCAATAGCATCCAACACCACACAACTCACTGCAATCGCCAGACTCGCACCCCGTACTTACCATTCTCTATACAAACGCGTTTTTCTATCTCGTTTTTATTGAGGCGGCCTGCTTTTCTTACGTGTTCAATGGCTTTGTCGGTATTTATGGTGGGTATGAAAATAGAAGTTCCGGGCACAAACTTACTCCAATCTATAACTATACGCACCCCGTCTGGGGATATATCAGCTATGTTTATCCGCGTCATCTTTAGCCCACGACATTTCTATAACGCGTTGGAGGGGTAGGTCTAACTTGGTACCGCGCCCCAACCTAAGTCTAGTTTCCTTACCATGCAGTTGTTTTTCTATTAGTTCCTTCACGCTGTCAAAATGATGCCCCTTGGATACGCACCACTCCCGCAACGCAGCCGGTCTAACGTAGAATTTAGATACATCGTACTCATGCCTACCAACCCACTTGTACATGGGCGTACCATCCGGCGTTACTATGTTCTGCATATCCTCGTCCAGCACCCCCATGCTTTTCACGCGTAGTATGTTGCGGACGTGTTCGGCATAGAATTGCGCTATTACTTCGTGTACGTCTAACTTCATTTCTTCCAAATTATGACGGGACATCATAAGTTTGTTTATTATCCAGCCATACAGGTTATCTAAATCCCAGTCTATCAGCCCAAGTCTTTTTGCTATAGACAAACCCGTATAAACCGTAGCCGCTTGTGCAGACCAATGCCTATGTTGGGCTTCCAGATTAGCTTCTTTGATAATCTTGTTACGTATGCTGTTTACAAATTTCTCGGTGGCTTCGTACTTCTTTATGATTTTCTGTATGTACACTACACCGGCATGTCCGTAGTTTGCCGCCAAGTCAGAGTTCAACGCATTACCTATTATAGCCCCATCAGAACCAAACAACCGCTGGTGTACGGTAGCTTCCAGTACGCGTCCGGCTTCACCTTTAGGCATGGCTCGTTTACTACTTATCGTCTCAAGCAAACTACCGTTACCTGAAGTACCGCAGTTCAACCCCCATTCCTCGCCGCGATAGCGCTCTACGTTTGCCCCCTTGTTTGAAAGCCGGTTTCGTTGTTGTCCGGCAGATATGGCGTAGGCAAAATCACTAGCTTCCTTTGCGTTGTAATTAGATAACTCGTCTACATATAACGGTATGTTCTTGTAGACTTCGGCTCTGTTCCATGCGGAGTTAGCGGTATCATTACCTTGCAACACTAGCAACTTATGGTCGCCCCACACTGACGCGCCACCCCACATACCTGTGGTTTTACCGTGACCTGTCTCACTACTCATAACGTGGAATATACAGCCTGATATGTTCGGTATCATCGCCATCAAGGGCGAACCAAAACTCAAACCAAACATGTACTGATGCTCTTCAAAACCGGGTTTGTTGTAAAACTTGACGGTTTCTTTCCAGCCATCCAACGTGCCTTTGCTACCAAAATGGGGAAAATACTGAGCAGTTCTACTACCCGCAGGATTCTTTTCTACACGGTCAGCAAATACTTCTCTATCTCCTATGACAAAAGACTTGTGGTCTGGTGTCCACCCAAATTGCGTACGTACGTGTATAACGTCTTGTGTAGCTTTAAGTTTTTCAACCCACTTAATCATGTAATTTTGTAAATCCGATATGTTTTTAGGTATAAATGTTATGTCATTTAAGGCTATTTCTTTACGAAACTGCTCCAGTACAGCTAGTTGAGTAGCTTTAAGTACGAATCTATGTATACCATCTCGCGTAGTATGGTGTACAACCTCATAACACGGCCCACCCTCTGGCCCCGGCTCGTGCATACGTTTAGTTAAATACAAGTCTTGTTGGTAAATAGTTTCTGTGTCGGTATTGCCATCCTTATCTCTTGTATACCTGCCAACACCACCCGTTGCTAATCTGAAATACGGCTCTGGGTATTCAGGAATGTCTATGCGTTGTGTTCTTACAGGTTCTACTATGTCTTCTTCGCCTTCAGCCATAGGCTGTATAACTTCTATGGGCACCTCTACCGAATTAGATTCGGCTTCCCGTAACTCCATACACAGCGAGATAGGCGATTTCATCTTAGCGTTTTTCTTATGTGGACATCCTTCACAACCTTTAGGATTGTTTGTTTCAAACGTAGTGCAGTAGTGAGGGGAGTTTATAGACGCGGCTGTCTTTTCTGTTTCTTGTTCGCTGTAACCTTCATAGCCACATGATATGGCATGTATCGCGCTGTCTTTATCGTCACAATGTTTAGCTATAGACAATAAGTCAAGCCATAACTGATACCCAACTGAATTAGGTTCCAGCATTGCATCACGTACTTGCTTACAACCGCCGCCGCTAAGTGATGCCTTCAATAGTTTTATGAACGTCTTTTTATGGGTTTGCCCCATAGCGTTCTGCATATCTTTTTTGTCTAGTTCACTGTATTCGCGAACAGCAGGAACTGGTGTCAATGCCTCTGGCAGATTTTCAACAAACACGTTTATATCAACGTGGTCTTCGGTAAACGTAAGTATGCGCACATCAGAAGCGGGGTCTGATTTAAAATTATGCGTATTAGGTATGCGTAGTATTCGGGCGGCGTCAGCAGTAACAACCGGGTCTGCTTCTAGCCCAAACTGTACGCATGCCGATTTTAATCTTTCGGCAACGGGTAGCCATTCCTCCCTAGAGTAGCATTGCGACAAACTCCAATAGACGTGTACGCCACGCCCGGAGTTCACCATACTGGTTGGGTTGGGTAAATTAAAGTTACGGCAAAAAGCTAGTAGGGCTTTTAACGCCTCGGTCTGTGTGGCGTACGGTTTACCTTCACCACAATCTAAATCAAGAAATAACGCACGTATTTCTAGTACGTTATCAGCTTTGCGTGTTGTGCCTTCTTGGAACGTGCTTAGTGCGAAATAGGTATCGTGCCCGTTGCTGTCTAGGTTAGTAGCAATCTCGGCTATATCATCAATAGATTCGTAAAATTTCTGATGTTTAATTGTTTTATCTTTAATACCTACTACGCAATATAATCCCTTCGGACTTAACACCGAATTAAAGAATTGTTTTGCATCCATATTTTGACCATACAAAAGAGAAACACGGGCACCACTAGGGTGCCCGTTGCAGTGGTGTTAATCATCAAACTCGTCTAACAAATTAGCAAGATCAACTTGTTCCGGCGGGGTTTCCGTCTTTTTCTTAGATTTCTTCACGGTAGGTTCCGCAACAATTTCGTCTGCTTGAACTTCCGCCCCAGCAGACTCCTCAACCGCCGGGGGTAGGGGGGAGACTGTATCATTAGTCAACTGCTTTGTGCCAGTATCTTCTTTAGGTTTTACTGACATCGTGACTAACTTCTGTACATCCGGGTCTTTTTGTGCGTTTACCACTAGCCCTAGTTCTTCCTTAGACACCACACGCTCAGGCTTGAACAATAGCTTAGGCGTACTACTATCAGTATCAAAACGTATTTCTGTAACTATGGATGCTAAATAAGCGTTTTGAGTATTGAGCAGTTTAGCGTAGCTTTGTAGCCCCATCTTCTTCTTGTCATCACCGAACACGCTGGTAGCGGGGAGGATAAGTAGGTAGATTTCGTTGCTACGTATCACGCCATCTTGGTCAGCCAGAAGTACCGCAATACGCTGTTGGAACCTACACGCACGGCTTTCACCCTGCCCGGAACCCTTGATATTCTGCTTGCAATCGAAACAGGAGGCAGACTGCCTGTCAGTAACCAATACGTCCTCAGACGGTGCGCCTTTAGTAGTATCAGCAGACCAGCATTTAGGGGGATTGTTCTGTCCCGCCACGTACTGTCCTTCGTAGTAAGTCCTTGATATAGGTGAGGTTTTTACAATAACAGCTTTGAGGCTACGTTCTTCCAACTCAGCTATTTCGTTACCGTTTACCACCTTACGAAAGACACCACCACGGATACTCAAACGGCGCATACCACCAGAGGTTGCTACGTTTTCCGGTTCTAACTGCGCCAGCAACTCCTTATAGTCATCCGGCATGTTTTCGAACAGAGTGATTTGCGTACTCATATATCTTCGTCCTCGTTAAAATCTAGTTCTAATTGTTCTGTGATACCCTCGTCCTCGGATTCAAAAAGTTCTTCCTCAAAGGACTGAACAATATCGTTTATGTGTGTTGGCACTTCTTCCTGTGGTACGGGTTCTTGCTTTAATCCCGCAACTACACTAGGGATATTAAAACGGTAGGTACTGCCAACCTTGATATAGCCAGTCTTGGCTATGTAGCCTTTCTGCACCCAAGTGCGCACGGTACTTACCTTTACCGATAGATACTTGGCTAGTTCGTCTATCGGGACATAGGTGTCGCTCATTTTTTTCTCCTTACGGTTACGGTGTATTCGCTATCGACATTCAATCCGGGCGGTAGCAAATCTGGGTTTTCCTCAAGGAACAGACGCATATTACCTTGATGGATACGTTTCTCCATTAGGTCTACCGCGTCATGTTCGATAATAAACTTACCCATAGCCTCCCAATCGCCCGTCCAGTATTTAGTTTTGGTAGAGCGATAAAAGGTACCATGTTCGGTGCGCACTGATTCCACATTGTTTTCTTTGCAATGTGCTAGTAACGCGTCGTTTACTACCTTGAGTTTAGTATCTAGTTCGGCCAACTTAGCATTTAACTCGTTGGTCAACTGTGCTTTTTTGTCACGTATTTTTAAGTATACAGCGACAATGCGGTTAAGGTCTGCTTTTACATCAGACATTTCATCATCCTCCGGGCTTATTATGTTTTGTGTAATATAGTGGAGTATTATTTATAATTCAAGTACATCGTTATATAAATCTATCATTTTTGTATGTACATCTATTCTGTCGTCCAGAAGGCTATAGATTCGCTTCTCAACGCCGGAACCTTGTAATTGCACCACGGTACAGGGGTGCTTCTGACCTGACCTGTGAACGCGTGCATTCGCTTGTGCGTAAGTCTCTAGTGAGGATACCGGCCCCCACCATACAATCGTATTCGCCGCTGTTAGTGTTACCCCATGAGCCGCCGCTTGTGGTTGGATAATCAGGACTCGTGGGTCTTGTTCTTCTTGGAATCGTTTGAATATCTCGGTACGTTTTTGTGCAGACACATCCCCACGAATCAAATCACTCGTGATCCCATCTCTAGTTAATTTTTCTTTAAGTAAATCAATGACATGCTTGAACGGCACAAAAATAAGAATCTTCTGGCTGGACTCGTCTATGACTTCCCGCAGTACCTTGTAGCGGTTCTTGATGTCAAACTCCACTGTCTCTCCAGTGTCGGTGTAGACGGCACCGCAAGATATTTGTAGCAACTTGTTCATAACAACAGCAGCGTTAGCTGCCGTTATCTGTTCTCCCGCAGCTACGGAAATCATCTCTTTCTTTAACTCGTTGTAGTATTTCTTTTGCTGGGTGGTAAGTTCTACCTCACGCTTGGCATAGGTCATTTCCGGTAGGTCGAGGCATTGCTCCTTGGTAAAACGTATCGCTGGCTGTAGCGCATTAAACACAACTTCTATGGCGGTTGGTTTCGGCACCCATTTGAATTGGGTAACCTTGTACATCACCATCTCTCGGAACGCCCCGAAAAATCTAGGTACAGCTTTGGGGTTTACAAGTTTGGCTAACCCGTACGCGTCTACGGGGGATTGAGCCGCCGGTGTACCGGTCATCATCCAGAGCCAGATGTTGGGGTTTGTATTGAGAATATAATTAAGTATCTTCCAGCGTTTCGATTGCGCGTTTTTATAGTGGGTAGCTTCGTCAACAATGATAAGGTCGAACCCGCCGTTTGCTATCTCGTCCTTTACTATCTCCACACCATCGTAGTTTATGATTACGTATTCTGCACTTCCGTTTATTATCTCTTGGCGTTTAGTCCGTGAACCATACGCTATGTCTACGGTACGGTGCATGGCAAAGTTAAACAGGTCAGCCCTCCATGCGGAATCCATAATAGATAACGGGCAGATAATCAGGACTCGGTTAATCTTACCCTCGTTAAGCAAGAAGTCAGATGCCCAGATAGCAGAACCCGTTTTCCCAGTTCCCTGCTCGTTGAAACAGAAAGCCCGTGAATTCATAGTAAGGAAAGACGCGGTTGTTCTTTGATGGTCGAACGGTGCGTACCTTCCGGGCCAAGCATATTTACCCAGTATTGGCGACGGTACGTTGCGTATATTCAGGTTGTTTAGAACGCGGGACTCGTCTATACCCCACTTAACTAGAACACTGTTGTCACCTAAATACTTACTGTTGGGTATAGCCATTGTTATTTTTTGAGGGTCACGAACCCGCAGGAGCAACCCCCTGTTGTCTACTACTTTCATCATTCTTCCTTTTGGCTAGGATTTCTTCTTTTTACTACGTTCGCGTTTGCTAGTTTCTGAAACTAATTTGCCTTGCGAATCTCTACGGAAAGAACGGTTACTGGACTTGCTTTGTATCTTTACACCGTCAGCGTTCTTACCGCCGTTGCTCAATGCTTTCTTGTGTGACACATCCTTGCCTTCGCGTTTGTCAGCTTTACCGTTTTTGTTCCGGTCTACGCCATCCTTATCTATAGCGCGTCTAGCACGTTGGCGTTCCATGCGGTCTGGATGTTCACCACGTTCTTTCTGCTGTTGGTATTCTTTTTTGTACGGTCTGGGTTTGTTTTTGTACGGCATTATCGTCTCCCGTTATGTGGGCACTCCAACACAATGCAATGAGCGCGGCAAAGCCCCGTGGGGCGTGGATTCCATACATCATTCTCGTAGGATTTCTCCATCTTGCCGTACTCCATTAGCCATTTCTGCCAAAGTGCCGGTTCTTGTTGTATTTCGTATGTTTCTTTTATAAACGCGTTACAGACGACAAACAATAGGCCGCCTTTTACTGTGTGTATTTCTGGGAAGTGTTTGAATATAGCCAACGCCATAAGTTCAAGCTGTCCCTTGTCTGCATACTTCGCAGACTTGCCGGTCTTGTAGTCAATCACCCTAGCTATACCGGATTCTCTGTCCAGTATGGCTAAGTCAACTACACCCCTAAACCAAACATTACTATCAAAGAAACCGCATGGGTCGAGGTTAGCTGTAAGCCCCATTTTGTGTTCACACAGTTTCTCACCTTTCATGCCTTTGAGCCGGTTCAATGCGCCCTCGGCATACTCAAAGCGTGGGTCTAAGTTATCAACGACGCCTTTGACATATTCTTCGGCGGCTTTGTGAAACTCGTTTCCATAAAGTATCGCTTCGGTTTCAAAATTTTCTTCGTAATCTTTCGCAACTTTTAAGTGGTAGTATTTTTTCGGGCATTGGTCAAACGTCTTTATACTACTGAAAGACCAAGCTGGTTTTGTCGTGGTACCCATTTCTTACAATTCCCGTAGTCCTTACCAACTTCCACGTCACCACGAACGGGGAGTCCTTTAGCCCATTCCGGTACGTACGCCATGCACTCGCTAACGTAGCTTGCGGCTTCGTCAACCTCGGAGTCATTGACACAGCATACCACAGAATCATGTACTGTAAGTGCTATAGGGTATCTTTTAGATATACGCAACATCTGCTCTGCCATCACGCAACGTGCTATGGCTTGGCACACATTCTCTATAACCTTGCCACCATATATTTTCACTCGGCCTAGACGGGTCTTGTAAGTAAACTGAAGTCCCTTTTCTTCTTCCTCCCCTTTTAAGTCCTCGTACCGCATGAGTAGGCCAGATGGTAACTTTATAGCAACATGTTCGTGTAACACCTTTAACACGCCCGGCCTGCCGAACGCTAAACTTTCGCCCATATCCATACCGACAAGAGAAGCCTGTGCATCACGCCATAACTGAGTAATCTGACCGTTGGCCTCGCGGTACACTCGGATGATACGGCGACATTCTTCTTCGTCCACATCTACACCAAACGTCTTTAGCTGGTCGCGGAATCGTGCCGCACCCATACCGTATCCTGCACCTAGTATAGTAGTCTTACCAATGAAGCGTTCGTTGTCGGTAACAAGTTCCTCTTTCTTGTTGTATATAATAGAAGCCATCTTCTTATACACATCTTCGCCTTTCTCAAACGACTTCACTAGGTTGTTCTGCTCGGCTAACCACGCTAGGACACGCGCTTCAATCTGCGCTGAGTCTGATTCAATTAAAGTATATCCTTCGGGCGCGACTATGCAGGATTTGAGTACCTTCGCGTTCTCACCACGGGAGGGTAAGTTCTGTAGATTCACCTTGTCCGCACCACCCCACCGTCCGGTATGAGCCGCGTAGTAACGGATAGGCACAGGTAGTTTGCCACGAATAGCTATGTCTATAAATCTTTCAGTACGCGTTTCCTCAAGTGTACTTTTTAATCCTATGCGAGCCGCGACTAAAGCCTGTACTTTCGGGTTCTCGTGCTCTTGTAGTTCCTTGAACGCTTCGTCATTCTTGGCTAGGGCGTACGTTTCCTTACCAGTGCGCAATGATACTTTGGTCGGGGGTTCTACCCCCAGTGCGCGGAGGGCTTCGGCAAACTTAGGGTTAGACATAAGTTCGTCTTTCGTAATATGACATTCTTCCAGCAGTCGGTCTTTTGCGGATTTAAGTGTATAGAGGTGTTCGTTTAATTTAATTAAGTCAAGCTCAAGCTGCGGATTAGTGTACATCTTCAACGTCATATCTATGACTTTGACTTCTTTCATTGGGAATCCGTTGTTCATAAATATGTTGAACAATCGGTGAGTAAGTTCGACATCGTTGACACAGTAGTCACCGTATCGGGCAAGTTCTTCGGGGGAGAAATCGGCACGGCGTTTCCCCAACGCATTTATTACCTCGTTGCCTTTTTCACCCACCCCATATATCTCGCTAACTTTACGCAGAGATGCAGACACTTCGACACCATGCGTCCCCCTAGCCATACACATAGTATCAAGCCATAACTTAGGACGTATGCCAAAAAGCCAACTGAGAATAGCACCATCGAACATAGTGTTATGGGCCAGTACCGCGGACTCCGCCCAATCGTAGTTATTATGTAAATAAGTTTTGATAGCATTGAAGTCTCCACTGAGCCATATAGATTCTCCATCGTTTAGTTTTACACCAACACCTATTACTTCAAACCTAGGACTACGTATGTATTCCTCTGTTGTTATCTTCGACAAACTAAAATCTTTATCGTAGTACGTTTCAAAATCTATTGTTATTAAATTCATACGTAAACCTTTGTAATTAAATACTTTCCCCATGCGTCACAATCTCTTTCCCACTCTGGGCTGTCCACAGGGTACTCACGAAACCAATCACCGACTTCTACTTCGTCGTCTGGGTCAGTATCCCATCCCCCCTCTTCTGTAGCGTCAGCGTAATGTATATAAGGCACACAAAAACTCATAGTTCGGTCTGCGGGTAGTTTAATTACATCAACAGAAAAGGGGTCACCAAACTCGTCTATGTTGTGGAATATATCGTCCCATGTACGCCCTTCAACAAATCCTACCCATGCTTTATCGCCTTCAGGTTTAAATCTAAACAGTACTCTCATGTCATTCTCCTTTTACATTTTACTGTTGACATCTCCGCTAGTAAGTAATATATTTTGTTTTGAGGAACCAGGATTTCTGTCTCCAGATGTTCTGACTAAAAACCCCAGCTTCGGTTGGGGTTTTTTATTGCCTGTAAAAAACATGGTTGTTTACTTGTGTTGTTATGTTCATCGGTAAACTCCATGCCGGATTTACCCACGTTGTGTGGTAGTGTGTTGCGCCGTTAGTCGGGTCTGAAAACCAGCCCATGTACACTATGCTTGCGTATATAAACGCGTTGCCCCACGCCTCATGGTTCGCCACTACTTCGGGTTTACCATCACACCAGAAACTAAACTGGCACTGATGCCTTAGAGGAACGTGTTTCCAGTACCGCCCCTGTTTAACTACCGCACATACGGAATCGGGGTAGCTATCGCTTTCTACGCGGTTCATTACTACGTGGGCTACTGCCATCTGCCCCAGCGGGGGTTCCCCCCTCGCCTCGAAGTACACCGCCATCGTCAGGCACATTATAGCTTCTAGCATGGCATGGCCTCCAAGTTCGTTCTCGTCCTATCGCTTTGGTGAAGCCTCTGCAATTACTACAGTACCACCCAACCCGTAGGTTTTGCTCGGCGTTGATTACCTCGGTTCTTTCCCCACCACAGTTGCAGGGTATTACTTTCATTGAGTCAGTCATTTGGGTTTATTACTTCTAATAGTGCGTACTTAACATCAGTGAAATGTGACATTATCTAATGGGTACTCGTAGTTAATAGTTTCTACATTCGGGCTAAGTAGTATAGCCCCGTTGTTGGTGTGAAACTCCATCGCCATTCTTGTGGGGGGAGACATTGTAATAACATGCGTGACGTGTGGGAAGTTCAATGGTATGAAGTCTAGTAACTCGTTTATAAGTCTTTTACCAGAGCCTTTCTTGTATGACCACAAACTATACGGCGTAAATATCGTAGCTAACTTATCATCACCCACCGCTTTCATCAGTTGCTTATGCATCTCTGTCGTTTGTTCTTGGCTATCACTTATATCACGCAGGAGTTCTTCAGACTGTAATACAAACGGACTGATTACAGCACACAAGACAGCGTTTACTACACGCTGTCCTGTATCCTCGTTAATGTCTATATCCGCAAACACATAGAAGTTATTTTCAAAACGCGTTATGTCATTCTCAAATAAATGTGGCCGCACTGGGTCATCTTTTATGTATTGTAGATACGTTTCTGGGTCACAAATCGTCAACATCTAAAAACCCCCACACGCCATAAGTTCCGTCACCTTGTTTACGTATTGCTACCTTAGTAAACCCATGAGTTTTCAATGCGTTTGCAAGAGAATTAGCGTTCGTCATGGTCGGTACAAAGACGCAATCACCGGACTGCATCTTCAGGGCTTTGCTTTTCCATCTACCTGACTGCCCCGTTGCCTTTTCGGGTAAAGGTATGTTTGTATGTATTGGATATTCTTCATTCATCTTCTTAATCTTCTTCATCTTCTTCATCTCCTGTTGAACCTATTGCACTTAATTGTATGCACGTACCGTTCATGCTTACATTTAATACTTCTTCCGTTATACCAAAACCACCGCAATCATATAACACTAGAATCTTAGACTTGTTTAACTCTATTAGCGTAGCAAGGTCGCTAGTTGTAAGTTCATTTGCTACTGCTATAAGTTGTTTCTTCTCCATACTTCTTGTCTCCTTCATTGAGTTCGTACTCAAACCAGTCCTCTAGCCTCTGCTCCGGAGTGCCGTAAGTCTCATCGTAATCACGTTGCTGTTCTGCTATATCTACTGGGTCACGCATGTTCATTCTCCTGCGGGGTGAGCCTTTTTTTCACTTCTTCAAAGCGTTCACGCAGGTACTCAGGGTTATCCAGTGCATAACGTATCTCTTGCTGGGCTTCTTCGTAGTGCTCCTGTAGTACTCTGCGTATGTACTCAGATTTATTTGGCGTACTGGCGTAGAACCTATCTGCTTCTTTGCTTATGCGTACGCTGATATGTACAGTTCCCATAGTTACTCCTCTTCATAAATATGCTCAACGGTCTTTGCAAAGCAGACCATGAGTGTCGTGGCAGAAATGCCTACCTGCTTCGCCATAATTGCAGTAATAATCGCCAGATGCTCCATCACATCAACCAAAAGAATATCCTTATCGTCTAGGGCTGAATCCAGCGCATTAGCAATCACTTCAAACAAATCTCCGGTAGTTTCGTTTCCTTTTCCCTCAACGGCTTTCTTAAACTGAACGATGTTATCTTTTTTCACGTTTCATCTCCTTAATACGTTTCTTGTAAGTAGCAGTCGGCTCCATAAAACTACGGCTACTGTAGGTTGTTGGGGTTATTGTTACTATTGTTCTTTCTTTGAAGTCGGGTTCTGGGGCACGAACACCGTGTGGTTTGCTTTTCATCATCATTCTCCGTACTTGTTTATATATTATGTTTGCCTTGTGGGGGTAGCGGGAGTAGGCGAGAGAGCCACCCCCACAAGGACTAGCCGTAGCGTGGCTTCCCCGGTATGCACCCGGATAGGAGGACAATAACTCGCATGAGATTACGTCACGTTCCGTCACATACAGCCGGTGTTTTTACATGACAGCCCACCTCCGGCTGGGACCGCCTAGGTTATGTGCGACTATGCACCCCGCCTAGGACGGGCTAGTAGACTTTCTAATGCTATTTTTACGCTGTCTACATTGGACTCATTAACTACCCAAGCGACACCGCCGGATTCGTTTATTTTTTTAATTTCAAAGTCTTGCAGTTTAGTTGTGGTGTTGCTCCCTGCCTTACATTCAATCGCAAAGAACATACCTTTATAACAGCCTACTATGTCTGGCACACCACTACGTCCATAACCACCGGTTGCCGGAAAGAAATAGTATATGTCCTTTCCGTATTCTTTCAAGTATTTTACTACTTTTTCCTTTACTTTTTTCTCAGGGGTTGTCACAAAGCGTCCTCCTCTGGGCAAAATACCCAATACACGTTGTTGTCAATGCGCCTACCGATACCAGTTACTACATCGGTTGGAGGTTCTGGTGACATACTCGATAGTACAGCGATACGTTTTTGTATCCACATCGGTAAGTCATTTACTTCGTAGTACCTATCTACATTCGGCATATCTCCTGTTATTTCAAATTGGTCTACTCTTGCGTACCCGTTCGTAAACTCTACTCTGTAATAAGGTTCGTCACGCGTCATGGTCATACTTTGTTCCTTGGTTGATTAACTTCTGTACTACATCCTCCACCTCATCCTCACTTATAAACAACGCGTAATGCGTGTCGGTCAGTAAGTCATTGGCTTGTGATGCCATAAAACCTGCGTCACAATCGTGCCCCTCCACTATGTTCACTGTGTGTATGTGCCTCTGTACTGCTTGCGGTAATGCTTCGATACTCGGTACTTGCACAAACCATGCCTCCGTTTCCCACGTGCCTACCTCTTTTGAATACCCTAGATATAACTTATCTTTAAGTTGTGCTACATGTAAGATAACACGTTTACCTAAGTCGTTTATTGTATTTGCTAGTTCGTTTGCTGTTTTTACACACTCTCTGTATTTTTGTACGATAGAATTACCTTCCGACAATGTAACCACATACTTACCATCCATAGCATTTATTGTCTGTTCAATAAACTCAAATAGAATATTGCGTTTGTCTTTTTTCTCATCCCCCCAGTTACTACCGCAAATTTCATCCGTAAAATTATCCCTGCATTTTGAAAAATTGGTTTGGTTGCGTACTAACTTAGGTCTTGCACAACGTTCTACATTTTTAATTGAAATGCCGACTAACTCGGTATCTGTTATGGGCGCAAGTCTGCTTATTGTATTAGCCGCTTTTCCTAAGTTTGTTGTACTCACGGTGTGGTAACTGTCTCTACCCATATGATACTTTGCACGGTCACAATCAATACGGAATGATTTTATTACGTACTGCCGTTTCGATTCTTTAGTCGTGTAGCAAACTCTGCATATAAGATAGTCTGAATTTTTGTGGGTTATTCCTACGTGGTCACCTAAATCATAATACTTAAACCGATTCCTATACTTTTTATCTAACGCTTTTATTAGTTCGTCATGGTCTGGTATGTGCCCAAGGAATATCTCTCGGCTTGGTAAGGCATATTTAATTAAGTCGTCACGGGTTGGTTTAGTATTAAAGCGCATGATTTGTCTCCTTATATGTTTATGTCAACGCGTTTGCCTACAGTTGGATTCGCGTCTTTGTTATCAAGAATGCACCAGAGCAATGGCATAGACCACGTACCCCAGTCACCACCTAAGTACCCATCAGTCAATACCACAACGGCTTCGGCTTTGATGTTCTTTTCACGTATGTAATTGCACACACAGTTCACATCAGTACCGCCACCACCTTGTGGTTTAGTTGACCTAACAAGTTCGTCTATTGGTCTGTGTGTACCACCATACTGTTCGTCACCTACTACCTCATGCCCCCAGTACAGCAGTCGTACACCGGATGGTTTGACCACATCACAGATAGATTTGACCTCGGTAAGAAACGCACTAAGTTGCCTATCACCAACACTACCACTCGTATCTACTGCAATAACAAGTTCACCTACCTGTTCGCTTATTGTGCTTGGCATGTACACACCGTGAGACATGTACCTACGGTTGGGTCTGTTGTATGTGCTGTAGTCTTTACCCATACACGTTGATGTAAGAAACTCACGCAGTATCTCACGCCAATCTACCTGTGGTTGTAGTAATTCCTTCATACCTCTCGGCACGTCTGCACCCATCTTACCGGCAGTCAACGCACCCTGTCGTATGGCAGAGTCAATGTCCTGTTCAAGTTCACGTTTCTCGGCTTCGGACATTTCCTGTGCGCTCTCCCAATCGTGTTCGTCAATGGAACCCCCACTGCCACCACTACCAGAACCACCTTCGCCACCTTGTTCCTCATATATTATGTTGAACACGTCCTGAGAGTTCTTACCTTTGAACCGTTTGTCAATCAACGCACCGTGGGGTAGTACAGCAAACCCGTCTGGATTCTCGTCAATAATCTCCAGATTGATAACGTAGTCACACGCCATGTTCGCGCACTGCGCATCTATCTCCCATAAGTTACGCCACGTAGTAAGGTGTCTGTATAACTTGTGCTTACACTCGTGGAGTATTATCCCTCTGAGTTCGGCATCGGTAAGACTATCCACAAACTTCCTACCATACTTAACGTCACGTCCGTTGGTACATGCAGTTGGTATGTCGTCCGATACCTCACTCTTGCCCATGATGAGAACACCGGCTAATGCGATATACCTCCGGCTGTTCATTATTGCGATAGTCTCACGCTGTATGCGTTGCTCCGCTGTTAGTTGTAAATTTATTGCTAACATGTTTGCCTACTCCTGTTAGTTGTTAAACGCTAATTGCGTAATTGTTTGCAAGACACCAATCTTGGTATTCCTTGGTGTTGACCACTATGTCACGCTTACTGTAGTCCTTAACGCGTACGCCGTTGACAAACAAACCCTGCGTTTCTTTGGGTAACCTGTTCAGGTAAACCATCCACGGTTTGATAGACTCCCTGTCCATAATTGAAAGCGCACGATACACCACCATACACACCGCACCCGGACTCGTTGGTATCTTGGCATTAGTCGGGTCATTCTTAATATCCTCCGGTGACGGCATCTGGTCACTTAGTTGCACGTACGCCATCAAATCCAATGCACCACGCGCACCAATAGTACCCATGAGAGACGCAGTTAGTGTCGCGTCATCTATAAAATCGCGTTGCTTCAATATGTTGTTCGCTTTCTCACCACTACGTGGTGTGAAACACGCTATACGTGACGGGTCACGCGGGTCATTGATATACGGATTCTCGTTGGGAGAGTCATAGTCTTGAAAACTGTGGAAAAGTTGTGGAGTATCCTTGTACCACGCTAACAATGCCGATTCAAAGTTGTGTTCGATACCATACTCAATCGCTTCCATGTTGTCTGATTTTCGCATGGTTACAGTTGTTATGCGGTTGCGTATGTGTGCCGGTAACAAGTCACCCAAACCCTCTACGGCAAGGTTAGTTGTGGCGAACACAAAAGAATCCTCATGCAGTTTCTTACCGAACAGACTGCGCTCTAGTATGAGTTGTGCTAACGCGTTTTTAACACTCGGCAAACACTTACCAAACTCGTCAATCATCAGGATGATGGGTTTACCTAAATGCAGTCCTAGTTCCTCGTTGGTTGCGTAGCGCACCACGCCGTCCTCACCGATAGTTGCGAACATGGGTACAGCCATGTCGCCCACGTCCTTGGTAGTACCGTCAAAGTAAATCGGTAAATGGTCGGGGAACATCTTGGCAAGTAACCATAGGATTGCGGTCTTGCCGATACCCATCTCACCCTGTACCAGTACGGTGTTGAATTTGCCAATGGTTGCGATTAGTTGTGCGCACTGTTTGATAGATAGCGCATAGTTTACGGCTTGTGTGTATGACATGATTTGTCCTCCTTCGGACTGTTGTGTTGCGTTGCGTTGTGTTTTGTTAAGTTTACTATAGTTTAGTTTCAAATGCACATCCTTGTGCTACCATGAAAACGTGTTTCAGAATCCGAGTGTTGGTATCTTGGCTATCATCTGGTCAATCTCGGCCTTGGTTTTGATACGCGCACCCTCGTTTGTCTTTAGTCCCTCGGTAGTTTGCCCACGCAATGCGTTCTGAAACTGAACCCGCATCGCCTCTACCTCCGGGTTTTGTGTGACGTTGCAGTCCTTGAGCAAACGTAATACCTGTTGTGCCGTCTCAATCATTGTGTTGTGGAATCCGGGCAGTTTGCCGTTGTCCTTTTCTGTCAGGTTTGTAGACATACGTTGCAGTAAATCCAGCAGACGTTTACACACAAGTTCCTGCATGATGTTGTTGGTTTGCTTTGTCGCGTTGTCAGTAAACTCGTCCACAAGTACCTGCTGACTCTGCCTGTGTATGCTCTCAATCGGATGACTAGACGGCAGTTCTGTCCACGTCACGCGCATACCTATCTTGCGTTCCAGTTCCGCTACACTCGGATACAGTGACGGGTCAAACAAGCCACCCAAACCCTCGGCATCTAGCTGTGCCTGTGCCACACCCCTTGCGTACGCGTCTAGGAAATCCTGTTTAGCAACACCGTTGTATTCCGTCTGGATAGACTCCAGTTCGGTCTTACACTCAATGATGCTGTTGTTACTTATGAAGTCCTGATTGTACCCAAACGTCACGCCATACTGTTCGGGTACGTCATACGCCTTGCGCTTGAGTTCCCTCAACCTGTCCAGTTCCGGCATGTCCAGTAGGTTCTTGTACGTGCTTACCCGTTTCTCGTTGGCGTTGTTCATCTGTGCCGTCTGTTTAGTTGCCTGTTTGTCCTTGCGTCTAAACTCCGGCAGAGACACGTTTACAGACACGCACACCCCGTAGTCCCCTATGGGTTTCAGTTCCGGCTTTGTCAGGTTTAGTTCCGGTGCATTGAAGTCAATGGTTGCTATATTAGTCATGGTCTTTCTCCAGTTTAGTTATGGTTGGTTTTGTTGCATTATGCTCTGTTTGTTTCTGTTGTTCAAGTTTCTCTAATGTTTCCATAGTGGATAGCAGTATTGCTTTGCGTACCGGGTCTGCCATCACACCACGCGCCCACTCCCTGAATTCCTCAATAGTCATTTTCATGGTTTGTCTCCTGTGCTTTTAATTCACTGTTATTCACTGTCTTACCTCCCGTTGCTCACATATCAAACTAGCTACCTGTACACGTTTCTCAGGGGTCAATTCCCGTAAATCAAACCAGTCAGGGTGCGTGTAGTTTATTGTCTCGTATTTGTCGGCTACTTCGTTCAAGAACGCTATTAACTCATCTTTCCAGTCTTCCATTATGTCCACCTCTCTGCTCGTTTAGGGTTAATCTGTTTAGCCGTATCGCTGGCTGTCTCATGTCTGCACACCATTGGGGCTTGCTTGTGCATCTCTATAATCGGTAGCTGTACTGGGTCGTCTAACCCGTAACGCTTGGTACAGTCAATGCAATACGGGAAAGACTTGGCTCGCTCCGCGTTGTATAACTCGTTGCAATATATGCAAG
>Ga0255757_10000928_pt1 | contig 28746 bp, 27 predicted proteins | sample 071ome_27_FD_179957 | JGI IMG/M metagenome (GOLD analysis project Ga0255757, IMG submission 179957) | Coastal salt marsh microbial communities from the Groves Creek Marsh, Skidaway Island, Georgia - 071409AT metaG (version 2) | ecosystem: Environmental > Aquatic > Marine > Intertidal zone >...
AGATACGTGCTAGTGAAGATTACGATGGCGCCGGCAACAGTCCAGATGTCGGTGGATTCGTCGAACAACAGCCACCCCACCGCTCCGACCAGCGGCAAGCGCAGAAAATCGAAGGGGACGACCGTGCTCATGTCGGCGGCACCGTAGGCACGGGTTATAAACCAGATACCGGCCGTTCCGGTGATCCCGACCCCGAACAGGAGGAGCAAGTCGGTCGTCGTCGGCGGCACCCAGTAGATTACCGCAGGAATGCCAGCCAGCGGGCACATCAGGATGTTCACCCACAGCGTCGTCGCGCCGACGCTTTCGGTCGTCGTAAGCTTCTTGATGCATATGTTGGAGCAAGCGTAGGAGACCGCACCGCCCAGCACGACGGCGGCGCCGAACCCGATCTCGTTGAAGCCCGGGCGCAGTAGGATCAGCACGCCGGCAAACCCGCCCAGCGTGGCGGCGAGGCGCGTGCCGCCGAACTTTTCCCCCAGCAGAACGGCGGCCAGCACGACGATAAAGATCGGTTGCGTAAAGCTGAGCGATACGACGTCCGCAAGGGGGATTTCGCCGATCCCGATGAACAGTCCCAGCATGCCGAAATAGGCGAACACCGCACGCGTCAGATGCATCGGGAATCGCCGGGTTTTGAGGACGCGCAGGCCGGATGTACGCATCAGCGGCGCCAGCACCAACAGTGCGACGATGGTCCGGACGAAAAGGATCTGGAATGACGAGTAATCCGCCGACAGCGCCCGCACCAGTACCATCATGGCCGACCATACCGCGACCGCCACCAGCATGTAGCCGATGCCGCGCAGTGAATTGTTCCGGACCGTGGTCACCTGATTTTAAGGGGCGTCGGCCGGGTCTAACTCAACCCCGTCATCACATGCGTCCGAAATGCCGGTCGTTCGCACAGCGCATCGTACCAGCGTTTCAGGTTCGTAAAGTCTTCGCGCTCGATGGGCAGTTCGTACCAGCGATAGGCGATGGGGCCGATCGGAATATCCGCCATGGTGAAGCTGTCGCCGCCGACATAGGCATTGCGCGACAGATGATCGTCCAGAATTTTCCACTTTCCGGCCCAGCTATCGCGCGCGGCGTCGATCGCCTCCATGTCGCGTTCTTCCGGCGGTTTCCGGATCAGTCCGTGAAACACGGGCACCATATCCATCACAAGTTCGGTGAGTTGCCAGTCCATCCACATTTCGCACCGGGCGCGGTCTGCCGGATCGGCGGGGCATAGTGTTCCCAGGCTGTGTTTCGACGCCAGATACCGCACGATGGAATTCGATTCCCACAACACCAGGTCGCCGTCGATGATGGTCGGAATACGGCCGTTGGGGTTCAGGCTCAGATACGGTGTTTCGCGGTTTTTGCCGAATTGTCCGCCGACGTCTTCGCGGTCGTACTCGAGGCTGATTTCATCCAGCACCCACAACGCTTTCATCACATTGGAGGAATTCGTCCGTCCCTTTAACTGCAGCATTCTCAATTCCTTGCGCTTTTACTTAATGCATTCCGATGTCGATGACGTGTTCGCGGAACGCCGGACGTGCGCAGATTGCCTCGTGCCAGCGTTTGAGATTCGGAAAATCTTCCCGCTCGATATCCAGATTGAACCAGCGGAACGTGAACGGGGACGCCGGAATGTCTCCGATTCCGAATTCGTCGCCCGACAGATATTCGTGATCCGCCAGCCAGGTCTCTAGCACCTCGTTGGCCTTGGCCCAGCCGTCCCGTGCGGCGGCGATTTTCGCCATGTCTCGTTCGGCTTCCGGGGTCCGGACCAGTCCCTGATAGACCGGGACGTGCGTGCTGGCCAGCGTGGACAGCGTCCAGTCCATCCATCGGTCGGCGCTGGCGCGGGCCCGGACATCATCCGGCCGCAACGGGGTGCCGGTCCCGTGCTTGTCCGCCAGATACCGGACGATGGCGTTCGACTCCCACAGAACGAAGCCGTCGTCGTCGATTGTCGGTACGCGTCCGTTCGGGTTCAGGGACAGGTATTCCGCCTTGTCGTTGCCGCCGAACGGTCCGCCGATATCGGTGCGCTCATACGGCACGTTCAGTTCTTCGCAGATCCATACAACTTTCTGAACGTTGGACGATGTCGCCCGTCCGAGAATTTTCAGCATATTTCGTCTCCGTTTAATCGAGTTGCAGAAACAGGCATTTCAGATAAGCGCTTTCCGGCAGGTTCGGGTGCACCGGGTGGTCCGGTCCCGCGCCGCCGGCATGCAGTATGCGCCCCGACCGTCCCGCATCCCGCATCCCGCGCTGCACCTGCTCGGCGAATGACGCCGCATCCATGTGATGCGAACAGGACGCAATGCACAATATGCCCCCCGGTTCGACCAGCGCAGCCGATAGCCGCGCCAGCTTGCGGTAACCGCGCGCGCCGGGTTTGAGGTCTTTCCTGGATTTCACGAACGCCGGCGGATCGGCGATGACGATGCCGAACCGTTCCCCGTCTTTTCCCAGCCGTTCCAGCGCGCCGAACGCTTCCGATTTTTCGAAACGGCATTTGTCGGCTGTTCCAGCTGCCGATGCCGTCTGCTCGGCGATTTCCAGCGCTGGTTCGGACCGGTCGATGCACAGCACGTCCGTCGCGCCGTGCGCCGCGGCGGTCAGGCCGAAACCGCCGAGATAGCTGTATACGTCCAGCACCCGCTGCCCTTTCGCCAGCGATGCGGCCCGCGCACGGTTTTCGCGGTGATCGAAGAACCAGCCGGTTTTCTGTCCTGCGGACAGGTCCGCAAGGAATTCCACGCCGTTTTCCAGTACGCGCGCGGGGGACGGCAGATCGCCGATGATGTCGGCGGCTGTGTTATCCAGCCCTTCCATACGCCGCGCCGCGCCGTCGCGCTGCAGGACGATTCCCGTTGGCGACAGCGTCTGCTGCAATGCCGCCACGATGTCTTCCGCCAGGGCATTCATCCCCGCCGTGTTGAGCTGGACCACGCAGATATCGCCGTAACGGTCGACGATCAGGCCGGGCAGGCCGTCCGCTTCGGCGTGAACCATCCGGTAGAACGGCGGGTCGAACATGCGGTCGCGCAAATTCATGGCGGCGGCGAACCGGGCGGCCAGCCAGTCCGCGTCGATCACGGCATCCGGATCGCGATCCAGCACCCGGGCGCAGATCAGCGGGCGCGGGTTGAACATGGCTGTGCCCAGCGGCCGTTCGTAGGCGTCGGTCAGGGTGACGACCGTGCCGGGCGGCAGGGCTTTCAGTTCCGCCGTCATCTCGATCTCGTTGGAAAAGACCCAGGGATGACCCGCATAAACGCGCTTGTGGCGTCCGGCCAGCATCGGGATTGTCGGGCGGGTATCCGCGGTCGCCTCTTCGGGCGGTACAATGTCGTTCATCGCGGCAGTCTACAGGCTTCGCACTGCCAAGGGTATCGTCCGGCGCGATTTACCCGGAACGCTTTGCCTCGCGAACAGTGCTGTAATACCCGGCGGCAAAAATGATCAGCGCACCGGCGACAGTCCAGATATCCAGAACCTCGGTAAACAGCAGCCAACCCATTATCGCCGAGAACGGCAGGCGCATGAAATCGAACACGATGACGAAGCTTGCGTCGCCTACGGCCAGCGACCGGGTGATGCAGTAATGCGTCGCATACCCGGTGACGCCGAGCCCGATCATCGCCGGCATATCCCCCCAGGTCGGCGTTTCCCATACGAAGAAAGCGGGGATTGCGGAATAGACCAGAATCGTGACGCTCATATAAAACACGACCGTGCTGCCGGATTCGGTATCCGAAAGCCGCTTGGTAACGACATGGGCGCAGGAATAGAGAAATGCCGCCAGCAGGATCGACAGCGTGCCGATATTCACCGGAATGATGCCCGGCCGGATGATGATCAGCGCGCCCGCGAACCCGACCAGGATGGCCACCATCCGGTGGCCGCCGATGCGCTCGCCCAGAAACGCGGCCGCGATGATCGCGGTGAACAGCGGCGATGTGAACTGCAGCGATGCGACATCCGCCAGCGCGATCTGGGTGACCCCGAAAAACCAGGCGACGTTCCCGCTGTAGAGGAACGCATTGCGCAGCGCATGCGTCCCCAGACGTTCGGTTCTGAAAACCGCCTTGCCCTGCCGGACCAGCGACGGCGCCATCAGGAACAGGTTGATGACGTTGCGCAGAAAGATCATCAGCAGCACGGAATAGGCCGGCAGGTAGCGGATGCATACCGCCATCGCGGTCAGCGCGCCGGCTGCCGCGATCATCCACCAGGCGCCCTTTGCCGCGTTGCTCATGGCTGCATCATAGACCGTGCGTTGACGGAAAACATAGTACTAGTCACCGAGTGCCTCGCCTTCGCGCCGTCGATCGGCGCCGCCGTCGTATCCGTAGGGCGTCACGCGGATGCCGTGCAGGCCGCTCGTCAGCGTCCGGATTTTAACGTCGTGTCCCAGCCGCCGGAGCCCGTCCGCTCGCTCTTCCAGCGGCGTGCCTTTTTCAAGCTCCGTCGTTCCGTTGCGGTTTACGTGGGTCGGCAGATCGATGGCTGCCTGCATACCGAGTTTCCAGTCGATCAGGCCGATCAGCGTTTTGGTGACATAGGCAATGATCCGCGAACCGCCGGGCGAGCCGACGGTTGCGAACAGGCCGCCGTCTTCGTCGAAGACAAGCGTCGGTGACATAGAACTGCGCGGCCGCTTGCCCGGCGCGACGGCGTTTGCCACCGGCAATCCGTTCCGGCGCGGCAGATAGGCGAAATCGGTCAGCTGGTTGTTCAGCAGGAAACCCCGGACCATCAGGCGGCTGCCGAAGGCGCGCTCTATCGACGTGGTCATGCTGACCGCATTCCCGGCACCGTCGATGACCGACAGATGCGACGTGGACGGGTATCCGTCCTGGTCATCCGTCGCGTACTCTGCCCCGTCAGGTCCCGGCGGTCGTCCCGGCAGCGCCTTGCCCATGGACCCGGTGGCGGATATCCGCCCGGCCCGGCGGCGAAGATAGGAATTTTCCAGCATGCCTTTCACCGGTACGCTGACGAAATCCGGATCGCCGATATATCGACCCCGGTCGGCGTAGGCGAGGCGGCTGGCCTCCGAGATCAGATGCACCGCATTAACGGACCCGGGCGGAATCCGCGCCATGTCGAAGCTTTCCAGCAGGCCCAGAATCTGCAGCGTCGTCAGCCCGCCGGAGGTCGGTGGTGGCATGCCGCACACCCGGTAGGTCCGATACGGACGGCAGACGGGCTCTCTCTTCTTTGCGGCGTATGCCTGGATATCGGCGACCGTCATCTTCGCCGGATTGCGGGGCGCGGTTCGAACCGCTTTGGCGATGTCCGTGGCGATGGGGCCGGCGTAAAAGACATCCGTGTCGCCAGCGGCGAGCCGCCGCAACGTATCTGCGAGCGCCGGATTGCGCAGGCGATGGCCGACCGGCAGCGGATCGCCGGACGGCGAGAAAAAATAGGCGCGCGCCGCCGGAAAGTTCTTCATGTCCTTCGCGCGGGCGATCATCCGATGAAGGCGGGGAGAGATCGGGAAACCGTGTTCCGCCAGTCTGATGGCCGGATCGAAAAGCCGGGCCCAGGGGAGCTGTCCGTGATCGCGGTGTGCCAGTTCCAGCATAGCCATGACCCCCGGCACGCCGACCGCGGCGCCACCGGTGCTGACATCCCGAAACGCCCGGCGCTTGCCGTCCGCCGTCAGAAAGACATCCGGTCGGATGGCCGCCGGTGCGGTCTCCCGCCCGTCATAGGCCTCGACCTTTCCGTCCTTGCCGTGGAAGTGCATCAGGAAGGCGCCGCCGCCGATACCCGAACTTTGGGGTTCGACCAGCGTAAGAACCATCTGGGCGGCGATCGCTGCGTCGACGGCGCTGCCGCCGGCCCGCAGAATTTCGCGCCCCGCTTCCGATGCGAGCGGATTGGCCGCCGAGATCATGTGGCGGCGTGGAAGTTCCGGCGTCGCAGCGCAGGCGCATATCGCCAGACAGGCACCTGTCAGAATCGCGAACCGGCCCCAAAATGACCTATTTTTTTCTTTATAAATCAGTGTGATGTCGGAAATTTTCGTAAATCCTTTCGCAGGTGCGAAAAAGAAGGTAGAACAGCCGGACCTTTCGCCGGACCAGCCCTCGGAGGGCGACGATGAGCACCCCAAGCCGGATCAAACGGATTACAGCGCCGGAACTGTCGGCGCGCAAGGGCCAGGAACCGATAGCGGTTCTGACCGCCTATACCGCGCCGATGGCGCAGTTTCTCGACGAACATGTCGACTGTCTTCTGGTCGGAGATTCGCTCGGCATGGTGGTCTACGGTCTCGACACCACGCTCGCCGTGACGGTCGATATGATGATCAATCACGGTGCCGCCGTCGTGCGCGGTTCCAGCCACGCCTGCGTGATCGTCGACATGCCGTTCGGGTCCTATCAGGAATCGCCGGAACAGGCCTATCGCAATGCCGCGCGTATGATGCAGGAAACAGGCGCCGACGGGGTAAAACTGGAAGCCGGCGTTGCGCTGGCGCCGACCATCGAATTTCTTGCTCAGCGCGGGATACCGGTGATGGGCCATGTCGGACTGATGCCGCAATCCGTCAATACCTATGGCGGTTTCCGCGTCCAGGGCAAGGAAACGGGCGCCGCCAGACAGGTGATCGACGATGCCCGCGCGGTATCGGATGCCGGTGCGTTCTCGATCGTGGTCGAAGGCGTAATGGAACCCGTCGCCCGGGAAATCACCAATGTGGTGCCGGTGCCCACTATCGGTATCGGCGCGTCCGCCGAATGCGACGGTCAGGTGCTGGTGACCGAAGACCTGCTCGGCCTTTTCAGCGATTTCACGCCCAAGTTCGTCAAACGCTATGCGGAGCTCGGCGAAGAGGTTTCCGCGGCCGCGGCCGCATATGCCGAGGACGTCCGCGCCCGTCGATTCCCCGCCGCCGAACACTGCTTCGGCGCGCCGAAGGCCGACGGCGCAGAGGTAAGACACCTTAAATCCTGATCGGCGTTTCCCGTGAATGGCACCCCGACTGATACCGGCGCCACTGCGTCTTTGCGGATTATCCGGACGGCCGCGGAATTGCGGGATGCGGTAGAACCCGCGCGTGCGAAGGGCGCCGTCGTGGGACTGGTTCCAACAATGGGCGCGCTGCACGACGGGCATATCTCGCTGGTGCGCCGGGCGCGGCGCGATTGCGGTCTCGTGGTCGCCAGTCTGTTCGTAAACCCGACCCAGTTCGGAGAGAACGAGGATTTCGATTCCTATCCCCGCGACGAGGCCCGCGATCTGGCGCTGTTCGGAAAACACGGCGTCGACATCGTCTATGCGCCCCACGTCGAAGAAATGTATCCCGATGGGTTTGGAATTACCGTGACCGTATCCGGCGTGACCGAGGGGCTGTGCGGTGCGACGCGGCCGGGGCATTTCGATGGCGTCACGACCGTGGTGTCCAGGCTGTTCGATCACTGCCGCCCGGATGCGGCCTATTTCGGCGAAAAGGACTATCAGCAGCTGAAGGTCATCCAACAGATGGTGCGCGATCTCGATCTGTCGATCCGCATCGTCGGTATTCCCGTCGTGCGTGAACGCGACGGTCTGGCGCTGTCATCGCGCAATGCCTATCTCGACGTCTCCGAACGACGCATCGCCCCGGCGCTGCAGGGGACGATGCGGGCAGTCGCCGGGCGTCTCGCCGCCGGAATCGATCTGGACGCGCAGTGCCGTTGGGGGCGGGATGCGCTTCTCAGCGCCGGTTTCGACAGTGTCGATTATTTCGAGATCAGTGACGGCGAAACGCTGAAACCGGTGGACGGATTCCGTCCCGGCCTTCGTATCTTTGCCGCCGCCTGGCTACGCGAGACGCGCCTGATCGACAACCTGGCCGTGGACGAAGCAGATTAAGCAGACGGGCGGCGGGGTTTGCCATTTGCCGGCGCGCCCTCGATAATCCTCCGGAACAACCGGAGGCAATCATGTTTTACGAGACGGCCAAAAACGATCACGGCCTGCCGTACAACCCTTACAAATCCATTGTGGTGCCGCGGCCCATCGGCTGGATCACAACCCTCGATCTGGAGGGCCGGATCAATCTCGCGCCCTATAGCCAGTTCAACAATCTTGGGTACGATCCGCCCTATGTCATGTTCTCGTCCGGATCGGTATTCGGCGACGGCGGGCCGAAGGACAGCGCCCGCAACGCCCTGTTGACCGGAGAATTCGTGTGCAACATGGCGACCTGGGAACTGCGCGATCAGATCAATACGACGGCGCAGATGGTGCCTTCCGATGTCGATGAAGCGGAACTGGCCGGTCTTGAAATGGTGCCGTCCAATATTGTCGCGCCACCGAGGGTGAAAGCGTCGCCGGTGCATCTGGAATGCCGGTACCACACAACGCTCACCCTGCCGGGCAACTCCGTCGACAACATGGTTTACGTCGTCGTCGGCGAGGTGCTGGGCGTGCATATCAGCGACGACGTCATCACCGACGAAGGCAAGATCGATATTCTGAAATGCCGGCCGCTCGCCCGGATGGGTTACTTCGACTACACCTCGGTTGAAAACGTTTTCGAGATGGCGCCCGACGGCCCCAATATCGAGAAGATCCGGCGCGGGCTGGAAGGCCGCGCGCAGGGCAGGCAGGACGCCGCCGAATAAAAAAACGGGCGCCCGCGGGCGCCCGTTTTTTCTCCTGTCCGGGATGTATGTCTACCGGACGTAAAGATGCACTTCGTTGGTCGCCGCCGTGTTGCTTGTCAGCGCCGACAGGCGTACGCGGTCGAGCGGCAGGCCCATGTCGGACAGCGACCGCAGGACGGTTTCGGCATTTTTCTTCGACGAACTGGCCGACAGAGCCACCCGGGCGGCGTTGCCCCGGTTCGGCGCCACGGCGACGAGATCGAACATGGCGTTGGGCCGGCGCTGCAGCGCCCGGCTGACCGCATTGTAGAGCGGCTGTTCGTACTGGACGTTGGCCCGGTCGAAGCGAATCACGACCAGCGGACGGCGAGCGCCGGTGGACGCCATGGGTGACGGCGCAAAGCCGCTGCTGGCCGACGGTGCGGACGACGAGAACGCCCGGTTGCCGAGGCTCGATCCCAGCATTTCGCCGTTCTTGATCGCGAGCGCCAGGGTCGTCAGGTTCGTTCGCTCGGTGCTCAGATAATTGCTCTGCCGCGAGATGTCCTCGCTCAGTTCGTTCAGGAGCCGGTCGATCAGGACGACGGTACGGTTGACCTCATCCTCGAGAATCGAGAGCTGGCGATGATCTTCGTCGATGGCGCCCGACAGCCCGTAAGCCGCGCGCGTCGTTTCAAGGAGATAGGCCGACAGGGTCGACGTGCTGGCAACGCCGTTCGCCAGCGTGTTCATCTGCGCGATATCGTTTTCGACCTGCGCCAGACTCGCCTGCGCGACGTTCCACTGGTTCACCAGCGTCGGGTTGCCCGGCGTGGTCCCGACCTGCAGACGCGAATTAATGGCGCCGACAGTGGTGTGATAGTTCTGCGAATGCTGCACCGTCAGGCTGCGGATGGATTGCAGCTGCGTGTTCTGCTGGTTGATCTGCGACTGCAGCCGCTGCAGTTCGCCCCGGATTTCGAGGACGCGCTGACCGACATAGGTTCCTGTGCTGGCCCCCTGCGATACCCGTGGCGGCACGAAGTTCGTCCGCCCGAGCGCAGGCGGCGGGGGCGGCGACAATGTCGGCTGCGGATTGCTTTCCGCGCGCGACGCCGGAATGTTTTGCGCGTTCTGGCCGCCGGCCGGGTCTTCGCCGGTCAGCGACGGCCACAACGCATCCGAAGCGACGGAGCACCCGCCAAGCAAGGCGCCGGTCGCCACGATGATCGCACAACTTTTTATCGTGTTCGTTCGGGTTTTCTGAAGGGCCATGATGAAGGCCTTACCCCCAATAATTCGTTTTTCGGCGGTCCCGGCAATGGAGCATGGCAAATGCTTGTAAAAACATAAGAATCTGCCAACCCGCCCAAACCGGCGCGCATATTACTTTAACGATTCTCCGTCTACAAGCCGATTGTCGGTGACAAATACCGGGCACTACCGGTCAAATTTTATCTGTGTTTGCAATTATCTTGCGGGAATTCTGTAGCCGGTCGCCGATTAAGAGGCGTTTCACGGCGCTACCGCGGCGCGACGTGACGAAACGGACCGGTTGATTTCGAATCGCACCCGAATACGAGGTCGGAAAATATGCTGCCGGAAGCACGAAAGAACGCATTGCGCCGCGGGGCCGCATTGGCTATACCCTTGCGGCCCGCGCGCCCGTAGCTCAACTGGATAGAGTGCCTGACTACGGATCAGGAGGTTGGGGGTTCGAATCCTCCCGGGCGCGCCATTTTTTCAGCATCCGATTATCCGAATCATGGTCCGCCGCCCGAAGGCGCGGTTTAACTCCGCCCGAAGGCGCGGTTTACCGGGGCAGTCCCGCATCGTCCGACAAACGCTCGCTTGCGTGCTTGATCCGCGCCTGTTCGGCACGGGCGCGGAGCTCGGGGCTGTCGTTCATCAGGACGGCGATCCCGGCAGCGGCGGGACCGCCGATTTTGAAAGAGGGCGCCCGCTGCGTGCGCGCAAAGCGGTGTGTCGGGACCGTTTCGGAGCTGCTGGAAATCTCTGGGATTAAAGGTGTCATCGTCCGAACCCTGTCCGGATAACCCGCGCTGACGATCACGCCTGCCGCGACCGCGATCAGCGGCACACCCAGCATCCACTTGCCGAAGTTGCCTTTTGAGTGCCGGAGGCTGCGGGTCGGATACGCGGTCAGCATAAGACGGCCAAAATTTTTCGATCACCTCACGAACGATACCGTACGCGTCTTGATCTTTGGTGAAAGAACAGGGTTAAGCAATCGTGAGGGGTGGACCGCATCCGACAGGCAACCGGTCCGGCTTTGCCGGCTTGAATAAATCTGCTATCAGCGGGGAAAGAGAGGCTTCAAAAAACGCCATGTCAGACCGGCAACCAATACTAGAACCCATAAATACACCGCTGCCGGGAATTGCGGGCATCTTTCGCCACGCGTTCGGGCATAATCTGGTCAACGGGTTTAGCGCGTTTCTTTTTGCCGCCACCGGACCCGGCGCGATGACGCTGGCCGTCGGGACAGCCGCCAACCTGCCGGCCGACCAGATCGCCGTCTGGCTGTTCGCCGGGTATGCGCTGAGCGGCCTGCTTACCATTTTCGTCTGTTATCTGTATCGCCAGCCGCTCGCTTTCGGGTACAGCATGCCGGCGCTGGTCATCGTCGGGCCCGCGCTGATGCATCTTTCGCTTGCCGAGATGGTCGGCGCCTATCTGATCACAGGCGTACTGATCCTGGTGCTGGCCTTGACCGGTTTCATCCGCAAGGCGACGCGGGCATTGCCCGAACCGATCGTCATGGCGATGGTCGCCGGTGTCTTCATGCCTTACTGCCTGCGGATGATCGACGCGTTCGGGACCGGCGTGTGGGTGGCCGGCGCTATGATTGCCGGTTACCTCGCCTCGTCGGCGTCGCCTGCCCTGCAAAGACAGTTTCCGCCGCTTCTGTCGGCGCTGGTCGCCGGCACCGTCGCCGTCGTGGCGACAGGACAGTTCAGCCCCGATGGTGATGTCGTGCTGCGGGTCGTCACGCCGGTTCTGATCCGGCCGGAGTTCAACGTTACCGCGATCATCGAATTCGTCATTCCGCTGACGGTGACCGTGGTCGGAATCCACAACACGCAGGGCTTCGCGATTCTGCGGAATGCCGGCTACCGCCCGCCGGAAAATCTGTCGACGCTGATCTGCGGCGGCGGGACCATGGCGTACGGCATGATGGGCTGCGTGCCGACCGTGGTGACCGGCCCTGCCAACGCGATCCTGAACGTTTCCGGCGATCGGGACTGGCGCTTCGTCGGCGGCATCTGGTTCGGGATCTTCTTCATTCTGTTCGGTCTGTTTGCGCCCTCGGCCCTGCAGATCGGGCTGGCGCTGCCGACGGCCTTTATCGCGACCCTCGCGGGGCTGGCGATGATCCCTGTCCTGCAATCCGCCTTCGTCAGCGGTTTCGGCGGCAGGTTCTCGCTTAGTGCGCTGGTGACGTTCCTGACGACCGTGGCCGGTGTGTCGATCTTCGGTATCGGCGCCGCGTTCTGGGGGCTCGTGTTCGGCTATGCCGTGGCGCGCATCGTCGAACGCCGGGACTTTGCCGAGCTCGAAAAGCCGGAATAAAAAACGGCCGAGCTAAAGGCTCGGCCGTTTTCGCATCGGAGTCCTGATGAACTCTTTCGAATTGTGACCGTCAGGCCCGGGACGCGCGCCGTGCGCGCAGTGCTTCCAGTCCGCGACCCGCGGCGATTCCCGCCAGCATCACAAGCGTCGCCGAGGCCAGGAATCCCGCAAAAAAGCTGACCGGTGCCGCCGATCCCATTTCGGCCCCGTGGGCTGCGCCATGGAAAAAAGCGAATGCGCCCGTGACGAGAACGGAAACAGCCGGGCTCAGCCGCAAGGCGATGGCCGCCAGGAAAATCAGGATGGCAACCGAGGCGAGGACCGCCGTCTCTGTGCCGGGGATCGCGATTCCGGTAAATGCAATTGCCGCACCTGTGGCCATAACAGCCAGAAACGCCACCGGAATGGCCCACACCGATTTGCCGGCCGCCCGGCCCGCCAAAACGCCGACCGCCAGAAGCGCCAGCAGATGATCGATCCCGGTAATCGGATGTAGAAATCCGGCGCCGACACCGGCCGTGCCGTGGGCATGTGCCGACGTCGCGCCTGCCGTCGCGATCAGGGCGGTTAGTGAAATTAGTCCTAACTTGTTCATCATTTGGTTCCCCAGAGTAGTGACGTCGCCGGAAACGCCGGCGCGGTCCATCGAAATAAGCGTGTCCGGTTTACGACTCTGATTGAGTCAATGCAAGGCGACGCGCCGAATTTGCGACTTTCGCCGCCCCTTGGGGCGCCTCGCCTTAACGTTACGTTAAGAATCATTTTGCTAAATTTTGGCCGTAAAGCTCTTTCGGCAGTCGCGAGGGCTCCGATAGTTCGGGAAGACTCGATGGACAACAGCGCCGCCATACCGTCAGAATCCGGAGCCGACCAGGTTCCCGACCCGGTCAAAGATGCCGAGGCCGCCGTTGCTGCGCTTGCCGACAGTTTTCTGGAATGGATCACCGCGGATATCGACAAGGCCAAACAGGCGCTGGCCGCGGCACAGGGCAAGCCAGGCGACAACCAGCCGGAACTGCGCGAAATTTTTGGCGTCGTTCACAACGTCAAGGGTCAGGGCGGCTCATTCGGCTACGACCTGCTGACCAAAATCGGCGGTTCCATGTGCGATTATCTGCGGTCCGAAACGGCATCGGCCAGCGACAAGCAGCTCAAAGTCGTCGCCGCGCATTTCGCGGCCATGGATTTTGTTCTCGAAAAGAACATCCAGGGCAGCGGCGGCGATGTCGGCACGCAGCTGATCGGCAAGATCCAGCAACTGGTATCAAACATACCCGCGCCTGAATAAACCGCCCCGGCATCTCCGGCAAAAATGGCGGCGCGGACCGGATTGTCCGCGCCTTTTGGGTTGTAGCGCCGGATCAGTGCGTCAGTTCGATTTCGACCCGCCGGTTGCGGGCCTCGCGCGATCCGTTCGGCGTCCGGATCGCGGGTTTTTCCTCGCCGAACGCCAGTGTGGCGACCCCGACATCCGGCAGGCCGACCCGACGCAATGCCTCGACAACCTCGCGCGCGCGCTGGCGACTGAGGGCCAGGTTGTGGCTTTCCGGCCCGGCCCGGTCGGCATGGCCGCTGACCCTTACCATTGCCGCTCCGATCCGGCGTGCCGCGTCGGCGGCGCGGGCGAGTTCGGCCTCCGAACTCGGCGCGATCCTGGCCGAATCGAAATCGAAATAGACCACGAACTTCGTCGCCAGCGGCGGACGAACGGCGGGCGCCGCCAACACCGCGGGAACGGGCCTGGGCCGTGAGTCGGGCGCCGTCGCCAGCGGCTCCGTTTCCAGCGCCGTCATCGCCGATGCGAACCTGCTTCGGCAGTTGGCGATATCCAGGGGCTGAAGATTCTCTTCCTGTTCCTGTATCCAGCAATCGAATGCGATCTGCGCGTCCGCGGCGGCCAGCGGCATCTGACGGTGCGCCCCACCATCAAGCGCGGCACCAAGCCGTTTCCGGGCACGCGCGAGACCGGCGACCGCTTTTGCCGGCAGGTTGCGGCTTGCGAGCACCTGCGGCGTCGGTGGTGCGCCCTTGGCGGCCGCGAGTCCGCGACCCGCGAAATAGTCTGCATCCGCGAAATCGTTCTCGTCGCGTTCGCGATGCGCCAGTTCGACGTAGCCGCCCTGCAACGCCCTGGCGAACGGATCGGCGGGCGGCGGCGCGGTTTCCGCCTGATGCAATGTGCCGCTGCAGGCCGCGAGAGATGCGGCCAGCCCGCCGGCGGTCAGGAGTCTGGCGATCGTTTTCATGTCGGTTCTCCCCGATTGTCGGAATATTCGAGAACGTCATAGAGCATCGCGATTTCGGCGGCCGCGTGGCGAAATTGTGGAAATATCGGGGCGGGTGCGGTCTAATCGTTTTGTATGAGCATGAATGAACGCGATCCCGGGCGAAGCGCCGGAGATTTCCGTTTCATATGTGAAACGCCGTGATCACCAGCGATACCCTCTCGAGCCTCGACAAAGAGGACTCGCTCGCGCCGTTTCGCGATCAGTTCGACCTGCCTGAAGGCATCATTTATCTCGACGGAAATTCTCTCGGCCCGCTGCCGCGGCGGACACTGGCGCGGTTGATCGACGTCGCCCGCGAAGAATGGGGCCAGTCCCTGATCCGCGCCTGGAACGATCACGACTGGATCGGCGCGCCGCAACGCATCGGAGACAAGATCGCGAAAATCGTCGGCGCCCGGCGCGGCGAGGTCGTCGCGGCGGATTCGACATCGGTCAATCTGTTCAAGCTGCTCGCTGCCGCCTGCGCCCTGCGCCCGGACCGGCGCGTGATCCTGACCCAGGCCGGCAATTTTCCGACCGACATCTATATGGCCGAAGGCCTGGTGTCGCTGCTGGGCGACGGCTACGAGATACGTGCCGTCGAAAAGTCTGAGATCGCCTCCGCGATCGACGGGACTGTGGCCGTCGTGTCGCTGACCCATGTCGATTACCGCAGCGGCGAGATGCTCGACATGCGCGCCATTGGCGCCGCCGCGCACGATGCCGGCGCGCTGGCACTGTGGGATCTGTCGCATTCCGCCGGCGCGGTGCCGGTGGACCTGAATGCCGCGGGTGCCGATTTCGCGGTCGGCTGCGGTTACAAGTATCTGAACGGCGGACCCGGCGCGCCGGCGTTTCTGTTCGTCGCCGAAAAACACCACGCCGACGCACGGCAGCCGCTGTCGGGCTGGATGGGCCATGCCGCACCGTTCGACTTCGAGGACAGCTACCGGCCCGCCGACGGCGTCGCCCGGCATCTGGCAGGGACGCCGGGCATTCTCGGGCTGGCGGCGCTGGAACAGGGGCTCGATCTGTTTCTCGAAGCCGACATGGCTGCCATCCGTCACAAATCCGTGCTGTTGACCGAGGCCTTCATCGCGCTGGTCGAACAGGAGTGCGCCGGACACGGGTTTTCGCTGGTCACGCCCCGCGACGCGGCGATCCGCGGCAGCCAGGTCAGCTTCCGCCATCCGGACGGCTACGCCATCGTGCAGGCGCTGATTGCGCGCGGCGTCATCGGCGATTTCCGCACCCCCGACATCCTGCGCTTCGGCTTCGCGCCGCTTTATATCCGGTTTCGCGACGTATGGTCGGCGGTCTCCCATCTCAGCGATATCATGGAGAGCGGCGACTGGGACCGGCCCGAATTCAAACAAAAGGCAGCCGTGACATGACAGACAACGCCAAGTCGCCGGACGACCTGCCGGACGGCGCGCATACCGACTTCGCCGAGAACATGACCTATGGCGATTATCTGCAGCTCGACTCGATCCTGTCGGCGCAGAAACCGCTGACCGCGGAACATGACGAACATCTGTTCATCATCATCCATCAGGCGACCGAGCTGTGGATGAAGCTGGTGCTGCACGAAATGCGCGCCGCCATCGCCGCCATCGCGGCCGACGATCTGCGTCCCGCGTTCAAGATGCTGGCCCGCATCGGGCGCATTCAGTCGCAAATGATCCAGTCGTGGGACGTGCTGTCGACCCTGACGCCGGCCGATTATCTGACCTTCCGAGATGCGCTGGGCCAGTCGTCCGGGTTCCAGTCCAGCCAGTACCGCCAGATCGAGTTCCTGTTCGGCAACAAGAACCGGGCCATGCTGGAACCGCACCGCGACCGCCCTGCGGATTTCGCGGTCCTGCAGGAAACCCTGGAAAGTCCGACGCTGTACGACGTGGTCCTCCGCCTGCTGGCGAAACGCGGCCTGCCGGTCCCCGACGAGGTGTTGAGCCGCGACGTGACCCAGCGATACACCGGGCACACCGGCGTCACCGAGACCTGGATGACTGTCTATCGCGACACCGAAACCTGGTGGACGCTGTACGAGCTGGGCGAGGAGCTGGTCGATCTGGAGGACTGGTTCCAGCAATGGCGGTTCCGCCATCTCACCACGGTCGAACGCATCATCGGGAACAAGCGCGGCACCGGCGGCACGGCGGGCGTGCGCTATCTGCAGAAGGCGCTGGAGAACCGCTTCTTCCCCGAATTGTGGGATGTGCGGACAGCGTTGTAGACTTGGAGGGAGTACTTTTCCCGTAGCCGGAGCGACATCGCCATGACCCCACCCCCCGACGGCACCATCACAGCGTCCCACTGGGGCACCTACCGGGTGCAGGCATCCAATGGGCGGGTCACGGGGGTACAGCCGTTCGAGAACGACCCCGAACCGTCGCCGATGATCGAGGCGATGCCGACGATGGTGCATTCGGACTGCCGGGTGGCGCAGCCGATGGTGCGCAAGGGCTGGCTGGAAAACGGCCATCGCAGCGACACCTCCGGGCGCGGGGTCGAGCCGTTCGTGCCGGTGTCGTGGGGCACGGCGCTCGATCTGGTGGCGGCGGAAATAGACCGGGTGCGGACCGAGCACGGGAACGAGGCGATCTACGGCTCGTCCGGCTGGGCCAGCGCCGGGACGTTTCATTCGGCGGCGACGCAGCTAAAGCGGTTCTTCAACGATATTGGCGGCTTCGTCGACCAGGTGACGAACTATTCCTTCGGCTCCGCCTCGGTGATCGTGCCGCGCGTGACCGGCGGGATGGAGCCGGTGATGCGGCCGACCAGTTGGCCCAACATCGTCGCCAATACGAAACTGCTGGTGGCATTCGGCGGAATCTCGCCCAAGAACAGTCAGGTGTCGAAGGACGGCATCGGCCGGCACGAGACGCAGGACCACGTCCGCGAGGCGAAACGGGCCGGGATCGATATCGTACAGATCAGCCCCGTGCGCGACGATTTCATCTGCGAGGTCGAGGTCGATTGGCTGGCGCCCCGGCCCAACACCGACACCGCGCTGATGATGGGCCTCGCCCACACGCTGTTGGCGGAAGGCCTGCACGACCGGGAGTTTCTCGACCGTTACTGTACCGGCTATGACCGGTTCGAGCCGTATCTGCTTGGTGAGTCCGACGGCATCGCGAAAGACGCCGGCTGGGCGGCGGAGATCACCGGCCTCGATGCGGAAACGATCCGCAATCTCGCCCGGCGCATGGCGGCGACGCGGACCATGATCACGGTCAGCTGGTCGGTCCAGCGCTGCGATCACGGCGAACAGCCCTGCTGGATGGCGATCACCTTGGCCGCGATGCTGGGCCAGATCGGCCTGCCCGGCGGCGGGGTCGGGATCGGCTACGGCTCCAACGCCACCATCGGCCAGCAGGCGTCGAAGATGCCGAATTTCGGCCTGCCCCAGGGCGGCAACGCGGTCGGTACCTATATCCCGGTCGCGCGCGTGGTCGACATGCTGCTCAACCCCGGCGCGGAATACGACTTCAACGGCGAAAGGCTGACCTATCCCGATATCCGGATGATCTACTGGGCGGGGGGCAATCCGTTTCACAAGCAGCAGGATCTCAACCGGTTCCTGAAAGCCTGGCGGAAACCGGACAGCATCATCGTGCACGAGCCGTGGTGGACACCGGCGGCCCGGCGCGCCGATGTCGTCCTGCCGGTGACGACGACGCTGGAACGCAACGACATCACCGCCGGTCTGCGCGACCGGTTTTTCGTCGCCATGTACCAGGCCGTGCCGCCGGTCGGCGAGGCGCGCAGCGATTACGATATCTTTTCCGGCCTGGCCGAACGGCTGGGCGTGGCGGAGGAATACACCGAGGGCCGCGACGAGATGGCATGGCTGCGCCACATGTACGCCAACGCGCAGAAATCGGCGAGGAAGCAGGATATCGAGATGCCCGATTTCGATGAATTCTGGGAACGCGGGTTCTGGGAATTCCGGTCGCCGGTGGATTCTTCTATCCTGTTCGAGGGGTTCCGCGCGGACCCGGACAAGATGGCCCTGAAAACGCCGTCCGGGCGGATCGAAATCTTCTCCGAAACCATCGACGGGTTCGGTTACGACGACTGCCCCGGCCACCCGTCCTGGATCGAACCGGCCGAATGGCTCGGGTCGGACAAGACGAAGAAACATCCGCTGCACCTGATTTCGAACCAGCCCGTGCGGCGCATGCACAGCCAGCTCGATTTCTGCGAGCCCAGTCAGAACACCAAGATCGCGGGTCGCGAACCGGTCTCGATCCATCCCGACGATGCGGTGGCGCGGGGCATTTCCCACGGCGACGTGGTACGGCTGTTCAACGATCGCGGCGCGTGCCTCGCCGGCGCCGAGGTGACAGACCGGGTCCGCCCCGGTGTGGTGCGGCTGTCGACCGGCGCCTGGCTCGATCCGCTGGATTCGGGCGAGATCGGCAGTCTCGAAAAGCACGGCAATCCGAACGTGCTGACGATCGACAAGGGCTCGTCCCGCCTGGCGCAGAGCTGCATGGCCCAGACGGCGCTGGTCGAAGTGGAACGTTATGATGCAGATCCGCCGCCGGTCACCGCGTTCGACACGCCGGCCATGGCTTCGCAATAGCCGGGAGAACAGGAGGAGAAGATGGAAAAATTTCTCAACAATGCCTGGTACGTGGCTGCCTGGGGCACCGAAATCGGCCGTCAGAAGCTGCTGCGGCGCACGCTGCTGAACGAGCCGGTGGTGTTCTTCCGCCAGGAGGACGGCACGCCGGTCGCGCTGGCCGACAAATGCGCGCATCGTCATGCGCCGCTGTCGGCGGGCAAGCTGGTGGGCGACAATATCCAGTGTCCCTATCACGGCATCGAATACAACGCCGCGGGCGACGGGGTGCGGGTGCCGGGCCAGTCGCAGGTGCCGCCGGGCTGCCGGGTGCGGTCGTTCCCCGTCGTCGAACGCTACAAATGGATATGGGTATGGATGGGCGACCCGGCGCTGGCGAACCCCGACGAGATCGAGGATTTCCACTGGATGGATGCGCCCGGCTGGGTGGCCAAGGGCGAACGCATGCACCTGAAGGGCAATTACAAGCTGCTGATCGAAAACCTGCTGGAACTGTCCCATCTGTCCTATGTCCACGCCAACACGCTGGGCACCGGCGCTATCGCCGAGGTGCAGATGGATTTCGACCGCGGCGACCGTCATGTCACGCTGACGCGATGGATCATGGATTCGCCGGTGTCGAACATGTTCCAGAAACTGGGCGGGTTCGAGCCCGGCGAACATGTCGACCGCTGGCAGCACGTCACCTGGACGCCGCCGGCCTTCGTCAAGCTGGACGTCGGCGCCGCCCGGGCCAATACGGGCGCTATCGACGGCGACCGGTCACAGGGTTTCGGATACCGGAACCTGAACGCGATCACCCCCGAAACCGACAAGACGGCCCATTATTTCTGGGCGCAGGCGCGCGATTTCCGGACCGACGAAGAATGGATATCGGACATGTTCGTCGACAGCACGCATGAGGCGTTTTCCGAGGACCTGTGGATCATCGGGCACCAGCAGGCGAACATGGATGCCGGCACCACGCTGGACCGCGTCGACATCAATCACGACGGTGCGGCGATGCAGGCCGTGCGCATCCTGGAACGGATGATCGACGCCGAACACGCGCCCGGCGCCGCCCAGGCGGCGGAGTAGCGGTTTTTTTTATCGCCGGCGGGTGGAGCGGCAACCGGCAACACCTGCAAGGACGAAGCCCAGCAGGAGGCCGACCGGCGGCGCGGAGATGGCCGTATGCGTGGTTTCGATCTGGAAGGTTGCCGAGAAAACATTCCCGTTCAGCAGGGAAAAATTGATGTTGTCGGTTTCGATCGTCACGCTATCCGCGGTGAAAGACGTCGATAGAATGGTGAAGTCGGTCGTGCCGATCAGCGACAGACCTGTGACCGACCCGGATGTGCCGATCCAGTCCAGATCGGCGAACTGCCAGATGTTCGCGGCATGGCCGCCGCCGGTGAAGGTGCTGTTGGTGCCGTCGACGGCAATGGTCACCTGATCGCCCGTCAGGTCGGCGGTCAGTGTCCGTTCGGCGGTACCGCCGGGGCTGAGAACGCGCGTGAATTCGGTTCCCGGGCCAACGACGGCGGCTAGCGGCCCGACGTTGAATGAGAAGAAATTTATCGAGCTGTCTTCGCAGGTAAAGCCGGTGGAATTGGTCGATACGCAGCCCGTGACGGTATCGCCAAGCAATGTTGCATGCGATGGCAGCGAGACGGCGAACAGCATCACAACCCCGGCAATCGCCCGTGACGCCATCGACAGAAACTGTTTATACATGTGAAATACTCCGCTAAACCATCCTGAATCGGCGTCTCCAGATTTGCCGATTCACGGCAGGCGGAAAAGCCGCCTGGCTTGTCTGGCTCGGGCATTTCGGCCAGAATTTTGCACAGAATGCCGGATCGGGGGAGATGACGGGCGATGTTGACCGCAGAGGAGAACGAAACGCTGACGCGAACCGGCGCCGACACTCCCTTGGGCCGGATGATGCGGCGGTTCTGGCTGCCGGTGGCGTCTGCGCATCAGGTGGCGGAACCGGACGGCGCGCCGTTGCGCACCCAGCTGCTGGGCGAGAATCTGGTGGTGTTTCGCGATACCGACGGCAATATCGGCGTGCTCGACGAATTCTGCGTGCATCGCCGCGCCTCGCTGGCGCTGGGGCGAAACGAGGAAGGCGGGCTGCGCTGTCTGCTCCATGGCTGGAAGTTCACCTGCGACGGCACGATCACCGAGACGCCCAATCACCGGTCGTCCAACGTGCGCGACAAGATAAAGCAGCCGTCCTACCCGGTCGTCGAGGCGGGCGGCATGATCTGGACCTATATCGGCGATCCGGCGCAACAGCCGCCGTTCCAGAAATACGGCTGGTTCGATGCGCCGGAAGAAAACTATGTCGTTCTGCGGATCAACAACCCGGCGAATTATCTGCAGCTTTACGAGGGCGGCGTCGATTCCGCCCATGTCGGTATCCTGCACATGAACATGATGAACCCCGGCTGGAAGGATTCCGCCTTCGTCGACGGAAAGACCGATCAGGACGACGGCAAGGGCTGGGGCGCCGATGCGGACGACGCCGGCGGCGCGGCCAGCAAGGCGGGCATGTACATGTCATCGACCGTGTTCGAGGAAACGCCCGATCTCGGCATTGAGGATACGGCCTACGGTTTCCAGTATGCCGCCCTGCGCGACGGCGGGAAGACAGACGCCGGCGATCCCGCGTGGAGCGTACGCATCACGCCGGTGATGTTCCCGACCGGGCGCATCATTCCAGCGAACGCGTTCCAGTTCTACGTTTTCGAAATTCCCATGACCGACGAAATGACGGCGACGTATCTGGTGTTTCACGGGCCGCAACCGCAGGACCGGGATGTCATCATCGATACCATGGGTCTCGCCGATCCGCGGTTCTGGACGTATGAGGGCTGCGATTTCCGCGCCAGCTGGGACGACCGTCTCGGTCAGGACCGCGACAGCATGGACCGCAACTGGTCGGGCTTTGCCGGGATCGAACAGGAAGATTCCGTCATCGCCATGTCGATGACGCCGATCGTGGATCGCACGCAGGAATACCTGGTGCCCAGCGACGAGGCGGTTATCCGCCTGCGCCGGCGATTGCTGGATTCGGTGGCGCTGAACGAGGCCGGAAAGGATCCGCTGGGCCTGCAGGTCGAAGATTATTCGGATGTGGTGGCGGTGCCGGACACGATCATCCCGCAATCGGGTCGGTGGCAGGATCTGGCGCCCGGCAATATGCGAACGGGCACGGACGCGAAAGGGCAGGCGGCAGAGTAATCTGCGGCTCTACTACTCCGCCGCGTGAACCTACGCGGCGTCCTGTTCGGCGATGAGATCCTCTTCCTCCGCGATCATTTTGCCGATCACCCGCCGGGCGCGGATCGCGCCGCCGTCGACGCCGATATTGACCGGTGTCAGATGCGGGTGGCGGTCGAGACCCGCCTGCACGCCTTCAATGACATCGATATCTTCCATGAAGGCTTCGATGAAATTGGCGCGGATGGTGTCGGTCAGTTCCTGGTTGTCGTGTGCGAAGGGGCGGGTGTGCGACCAGAAATACCAGCTGGTTTTCTCCGTTTCCGGCGTAATCAGATTGTAGGAATAAAGCTCGAACCCCTGAGAGCGGTCGCCGTCCAGCGCGCCGGTGCCGGCAAGGCAGCTGCCCATGTCGACTTCCACCATATGCGGCGCGGTGAAGGTCATGATCTGCCAGCGGTCGACGTTGTCTTTGAATTCGCCGAACCTGGTCAGCTTGCTGACCTTGGCGTAGACCGGCGCAACCGGCCGGTCGAGAATCCAGCGGGTGACTTTCACGACATCGCCATCCTGCGATGCGATCTGCGGAATCTCCGCGACGTCGTCGGTGCCGAGCGTGGTGCGGTGAACGAACGATACGTGGCTGGGGTCCATCAGATTGTCGAGGAACAGTCTGTAATCGCCCCTGATATAGAGCGTATCGCCGACGATCGGCGTCCAGTCGGGATGATCGTTGCGCGGGATATCGGGAATCAGGTCTTCGTCCGCCAGTTCCGCATCGCCCATCCAGATCCAGACGAATTGCCATTTCTCGGCAATGGGGAAGGATTTGATGTCGGCGCCCGGCGGTATCGATTTCTGGCCGGGCACGTGTTCGCAGGCCCCGTCGCAGCCAAATTCCATGCCGTGATAACCGCACTGGACCCGGTCGCCGACCAGAAATCCTTTGGACAGCGGCAGGAAGCGGTGGGAGCACCGGTCTTCCAGGGCGACGGCGGTACCGTCTTCGCGTCGGAACAGAACGACCGGCGTGTTGAGAAACGTGCGTGCCAGCAGTTCCCGGCCGATTTCATGCGCCGGTGCGGCGACGTACCAGCAATTGCGAACCCATGTTTCAGTCATGTCCTCATCCCCGTACCGACGTCCTGATGCGAATGACAAAAAAGATAGACTCAAAATCCGGCGGCGTCACGAACTGGTAAATACAGGGTTAACGGTCGCGGAATTCCGGGCTTACCGGACGGCATTCTCCGAATTTTCGCCCAGCGCGGCGTTGACCCGGGGCATGACTTCCTCGGCCATCAGCTGCAGCGACCGCTTGGTCAGGTCTTCGTCGACCCAGTCCATGCCGGCGATCACCAGTTCGCCGAACGGGCCGGTGACTTCGCGCAGGGCGAGAATCTGATCCACCACGCTGTCGACAGTGCCGCAGATCACCAGATCGTCGAGCACGCGGTCGATGGTAATGGCGTCGTCCGGTTCGTCGCGATCGTGTTTGAAGACGGCCTGGCGTCCGCCCTTGGTCAGCTTGTAGACCAGCTGGCTGTAATAGAAGCGATAGGGGCTGTTGGCATCCGTCTTGCCGTAAGCTTCGGCGACCTTGTCGTCGTCGGCGACGAACACGGTCCGCGCGATGCGCCAGTCCGCGGGATCGGCGGTGCGTCCCGCGGCTTCGCGGCCTTCGGCGTAGCCGGCCCAGTGGGTGGCCGCCCATTTGTCGAACAGGAAATTGGCCGATATGGGATGAAAATCCTTCTTGCCCATTTCGATTACGCCCTTGGAGAAAGGCGCGACCACCGTGCCCACGATTTCCGGTCGGGGCTGCTGATAGGGTTTCTGCATGATGCCGGTGCCGTAGGCGGCATCCAGCGTCGCCTCGGTAGTGACGGTCCAGCGGTTGTCGGGGAAATCGATTTTATAGGGCGGCTGGCCGTCCCAGATCGCGAGGATGACGTCGATCGCCTCGGCGAACATTTTGTTGATGTCTTCGTTGGCGATGCCCAGCACCTCGCGGTCGGAGCGCAGCGTGCCGGGGCTGACGCCGAGGATGAACCGGCCTTCCGCCAGATGATCGAACATCGCCGCATGCGAGGCGACAAGCACCGGGTGCGTGTGGGTCAGGTTCGTCGTGCCGGTGCCCAGCATGATGTTTTCGGTGCTGTGGATCAGTGTGCCGAGAAACAGCATCGAATTGGTGATGTTCTCGGCATCGTCGGTCAGGTGTTCGCCGACGAACGCGTCGTGATAGCCCAGCTTGTCGCACAGGATGATCGCTTCGCGATCCTGTTTCAGCGTGGTCGTATAGTCCGTGTCCAGCGGATGCATCGGCATCGTGAAGTAGCCCAGACGCATTGTGAATTCTCCCGTGAGCAGTCCTTCAGAGACTAGAGCGCCCGCGCCGGAAATGCACGTATCGGCAACGAACGACCGAACCCCTTCGCGACGACTTGCCCGATCTTGATATCTGTCGGCTGCCGCTCTTAAACGCAGATGCCCGCCCGGACATCGTCCAGGGCGGGCATCCTGTTCGTGCGCCGGCCGGCCGGCGGGGTGCGCGTTTTCCCGTTAATGCGCCGCTTCGGGATCGCGGAAGCGGATCGCTTCGAACAGCGCGTCGGGCAACGGGGCCGCGCGCCTGTGCGCGTCGATCCAGCCCGGCATTTTCGGCGGGGAACCGGAGAGCGCCGATTTCTTGACCGCCCAGGCGGCGCCTTGTTCGATCTCTGCCGCAAAGGCCTTCGTCAGCTTGGTGTTGGTGATATTGCGCAGGCCCGCCTTTACGCGGTGCTGAAGCGCCAGTTCGGCCGCTTCGTCAAAGGCATCTTCTTTTATGCGTGTGGCCATAGCGTTTCCTGTTCCCTCCTGTTGTGCCATCAGATCTGAATATGCAATTTTAATCCGTGTACGGAGCAACGGCCTTAACCTGGATCAAGTTTCAACGAAAGCAGGGGGCAATTTGACACGTTGCAGAGTTTGATCTAAAATTTACTTAGATATCGAAGTAATTACGCAGGACCTCGAAAATGACAGTCTCGGTGGAACCTCTTTCCGATGCCTTGGGCGCCCGGCTGACGGGCGTCGATCTGCGTGGCGGACTCGATGATGCGACGATGAACGACATTCGCCGGGCGTGGCTGGATCACTTCGTGATCGTCATACCGGGCCAGGATTTGTCGGGCGACGATCAGATCGCGTTCACCGAATGGTTCGGCCCGCGGCAGGAAGTACGGACGGTGAAGGTCGTGGACGAAGGGCCGCAAAACTTCATGTATGTCGCGAACAAAAAGGTGGATGGCATGGACGGCGTTTTGCCGGACGGCGAAATGCAGTTCCACACCGATCAGTGCTATTACGAAACGCCGTCCCGGGCGACGATCCTGTTTGCGCTGGAAATACCGGCGGAAGGCGGCAACACGAAATTCGCCAACGCCTACCGCGCCTACGATTCGCTGGATGACGCGATGAAGGAGCGCCTGAAAGGCCTGAAAGCGCACAATGTTTACGATTACGATGCGAACGCGACCGTCAAATCTAATGAAAGCGCGCCGGATGCGCCGCGCTACGAACATCCCGTCGTCATCCGGCATCCCGAAACGGGACGCGAAGTGCTGTATGTCAATCGTCTGATGACCGACCATATCGTCGGCATGGACCGGGCGGAGAGCGATGCCCTGCTGGAAGACCTGTTCCAGGTGCTGGAAGACCCGGCGCATGCCTACGAACATGTCTGGACGCCGGGCGATCTGGTGATGTGGGACAATCTCTGCACGTTGCATGCGCGAACATGGTTCGACCCGTCGATGAGCCGCGTTCTGCGGCGCACCACCGTCGCCGGAGAAGCGCCGAAAGCGGCTTTTGCCGCGGCGGCGTAGACTGATATCCCCTTATTGGGGCTCGTTGCTCAAACTGACAATTCCCTGAGTTCTCAGGCGTGCCTGCAACCGGTGCCAGCCAGAAAACAGCTCAGATATCGCAGGGCCGTTGTCGTGAAACCGTAGCGCAGGTCGTAAAGGCGATAGTTCAACATGTGAAATCCTTCCCGTCGTTCTTTAATATACGACGGGAAAGCGGATCGGTTTTGTGATTTGGGTCACATGTGACGAATTTGTCACCGCCGCCGCATTTGCGGCGGCGTTCAGTGCCGATCGGTGCCCAGAAACACGGTGCGGACCATTTCCCGGTAAAGCATCAGCTGGCGCGGCAGCAACTCCTTGTCCCGGACAACCTTGGACAGGATGATTCCGCCATCCGCCAGCGCGGAAAACATGTCGGCCAGATCGTCCAGATTCACATTCGAGCGCGGCGGATAGCGTTCCTCGATCTCGTCCAGATACTGCCGGAACCGTTTGCGCCAGCGCAGAACGCCTTCGCGGTTCAGATCGCGGACGTCGCGGTTGAACATGTTTTCCTGATAGCAATACGCGGCAACCAGGCAGCCGGGATGTCCTTCCGGCAGATCCGCCATCAGCTCCGCCATCAGTTTCAGACCGATCAGAAAGGCATGCAAAGGATCGTCGTCCAGTTCGCGGGCACGGCTGAACAGATCGTCGAACAGGGTTTCCTCGCGCTGGAGATAGCGTTCCAGCAGCGCCTTGGCGAGCGCGCCCTTGTCGCTGAAGTGATAGAAAAAGCCGCTTTTCGTGATGCCGACTTCGGCGATCAGTTCTTCTATGGATGTCGTAGCGAAGCCCTTGTCCAGAATGGACATCTCCGCCGCGTCAAGCAGGCGCTCGCGCGTGTCGGCGCCGCGTTTACGTTCCGGTTCGGCCATGACGTGTTCCCGTCTCCTGCGCCGATTTTACTGTACCGGCGGTACAGTTGGCCACCGCCGAATAAATAAATATCAAATGATAGTACGTGATTTTGCGCGTACAGTGTTGATAAATAACGCGAAAAATTAATGTCTTGAACTGTACCGCGAGTCGTCTGGCGGCAGCGGCAAGGCATCCTCATATTCTCGCCAGCCTGCCCGCACACGATTGAAAAGGATAAGACAATGGCCAAATATCGAAACAACCTGCCGCAGCTGAACGGTAAAACCGTTCTCACCGATGGCGGACTCGAAACCGTGATGGTTTTTCAGGAAGGCATCGACCTTCCGGAATTCGCCGCTTTTCATTTGCTGGGAACCGCCGAAGGAAGGCAGAAATTGTCCGATTATTTCGTACCTTATGTCGACATCGCGCGTGCGAGCGGTACGGGACTGCTTCTGGAAAGCTTCACCTGGCCGGCCAGCGCCGACTGGGGCGATCGCCTCGGCCTTTCGCGGCGGGAAATCGAACAGGTGAACAGGGATTCGATCTCGTTTCTCCAAGGTATCCGCGCATCCTGTGAAACCGATGACACCCCGATGGTGATCAGCGGCTGTCTCGGCCCCCGTGGCGACGGCTACGATCCGGGCGAACTGATGACGGTGGCGCAAGCGCAAGCCTACCACGCGCATCAGATCGATACGCTGGCGGACACCGCCGCGGACATGATCTCCGCCCTGACCATGAACAACGTCGAGGAAGCGACGGGGGGCGCGCTTGCCGCCCGTGCCGCCGATATTCCGGTTGCGATTTCCTTTACGGTCGAAACCGACGGGAACCTTCCGACAGGCCAGTCGCTTAAAGACGCGATCGCGGAGGTGGACGCGGCGACCGGTGCGTCACCGGCCTATTTCATGATCAATTGCGCGCATCCAACCCATTTCGAAGGCGCGCTTGCCGGTCTCGACCGTGTGCAGGGATTGCGGGCGAACGCGTCGCGGTGCAGCCACGAGGAGCTCGACAATTCCGAGGTGCTGGACGATGGAAATCCGGTGGAACTGGGGCAGCAATTCGTCGCCCTGATGCGGGACAATCCGCAACTGACCGTCCTCGGCGGGTGCTGCGGCACCGATCACCGGCATATCGCGGAAATCGGACAGGCGACCAGGATGGCGGCTTGACGTTCGGTCGGTTGCCGTATGACACTGCACCCGACCGTAATTATCTGGAGGATAGTGCCATGGCTGTCGTGACGCCGCTGTTCAAGGGGCACGACGATCTGCCCGATCTCGCATCCCGGTTCGTCGAGGTCGACGATATTCCGTGGAAACCGACGCCGTGCGAGGGCATCGAGATGAAGGTGCTCATGGAGGACGAGGAAACCGGCATGATGACGGCCCTGTTCAAATGGGCGCCGGGATCGAAACTGACGTTTCATGAACACGTGGCGCTGGAACAGACCTTCGTCCTCGAAGGCTCGCTGACCGACGACGAAGGCACGGTGACTGCGGGCAACTACGTCTGGCGGCCGGCCGGCAGTCAGCACGATGCCTGGACCGAGGACGGTGCGCTGATCCTGTCGATGTTCCTGAAGCCGAACATCTTTCTCGACGGAGAGAACGAGGGCGTTCAGCTGCGATAGGCCTGAATACGAAATAGAGTCCCCTCCCCCTTGAGGGGGAGGGCTAGGGAGAGGGTGCAATAAGCTTTTCGCCCCCTCTCCCTATCCCTATCCCTATCCCTCT
>Ga0255757_10000931_pt1 | contig 28735 bp, 41 predicted proteins | sample 071ome_27_FD_179957 | JGI IMG/M metagenome (GOLD analysis project Ga0255757, IMG submission 179957) | Coastal salt marsh microbial communities from the Groves Creek Marsh, Skidaway Island, Georgia - 071409AT metaG (version 2) | ecosystem: Environmental > Aquatic > Marine > Intertidal zone >...
GTACATTGTTGAGAAACATGAATCAACACGATCGTGACGAGATAGCGAGGCAACTAGACTCCAACGAGTCAGCAAACACCTTAAGTTGATGTTCAAAGATGTAATAGGCGACTGGCCCACACATGAGAGATTCATACTGACCTCTTGTGACGACCGGTACTTTGAACAGTACTTCCCTAGGTTCTATAAAACTTATACAGAACACTGGCAGTTACCAATACACATACACATCATAGATCCGTCAGACACATCAAAGCAAAGACTGGACAGACTGGATCTGACATACACACACTGCACCACTGATCCTGCTGTGTTAAAATGGTTATATTCATACGTGACCTACTGCCAAGCACAGAGGTTCATATTGTTAGGACATAATTTACTAGAAGGGCAATCAGTGACCGTAGCGGATGTGGATTCTTATGCACTACGCGAACCAAACCAAACACAGAGACAAAATCTAGAATCAGACATGGCATTCACAGAATACAACGGAAGACTGATGGCAACCTTCTGCAACTTGCATCACCGTAGGAGAACGAATGCCAAAGAAGCGGCACTCAAGATGCAAAAACTGATCGAGGACACCGACACGATAGGAGTAGACCAATTGGTCCTTAAACAAATATTCAAGCAATTGCCTTACAACAATTTAAAACATGGAGAATGGATACGTCATCTTGACGTGAAAACTGATGCAGATATACAAGAACATAACCAATGTCTGATCTACCATGAGAAGGGTACGAGGGGCAAGATCAAAACAGTAGAGACAACATGGACAGACATAGAGAAACAGAGATAAGAGACGGATGGGTTTGGCCCATAGAGGACAAACGTTGTTGGAGAGCGACCATGAGGCACATACAGATGCCGCAGGACATAATGCAACACGTTGAGAACCGGAGAGTGGCGGTGCAGGCGGGTGGCAACTGTGGTGTGTATGCCAAACAGTATGCTGACCAGTTTGAAACACTTTACACGTTTGAACCAGAGAACTTAAATTTCTATTGTCTCACACAGAATTTATCCGAGCACAACAATGTCTACAAGATACAATCCTTCTTGGGTAAAGGTACAGAAAAAACAGCCGGCATACACAATCCTGCTGATAAGCAGTCTGAACCTAACTCGGGAATGTTTGAAAAACACGATGGTCTAGGAGCAATACCTGTACTGGCTATAGATCATCTAGGACTCGACAACTGTGATCTCATACATCTCGATATAGAAGGTGGCGAGTATGACGCTCTGATAGGAGCGGAGCAAACAATCAAACAATTCAGACCATTGATCTGTTTAGAATGGTTTCAAAATCAGAAAAAACTTGCAGATCTGATGGAGAGCTGGAACTACAAAGACATAGGGATGGCCAGTAAGTCGGACAAGATGTTTATACCAATAAAAAAAGACTAGTCCTCGGATTCCACGCAACCAATTTCTATGGTTTCAAATGGAATGTTGTATCTTATGAAGCCGTCCATCATCTCATAGAATCTGTCTGAAGCGGCCTGTTCGCACGTGATCTGATCTGGGAAAACCTGTTGTTCTTTGTCATTGTACAGGGTGCAATCGGATACACCATTGGTGAGTAGACACATTACTGCAAACATCTTGAACATAACACTATTTAAGTGGCCCGTTCTGTTGCAAGGTGGGCCAGACCCCTGAAATTATTGGTTATTACGCCGCTAATCTCAATTCAGGCATACTGACTGTTAGGTCAGCAAACCCTAATGCTCTTTTGTTTGCATTTAAAAACTGGACGTTACCTCGTGCCTACTGGATAAACTCCTGAGATCTTTACACACCCGTCGAAACCAAGTACACCCCCGGAAGGGATTACATAAGCCACCTAGTAATAAATTGGTGGAGGTGAGGAGAGTCGAACTCCTGTCCGAAATGTTTATTTCATCTCAATCAACATTTACAAATATAATTATACCTTAAGGTTGACGTTCTGTCAACTTTGTGCTAAATTAGTTTATATGCCAAAAAATAGAATATTCAAGATCACTGAAGGAACCGAGACCAAAGAGGTCGAGGCGATGTCCTACAAGAAGGCCGTGAAATCATATCAGGGCAGTTCTAAAGCCAAGATGATAACTATCGAGTGGATGACCAAGGGTGGAGAGCTCTTCGTCAAAGACCAGAAGTTACCACTAGGTAGAAAGAAAAAGATAGGACGTTAGACAACAAGTGAGAGTGACCAAGAACCCGTTAGTAAAATTACTGGCCAAAATCAGGATGGCCTGGGCGGATGCACGTGGACACCACGGCAAGGTCTGGGACTACGAGCCTGGTGAGTACTACATGGGCAGACACGCGGGACACCGTAAACACGAGAAGAGACACAAGATCAAATGACCAAGGTGATGTGGACTATCTTCGCTGTTTACACATCAATCTTCATATACGGTTGCATCACCCTTATCTAAACACTAGCACTTAACTACACACATACAACACCTAAATATTAGTGTGCCCAAGCCAAAGACCAGGACCTCTTATTGGTCCAAGATACGTAAGAAGGCCCCCAAAGTGCCTGACATCACCTGCCCTGCGATTGATTCAGTGCTGAACAAGTTGGAGAAGTTGGTGGGCAGAGACCTAACGAAAGCACAGTTCAAGATCATAGAACGCAAGATGGAAAAACTGCGTACAGCCAACGAGAAACTGCGAGAGTCTGGCATATACTGGCATGACGCCTGCAAGGACACCGTGAGGGACCTGCTTGGCAAGAAGAAGATGAGGTAATTAATATTATGTGGAAAGTACTCGTAGTCATATGCACCCTAGGTAATCCCTGCACCCTGTTCGAGGAAGATCCCGTCAAATGGTACAAGACCGAAGCGGAATGCATGGAAATGGCTGATGTGAAAGCCATGAACATGGTACAAACATTCAAGGATTTTGGCTACTACATCGACAGCGAGGCACACTCCTGCCTGTACGTGGCACAAAACAACGAAGCCTAGTTGACAAATCTCAGAAATCTGCTATAATAATAGAGTAATTTAGGGTCAATCCTATCGTAGGAATTCTGCCCTCGGTTGCACTCATTAACTATAGGAGATAATATGAGCAAAGTGAAAATGCTTCTAGACGTGGTAAACGAAGTCAAGAAAGAAGCACCAGAAGATGTTCCAAACTGGAACAGCAAATTGGCAGAAGCCAAAGTAAATCTACAGAATCAAATAGCAAAAGGCAGACTGTTGCCCCGGGGTGTTGAGGACCATCCGTTGGAGCATTTCGCATTCAACTACTCGGTACAGAGAGACGTGAGGGCGGGACATGTCATGAACATAATGAAGAAGTTTGATCCAAGGGTGTGTTGCCCTGTGTCAGCGGTCAAACGTTCAGACGGAGAAACACTGTACATATTCGACGGACAACACAGAGCAGTCGCGTTAGCACTGCTTGGTTGGACCAAGATACCAGTCACAATAGTGGAAACAGATGAGCCGGCCTTTGACGCAGAGGCGTTTGAGATAGTCAACGACTCAGGAATATTGAGAGCAGGCACAGAAGAAATACACAGATGCCTATTACACAGATACAAGATGGGAGAAACCGAAACAGAAAGAGTGGCAACGGCACACGCGGTACAGAAGGTTTTCGACGAGTGTGAGATAGACCTCGAGCCCAAACGTGTCAGGAAGAGCCCAGGCAAGTGTGGACCAAACAAACACTACTTTTCACATTTCGATTACGCATACAAGGGAATCAAGATGGCGGGCGAACAGGGATTGAAGGACGCACTCACGGCGATCAGGGTCATATACGGTGACGAGGAAGGTGGAGAGATCAACCAGGGCCTTTTCATTGGTTTGATGAAACAGTACCAGATGGGTGCGGAGGCCAAGAGATTGAGCAGACTGCCCGAGGACTGGATGTTGAAGATGCTGATGAGCCTCAAAGAAGTGTGTCCAAGTGCCACACTGCTACACACCGCAACTAAGAAACAATGGCAACACGCGAACGGTGTTGGTTGGGACGCACCAGTGGCCATGGGCCACATGCTGAAGGAGACATACCAGATAGAACAACCTGAGAGTTTCGAACCGAGTTACATGCCCAACGTGACACTGAAACTGGACGAGGGTGACATAGCACCAGACTCAGAGGCGCAGACGGCGTTCAACAAGTATGTCAAATAAGTTAAGTTATTACATCTGTCTTGTCACTAAAGATGGCAAGACAGAAGAATACGGTTATGGACTACCATACAAAGAAATAATAGAGGCCGTTGAACAACACCACAGGGACGGTGCTGATGCCGTTGTACTTGAAATGATAACGGAGGATGAATTCAATGACAGACTTCCAAAACCTTACTAACCTATCCGAGATCAACTTCAAGAGCAAGGGGAGGCCCGAGCTCAAGGAACTGGCCGAATACATAGATCACATGAAGGCGGACCTGTTTGATGATCGTTGGAGCCAGGCGACCAAGAAGCACATCAAGACTTCGCTTGTACTTTACATAAGGTCCATGCAGAAGCAGTTGGCACCCATGGGATACCATTACAGGGCACAGGACATGGAAGGCAAACAACACCTGGAACATGTGATACCGCAGAACAAGATCATAACCGCATACCTACACGACAAGTTATCAGCGGAACTGGTCCTACAGATGCCGTTGTGTCTCATAGACGATACCGACAAACACATACTGGAAGGTGACTGGCAACAGGCGGGCAACTGGGAGTACCCATTCCGTAGATACAGGTTGGCTGGCTACACCAAAACTATCAAGGATGTGCGTGGCAACACGATTGATTTAGACACCTACACCATACAGGATCACTTCCGGATGTTGGGCGTGGTTGACATATCCTAGTATTTGTGTATAATTAAACACAGCAAATCCACCAGAGCTGGTAAGGTACCAATTCTCATTTGCAATCTAAAAATTAGAGACACTCTATGTCGATGATGGATGGATAGCCGAAAGGCGAGGTTGGAGTCGATAACGGACTGGTGGAGTGCTAATCATTATGCCAAGCGAGAAAACAAAGAAATTACTGGAGGGACTGGGCAAGATCACAGATTCTGCTCCCAAGGCCTTCGTGGAACAGAAGTACCATTCATACACCAACAGGTACTACCCCAACACACTACACACACTGCCGGCATCCTATGACAAGGTCAAGAAGAAGAAGGACGAGGACGGAGATGAGTACATCATGATAGACAGGGTGTATGGATCACTGTACGACGATCACCTGTTACAGAAAGATGGCTCCATATACGCAGGTAAACTGTACAAGAAGAGAAGATTGATGACACGCAAGGATCCCATGACCAATGAGAGGACCAATTTCTACAGTGCCTGTGTGAGCACAGCGGATGGTAGATGGTTCGACAACTGTGGATTTCCCATAGAGGTACCTACAAAACTAGAACCAGAGAAACAGAAATCGCATGAAGAAATGGAACAAGAGAAAATACTAAAGGCACAAAGAGAAGCCAGGATCCTAGCCAATCTTAAATAATAGTATGCTCAAAAGCGAATACCAAAATCTAATAGAAAAAAAACCATGGAAAGAAATGCAAGAGCATTTTGACAGTATACCAGTTACAAACATCAACCCAATCACGCAGTTAGATATCAACACGGATCAGTGGATTCAGTTTACAATAGATAATTTTGATCTAGCACAGCAGAGTTGGGAATCTCCAAAACCCCATTACACAGAGTCTGCCAATAAATGGGCAAGGATCAACAACGAAATGGGCAGGAACGAACACAACACGTTTGAACTGAACTACGGAGTCAACGGTGATTCAAATGAAAAACTTAAGGACCTTTTGGGCAGTGATAACATAAGCAAGTTGAACGCTGATCCCGACACGGTATTGGTGAGACTACTGGTCAAGATGCCTGGACACGGTGTAGCGTGGCACTACGATGGCAATGGCAGATACATGACTAAATTTCCTCACGTTGAATCCAGCAAACTTAAAAGATTATGGTTTTCAATACAAGATTGGCAAGATGGCCACGCTTTCCAAATATCAAAAACAGTTTTGTCAAACTGGAAGAAAGGTCAAGTTTATCAAATACCATTTGGCGTTGGTCACGCATCTAGCAATTTTGGATACTCGCCTCAGTACACCGTGAGTTTTACCGGACTGGTAAGAGATTGATAAATACTTTTGTAACGCCACTACCAAAGTGACGTCGGCAAAGTAAATGACCCGCCAGTACCGAAAGGGACAGCCATAGAAAAGGGCCGTGCCGTGTGCGAAGATCTCGCTAACTCCAAAAAACATAGTATAGTACAGAATCAATAATTGACTCCTATTGCTGTTCTGTGCTATACTACATTATAGGAGATATAATGACGACTGAAAGAAAACTGAAGCCAAGTCAGGTTATGTCTAATTACAAGGACATTCCAGCGGACCCAAAGATTTACGTTGAAACGAGCCTCATGGCCAAACAACCGGAAGTCACACTCTGGGACTTCATAGAAAACAGACCCGATAAGGAATACGAGAAATGGGCCAAGGACATAGGTTCAGATCTCACGACAGAGTATGAGGCCAAACCAATGTCTCAATTGGACATAAATGAACAAGATTTTATCGACTTTATGATGAATAACAAAGAAACAGTTCAAAAGAAGTATTACGAGAAAAGACCATACCATAACGGAATCAGTGAGCTCACAATGAACCTTCCTATGAAGTGTGGGTATAACGCAAGGAACACCATAGAATATAACTGGGGTCTTTACGGAGACAGCAATGAAAGAATCAAAGAGTTGCTAGGAACAAGACAGGTTTGGGAAGACAAGATTGGTATAGACTATGACACGGCTTTGATAAGATTATTGGCATACCTGCCAGGACAGATCCTGCCATGGCATCATGACAACCTTGGCAACTGGTGTAGGAACAACAAGAACCTCAACCCTGACATAGATGCTCAGATGTGTGACCTAGGTCCTATCAGGAGATACCTGGTCATGATCACAGACTGGCACTGGGGACATGTTCTTCAATTCCAGAACAGTTATTTCCCAAGATGGAAAAAAGGTGAGGTGTACGATCTACCGATACCGCAACCTCATTGTTCCGCCAACATGGGCATGAGATTGAAACTGACTTGTAGCATCAGCGGAGCATCCACTAATGAAATTAGGAAATAAGATATCTGAGGAACGACTAGAACCCAAACACGCGGTTCCTTCTGAGATATTAGAACAGTATCCATGGCACTGGGATCCAATGAAGAAGGATCATGATGACGCTTCGTGCTATATGCACACTATCAAAGATTTTGATTGGAAAGCACTAGGTGACTGGGCAATAAAGAAATGCAATGAACACCTGACACCACAGAAGTATTGGTGGTATGACGATGAGAACGATGCAGTGATGCACGCCAACGACAATGTTAACAGTATGCCAATCAAAGAACAGGCACTGTTGGCATTGAAGAACAACACCCACAACAAACACAACAGTCAGTATTTCAAGATTGCCAACGAGGAGTTCGGGGAATACTATGAACCATTAAAGAAAATGTTTCCGAACCTAAAAGAGGACAAGATGGGCATCAGCCTTTTCGTTCAGCCACCGGGACACACCATATGGAGCCACACAGACACATACAGCAGTTTCATAAGACGTACTGGTGAAGCAAAAGCAGATTACACTGTGTTACGTAGATACATGGCGTTCGTGCGTGATTGGGACTTTGGTCATTTCTTTCACTACGGCAATCACTGTTTCAATCAATGGCGGGCAGGTGACCTTTGGGACCTGAAGCCAGGCATATATCACGGAAGTGCCAATGCTGGTATAAATCCAAAGATAACCATACACTGGAGCGGAGAACTAAAATGAGAAAATTAATACAAGCCATTAGAAAAATAATGAACAGACCTGTCAAACACCAAACAAGTATATTTTTAAGATAATGTTAGACAATCAATATTTTAAGAAGTATCTTGCTGATCGAGATGTAGACCTGCGCCAACATCTGGTCGTGGACAAGCACTGTACCCTTGAAATAGACCCTAATGAATTTGAAGCATTCGCAAACACACACAGAGACGAGGCCACTATCAAATCGTGGCATCCAAGACCTTTCTTGAGTGACATGGGCAACGAACAGGCCATCAATGCAAATTGGATTGGTTACAACAAACACAACACTTCCGAATCAAATTGGGGGCTCGAGGACAAGCACAATAAGATGCTGAGAGAGATGGTAGGCCGGCACAACTTCGAAGCACTGAATTTAGATTATGAAAAAGTACTTGTAAGACTTCTGGAATACATGCCAGGACATAGTTTGCCTCTTCACAGCGATGGACTAGAAGGTTTCAAAAAACTCTACGGAGAAACACAACCTACAAGATTCTTTGTGGCAGTGAGTGAATGGGACTGGGGACATGTTCTACAAGTACATGATAATGTGATAGCCAACTGGGCTCCCGGAGATACATACATTATACCACCAGGTGTTTTTCATGCAAGTGCAAATTTTGGCATATCTCCCAAGTACACACTCACACTCACAGGAATAAGAAAAGATGTCTCTTAAACTTTTTGGCTGTAGTTTCACAAACTGGATATATCCCACGTGGGCAGACTTTATAAAGTTACATTACGACGTTGAGGTTAAAATCTATGGGCGACCCGCAATAGGTAATGATGTTTTGAAACGGTTGCTCTTTACAAAGACCACAGACATGGACCATGTCATAGTTATGTTTACCGGCAATGATAGGCTAGATCATGGGATAGACATAAATTTTGATCGAAACAGGATGCCACATCATATAGAAAATAAACACTGGGGAAACAGTTTTGCCTTTAGGGATCAAATTTTCACGCAGTTGAACAATTCAGGGCTAGACTTCAAAAAACACTTTAGTTTATTTCATGCCTTATACAAACAGACAGAAGTCATTGTTGACTTACAAAATTATGCCAAGGCAAACCAAATAGAATATAATTTTCTGGCCTGGCAAGATCTATTCTGCGACTTATCATACCGTAGAGATTATGCTGGACTTGGAAAACAGGTAGATCTATCCAAGTATCAAAAAAATCCCTTGTTCCGTCAGTTGTTTGAAATGATCGACATTGATAGATTCCTAGATAATCCAAGAATTGGTTTATTGAACTACGTCCACAAAAATAGTGAACTCTTCATGTATCAAAACGATTGGGACTTCCATCCAAGTTGTATTGCTCATTTTAGATATTTCCAAGACTTCCTAAAACCTTGTTTAGATTTGAAATATAGAAATTTAGACAACCTAAATGAAATAGAAGAACTTTCTTTGAATTTCAGCAAATATTATAAAGACACTAATTGTTTTGACGATCCCTTTAACGCAAAAACAGATAATGAATTCACACACGATAAGTTTTATTCAATTCGTAAAAATATTATTGACAATTTTTTTGAAACACAAAAAGAAAAACTTAAAACGGGATATCATTATGAGTAGTTTTTGGGTCAGTAACAAATACAAAATAGATGAACTAACAAGTTTATTTTTAAAAAGGGGAAGGTCTACTGTACACAAACAGGTAGATCAGACACATATTGTACACAGAAAATCAAACGATCATGGTGGAATTTTTATAGGAGAGACAGGATTTGTCGTCTCGGATGGATACTGTTACAATCCTGGCTTCCAGAGTATTGCTGATAATCTCAAGGACGATATCTTAAGTATCATAGACTTATTGAACACTGTCAACGGTGATTACTCATTATACATAGAAACAGACAGATATTGTGCTGTTGCCACCGACGCATGGAAAACCAAACAAGTATTCTTATCGATCGAGGAAGATGGAAGTTTCTGTATCAGCAGTCTACCCGATATGATAAAACTTCATCATGCACATGCTTATGCTGTGGCTCCTGACACCCTAGTGTTGATAGATAAGAAAGACAACAGTGTCAAGAAATACAGTATTAAAAAATGGGATCTCACACAGAATGTGACGAACCATAATCGTGTGTTTGATGCTCTTGAGAAAAGTGTCAAAGCAAGGTTTGACAGCGAAAGTATAGCAACTTTAAGTAGTGGCTACGACAGTGGAGTAATAGCCTGTGCATTGTCTAACATGGGCCATGAAAACTTCAGCCTTAGTTTTGCGAACACAGAGGATAAAAAAATACTGGCAGACAGACTAAAGATACACAAAGGAAGAATATTGCCAGAACAAGGACAACTAATAGAACGAGAAAGAAGAGACATAGAATCTCTTTATCTACAGGAGGAGATATTCACCGAAGCGGGTGAGGCGATTGCTAGAGTATGTAAATATATGAACAAGATTGGAAAATCTAATATACTTTCTGGAAACGGTGGTGATGAAATGTATTCAGATTATGGATATCACGGAAAACAATTGGATACGCATAGTCTATTTGGAGGACACTTTCCCGCTGTACTAGATGTAATATGGCCATGGCACGAATATCAACACAGACAAAGCCAATTGGTATCTCGTATTGATCTATTGGCAGGATATTTTGGTGTGCAACACAAGGAACCTTTGCTTGATGTCGAATTGGTGCAGGCATGGTTGAACACAACACAAGACTTAAAAAACAAAATGTATAAAAATTGGATGTATGAATACATGCAAGAACACAATTATCCAATACTGATAGATACCAAAATAGGATTTGCAGGGCCTAAAAGAAATTTTAAGCAGTCTTAAACAAAACTTATATGAAAAAGATAGCGGTAATAGGAGCCACAGGCAATCTAGGCCAAGCGTTGATGAAACACGACGGCACTGTTGAGTGTCCCATAAGATTTGAAGATGCAGACAATTTTAAAAAGTGGTTTGATTCAAACAAAGATGTAGATACTGTGTGGCATGTAGCAAGGGCTTGTAGGAAAACAGGTGTGCGAAGAAGTGTTGACACATTTATGTTGGAACAAAATGCAATGTTGAAATTATTAGAGACCAGAGCAAAGGATTGCAGGTTTGTTTATGCTTCAAGCAAGATAGTGTATGGCCTGGGAGGAGTAAGCGATAATTCAGATGATTTACTACCCGTAGAAGAAATAGCAAAGCAATTCAAAGATACAAAAGTAGGAGTCCACAACTGTCCAGAATGGCAACAAACATGCACATTAGACATCAACAGACTAGATAACCAAAGAACGATTTACGCCACAACAAAGTTGGCAAATGAAAACTTGGTAATCAAGCATTGTTCCAATTTTAAGATTATTAGGATCTGGGATATACTATAACTAAATACCAATAGGAGTCAAATAAACCTTAAGGAGACACAAACTATGTACAAGTTTGAAACTACGACGAACAAAGATGGTGAGATTGAAAATGTGATCAACCATCAACCTGAGGGATACAACCCTACAACAGGTATCTACGCTTCATCATACATTTTCCAGGGAGACTGGGAAGATGAACTGAAAGCCCTGAACTTCACAAGAAGAGGAGATAACTTCAAAGAAGTATCAAAGATTGACGCTATGAAAGGACAAGATAGCCAATACCTTTACAACTCTTTTAGAAGTGCAGACGGTAAAGATACCACACACGACCAACTACAAGACTTCTGGAAAGAAGAAAATCCAGCAGACTACAAGGACACTAACTCAAAACTTTCTTCACCACAACTAGCGGCAATTTGCGACTGGTTCCAGTGTGAGAAAACAAGAATTAGAATCTTCCAACAACAACCAGGTGCTTACATGCAGATGCACACGGACTTTGATAATCAACGTGGAAATGAACACGGTGAGACTCTAAGGATATTTGTGCAATTGACTGACCAACCAGGTGGTGCTTGGTACAGATTCAAGACTGCAGATTCAGAAGTAAGCATCAACTTGCAGAAAGGTCAGTTTTTGATTTTCAATCCGGATCACACTGGACACCAAACTCAAAACTTGACTGAAGTTCCAAGAAATGCTTTCATGCTTGTTGTTAAGAGAAACGCATGGTTAGATTCTTTAACAAAGAACGAAACTATGACTTTCATTGACACAAAAGAACTAGCAGAAAAAGTTAAAGTTGCGTAATTAACACTTTACAACTCTATAGCGGTATTATATAATATCGCTATAGATGAACCTACAAAAAAATCATAGCAATGAACTGGAAATATACAGTAGGTGAAAAAATCTACAGACACCGGTTTGAGGCAGTTGTAGAAAGCAATAGAGTAAACAAACCTATATATTTCCATGCTCCACAACCTTACGAACATTTTGATTTTTCTATTCCTACAGATTCATCTCTGAACGAGTTGGCATCGGATCTTGCGAAAAGACTACGTGAAAAATATGACAGAATCGTGTTCTGGTATTCCGGCGGAACCGACAGCGATTACGTATTAGATATTTTTTTAAAAAATAATATCAAAATAGATGAAATAGTTTGTTTGAAACGTGGTTTTGCACAATCAGATTGGGAGATCGACGATTTCGCCCTTCCAAAACTTGACAAAGTAAAGAATCAGTTATCGGAGACGTACATAAATGTCATGAAACCCACAGTCAAAGATTATGAAAAATATTACCAGACGCTTGACGAAACAAAGATAAAAAAAGGTTGTTTGAATTTTGCAGGGTGGCTAGGACTAATGCAACAGAACTTTTATATCAATCACATAGGTAGGGAAAATGAATTGATACTGACAGCCCACGAAAAACCGTCAATAGTAAAAGTTGGTGGTCTAAATTACACCTATTTCCTTGACGTGGAAATTGAGCCACACCCCATGGTGTACAACTTCTTTATAGATGAACCGCTGATACATTCAAAGCAATCACAATTATGGCTTGAAAGTATCAAAAAAGGAAATGATAATATTGATACCTCGGCAGACGAGCGTGTCAAGTGCCTTTACCAAAGAGAACCAAGGAACTATCCTCATACAAACAAATACTATTTCAACGATCCAAATAGTTTCATCGCTTATAAATCTAGGAATATACGATATCACAATTCAAAAGAAAAAATTGCAATAGAATATTGTATTAAAAATTGCCCTCACATAATAGATCTTTGGCTAGCATATTTAGATCAAGTTTTAGAAATTACAGGAGCCAAATGGTGGAATGAGAACACACCCGAGATGCTACCGATTGGTATTCTTTCAAAATTTTACTGTCTTGACAAAAAAGACACCAAAACTGTGGACGAACTTTATCCTAACGGTTTTAAACCCTAACAAAATAGCGACTTTTCTACCAGTTGACGGAAATACCATTACCATGTATAATAGTGGTAATAAAGGAGAGAAAGACAATGTATAAATGTTCAGCAAAAGCAAGTTTGGTTATAGATCAGATCAGATCTAGATGCCAAGAAGACACACAGACCAACAACAAGTGGAGAGGTAGATCAGGAAACTACATGTACATCATGGGCAGAGAGAATGCCGATGGTAAGGCCACAGGTGTGGTACACAAGATCGCAGAAGATGGTTCTCACAAGTTGTGTGGCTCATTCAAGATCATGAGTGATGGTATCATAACAAGGTTCACTGGTTTGTCAAAGGCAGACTGGAACAATGCTATGAGAAATGCAGAAGCCGAGTACAAAGCGAAGTACGAAACGGCGACACCAGAACCAGCAACAGAATCTAAGGTTGCAGTATAATATTGATTAGTGGGCTCGAGTACCTGTAGTGCCAACAAGGCCAATGCAAAAAAATCTCGGCCCACTAACTAATAGCAATGTTTAGAAAATACCTCAAAAGATTCGTCTACCTCGGCATAACAGTGGGCTTCGTTATCGTTGCCACCTACATCGCAGGCACATTCCATCCAAATGATCACGTGATAACAAAGATAGAGGACGAGTTCCACAAGAAGGAGATGAGGATAATAGAAGAACTTGGTTTGAAAGAACCAGAGTTCGAATTCACCGACAAGACTTCATTCATCAACGCCACGAGTAATTGCGTGGCATACCTGAACTGGACCACGGACAAGGAGAAACGTGTGCCTATCAGCATCGTGATAGCAATGGCGGGCATAGAGAGTGCTTGGGGACAGAGCAGATTCGCACGTGAAGGCAATGCCTTGTTTGGTGTGAGGACCTGGGACCTGGACAACACTCCACACATGAAAGCACTGGGCAATCCCGATGCCAGTTGGGGTGTGAAGAAATACAAGACCAAATGCCAATCGGTCAAAGATATGATCCGGATACTGAACACACACCCCGCATATGAAAAATTCCGAGAAGCAAGAGAAGATCAGTTAGAAGACGGTAAATGGGATTATAGAATACTGCTTTCTGGCATGACAGCATGGAGTACCAACCCAGATTACAAGGAAATTGTACTCCAGACTATAGTTGACAATAAATTACCTTAATAGTATAATTTAGAATGGGATTCATACAAATGAAACTGCCAAAACGTATCCGACACAAGATCGAGAACTCTCGTAGGAATCGTGAGGCACAGGCGAACCACGAGGAATGGTTAGCATCACAGGGCCTGGACACATACACACTGAAGCAGGCCGCAAAAAGATTTAAGGGATATGACATACCCGAATACAAGACAGACCCCAATCAACCCAAGTGCGGTGACAAAATACCAGTCAATGGTGGAAACAAAAGACAAGAAATGAAGTACTCCGGTGAGAGAAGGTTACTGGGCATAGGCATGATGCACAAGAGCAATCTTGTTCCTGTGTGGGACGAAGAGGGTGCAAAGGAGATTACCGCAATGAAGGGCAACAAGTAATGAAGATCAGATATTACCAAAAGATAGATGGATGGAGATGGTTGGGATTCATACTGGCCATGATAGGAGCCTTCATACTCAGCAACGCCAACGTGGAAACACAATGGATGGGTTGGGCGATCGCAACCGTAAGTTGTTCCATCTGGATATACATGGGCATCAAGGACGGAGACACTCCGAGGGCGTTGATGGAAGGCATGTACCTACTGCTGGCACTGAGAGCGATTTGGAATTGGTTGTCATAACAGAAAGCCAATAAAATCAACACTTCTAGCAAGATCAACCCTGGTTGACGTATTTGGAAAATATGCTATAATTTTATTATGATTAGACTAATAATACTATTTGCAATCTTCCTAGCGGTATATCCGATGATAGGAGATGGTTGGACACAGTTCAGCAACGACTTCAATGTTGCCGGCTTATCTAACTGGATATCAGAGCAGATTGCGAACTTCAAACAATAAGGATAATATGAAAAACATAAGCAAACTATTTCTTATACTTTTCGCAGGCTTACTTGTAGCACAGTGTTCTACCTACAAGATAAAACCAGACATGAACAAGAGTGGAGTTGTGAACAAGACACCTAAATGGTATGTTGACTACAATCACGAAACCATGTTCAAGTATCAAGAAGCGGCCACGGCAGTATCTCCAGACATGGAGTTGGCAGTGAAGAAGGCCACTCTGTTGGCAAAAGCGAAATTGGTTGACAGGATCAATGGTGAAATGAACAACAGGACCACTATCACAAAGAACGAGGCAGGCACCAATGAAGATTTAAATGTCACCGCTGGTTCTCAGGATGTGATCGTTAATGTGATCGAGGACACACTTGCGAGAGGTTATGAAGTCACCAAGCAGGAGATGTTCCTGACAAAGACTAAATCTTACAGAGTTTATGTAATGATCGAAGTCAGCAAGAAAGAAGTTGAAGAGATCATTAACCAAGTGAACAAGAGAAGATTGGCGTTGATCGACACAAAGAGCATCAACGATCAAGCAAAAGAAATACTGAACTAGGTCATGAGGAATCTATATTACATCATAGCCCTGGCATTCCTCACACTGGGATTGATCATATTCTCCACGACCGCAGACGCGGGTGGACCATGGGACAACCAGTATTGCGATGTTGAAGTCACAAAGATCAGAGTGGTCAACGAGCAAGGTGAGGTCATAGAGAATCTCACAGAAGAGAAGATGGTGTGCAACGACGGAGCCAGTGATTTCCTGTTTGACATGGGCATCGCTGACAGTTGTCAGATGTACACGTGGGATATGCCTATAGGAGAGGTCGTGGTAACACAGAGACAGATAGCCTGTCATAAGATGAATGGAGAGTATGAGATTGTTCAAGGTTATCACAGTATTGATTAGCCTACTGCTGTCAAGCACAGCAATGGCAGGAAACAAGACACCCGGAGACGCCAAGGGACACATAGGCGAGATGCCTCCCCCGGTTTGGTTGGGAGATGATCTAAAGTACAGTATGCCGGCTTTCCTGTTCAGACGCACACAGTTCCTGAGATTCAGCCTAAAACGAGAAGAGAAGAAGATGCACGAATCAGCGGTGTTCTTCGCCCTAACAAGCACACAGAACGGCAAGATAGTCAGTTGGTACAGCAAGGAGCGTCTGGCCGCGGGCAAGGTGCGTGTGATACATTCATACCCAATATCAGGCGGATACTGCCGTACGTACCAAGCATACATCAAAGTCAACGGCAAAGAACGGCACATGACCAACAATGCCTGCAAGTATATTGGCACACCAAGTTGGTCCTTTTATAAATAATTCATATAAATAAGTACATAAGACAAAGGATTTAAACACTATGGCAACAGTTGAACCAAAATCATTATACGCAGTTTCTCCAGCAGAGCCGGAAAACGCATACTTCACAGTATCAATTGATACATCAGGTTTCCTAGACACGGAGACGGTAAACGGTGGTAGAATATCACCATGTGTTGCAAACGATTTCGCAACCAAGCCAACAACCTTGGCACAGTCTAGATTGGTTTCTAGAGGTGCATTGAGATTCAAGATGATGTGTGAGAACCTTGCATTGAGAACAAACTTCAGGATACACAATATCGTAACCACTTACGGTAGTGACGCAGGTGATTCTCCAATCACAGCATTAGCATTTGGTCTTGTTTATGAAAACAGGAACCTGATCGCTAACACAGGTACCAACACACTAGAAGATTCAACTGCGATCAGCACAAGAGCGGCATTCATCAAAGACAGGATAGCAGACGCATTAAACACAACAAGAACAGAGAAGATGAGTGTGTACGACCCAACCACAGGATCAAGTAGCATCAAGGACGAAGAAATCACAGCCGGTCCAGTGTTGACTGCATCTATCGGTGAGATATCAGAAGCGGTCACAGTGACAGAAGTCACAGGTTTCGCTCCGTTGACTGATAACCAGTTGACAACTGACAACGCTCTAAGTTACGCCGCAGAGTAATAAATCTTAAATTATTTTTTCGAATATCGCCTACGTGTTATCGTATAGGAGTAGGTTGAAAGAGCTGGAACAGTCGTTTCCTGATGAACTGGTGAATCCCCTGACCTCTATGTCGGTCTTCTCCGTGAACTGTAGTGGTATCTTGTAGTTCTTGGAGAACTGCTGTCCCGCACTTATTATGATGTCCTTGGAGTTGAACGCTCCGTCATCGAATGGCCTCGCCGCGAAGAAACAGGTGGTGTCCGCGTTCTGACCACCCGCTCCCACTGTCCACTGTGTGAGGTATGCTGTCTTGCCCGCTGGCACAGTGTATATGGCCATGAATGTCTGTCCAAGGCTGGCTCCGCCTCCAGTGCCCACCTTCTGTATCTGTGCCAACAGTGTGCCACCACCACTGGCGGCCGAACGTATGCTGATCACTCCCGCGGCCTGTCCACCCGAGCCCGTGGCCTTGACTATGGCCCTGAACACCCTGATGAATGTGGTGTTGGATGCGGAGTCATCCACGTTGATGGTCTCCGTTGTTAGATTATAATCCTGATCAAGTCCCTGCACCTCCACGGTCCTGGCTCCCGTGCCCGCCGTGGCGTCCGCACCATCCGATGATGTGATGTGTACGGAACTGGCTGAAGTGAGGTAAGTGTAAACATTACTGCCGTCCCATATGGTCTCGATGTTGCCTGACATAGTATCGTTACGTCCGAACTTCTCGATGTAGCCGACCCCGTCCTGCTGGCCCGCTGATATGTTTATGGCGTAGTCGAAACTGCTTCCTGATGTCCTTATGATGGGTTCACCGGCCTGGTTGTACTCCATGGCCTTGTGTACACTTTTTAAGTTGGAATCTGCTGGATGTCGATAATCGTTAGCGTAATCACTCATGATCTTTAATCGTCAGCGTATGTGATGCCTGATCCTGCCTCCGTGAATTCCGTGTCGTGATCGCCAGATGCGTTGTACGTGGCCTTCCAAGCGGCGTTCCAAGTGGCGTAGGCGGCCTTTGTGGCGGCCCTGTCCGCTTTGGTGTCAGCGGGTGTGCCTGTGTTGGTGGCGTGTGCTATGCCGTTCGGCTGGCTAGGCTTGGTGGGCCTATTCAGCGTGTTCTGGAAATCGTCGAGTGTCAGTGCCATAATTTAACATATTTACCAGAATTTTCAATAGCAATAAAACGGGCATTCTGTTATAGTAAATACACTTTATAAATGTTTATAGCGATCTTAACACTGTTATCAGCACTGTCTATCTCCGGGGTGGCCATATTCTACTCCGTGATTGGACTTGCGACCATATTCCCAGGTGCTTTCGTGCCTGTGGTGATCATGGGTGGAGTGCTTGAAGTGGGTAAACTGATCACAGCCTCGTGGCTGTACAGGAACTGGAAGTTCACACCTTTCATGCTCAAGACCTATCTGACGACGGCTGTGATAATATTGAGTCTGATCACATCCATGGGTATCTTTGGATTCCTATCCAAGGCACACCTGGAACAGAACCTAGCATCAGACACACTGATACAACGTATACAGATATTGGAAGACAAGATCGAGAGCGAGAAGATGTCCATAGAGAGACAGACTCTGGTGATCAACAGAGCAGAGAAAGCCATCAACAGGGACACAGGCACGGCGTCAGGTGACATCGAAGTACAGCAGTCGATCATAGCGGATGCCAACGAGAAATTGAAAACACTACTTGCGGTCGAGACCAACACGATAAGAGACCTAAACGACAGGCTGAATACAACGGTCAAAGACCTCAATGACAGGCTCAAGACACTGGACAAGAACGTCAGTGACGTGTTGACTTCAAACAAATCATTCTTCAACGAGGAGAAGGCGGCCGCGGACCTCAAGGCAAGTCAGAAAGAGGAACGTGAACAGATCGCAGTCAAGGTGGCAGAAGCCGAGCAAACAATAGCGATCAAGATAGCGGAAGCAGAGAAAAGGATAGCAGAATTAAAAGCAGATCACAAGGCAGAGATAGCCAAAGCACAGGAGATCATAGCAAACATGAGGACAGGATCGCAGGACAACAAGGGACAGTTCACCAAGGAGATAGAGAACGCAGAGAAGAAGATATTTGACTCACAGGGCAAGATTGACCTATACATTGTGGAGAAGCAACCACTTGAGAAAGAGATGCTGACGCTGGAAGCAGAGATTGGACCTGTCAAGTACATAGCGGCGTTGGCAGTGGATTGGGGCATAACTGACAATGTCGAGACCAGCAAGGCCGTACGTTGGGTTATACTGCTGTTAATCGTGGTGTTTGACCCACTTGCTGTACTACTATTGATCGCGGCCAACCAGAGTCTGATGAGGAGATTCCCTGTCAAAGCACCAAAACCTGATGAAGTCATAGATCTAGAGAAACCAGATGAAGAAGATGTCACACTCAAATGGAACGAGATGATGGCCAAAACCGAGGAAGCAATCAAGCGAGAACAGGCGGAGAAACGTCTCAAAGACTGGCAGGACAAACTGGAAACCTTCAATGAGAAGGTTCCACAACCAGAGGACAAACCCGTTGAGATCATACAGGAAGACGACGGTGTGATACCACACATAGATCTCGTAGGTCAAAAAAAAACTGAAGACAAAGAAATAGACGCACAAAAAGATATAGATGACGCAGAACAATTTGGTTACAGACCCCCAGAAACAAAAGACGGGTTTGATCCTGACGAAGTGATGTTTGATCTTACAGAACCTGCTGTCGACAAAGATAAACAGTTAGCAGAATTTAAAAAGCGTGAAGGGGAAGAGAAAGCGGAACTGGAACGTATAGCAAGAGAGGCCGCAGAGGAGGATGAACCCAAGAGAGACTTCCAGGAGGAGCAGGCCAAGGAAGATGAGCTGACCAGGCTTTCTGTGGCACAGAGCAAGGCCAACAAGGAAGAACGGATCAAACCTGATCTCACAGAGGTCATAGAACCTGAACCAGAAGTCAAGGAACCTGAAGCGCCAAAGGATGAAGTCAAGAACGCAAAGCCTTTAGTGATGAGGACCATAAAGCCACAGGAGGACACGCCCCCAAAGCCAACACTGCCGGATCCGGCGGAGATGACGGATTTTGAGCGAAGAGGGTTACTCAACAAGTTCCATCAGGAACATGGCAAGTTTGAAGACATAAGTCTAGAGGAGTTAAAGATGGAAAGAGACCAGAGCAACAGAGCACAATATCTAGCAGATGTCAGCCTCACCAAAGAGGAAGCCAATGCACAACCGGCCATAACGGAATCCAGGATGGCGTTCTTCGAGGACATGATTGACGACATACTGAGAGGAGACACCACATTTGAGAACGTGCCTGAGGAGAACAGGAAGATAATCGCACAGATAATGGATCCTGAAATGCCAAACCCACCTGTCATAACCAAGGGATCCGCACTGAAAGATCAGAGACCCGAGGGCATGGAAGAGATGAGTGCAGAAGGACTGAAAGAGAAGTTCATGATACAGCCAGACATCGAGGACAGACCCATGACCGACGAGGAACTGGACAAATTGCTTGACGGGTTTGACGATGGCGGCCAGACAGTAACTGGCAAGAGACGAATGATCATCAAGGACGGTAAAAGGATCTTCATTCCTGTAGAAGAGAAAACGGACTACGTGCAGAACGAGGAACAGTCAGATCAGACACTGTGGCAGAAAAGCAAAGAACTAGACATACCGGAACCTGACAAGAATGAAATTATTTTACCAGACTTACCAAATACCACAGAAGACATTCCAGAGATCGCGGAATCCATAGCCGTAGAGCAGTCGATACCACAGGCCAAATTCGAAAACTACAAGAAGAGGATCACTACAGAGGAAGACTACCACCAGAGAGTGGAGGCCAGGATCAACGACCTGATAACTAAATTAGACAGCAAAGAAATTAAACTTTCAGACTTGTCCAAAGAAGACCAACAAGTTATAATAGACATATTGAACCAAAACGGATAACAAATGGCAAAAGGTGATAAACACGTTGGAGCAACAGACCAACAGGGCAACAAGGAACAGGAAAAGACCTACGCCGCAACAGGTGAGAAACTAGACCTCAGGAAAAAGAACGGCACAATCACACTAGTGACACCCCCGAGTTTCTTCCAGAACCAGAACAAGAGTTTCTGTCTTATAAATCTCAGCAAGAAGGACAAAGACAACTTCGCGGACCAGATCAACAAGTACTTTCCGAAAGATGATTTAACGATATACCTCTGGGACGACAACAACTTCTCGGCACTGGATCCGTTTGGTGGTGACGATCCAGAATATGAAAAATATCTAGAGAACTGGAAACCAAATGCGAAGGGCAGGGACTACACTTGGTTGTTGAATGCCTGCAGGGCCGCTACCACTGTGATACTGAACATGGACTACAGTTCAAACCAAATGAAGGTTTGGTCGGGATATATTTTAACAATGGCCAAGACTTGGTTCCTAAACTCAAACACAGATGATTCGGCCTCGTTTGGTGTGTTGAATCGTAACAAGATCAACAACATGGCGGAACTGTTTCCAAAAATCAAAAAATTAAAAGACAATCAGTAATGTCAGAAGAGGCATTGATATGTTCGTTCTGTAGCAAGAGCCGTAAGGACGTCACGAAAATGATCGTGGGTGCCAAGAAGACCACAATCTGCAATGAGTGTGTTAAACTGTGTGTGGAGATCCTAGAAGAGGACATAGTCAAGGCACGTAAGGAGAAACTGTATGCAGGAGACAAGAACATCCTAAATCCTGTGGCGATCAAGGAACACCTGGACCAATATGTCATAGGGCAGGACGCCGCAAAGACTGTGTTGAGTGTGGCAGTGGCCAATCACTACAAACGTATTGTACAACCACCAATCGATTTTGATCTCGACAAGTCAAATGTCATGGTGCTGGGTGCCACAGGTGCAGGTAAGACACTAATGGCAAGAACGATAGCAAAATATTTAGATGTACCGTTTGCGATCGCAGATGCTACAACCTTGACAGAATCAGGTTACGTAGGGGAGGACGTAGAGAACGTGGTGCAGAAACTTTACGCAAACGCGGAAGGTGACATAGAGAAGACCCAGAAGGGCATTATATTCATTGACGAGATAGACAAGATCTGTCGTAAGGGAGAGAACACATCGCTGACCAGAGACGTGTCAGGTGAGGGTGTACAGCAAGGACTTTTGAAGATAGTGGAAGGTACGGAATGCAGGGTACCACCGCATGGCGGACGTAAACACCCTGACCAACAGACCATAACCATAGACACCAGAAACATCCTGTTCATAGTGGGAGGAGCATTCACAGAACTGGAGAAACAGATAAGAAGGAAGAAAGCGTCAGGTGGAATTGGCTTTGGAACAAAATTAAAAGAGCAAGATGACAAGAACTACCTGTCAGAGGTTCAACCCGAGGACCTGATCAAGTATGGACTGATACCTGAATTCGTGGGCAGGTTCTCCATGATCACCAACATAGATCCATTGAGCGAGACACAGTTGATAAGGATACTGACAGAACCACGAAACGCAATACTGAAACAGACACATTACCTGTTTGGCTTGGACAACATAGACATTGAGTTTACCAAAGAGGCCAAGCAGAGCATAGCACGTAAGGCCAAGGAGTTGGGTACCAATGCAAGAGGGCTTAAAAACGTAGTAGACACAGTGGTTCTACCATACCAGTTTGACGCAGAAGAGATGAGGAACAGAGGAGTCAGCAAGATACAGATAACTAATGCGGTGGTTGACAATGGAGCCGACCCTGTGTTAGTATTTAAAAAAACAAATGGAATATCAAAAAAACAAAACTAGACCCAAGTTCAAGAAGACAGAGAGACCGTTGGGTTTCCAAGGCTACTACGTGGAAGTGCGAGAGGGCGAAGATGCCGTCAGAGCATACAGGAAGATCAAGAGATGGATCAAGGAAGACAAGTTCATAGATCAGATCAGGGCCAAAAACACCTACAGGAAACCATCAGAGATCAAGGTGGAGAAGCGGAAAGAACGTAGCAAAGTCCTACGTAAATTGCGTAGGGAACGTGACAGTTTCCTGTCAATACGTCCACAAAGAGGCAGATAATTTTACCAAAAAAGGTCGCAATTTGACATATCGTAAATATATGTTATAATAAATAAAATTGGAGATTGCTATAGATAGGATCTTCACAACATTAACTCGCTTAACAATAGGAGGAAAGCAAATGACAAAACATCTATCTATTTTTAATAATCTAAGACCATACACAGTGGGTTTCGACGACTGGTTCGATCACTTTGATGCGATGATGGACGACAGTTTCTTCAGAGGAACTAGCAACTTCCCACCATACAACATAGTGAAGACTGGGGACAACACCTACGATGTTGAACTTGCCCTAGCAGGATTCAGCAAGGATGACATCGAAGTCGAGTACAAGGAAAACATGCTCACGGTCAAATCTAAAAAACAAGAAGAGACCAAGGACGAGGATGGTAATGTGATACAACACAGAGGCATTTCTAAGAGAATGTTCAGTAAATCATTTACCATTGCTAATGATGTAGAGGTCAAGGGTGCAGAACTCAAGGACGGCCTACTCAAAGTGTCAATGGAGAGAATAATTCCAGATCACAAGAAGGCTAAACTTATCAACATCAAGTAAAGTATGAAATGGATGGGGTGGTAAAACACCCCTTCCAATTTGACAATCATGTTAGATATGCTATAATAAGGTATGACAATGACAGATATACAAACACTGACCAAAGAAAAGATCAAACTAGACGAACCAGGTCTATACGATGTGATATTCCTGAACGACAACATCACCACAATGGAGTTCGTTGTGAAAGTGCTCAAGCAGATATTCGGCAAGACGCCGGAGCAGGCACAGAACATCACCACGAGGATACACCAGGACGGGCAGGGCATCGTTGGTTCTTACACGCACGAAGTCGCTGAACAGAAGGGCATAGAGACCACGCTGGCCGCGAGACAGGAGAACTTCCCACTACAGGTCAAAGTCAAGAAGCAGTGATGAATTTCCGTAGTTACGTTGAAAGGAATCAAGAAGTGGTTGATTTCGTCAAAGACGTGACGCCAGGACACATAGACAAGTATACCGGCACACTGGATTATGCGTGTGCGAGGTTCAACACAATCCTGCTGAAACTTTCCCAACACCCCCTCAAAGCCGATGCACACAGCGATGATGTAGAGGAGTGCTTCAACATCATTCAAAGTTTTTATATGGACACCAAGAGGCTAATCAACGCACACTGGATCTTTGATCCTATTTTAAAACTTATCTTACACTACAAAGGCAAAGTTTACATTCCAAAGATCAAAATCTTGCTAGACAAAGTTAATAATTACTAGTATGATTAGCAATTGGTTGTTCTGGGCCATACCCAGACAATACATCAGGAGATACCTACTCACGTTTTGGTTCGTGATGTTCTTCCTGCCAGGATACATTTTGGGATTGCATTTCACCAAACTAGGATTTATAATAAACTGGCTCTGGTTCGACATCGTGTTCTACGGGTGGTACAGGGCAAAACAAATGTTAGGAGACGACGAATGAAAGCAGTAGTATGGAGCAAACCGGCCTGCCCTTATTGTGAGAAGGCCAAGAATCTTTTGAAGAACAAGGGCATAGAGTACGAAGAGAAGAACATAGCAGAGGGACACAAGATACAGGACCTACTGGAACTGGTGCCCAACGCAAGGACCATGCCACAGATATGGCTGGACGATGAACACATCGGCGGTTATTTTGAGTTGGAGAAGAGACTCAAAGATTGATGAAAAATATCTGCATACTTCCGTGGATATCTGTTGACAGGAACAGAACAAGATTATCCAACGAAGTGTCCTTGGCCCCTTGTTGCTTGTATGAGTCAAAAAAATCTCACAAAAAAATAAAGGACTACTGGAACAGCGATGAATTGAAGCAACTTAGGAGCGATCTCCTAAATGGCAACAAACCCATCGGTTGCAGGTTATGTTGGGAAAATGAAGACAATGGTTTTAGGAGTCTACGACAAAACGTAAATGACGGTCGACTGGAAACATACAAGTATAGGTTAACACAGATCGACCTGGAACACAATCCATCACAGATAAAATACACCTCGGGCACGGAATGTAATCTGGCCTGCAGGATGTGTCTACCCTCATTCAGTAGCAAGGTAAAGAAAGTGTGGGAGATAATTGATAAAGATCACAGTGGTACACCAGCGGATGATTTATTGGACAACTACGAATACATACTCGAGAACAGAAAGCACATAGACTACATAGATATCACAGGTGGAGAACCGTTCTATCACAAAAATGTGAAAAGTCTTTTGAAAGAACTTGTGAATTCAAATGACAACGATCACATAACACTCCACATAGTGACCAACGCAACCAGGATAGACCAAGACACAGTCGACCTTTTGAAACAATACAAGGACGTTGTCTTGAGTGTCAGCATGGACGGGGTCGGGCCCGTGCAGGAATACATAAGACCGGGGTGTAGTTGGAAACTACTGGAACAAAACATCAAACTCCTAAAGGATAATCTTTTTTCACTGCAGGTGGTTTCCACGATCAGTGTTTTGAATATCATACACCTAGAAGCCCTCGAAAAATGGTGTACAGAAAAAAACATATATTGGGCGAATCCTAGTGTGGTCTATAATCCCTGCGAACTTGCCCCACACAACCTACCTTATCAATTACATGATGATGTGCCCCAGAAATATAAGAAGTACCTTGACAAAAACATGACGCACGACCCGGTTGGATTCATCAAGGATCTCGATAGATACTGGAACACAGATATCGTAAATTGTATGCCAGAATGGAACAAGGTCTTCGATGGACTGCATTGGAAAAACAACGATCGCCTGACAGAAATGCACAACATGGCAAGGAAATATGTTGGATAGAGAAAAATACGAACAGATAAAGTGGATAGTTGCCAGGAGTGAATTGGTCAACAAAAGGAAAAGGGGAGGATTTGTGTATCAAAAACCAAAGTCATCGTCCACGATAGACATGCATCAACGTGTCAGTGGTCTGCATCTAGGTCTACGGGCAGTTCAAACAGATGAGATGCTGGACTGGATGGGATCATTAAACATAGACCTTCTCGACATCAATCAACTTGATTCAGACTTCGACACATCACTACTACCGGATATCGGTCTGAGATATGAAGAATTTTCAGCGGTGCCACTATCAACGACCATACACACAGCTCTCGAGTTCATCAACGATCACCGGGATCGCGACCCCATCATCTTTAAAAATGATTTCTGGTACTATAATGAGATTGTACCCAAAGAGATAACAAAACCAGAGCAGATAGCAAAAAACAATCTCCTTATTATTTCCGTTCCTTTCTTTGAAAAATTTGAAGTGAGGTATGATATGGGAGATATTCTAAAAAGATGTTCAGACCTGGGAGTGCCTGTGATGTTGGATCTGATATGGTTGCCGTTGACACAAGAACAGATACATCTCGAACACACAGACTGCGTTGAAGTGATCACTCACAGTATGACCAAACTGTTACCAATGAGTGGTATCAAAGGGGGTGTGTGCCTGTGGAGGCGTCCTTTCCAAAAAAAACATATGACCTACCCATTAGGCGGTAATCTAGGTTTTTATATCACTAAAAAATATTTACAAGACTTTGATTACTTCCACGTCAGAGACAGTCTTCTCGAACTAAGAGCAAAATGGTGTGGGATACTCGGATTGCACAAAAATAATTTTGTGTACTCGGCCACAATACCAGAAGGACACTATCTGGGTGATCAATCACTACACGCACACAGGATACCAGAATCTAGACTATTCAGTCTAATACCATTCTATGAAAACGATGAATTTATTGATAGATATTTGAAAGATTCTGTAGATTAACATGATATAATCATATAAAATATAGTGTATAACATGGAAACAAAATTCAAAAAAGATTTGCTGTTAATAGGTGTTCCTTTGCGAGATCTAAACTACCCACCTTTGGGACTGGCTTTGTTGAAAGGAATACTTCATAATCATGGTTATGATGTTAGTATAGCAGATGCTAACCTTGATTACTACAAGCATACCGGGTCAACAGAAGTTGATATTCTATCAAAAACTTTTTATCTTCATAACAAACAACCAATAACTTTAGAAGAACTAAAAAATAGCGAATTTGGACAGTGGATTCGGCCATATCTTAAGAAGTTAATCGATAAACATCGACCTAGAGCTATTGGCCTGAGTATTTTTACTCATGTAAGCAACCTGGTTGCTTACTACATGGGGAAAGTGATCAAAGAACTTATTCAAGACAACACTGTCGTTATTATAGGAGGGCATGGTGCCGAGTCGCCCTTGCAGTATGCTAAGGAACTCGGAGCACTTGAAAGACCCACTCTTGCAGAAACAATGAAAGACGAAGGGCTGATCGATACCTATGTCCTAGGAGATGGAGAAAATGCCATAGTAGAATTTATGAAAGACCTAGAAGTTTCTAACCCACAGGAAATTAAAAGCATAGATAAATTAGATGAACTTCCCTTTCCGGACTTTCATGAATTAGATCTAAAAAGTTATCAGTACGTTCATAATCTTACATTACCTGTGACCGGGTCTAAAGGATGTGTGCGTAGATGTACTTTTTGTGACATACCAGGCCTATTTGGAAAATATAGACAAAGAGATGGTAAAAGTATTGCTCAAGAATGCATTCATATGTATGAAACCTACGGGGCCAGGACACTGTACTTAACGGACAGTCTTGTAAATGGATCAATGAAGGCGTTCCTTGATTTTATTAATACTCTAGCAGAACTCAAATTAAAAAAATCTTATAATGATCTTGAGTGGACAGGACAGTACATAACGAGACCGGCACATCAAATACCACATGCAAAAGACTACTATCCGCTGATGGCCGCCTCAGGTGCTAAAGGAATTAGCGTAGGTGCCGAATCTGGATCTAATAAAGTGTTAAAACACATGGACAAAAAAATGACTGTGGAAGACCTTTTCATCGAGCTAGATTATTTCCAAAAATATGGGATCAGCATAGTTCCCAACGTTCTTCCAAGTTATCCAACAGAGACCAGAGAGGACTTTGAACAAACACTAGATATGGTACGACGGTTTCAACCGTATATTGCCAGTGGTGCGATAGAATACATTGGGAGTATATCGTGGTGGTACACGCAGGATACACTCAATAGATGGCATACCTATGGTCCAAATGAAGGATACTTCCATGGTACAGATAAAAACCTTTGGTGGTACAAACACAACCCCGAGTTGACTCTAGAGGAAAGAGTCTTTAGGAGAATTGCTTTAAGTAAGGCACTGAATCATGTAAAAGTGACACTCTCTCAAGACGAAAGATTTGAATTAAAACAAATGTTATCATGGTATGAATCTCAAAAAACAAAAATAAAAGACTGGTATGAAAGTATTCCAGAATACAAACAATGGTATGAAAATGTTGAATCATAATAATGTCCATTATGAAATTGATAAAATAGTTGAAAAAT